>Ga0210409_10003658_pt1 | contig 16982 bp, 16 predicted proteins | sample IncBWH17MmetaG_FD_161649 | JGI IMG/M metagenome (GOLD analysis project Ga0210409, IMG submission 161649) | Forest soil microbial communities from Barre Woods Harvard Forest LTER site, Petersham, Massachusetts, United States - Inc-BW-H-17-M | ecosystem: Environmental > Terrestrial > Soil >...
GAATGTCGGAGCTAAAGCTCCGACCCCTAATAAGGAAAAGCGAAAAGCCCACACGCGCAGGCGGCGTGGGGCACCACGTTCCCACACGCCAAAGAGTGACCCAAGATCGGACGGGCTCAGATGGCCGTCCCTACAAAAGCGAGTCCTTTTCTTTTCCTCTTTGCTGCTTTTCCACCTACCCGTTACACTGAACCGAACGTGCCGCGCAAAGCCAATCTCCTCCTGATCGACGACGACCCCAACACCCTGGCGTCACTCGCCCGCGCCTTTCGCCTCGCTGGCCATGAAGCCACCGTTTGCGATAGCGCCCTTCGCGCCGCCGACCTCATTCACTCGCAACATTTCGATCTCATCCTTTCCGACGTGGTCATGCCCGGCAAAACCGGCCTCGAGCTCCTCGAAGAACTGAAAAAATCCGGCGTGCAGACTCCCATCGTTCTCATCTCCGGTCAGGCCAATATCGAAATGGCTGTCAAAGCCACACGGCTCGGCGCTCTCGATTTTCTCGAAAAGCCGCTCACCACCGACAAACTTCTCGTCACCGTCGAAAACGCACTCCGCCTTACGCGCCTTGAGGACGAAAACCGCGAACTCCGCCATCGCCTCGGCAAGCACGAACTCGTCGGCTCCGGCCCCGCCATGCAAAAGCTCCTCGCGCAGATCGACCGCGTCGCCGCAAGCGAAACTCGCGTCTGCATCCTCGGTGAAACCGGCACCGGAAAAGAATTGGTTGCTCGCGCCATTCACGAAAAATCTCCGCGCCACGAAAACGCCTGCATCACTCTCAATTGCGCAGCAGTTCCCGCCGAATTGATCGAGTCCGAACTCTTTGGCCACGAAAAAGGCGCGTTCACCGGTGCTGCCGGACGCCACCTCGGAAAATTCGAGCAAGCCGAAGGCGGCACTCTCTTCCTCGATGAGATCGGCGATATGCCCGTCGCCATGCAGGCCAAGCTTCTCCGCGTCCTCGAAGAAGGCGAAGTCGAACGCGTCGGCGGCGACAAGCCCATCAAAGTCAATGTTCGTGTGATCGTTGCCACCCATCGCAACCTTGAAGATCGTGTCAAAAATAACGAATTCCGCCGCGACCTCTTCCATCGCATCTACGTTTTCCCGCTGACCCTTCCGCCTCTGCGTGACCGCCTCGAGGATTTTCCCGAACTCGTCGCCCATTTTGCTCGCCAGGTCGCCAAGCAGAACGGCTGGAAAGAGAAATCTTTCTCCAACGAAGCCATCGCGGAGCTTCGTCGCTACTCCTGGCCCGGCAATGTTCGCGAACTGCGCAATATTGTCGAACGCCTCGCGCTGCTCGCCGCCGTAGACACCATCAGCGCCGAAGATGTTCGCCTCGCCCTGCCCGCAGCAGATAGCTCCGCGATCGACTCCGCGGTCTCCGGAAAAGCCGCCACGGAGCAGGGAACTCTCGTACAACGCACCGAAGCCTTTGAACGCGAAGTCCTTCTCGCCGAAATCCGCCGCCACAATTTTCATATGACCAACGTCGCCCGCGCCCTCGGCCTCGAGCGCAGCCACCTCTACAAAAAGTGCCAGCAACTAGGCATCGACCTACAGTCCCTCCGCAAGCCCGAGTAGCTTTGCTCTTGTGTTTTGCCTTTGTAGGTGGCCTTTGTAGCGGCGGCTTTACGCCGCTATCTTGGGGTGGTCCGTGGCCATTTTGTAGGGACTGCATTCCGAGGCGGTCCGCCAATGCTACGGCAGGGCGGCTCGATCGCGGGTAGCGCACTTTGGTGGGCTGCGCCTGCTCTTTGTCTTGGGATCGATCTCCACTGGTCGCCGGTCGCTAGCCACTGGCCACTTCTTTTCACCGCAAATCCAGCAACTGCACCGCCTCCACCGGTCCTTCCTCAAAGATGATCTCCTTCTCCATCTCCAACAAATTCTTCCGATACTGCCGAATCGCCAGCCACCAACCTCCCAACACCATCGCTGGAATAATCGCCCGTACCGGATCCTCGAACGCGACGTATTCCAAAAATGCCCCCGCCCTCACAAACAAATAGAAACCCAGGAACAACAGAAACAGCACCACAAACGCATTCTCTTTAAACACCGGCAGCGAGCAGGTAAACGGAATCTTTCGCAATCGTACGAACATCGTTTCCACCAGCAACCACGTCATCAATCCCACGTATCCCAGGTGCAACAACGCAACTAGCCATCCCCATCCATACGCATACGCTGGCACGCACGCGACAATCAAAAGCGGCGCCAGAATCGTCCACGCCAACGCTCTTCCAAGCGCCACACTCTCACCTGCTCCCGCGTCGATCTGCATTTTGAAAATCCAATTCGCGCGCAAATCCGCGGGAATCTCAAAGATGAATCGCAGTCCCACTACCAGGCAATACACCAGGATCAGTGGAACTGAAAGGAACGCCGGCGCCGGAATCTGCCCGCCCATTTCCGTTCCGTCGTGCGTTGCGGTTACCAGCGTTTGCGCGCAAAGCAGCAATCCCATTCCCACGAATGCTCCCAGCGCCGTGAAGTGCTTCTCGCTGCGCGTTAACGTTCGCGTCACAAATGCGAAACACGCGCGTCGCGCCGGCGTCGGCAAATACCAGCGATTCGCCATCCGCAGCAGGACTGGCAGCAGCAACCCTCTCCTCGACGCGCTCCCTTCCACCGTTTCCGGGATGCTCAGGAAACATCGCCGGTAACTCAGCGCGTAGGCCACGCCCGCCAGCACGATCGTCCCTGCCAGCGCTAACAATGCCAGCATTCCCAGGCGTTGATAAACCGGCGCAGCCGCATGTCGCACCGTTTCGCACAAACTCAAGAACCACACCGGTGGTAGTAAACGAATGATCGATCCCGGATTCTCCTTCAGTCTGCTCGTCAGCGGCCCCACCATAAAACTGGTCATCAGCAAGAACAGCAAAAACAGCACCAGCGCAATCCGCAAGTACTGCGAAACCCTTCGAAATACTCGGTACGGCAAGCTGAACATCAGCAGCCCGATCAATGCCACCACCGCCGCGAGTGTAAACACGCTCGCCAGCCCCACTCCGATCGCATGTCCCAACGCAAATCCCGCGTAAATCGAAAACTCCGGGTATGACGAACTCACCACCAGTGGAAACAAAACCGTCGAGCCGATATTCACCTCAAACGCAAACAGCATCGTCAGAAACAGGATTGCCGCCAGGTTCGCCGTGAACAGTCTCCACGCCGAAACCGGCAGGTGCACCAGATTCGCGAAGTCCCTGCGGTCCAGCAGAATGCTGTCCCACCTCCACACCGCAATCACTCCAGTCAGCACCATCGACACCACAATAAACAGGTATTCATCGCCCAGCGACGCGCTGTACGGCTCCATGATCAGGTCTTTTCGGATCCACTGCAGAAATGTGGAATACTTGTCGTAGAAAATAATCGATACGAATGTTCCCGGCACCGGCAGCAACATCAGCAGCAAGCCAGTGCTGAAATCCAGTTCTTCTGAATCCGATTCTGCTCCGCCGCGCAGGCTGCGGTTCACGAAATGCCCTACCAGCTGCACGAATGGTCTCTCTGCGGCCTGCTTCCGCGCCCACGCCCGCCATCGGTTCCATGCGGACTTCATGCTGCGCTCATCACCTGAAGGATCTCCCGCGAAACCTTCTCCGTGTCGACCTCATCCACCAAGTGCGAGAACGTGCTCTCCAGCGAAGCTTTTCCGGCGGACTCGCGCAGCCGCGCAGGTGCGTCGTACGCGATCACCCGCCCCTTCCGTAGCACCACCAACTGGCCGCACACTTTTTCCACCACTTCCAGCACGTGCGAGCAGTAAAACACCGCGCGCCCCGCCTCTCCCAGCGCTTTGATCAAATTTTTCAGAATCAGCGCCGAGGTAACGTCGAGTCCCGAGAGCGGCTCATCCAGAATCAGCAATTTCGGATTGTCCATCAGCGCCGCAATCAGCAGGATTCTTTGCCGCATTCCTTTCGAATACGACGCGATCGCGCTATGCCGGCTTGCGTGCAGCGAAAACAGTTCCAGCAGCGCATCGATTTTTTCTCCAATTTTTGTCGCATGCATACCGCGCAGCGTTGCCACCAGTTCCAGATATTCCCGGCCTGTCAGATACGGGTACAAATTCGCTTCTTCCGGCACGTATCCGATGCACTTTCGGTAACCCACCAGGTCGCGGTTGATGTCCCGCCCGTCGAACAGCACTTCTCCGTTCGTCGGCTTCAGCAGGCCGATCAACATCTTCACCGTCGTACTTTTCCCGGCACCGTTGGGTCCCACGCATCCCAGCACTTCGCCCGCGCCCAACTGCACCGAAACGTTTTGCACCGCAGGCAGCCCTCCGTATCGCTTCACCAGTCCTTTAGCCTCAAGCACCGCAGCCGCGTTTGTACGCTGGAGCGAAGTTGTCATAGCACACCTCGACACTGTTTCAGACACCATTCCGTCCTTGAAAGTTTCCGCCGCTCTCTTGCTCGCCTTAATTCGCTCGGCTTTAGGCTTTGTCGAGGATTCGTGAGCTCGTCCGCAACTGTCGTCCCACTTGGCAGTTTGTCATCCCGCCTGCCCTGAGTTGCGCGAAAGGAGCAAAGCGAGGGATCTGTTTTCGCGTGACCCGAGCAAAACTACCTTCATCGACGAAAAATGGGTCACGGCACTGTCCAAATACCATCGTATCTTAAAGATATTACGCTATTTACGATCAACGTCCGATTTGTCTTGACAAATTACATATTGCTATGTAGCATTTGCACATTGCTATATCACCGAAAGGCGGTTCCCCATGACTCCCGGCGATAAACTCCGCTCCCTCCGCGCTATCGAGGGCTCGCTCCGCGGCTTAGGCCGCCCCATGACACAGTCCGAAGTTGTCAACGCCATGAAACAGGAACTCGGCCGTGGCCTCAGCCAGGCTTACCTTTCGCAGATTGAAAACGGTGCGCGGCCGCACATGACCAACACCTCCCGCGAATTGCTCGCGCGTTTCTTCCGCGTGTTTCCCGGCTTCCTTGTCGACGACCCCGCGGGCTTCACGCGCGAACTGCAATCCGTCCTTCGCACCGAAGACGCTACTGTCGATGCCTGGCTTTTTGCCGGCACGGATCAATTCAGGTCCGATCCGGAGCTGGCCCGCGCCCTTCTCACCATCGCGGAGAATCGCGATTCCCGGGGCGCACTACTCCTCCTCGCCGAGATTCTTCGCACTCCCGGCCTTGATGAACGACTAGGCGAAGTTCTTCAACCCGGCAGCGTGACGGGAACAGGTCATCCGCCCCCTGCCTCTTCCCATAACTAAGGTCTTCCGCAGTTCGGGGCATGGTCCAAGCGACGGGGGTGTCGCTCTTGCGAGGTGATGTATGTCCTGGTCTGACGTCTACTTGTTCTGTTTCCTGGTCGGCGCTTCACTCAGCTTGTTCTCGTTTCTGGCGGGCGCCGTCCATTTGCATCTGCCCTTCAAGATGCACCTGCCATTTCACGGCGGCGGCCACGCAGCCGGAGGCGTACATCATACCGGCGGGCTCGCGCGCGGTGGCGCCGTACGCGGTGGTGCCGCGCGCAGCGGCATGCACATTTCCTGGCTCAACGCCTCCACGATCCTCGCCTTCCTCGCGTGGTTCGGTGGCACCGGCTATCTGCTGACGAAGTATTCCCACGTCGTCTCGATCTTTATCGTTCTCCTTGCCACTCTCGCCGGACTGGCGGCTGGTTGGATGGTCTTTCGGTTCCTTCTGAAGCTTGTCGGCCCGTCCGATGAGCCTCTTCAGTCAGAGGATCGCCGCATCGTCGGCGCGCTCGCCAAGGTCAGCATGACCATCCGCGAAAATGGCACTGGCGAAATCATCTTTCCCCTCGGTGGCAGCAGAAGCTGCTCCGGCGCGCGCAGCGAAGATGGCGGTGCCATCGAAAAAGGCGCCGAAGTCGTCATCGAGAAATATGAGCAGGGCATCGCCTACGTAAAGCGGTGGGACGAATTTATGAAGTCTTGAGTTTCTTCAAACGAACGAATAGACAGCAAGTGGCTGCAAATCGAAAAGGGGAGGTCCTTATGTTCGGGTTGCCAATGAACGTGGTCGTCGGGGCAGGGATCCTGGTCGTTGTGCTCCTGATGCTCATGACGGTCATCGCCAGAATGTATCGCAAAGCCGGGCCAAACGAAGCGCTCATCGTCTACGGTATCGGTGGAACCAATGTGTACACAGGAAGAGGCACTGTCATTTTTCCGATGGTGCAAACCTGCCGGGATCTGTCGCTGGAATTGATGTCCTTCGACGTCGCTCCACAGCAGAATCTCTACACCAATCAAGGCGTCGCGGTCACTGTCGAGGCCGTCGCGCAAATCAAGGTGAAGAATGACAAAGAGTCCATTCTCACCGCTGCCGAACAGTTCCTTACCAAGACCCCTCAAGAGCGCGAAGGCCTCATCCGCCTTGTGATGGAAGGCCACCTCCGCGGAATCATTGGCCAGCTCACCGTCGAACAAATCGTCAAGGAGCCCGAAATGGTTGGCGATCGCATGCGTTCCACCTGCGCCGGAGACATGAACAAGATGGGGCTCGAAGTCGTCAGCTTCACCATCAAGGAAGTCCGCGACAAAAACGAATACATTACCAACATGGGACGCCCGGACATCGCTCGCATCAAACGCGATGCCGAAGTAGCCGCCGCCGAAGCCGATCGCGACATCGCCATCAAGCGCGCCGAAGCTTCCCGCGCCTCCGCCATCGCCAAGGCGCAAGCCGACCAGGAACGCGTCGCCGCCGAAACCGCTTCGCTCGCCAAGCAGGCCGAAGCGCAGCGCGACCTCGACATCAAAAAAGCCAACTATCTGGAAATCAGCAAAAGAGCCCAGGCGCAAGCCGACAAGGCTTACGAAATCGAAACCAATCGCCAGCAGCAGACCGTCATCCTGGAGCAGGTTCGCATTCAGCAGGTCGAGCGCGAAGCTCAGGTCAAAATTCAAGACGCCGAAATCAATCGCCGCGAGCGCGAACTCGTCGCCACGGTCCTCAAGCCGGCCGAAGTCGAGCGCCAGCGCATTGAGACCCTCGCCAACGCCGAACGCCAGCGCTTGATGTCCGAAGCCGAAGGCCAGGCCGCTTCCATTCGCGCGCAAGGTGAAGCCGAAGCCGAAATCATCTTCAAGAAGGGTGATGCGGAAGCCCGCGCCATGAATGTCAAGGCCGAAGCCTTCCAGGAGTACAACCAGGCTGCCGTCCTCGACAAACTCATCAGCGGACTCCCGGAAGTGGTTCGCGCGCTCAGTGAGCCACTCGGCAAAGTCGACAAGGTCACCATCGTCTCCACCGGCAACGGCGACGCTGCCGGCGCCTACAAACTTACCGGCGACGTTACCAAAATCGCCGCGCAAATTCCTGCGCTCTTCGAAGCCCTCTCTGGCATGCAAGTGTCCGAGCTTCTCGGCAAGGTTCGCCAGATCGGCGACGCCGCCCCAAAGCCGGTCGCTTTGCCGCCGGCGCCACCGAAGTCCTAACCACTTTTCCGCCGGGAGTGGGCTCAGCTCCCGCTCCGGCGCTTCGCTCCGCGGGAGAGAAGGTCATGAATCTGACGTTGCATCAAAAACGAGGCCTGCTTTGGGGGCTGGGAGTTCTGATGGCCGTAGTTCTTATGAGTGTCGCCTGGTCCCAAATCTGCGCCGCCTTGGGCAACTGCTTGTCGCCATTCTGAATTTGTACTGGCCGATCTTTAGATCGGTTCATGGGTTTTTCTTCTTGGGTTCGTTTGCTCTAACGGTTGTCATCCTGTCTCCGCGCCTTTTGCGGACCGAAGGATCTCAACCCTCCGCCATCGCAAGATGATCGGAACAGCAGTCGTAGAAAAGGAAAGGAGCATCACATGGGTCTCTTAGAACGCGTCAGCACTTTAATCCGGGCCAATCTCAACGACATGATCGATCGTGCCGAAGATCCCGAAAAAATGATCAAGCAGGTAATCCTCGACATGGAGAATCAATACCTCCAGGTTAAAACTCAGGTCGCGGTCTCCATCGCCGACCAGCACATCCTCGAAAAGAAGCAGCGCGAACAGGAAGAAATCGCCAAGGACTGGATGCGCAAAGCCGAAGTCGCCGTCGACAAAGCCCAGGACGATCTCGCCCGCTCCGCTCTCGACCGCTATCAAACTGGCCAGCGCCTCGCGCAAAGCTTCCGGGAACAGGTGAACGACCAGAAAGCTCAGGTGGAAACCTTGAAGACCGCGCTCATCAAGCTCGAACAAAAACTCGACGAAGCCAAGTCCAAAAGGGAAGTGCTTCTTGCTCGCCACCGCCGCAGCATCGCCCTCGACAAAGCCGTCAAGGCGCAAGTCGCCATCGGTGACGGCTCCAAAAGCGCCTCCTTCGATCGTCTGAAGGATCGCGTCAACCACACCGAAGCCACCGCCACCGCCGAGGTCGACCTGCTCACCGACGACGTCGCTGACAGGCTCAACCGCCTCGACCGCGACACCGAAGTAGAGCGCCTCCTAACCGACCTGAAAACTCGCCGCGGCCTCCCAGAAAAGGTAGGCTGACGCACGAGTGCGTTTTTGTACGGACGGCCTTGCTCCTGGTTTTGTTTGTGTAGGGACGGCCTTCTGACGCCGTCCGCTCGGATTTGTCTTTGTATTTGTAGCGGCCGACCTTCGGATTCTGTGTGATAACTCTTGTTCCTCGGGAGGGCACGGCTTCAGCCGTGCCGTAACTCCCGAAAATACAACGCGGCTTTAGCCGCTGAGGGCCACTTTCCGCAGTCCTCACACAGACTCTTCAGGTCGGTTCTTCCGACGCACCACGACCCGCACTTAGCAGCGCCTGCGGCGCGACAGATAAATAGCCTAGCCCCGTAAGGGCTGGGTGACGACCGCGCAAGAAACGTAGGAACTCCGTAGGAGCGGCACCGCCTTCTTTTTCGTTGCAACCGGGAACCGCTTGCCGTCCGACGGCGTCCAACAAATGGGCCCGGGGAGAGCCGCGAGACTCGCAGTCCTGGCCCTCTCGCAACATTCCACCTCTTCACCCTCGCCTCCACACGCTCGGGGCCCTCGAAGGGAGAGCACACCATGAAATCTTACGTCACGTTTCGTCGCCACCCTTTTGATCAGGTAGTTGCTGCCGTGAATGATGATCGCCACCCCATGGCTATCGTCCCGTACGGCAAATTTGGCGCAGGCGTCTGGACGAGCCATCCCATCGGGTTAGTGATCGTCATTGGAATGCTCATCGTAGGCCTTGTCGGCATTCCCGAATGGCGTTGGTTCTTTAGCGCCACGGTCCTCGTCGGCTCCCTGGTGGGCTATTCTCTCTGGCGCCGCCACAATCTGCTGTAGGCACTGTTGGGCCACGCTCGTCGGGCGTTTCGCGGCGGCCATCTTCTGCTGCATGGGACGCGGCCCGTTCGTGACTATCCACACGGATGCGATCCAAAAGCGGATGCCAATGGTCGCCGCGAGTCCGAAGGTTTTCATCCGTTCGATCTCGTCCACGTCTTCGAAAGCCATCATAAGCGCCGCGACACCCCCGGATCCCCACCAGCATTCCCCCAACGATGGGGATTACGATGAGCCACCGGAAATAATTTCTGACAAAAATGGGGCAACCTCGACGGCGTTGCCCCGTCCTCCGTCCGACTCTTTCAAGCTACAGCGGCACCGGCTGGTCATTCAGGTATGTCGGTTCATACTTCTCTGTCCTGCTTCCATGGCTGACGCGATCAGCAAGGGTGGACCCGACACGATCTTCGCTTCCACCACATTTCCTTGCTCGTCGACAATCGCGTCAATGATCACGATTCCTTGCATGTGGGTCTGCCTTGCCAGCGGCGGATACGCCGGATCGACTCGCCTGGTTAGCCGCGGTTCTCGCACTCTTCCGCCAACACGTATGGGCGCTTTCGGCCCACTACTTTTGGGCGCCAGCGGGGCTACCACCGTGGTGTGCACGCCGCCGATCACTCCGCCAATTACTCCGCCCATGGATCCGCCGGCAACTCCGCCGGGCAGTCCTCCGACCACTCCGCCTCCATCGAAGTCCGGTGGAAGCGGCGCTTCTTTGATGTCCGCAATATTTTTCGGCACCATGGTCGGTGCAATCAATTTTCCGGCATTCTCAAAAACGCGATGTACCGGAGCTGCTTTCACCAGCGGTGCCGCGGGTGCCGGCGGCGGTGGTGGCGGCGCCATCAGAAATGTGGTTTCAAATTGCCTCAGGTTCAGGGTGTCGGTGTAAATCAAGCCCGCCAAATAGGACCGGCGAGAATCACGGCGTTCACCGTGAGCGCGATCAGGAAATCCACTGTCTTCGAACTGCTCTCGATGCGATTGTTCTCAATCATCGAGGACTGAAAAAGTTCACCGGCTGCTTTGTATTTCGCTTCGCCGGTACTTTTTGAAACCGCAGGTCTTGTTTCGGAGCGGCAGGAGTCAGCGTTTCTGGTTTGCCGGGTTGCTCTGTTTCTGGTTTTACGGGCATTTCTACGTGGCTGGACGGAGTCAGGGCACTAACCTCCGCGTAATTGCTTGATACTGCAAGGCTTACGTTGCTGCGTGGGCGATGAATTCGTGAAAACTGAGCCACCTCCCCCACGCTTCACTCACGCTGCGCCAACTCACCCACTTTCACGCATATTTCTTCAACGGGAAAGCCGCAACTACTCTCAGCATCAGCGACGCTGCCAGCTTGTTTTTCTTCCTTCCGTCTTTCCTTCAATCAAATCGCCTACCGTTGAACTCAACAAGTACAATTGCACGCCTGTGACGATGCTTGCTGCAATTTCCACCACCGCGAATTGCCGCGCGAGCGCAAACAGAAACGTCGCGCCACACGCGACCGCGGAAAGAATCGTTACTGCCAGCGGCACGACTGGCTTGTTCATCGCGCCTCCCGTTTCTTCGATTCTTTTTCTTATCATGTATCTGCGCGCTTCTGCGATCCATCTAAGTTTTGTTGCTTCCCGTGAGGTGCTTTCATGCAGCTTCGTCATCTTGCAAAAAATGGTCCTCTCGTTTCCCTGCTTGGCCTCGGGTGTATGGGCATGTCAGAATTTTATGGCGCGCGCGACGACGCCGAGTCCATCGCCACAATTCACCGCGCCATCGAACTGGGCATCAATTTCCTGGATACCGCCGATGTCTACGGCTACGGCGACAACGAAATCTTGGTTGGCAAGGCCATTCGCGACCGTCGCGACAAGGTTTTCCTTGGGACCAAGTTCGGCATCGTTCGCGATCGCTCCAACCCGAACGTTCGCGGCGTCAGCGGCAAGCCAGAATATGTTCGCTCCTGCTGCGACGCCAGCTTGAAGCGCCTTGGCGTCGACACCATCGATCTTTACTACCAGCACCGCGTTGATCCTGACACTCCCATCGAGGATACCGTAGGTGCCATGGGGGAACTCGTTCGCGCCGGCAAGGTTCGTTATCTCGGCCTTTCCGAAGCTTCGCCCGCCACGATCCGTCGTGCGCATGCTGTCCATAGCATCAGTGCGCTGCAAACCGAGTATTCGCTGTGGACGCGCGATCCGGAAGACGAAGTCCTCCCCACCACGCGTGAATCGGGCATCGCCTTCGTTGCGTATAGCCCGCTAGGGCGCGGCTTCTTGACCGGACAATACAAGCGCTTCGAAGATCTGGCTCCCGACGACTACCGCCGTTTCTCACCGCGTTTCCAGGGAGAAAATTTCCAGAAGAACCTCGATCTGGTGGCGCGCGTCGAAACCATCGCCCGCGAAAAACACTGCACGACGTCGCAGCTCGCTCTTGCATGGCTCCTTGCGCAGGGCGAGGACATCATTCCTATCCCCGGCACCAAGCGTCGCAAATATCTCGAAGAAAATGTTGCTGCGCTCAACGTGAAACTCACGGCCGACGATCTTCGCCGCATCGACGAAGTCGCCCCGAAAGGCGTCGCTGCCGGCGCCCGCTACCCCGAAATGATGATGTCCATGGTCAATCGCTAGCTATGGAGTGCGGCGGCTAGCCGCCGCTCTTACGGTTGCAGCCACAACGCAAATTCTTCCGTCGCGCATGAGCTTGTCATCCTGGACCTGCGCCGTTTGCGGGTGAAGGACCTCAACTTCCGCATTCCCGGGGCGAAATGCAACGTACACTATCCTCCGCCCGTCCGCATCTCCGGTAACGTAAACACCGGCTTCACTTCTTTTCGCTTCGACCAATCGTGGTACGTGTGGCACTCAAAGCATCGCGACTCCGCGTGCTCCGGCCCCGGCGCATGGCACGTCCGGCAATTCTCAATCCCCGGCACCAGCACGTCGCTGGTTTCGGTGCTGCTCCACGCCTTCGCGTGACACCCCACGCACGAGAATCCGCGGTGTGCGTCGTGATCAAATGTCGCACGCGGGAGCCAGCGCGCCGTGATTTTTGCGGGAGCCACCTCCGGTAATGGCAACTCCGCGGTCGACGACGCAATCTCCGCGCTAGCGATCCTCGCTGCATTCCCCGATGAGGCCGCATCCCAACGCGCTATTCTCGTGTCCTGCAACTGCGTCCCGGTCAAAGCATGGCACTGCGCGCAAGTTTTCTTCCACAGCAGCTCCTCCGCGACTTTTGTGTGTTCATTCACCCATTGTGCAGGCGTAAGTGACTGCGCGCGCGGCAACGGCGGGTTTCCCGTCAAGGCTCGGTCCGGCTCCTGCATCTCACGCAATTCGCCCGGATGCGCCGCAATGTATTCACCGAATTTCTTCATCAGAAACGCGTGCACCACTTCCGGCTTGTCGTGCGGCGCACCCACGTCAAATCGCTTATCGAAGGTGAGCAAATGGCATCCCGCGCAAGCCGTCGCATATTTCGGTGTTGCCATGTACTCGCGTCCGTCGCGCGCACCACGTGGAGTAAGCGCCGCCATCACCGGCAGCAACACCGCATCGTCCTTGTACGTCACGCTCTTGCTCAGATAGTTCGCATCGGCGTAAGGCCACACGCCATTCGCTGCCGCAGGCCGGTGACAATCGCCGCAATCCAACTGCACCATCGGCCCGTTCGGTCCGCACCGGATTGCCTTCATATGAATCGCGTGATTCAGCTTGATCGTTCCGGGATCTTTTGCGCCCTGACGCACCGCCGCGAATTCAGGATGGCCATACTCGAACGTTTGTACCTGTGCCGCAACGGAAAGCGCGCCGCCTGTCACTTTCAGATTCGCGTGACATTCCGCGCAAGCCCGGTTGGTCGCCGCGCTTATATTGACGCGCCCGCGATGCTCGACGTGGCATGTCGCGCAGTTCGGCACCGCCGCCCGCACTTCGTTTTCATGGTGAACCGGCCCATCATGGCAACCTAGGCAGGCCTCGTCCGCCGCTTTCGACGAAAACTCGCCCGCCTTTTGCACGTGGCACACGGCGCACTGGTTCTCCAGCACCGCGTGCGCCACGCTCATCCGCCCGCTCGAATACACGCGCGAATCCCGCGATACGCCGCGCCACGCCAGCCATCCCAACACCAGCAAGGGCAGCAGCACGCTTAGCCACAATTTCGCGCGCTTGAATGGCGTCGGCCTCTTGAAATAGTTCAAGTCGACTCGCTGCGCCAGCTTCTTGGTTGTCCGAGTCCTAGCCATTCATTCCATCCACCAACCGGTAGCGAGTCTCCGAAGTTCCTTACTTCCTTACCTTATTGCCTCATTACTTCTAGTATTTCAATGCCATCACCGCATGCACCGCCCCCAGCACTATCAACGCCAGCGACAACGGTATGTGCACCAGCAACCAGCCATGCAGCCAGCGATGCAACCGTTCCTGCCGCAATAATTGCCGCGCTTCATCGCAAATTCCCTCCAAGTCGTTAACCGTCGTCTGTGCCGCCGCGGACATCAGCGTCCGCAATCCTGCAAACGCGTTCTTGGCTTTTTCCGCGTTGCTCAGTCGCTGCCCTCGTCGTTTCGGGTCTTCCAGAAACACGCGCATCTCCTCCAAATAGAAACGTTTCAACGGCGCACTTTCTTCCGCGCTCAGCAACAGAATCTCTGGAGCCGCTGCTACCGCCGCGCTAGCGCCCGCGCTTACTGCCGCGGAAGTTCGCAGTGGCACTGCCGTCGCCGCGATGGGCCGCAGCGCCGTGAATCCGCCGGCGCGCTGAGGTTCCTCTGCGTCCTTCTGCCGCAATCCCAGGGAGCCACACAGCGCTTCCATCGCGCCATCCGCTTCTACGCGCAGTGCTTTTCTCACGTTGCCAATTTCGTCGTAGATCGTTTCCAGCGGCACATCCGAAGTCATCATCCGTGGCACGTAATTCTGCAGCGCCGCGCCAAACAATCCGCTCCCCACCGTGATGATCAGCAGCCACATCAACACACACGTCAGCGTCCCGCCAAAGTGAAATCCGCCGTGAAACAGAAGCAGCGGCAAGCTCAGGAATCCCAGCCATAAATGAACCCGCATCCACGCCTGCGCCCGCCCCAATCTCCACGTCGGCACACGTTTCCGCGCGCCCAGCAGCGCTGCGAAAATCATGAACGCGAAGCCCACGATTCCAAACATCAAGCCCACTGCGCTTCCACCTCGCGGCCCCGCCGGGGCATTCCATGCATAAGCCAGATACACGCCCACGCTCGCCGCCAGGATTCCCAGCGAAGCCAGCGCCCAGTCGCGTTGTGTCCTGTCCATCCTCATTGCGCCGGTCCGTGCCCCATCAACCCTGCAAAAAACTTTCGGGGATCGACGCGATGCGCCGCATCATGCGGGCACGCATACACGCAACTCGGCTCCTTCAAGTGCGTGCAAAGGTCGCACGACGTCGCCTTTTGCTGTACCACTGCCTTCTTTCTTCCCAACTGTTCCAGGTCTTCCACCATCACGTCGAACGGATGCAGGTTGATGTTCCCGTACGGGCAATTCCGCGCGCACAAGCCGCACCCGATGCACCAATCCTCAATAATCACTTCCAGTGAATTTCGCCGGCGAATTGAACCCACCGGACAGCCCAGCATGCACAGCGGATCGCGGCACTGCCGACACGACGTCGCCACCAGGTAATTCTCGAATCGCAATCCCTCGCGTACCAGTCGCGTTATGCCATCATGGGCGTCGGCGCACGCGTCCACGCACGCATCGCACCGTGTGCAATTCTCCAAATCCAGAATCAGCAGGCTTTGCGCCTCCATCAGCCCTTGCGACAAAAATTGTTCGATGGGCACGTTCTGCACCATCTGCAAACGCTGCGCATTCGCCTCGTGCCGTTCCGCCGCCACCGCTTCCAGCCCTGTGCGCACACTGGGGAATCGCTCCACCATCTCTCGAAAATCGTTCCCGGAGATCTTCACCACTTCCACGTGGTCCAGCGCCGTGCACGTCGCCGTTCGCATCCCACCGCCCAGCAACCCGATTTCTCCGAAGTAGTCGCCACGCGACAAATACGCCAGCACCAGCTCTCCGCCCGGATACTGTTCGGATATCTTCACGAATCCGATGCGCACCAGGTAAAAACAATCCGCCGCTTCACCCTGCTGCGCGATCACCTGTCCCGGCGCGTAACGCACCAGTTCCACGCTCTCTTTCAAGTGCTCGATGAAGTCCGGCGCCAGGTCCGCAAACATGGGCACGCCGCGCAAGTGGGTTTCCAGGGCGCGTTTGCGGTAGTTCTGGTCGATTTGCGCGCGAAATGTTTTGTTCTTCATCATGATGTCGAGCACGTTGCGCAACATTTCGTACGCCACCACATCCGTTTCCGCACGCACCGTCGCCGACCGCGGATAAAAATTCATGCATGTCATTTCGCCGAACAAGTCCCCGGGGCCCAACTCCGCCACCGGATTCCCGTATGACAAGTCCACCGAGGCGTCGATCGGAATCGTCCTGTCTCGCGCCTCTTCTTCCCGTTTGTGTTCCTCCCGGCCAACCAGCACGCTGGTCAGCCGCTTGAAGAATCCCTGCGCCCCACCTTGCGTTTTTACGTGCGCAATCGGCGTCGAAATTGCCACCTGCGCCTGGCCTTCCAAAATATAGAAAGCCGTGGACCCGAACTCGCCTTCGCGGCAGATTACTTCACCTGCCCGGAAGCGCCGCTTCACAATTGCACCGCGGTTTAACTCCAGAAATGTGCCCGACACGCCCGCAAACACGGGCAATCGGTGCAATTCTTCCGATCTCAGTTGCTGCGCTCCGCCCCCTTCCGCAATTGCTGTGCCGGCTACACTTTTGTTGGTCAGCGCGCCCGTGGGGCACGACACCATGCATTCTCCGCACGAAATGCACGTGGAATCCCCCATCGGCGAGTTCAGGTCAAACGCGATTCCCGCCGAATACCCCTTGCCCATGCGTCCCAGCACAAAGTTGTTCTTGATTTCGTCGCACCCGCGGATGCACCGGTCGCACAAAATACAAGCGTCATGATCGACCGCAATCGCCAGTGAGCTGTCGTCCAGCCCCCGCGACACCGTCCGCCGTACAAATCGTGGCGCGCCCACCCCTGCGGCCTTCGCCAGCGTCTCCAGTTCGCAGTCTCCCGAATGTTGTTGCCGCGCGCAGGGCGATGGATGGTCCGCCATCAACAGTTCCAGCAGGGTCTTCCGCGCCGCCAGCACCTTTTCCGAATTTGTGGATACCTTCATTCCCGGCTCGACCGGGCGCACGCACGACGCGCTCAGCACCCGCGCACCAGTATCCACTACGCAAAGCCGGCACACCCCCACTGGCGTCTGATTCTGCAAATGACACAGCGTGGGAATCACAATCCCATTCAAGCGCGCGGCATCATAGACGGTCGTGCCCGCTGGCACCTGCACCGCCTTCGCGTCGATCGTCAGTTCCACCAAAGCTTTCATCCTCTTGAAGTGCAGCGGCTCGCCGCCGCTTTTACTACTTCAACCTTTCAGGCCTTATCTGTTCCCACCATTTCTCCGCGTCATGAACGTTCTTTTTTCACTACAACCGCCGACAACTCTGTTCCGAACACGAGTTGCGGTTCAGGCCTCACGAACCACGAATTACGGCCGAATCCCCACTCGCGCCAATTCCGGCATCCTTCCCGCCGCTGAAAAGCAAATCCCGCTCGGGCACACGCCC
>Ga0210409_10003659_pt1 | contig 16981 bp, 10 predicted proteins | sample IncBWH17MmetaG_FD_161649 | JGI IMG/M metagenome (GOLD analysis project Ga0210409, IMG submission 161649) | Forest soil microbial communities from Barre Woods Harvard Forest LTER site, Petersham, Massachusetts, United States - Inc-BW-H-17-M | ecosystem: Environmental > Terrestrial > Soil >...
CTTTCCGGCTTGGAGACCGTCCAAGTGATTCACTACGCGAGCCGCGCGCTCCGGTTAGCAGAAGAATGCACCGGCCGTCTGTTTGAGGAAGAATTCCTGAAACGGTTGAGCGCGGCCAAAAGCAATTTACCCGAGCACGGCGACGGCGCTCAGATCTACGAGAAATGGATCAAGCCCGGATATGTGAACATAGCCAAGGTGGCTGGCCACTACGCCGTCAGCTCCTTGTTTGAGAACTATGAGGCCCAAGCGCAAATCTATTGCTACCGCGTCGCCCGCGAGGAGTTCGCGATTGAGGCTGAGGGCAAGTTACGCCTGGCGACCGGAAGGGCGCGCTTTAGTTCCGACATTACGCGCGAGTCCGACGAGTTCAGTTTTGCCGTCTTGCACCTGGGCGACCACAATCTGCTAGGCGGCGTAAGTCTCGCCGACCCCGCAAAAGACGAGACCATGCGAACAAAGCTCAGGGAGCTTTTTTCGCAGGCTGACACCGCAGAGATCATTCGGAATCTAGACGACAACTTCAACCAGCAAACCTTCTCGCTGAAGTCACTGTTCCGAGACGAGCAGCGAAAAATCACGTCACTAATCCTGAACGAATCTCTCAGCTCAACTGCGGCTGTGTACCGGTCGATCTACGAAACCAACGCTCCGCTCATTCGCTTTCTTCATGGGCTTGCGATTCCGATCCCGCTACCACTGCACTCCGCCGCGGAAATTGCGTTGAACAACCAGCTTCGAGAAGCATTCGAGCGTCCCGATCCGGATGCCGATAGCATTCAAAGTCTTTTCCGGGAGGCTGCTAACGCGCACGTTAAAGTCGACGAAACGACGCTAGAGTTCGTCATTCGAAAGAGGCTAGAACGAGAAGCTACGCAGTTCGCTGGACACTTCGATGTGCCGGAAAATGTGCATCGGTTCAAGAAATGGCTCGACCTCGTTCTCGGGTTGCCTTTTCGCGTTGTTCTATGGGAAATACAAAATATTTCCTACGCCCCGCTGCTGCAAGCAATTGAGTCGTATCGGGGATCGGGTGGAGACGGCGATCCGGCAAAGGAAGCGTTGCTCAGCGAACTCTTCTCTTTGAAGGATGCGCTGAAGATCCATGGCAGCTGGGCCCGCCATGCCGCCTCCTAACGCCGCCCTTGCGACCTACCGGTTGCAATTCAACAAAGATTTTCGCTTCTCCGATGCCACGCGCCTACTCGATTATTTTTCTCAACTAGGGATTACGGACCTTTATGCATCCCCGATTCTGGTGAGCCGGAAGGGCAGCGGCCACGGGTACGACGTTACCGATCCGACGCGAATCGATCCCGAGATCGGGTCGGAAGAGGACTTCGAAACCTTGCAGAACGAACTCGTGAAGCGGGGCATGGGGCTATTGCTGGACATCGTGCCCAACCACATGGCTGCGAGCAGCGAAAATCGCTGGTGGATGGATGTCTTGGAAAACGGTCCGGATTCCGCCTTTGCCTCCTATTTCGATATTAACTGGCATCCTCCCTCCCGCGACTTGGCCGGAAAGGTGCTTTTGCCGGTCCTGGGTCGCCCTTTTGGCGAAGCGCTGGATCACGGAGAGCTTCATCTGAGCTTCCACGAAGGGAAGTTTTTCGTCCGGTATTTCGAGTCGATTTTTCCGATCGCTTCGGAGTCTTACCACCAAGTTTTAAGCCACCGTTCTGAAACCCTCGAAAGCCAACTGGGAAAAGACGCGCCAGCATTCCAGGAATTTTCCGGCATCCTTGCGGGCTTGGCCACGCTTGCACAGAAGGCCCATACGGTGAGTCCGACAGAGGGCCGCCCGAAGCTCGACGCGATGCGCGACCGTCTGCGGCTCCTAGCTTCCGATCGTCCGGAAATCAGCGCCTTCATCGAGTCCAGCCTGGGAGAGTTCAACGGACGCTCGGGAGATCCGGCCAGCTTTACTTTGCTTGAGCACTTGTTGAGCGAGCAGCACTATTTGCTGTCCTACTGGTTGGATCCCAATCAAGGCATCAACTACCGACGGTTTTTCGCTATTTCGGATTTAGTGGGCGTTCGGGTTGAGGATCCGATCGTCTTCGAAGCAATGCACGATCAGATTTTTCGGCTTATTTCAAAGGGCGCCAAACAAGGTTTGCGGATCGGATTGCGCGTGGATCACATCGACGGCCTTCGCGACCCGTCCGGATATCTTACCCGGCTCCAACAATGCCTCAGTGACACCAAACCGCCCGACGCTCCGCGGGCCTACGTCGTCGTTGAGAAAATTCTAGCCCGGCGGGAGCAGCTGCCCGAGGACTGGCCAATATCCGGAACGACGGGATACGAATACCTGAACTATCTAAATGGGCCCTTTGTCCACCCGGAGGGGTGCCAACAGATTGAGGCTATCTACGGTGAATTCACCGGCAAGCAGGCTGCCTTCGCCGAGGTGGTTTACGAGAAAAAGAAGTTGGTGATGAATTCGCTGCTCCGGGTCGAGATCCAAGGACTGGCTCGCCAACTGGCGGGACTCGCCGCCAAGGACCGGTATGCGAGAAACATTCCGCGCCTCGAACTGAGTGAAGCGCTCATGGAGGTCACTGCGTGCATGCCGGTTTATCGCACGTATATCCGGAGCCTCGACGTGCCACCGGCCGCGAGAGATGCAATCAATCAGGCGTTAACAGGCGCGCAGGCCAAACGATCGGAACTGAGCCGGCCCTGCCTTGATTTCTTGCGCGATGTGCTGACGCTGACTAACCCACCGCATATCGGGGCGGAACAACGGGAAGAGCGATTGGCTTTTGTGATGCGATGGCAGCAGTTCACTGGCCCGATTGTTGCGAAGGGCTTTGAAGACACAGCACTCTATGTCTACTACCCGCTAAGTTCCCTCAATGAGGTGGGCGGCAATCCCGAGCCCTCTCGCGTAATTTCTCGCGAGGAGTTTTATGACTTCGTCCGCGAGCGCCAGCATCGCTGGCCCCACGCCCTCAATGCCACCACGACCCACGACACAAAGCGCAGCGAAGACCTGCGCGCGCGCGTGAACGTGCTTTCCGAGATTCCGGAGGAGTGGGGCGTGAAGATTGCAGCGTGGGCGAAGGAGCACGCCGCACACAAGCAAACGATCGATGGGCTCTATGTCCCCGACGCCAACGAAGAGTACCTGATCTATCAGACACTCGTAGGGATGTGGCCCTCAAACTCGGGCGAGATACCTTTCATCGCCAGACGCCTGCAGGAATACGTCATCAAAGCGCTGCGCGAGGCCACCATTCACACCCGCTGGATCAAGCCGAATGAAGCGCATGAACGCACGGTGAGCCGGTTCATCGAGCTGATTCTGTCTTCAGGAACCGCCCGCCAGTTTTTGCTGGAGATTGCCGAATTTCAGCGGCGAGTGACGTGGTGCGGCATGATCAACAGCCTGGGGCAGGTGCTCTTAAAAATTACTTCTCCAGGAACACCGGATTTTTATCAGGGTTCGGAGCTTTGGGATCTTCACCTGGTTGATCCGGACAACCGCCAGTCCGTCGACTTCGCTGAACGCTGCAACGCTCTCAGCGCTGCCGTTGACGACGGTGCCGATCCAGACAGCGCCTTCGAGCTAATGCAACGGTGGTCGGACGGACAGATCAAAATGCATGTCACCCGAAAGGCTTTGCGATACCGGCTGCAGTATCCTGAACTGTTCACCGAAGGCGAATTTGTGCCGCTGATCACGCAAGGCGTCCGCACCCAGAACATAATCTCGATCTTGCGACACAATGGCCGTGATCATGCCCTGACCGTAGTTCCGAGATGGCTTGCCCAGACCTATGCACCGGACCAGAAACTACCTTCGGTTGACTTTTGGGCCGGAACCGCTCTTCTTCTGCCCGAGTTTGCACCCGAATCTTGGATCAACGTGTTCACAAACGAGCGGATCGACACGCACCCTGCAGGGAAGAGTCGCACGCTTGCGATCGCCGAGGTGCTCAAGTGCTTTCCTGTCGCGCTGCTGGTACCCGCCGCTAGCGCGCTGGAGCTTGATAAAGCGCTCTCTCAGGCTACCAGTGGTCCGTGGCACTATGAGCCTTGGGCCTAGAACGAGTCGGCTCGGATTCTTCTTGAGGCAACACTCAATGTCTCTTTAATCCGAGGGAAGCTCTTCGTCAAGTTCGTATCTGAATAACTGCTTCGCGGTTCCTCGGCGCTAGACCACCAGCGCCCGTTCAAAATTTGCTGAACTCTTGCGGAACTATAGATTGCAAATGAGAGTATGTGACCGCAACTGGGAAGCACCCAATGCGAACAAAACACGTGAAAATCGGTCAGTGCGAATCGGGCAGGTAGAATTAGCAAACCGCCGACAGAGAATTCGCCCACAAACGTATGTGCTGGCCTAGATTTCAACCAGAAAGTTGTTACCCTGCTTTTGAGTTTCCCGCGCACCGCGTCCGACGGGCTGACAACCTTTATCCCAATTTATCCCAATACGCTGGACTTCGTGCCCAAACCATCCAGAACAAGCCGAACGCCACCTAGTGTTATCATTAGTTTAGAGCGGAGCCGGAGCGCAACCACCCGCCTTGAAAACCGTTAGACTCGAAAGGGTCTCGGGGGTTCGAATCCCTCCTCCTCCGCCAGACTGCCAGGGGTCACTTTGGAGAAGCAAAGTCTGGCATTCGTTTATCATTGGGCAAGCCTGGAGTGATTGTCCGCACGCGTCCCTGCCCTGCGCGCTTAAACTGTATTTAACAACCGTATGTCATCATCCCGCAGAATCGCCTGGATGCTGGGGAGTTGGTCGCTCATCCTCGTCATCTACACGGCGGCATCGCTGTCGCTTCATCGCGGCTCGCCGGCACTTTCCACGTTTGGAAACGTGGTGCAGTGTCTCATCCCGCTGCTGGCGAACGCCGGCCTGCTCCTGAACGCCGGCACGCCCCACTGGCGCAGAAACGCCTTCTGGATGCTGCTCGCCCTGAGCTGCACTCTCTGGATGATCGGACAGTTCGAATGGACCTATTACGAACTCTACCTCCACAAGCCGTTGCCGGGCCTCTATGAGGGCGACATTGTTTTTTTCATCAAGGGTATCCCTATGATGGCGGCGCTGGCACTGCGTCCCCACCGCAAGCATGGGGAGCTCAATCTGCGCTTTGGGTATCTGGATTTTGTGTTGCTACTCACCTGGTGGACATTTCTCTACGTGTTCATCGTCCTGCCGTGGATGTATGCGACGCCCGCCCTCGCGCAATACAATTACAACTTTAACGTCGTCACAAATATTCAGAACTTGATCATCGTCGTTGGTTTCGGAATCCTGTGGCTGCGGACACGCGGCGCCTGGCGAACGGTCTATGGCAATCTCTTCGGCGCCGCCACGCTGTACATGCTGATCTCCGTGACGCTAGACGTCGCTGCTGACATGGACGAGTATTACACCGGAAGTCTGTACGATCTTCCCATGATTTCCTCGTTCCTATGGTTCGGATTTGCGGGAGTGATTGCCTACCAGCTTCGGGACAAACTCGAAGCCCCCACCGATGACTACTACAGCTCCGAGACGGACCCGGAACAGGAAGAGGGAAATGTCTGGGCGTCGCGGCTGGCGATGGCTGCGGTTATTTCGCTGCCGTTGTTTGCGATCTACACTTTGCGGTATGGCCATGAGACGCCGGCGGTGCGCGATTTTCGTTTGATGACCACTCTCATCGCCGCTGTTCCGCTGGCCCTGCTGATTTTCCTGCGCGGCCATCTGGCCGACCGCGATCGCTCGCGGTTGCTTGCACAATCCCAACAATCCATCGAAAACCTGAAGCGGCTGCAGGCGCAGTTCGTGCAATCGGAAAAACTCGTCTCTCTCGGACAGCTTGCCGCTGGTGCGGCGCACGAAATCAACAATCCGTTGGCGGCCATTCTCGGTTTTTCTGATTTGCTCGCGGATGACCCTACGGTTCCGGAAAAGGCCCGCGCCACCGCCGCAAAAATTCGCGATCAGGCGCGCCGCACAAAAACCCTGGTCGGAAACCTGCTGAGTTTCGCGCGCCAAGTGCCTGCGGAACGCGCACTTCTGGATATAAACACCGTGGTGAACAATGCCGTGCAGCTCCGTGCGCTGGACCTGCGTTCCGGCACCACGCGCGTGGAACTGCAGCTCGAATCCGTCCTTCCCGGTGTTCGCGGCGACGGCAATCAATTGATGCAGGTCTTCTTCAACATCATCAGCAACGCGCTGGATGCCATGGAGGCCCACAAAGGCGGCGTATTGACGATCAAGACGATTCGCGACCGCTCGAATGTAGTGGTCTTGTTTTCAGATACCGGCCCGGGCCTCAAGGAACCGCATCGCGTCTTCGACCCTTTCTACACGACCAAGCCTGTTGGAAAAGGAACGGGCCTGGGTCTCAGTATCTGTTTTGGCATCATCCAGGAACACGCCGGAAAAATTCTCTGTTACAACCGCCAGGAAGGCGGAGCGGTTTTCCGCGTGGAACTGCCCGCTGTTCTGGCGGCGTTCCCTGCAAAGGAATTACAGGTTGCCACTGCTTCGACGAATCCCCCGAAGCTTTCCTGACACTACTTTCGCGCTCGGCGTGTACTACTGCCATTTCTTACGGCCTTCGAGACTCGTGTTAGAGTTTTGCCTCTGAGTTCCGAGGTTCGACAGGGAGACGACGCGATGCCGGAAACAGCTATCCAGACGCAAAAGCTCTCGAGGAATTTCGGAAACCTGACTGCCGTTGATTCCATCGATCTCCACGTCGCCTCGGGACAATTTTTCGGTTTTCTTGGACCGAACGGCGCGGGGAAATCCACGACCATCAAGATGCTGACGGGGCTGCTTGTTCCGAGCTCAGGCAGCATGCAGTTGTTGGGACTGGATTTTGCCTCGAATCCCGTCGAAGTCAAGCGACGGATTGGCGTCGTGCCGGAAGGAATGGGCTTGTTCGAACGATTGACGGGAAGCGAATATCTGCATTTTGTGGGGCGGATGTACGGGCTCGACCGCGCTACTACCCAGCGCCGCTCGGAAGAGTTGCTGGACTTTATGCAGCTCGCGGACCGGCCCACGACCATGATCGCGGACTACTCGCACGGGATGCAAAAAAAACTGGCGCTGGCCGCCGCCGTCATTCATGGGCCGCGCATTCTGTTTCTTGATGAGCCGTTCGAAGGCGTGGATGCCCTCGCCGCCGGAGCGCTGAAGGCGCTGCTGGGGCGCATGACGGAACGAGGCACGACAATATTCCTGACTTCCCATGTTCTGGAAATTGTCGAACGCCTTTGCAGCCACGTGGCCATCATTCACAAAGGCCGGCTCATCGCCCAGGGTTCACTCGAAGAGTTGCGCGCGGGAATTTCGGGTGAAGAGGGAAGCAAAACGACGCTCGAGCAAATCTTTCTCTCGATTGTCGGACAGAGCGGCGCGGAGCGCCCGCAGTTGGAGGAGCTCTCGTGGCTGATGTAACGCTTCCCACAGGCATCCTCCAACAGATCCGCCTGGTTGCCGCGCTGCGCTGGCGCATCCTCCGCAACAGCCTGAGCAAGAAGAACAATCGGCTCGATCTGATCGGCCTGATTATCGCAGGAGGTTTTGCCTCCGTCTTCGTTGTCGGATTGTGTTTTGCTTTTTACGCCGGAGCCTACGAGTTTCTTTCGAATGGCCGCCCGGGATGGATGGCGCTGTTGTTTTGGGGCATTCTTGTTTTCTGGCAGGGTTTCCCGCTTTTTGTGGCGGGCTTCGGCGCAAGCTTTGAGTTTCGAACGCTTCTCCGCTTTCCATTGAGCCTCAGCGCGTTTTACCTCGTCGGGCTGGCGTATGGGCTTGCTGATTTTTCCGCGGTGGCCTCGCTGTGCTGGCTCCTGTCCATGACCCTCGGAGCGACTGTGGCAAAACCCGGCGTTTTGCCGGCCATGCTTCTGATTGGCGCTGTGTTTGTGGTGTTCAACGTGACGCTCGAACGACTCATCGGCTCGTGGTTGGAAAACCTGTTGTCCCGGCGCAGAACACGAGAACTTTTCATTGGGCTTTTTGTAATGTCGATGATTTCGTTGAATTTCATCACTCCGTGGTTCCAGCGCTACGGCGCTACGGCGCGGCCCGTGTTTTTCCGTCTTTTGCCATACTTTGCGTGGCTTCCGCCGTCGCTGGCAGGACGCGCCATCGCCGCCGCGGCGCAACAGCAACCCGCCGGTTTTCTCCTTGGCTCGGCTAGCCTTCTGTTCTACGTAATCCTTTTGAGCGCGTTCCTGTGGCGGCGGTTTGCCGCGCAATATCGCGGCGAAGAGCTCAGCGAAACCGCGGCCCCCGTGACGATCGGAGTTCGTCCAATCGCGAAGAAGGATAGCGGCACCGATGGCCTGAGCTTGCTCTCGCCGCAGGTAGCTGCCGTCGTTCGAAAGGAGTTTCGCTACCTGACGCGCAACGGCTTTGCTTTTCTCACACTTTTTATGCCGCCGCTGCTGGTGCTGCTTTTCAGTTCGCAGTTTGCAGGGAGGCACCCGAGCGTTTCGGGCAGACCGGTCTCCGCCGAAATGTTTTTTCCCGGCATGATGGCTTATCTCATCCTGATTCTCATGGCGCCCGCATACAACAGTTTTGCCTATGAAGGACGCGGGATTCAAACCTACTACATGGCGCCGGTACGTTTTCGCGATGTATTTCTTGGGAAAAATTTCATGCTTGTTTCCGTCCTGGCTCTGGAGATCGCGTTGTCCGCGGCCATGCTCAGCTGGCGGGTGGGTTTGCCGTCGCTTCCGCGACTGGTCGCCACCATCGCCGCCGTTGTGTTCACTGTCGTCGGTCAACTCACCATCGCCAACTGGTCTTCGCTAAGCTTTCCGCGCAAGCTCGAGTTCGGCCAGATGCGCGGCCAGCGCCAGTCCGGCATCGCCGTACTCGTCGCGTTTGGCTCCCAGCTCCTTACGGGCGCTATCTCGCTGGTGATCCTTCTCACTGGGAGTTGGCTGGAAAATCCGTGGCTTCCGGCGGGGGCGTTTGCGTTTCTCGCGGCTGCAGCTATGGCCGGCTATATGGCCTCGCTCGACACTCTGACGCAGCTCGCTGAAAAAAAGAAGGAAGTTTTGATCGAAGCATTGTGCCGCTGAGACGCGCAAACCCTCTTGCTCTTTGCGTGGCCGCGGCGGCCTTTTATTTTTCTTTCCGCAAGAGCTCCGCATATCGCTCTGCGATGGCGCGCCACGAAAAATGCTGCGCTTGTGCCAGCCAGCTCCTCTGCGCCAGCGAAGCACGATAGTGCTCATCCGCGAGCACGCGAAGTAATACGTCACCCAGGTCGCCCGTTCTCTGCGGCAAATAGAGCGCCAGTCCCGCTTCGGTGATGGGCGGCGCCGTCTCCGGACCTTCGAAGGCAACCACCGGCAGGCCACAAGCGATTCCGGCGATAGCGCTCCCGCGCCGCGTGGAAATATGTCCCCGGACGAAGAGCAGCACATCGGAAACCGAAAGCGTTCGCGCAACGTCTTCGGCTGGCAGAACACCCAGCACGTGGAGCTCAACGGTTGTATCGCCCAATAGTTGTTTCAGTTCAGCCTCGGCGTCTTTTGCATTGCGGCCCAGCACAATCAGCCGCAGATTCTTCATGCGCGAAGCGGCAAATCGCACGGCACCTACAATATTCCTGATCTCGTACTTCCCTCCCTCCCCTCCGGTAATCCCAAAGACTGCGATCGTCAATTTTTCGTCCGTGGAAATGCTCTTCCGGGCTGAAGCGGCCTCTCCGGAAGTGGGAAGATTTGCGCCTACGGGAACGAAAAAGGCATTTCCTGGATGACGTTCGACCCAGGAGAGTTTTTCGGTTGGAACGGTAAAGATTGCCGCTTCCGAAAGGCTCAGCGCGCCGCGCATCGTGTGTAACTGCACGCGGCGGCGCCATCGATCAATCACCCGCGTCCCGCCATACGATTCGACGTCGTGATACACCACACCCACGCGAGCGCCGGCGGCCTTGAGAGTTTTAAGGACTCGAAGAAAACGTAAGGGAAAACCACGTGAGGACCATCCGAGCGCGGTGTACTGCACCAGAACCCAAGTGCCATTCCAACCTTTGGCGTGGCGCCGAAGAGATCTCAAAGCGGCCGCCCATCCGCGATTCTCCCAAGCGACACGCTCAATGTTCAAATCATAGTCTCGTACAAGCAGCGCTTCGCCAAGATAACGGCAATATTCTTCCACGGCGTCGGTCGGCGAGTCCCGACGCCCGAGAAGCGCGATGATGCGCTGCTTGCTCACTTGGGGATACTCATTTCTCGAAGAGGAAGCTGCCGATCACGAGCACATCCATGCCGGAGCTGAAGTATTTTCATATCGCGTAGGTCGGGTATTCTTCTGCCCAGGGAATCGGGATGGAGTTCTTTTTCATTGAGTTAACACCTTTCGAATTGCAGGCAGTCCTACCGCAAGTCTCTCCTGGCAGCACTCGTAATCTTGCTGAATTGTTACCAGAAACTCGGTAATCCCTAGATTTGTGAGCCGAGTAGCTCAATGTCTAAAAATATAGGCATCTCCATTATAAGGACTTAGCATAGTTCGTTTTGTGAATTTGAGTTTTTGGAGTTTATCGCAAAACAAACCCTTTTACGTGTCTTCTACACCCTGTGTCTCGTCCTCGAAGACCTCGCCGTTGATTGACTGGCCGCACAAGCGGTTCTGAGTTGCGTTGCGAGCGACGGCATCACGGTGCCACAACCTTATAGTACTCATTGAGAACAATCACGCTTCATCGCTCTTGATGCCGTTGGTAATGCCCGGTAATAGGAAAAGGATCCCTCGACGAGGTGGGCACTCTCATGATCCAGGCACGCTTGGGGCGGCCAAGGATTTTCCGCGCAGGTGCGGCATTGTGCTGCTTCATATTTGCCTTTTTGGCATCGCCCGGCCCCGTCCAAAGAGCCCAGTCGCACATCCGCATCGGCATGCCTCATGATTGGACCCACCATCACGTCATTTTCAGTGACCCTACAACACCCGAACTCGCTCGTGCCGCTTCGATGGACGCGCGCTACTGGCACCAAAGGCTACGGATGCAATCCGAAACGACCCGCCGGGAAACGGAGAGCTCGAGAGACGCGGATAGAAACGAGGACGGAGCTGGAAATAGAGACATAGACGGAGCGGCGGACAGAGACAGAAGTCACCATAGAACGAGACAAGTGGATTGGCTTTGCCGCCGCGCCCAAAAAAAAAAGGCGGTTGCCCCGCCAGGAGCGCTAGCCCCGACTGCTTCGCCAATCCGAAGTCCATCAGCTTCGTGCCAATCCGGTTAAGTTAGGAGCGGTGTACTTTTTCCCGTCAGCAATCGCGAGTTTTCTGGGAAGCCTATTTGTTCAGGCCAATGCCGCGGGATTTTTCAGATATCGCTTCACGATCGCGTCAGCGGCGCGATAGGTCAGGGCCAGGATGGTTGGCGTGGGATTCGCAGAAGCGTTCTGTGGGAACGACGATGCGCCCAGCACAAAAAGATTCGCAACATGCCAGTGCTGCAAGTAAGGATTGAGCACTGAACAATCGGGAGAACTTCCCATGATGACGCCGCCCTGAACATGGGATGATTGGTAGCGCGTCGCATCGTAACTTTGCAGGCCCGGAAATCCGGTAACTTCGTTCGCACCCATCTCACGGGCGATTTCCACTGCTTTTGCGATCACATATTCAGCCATTTTTCGTTCGTTCTCTCGCCAGTCGAGCGTGAGACGAAGCAAGGGGTCGCCAAAATGGTCTTTGTAGACTGGGTCCAGATCCATGTAGTTCCCTTTATAGGCCAGATGCTCACCCGAAAAACCGATGCGGCCAGTACGGTCATAATAGTGGAGCGTCGCCTTTTTCCACGCCGAGCCCCACGTAGCCTTCACGGATTTTGGAACGACACCACACTCGCTAATGGGCAGTGACCGTGCACTTCTGGCGCTCAGAGTTCCTCCACGCAGAAAGGAAAGTTTGCCATGGTCAAAGAGGTCACCGTCCAGGTCACTGAGCATAATTCCCGATGCGCCAGAGCCCATGAAGCGGTTCAGCGGCTTTTCAAAGAAGGCGGTGGCAGCGGAGAAAACGACTTGATGCGTGAGGTTGCGTCCTACCGTTCCTTTGCCGGTGGCGGGATCGTAGGCTTCTCCAATGCCGGAGAGAAGGAGCAGACGAGTGTTGTTGAGAGTCCAGGAAGCGAGAAAGATCAACTCCGCAGGCTGAAAGACTTCTTGACCATTTGCATCGATGTAAGTGACACCGCGGGCCCGTCCTCTGTTCTCGGACGCGTCGCGTACGACGCGGCGAACCCAGGCACCCGTGCGAATCGAAACGTTTTTGCGCTTCGCGATAACGGGAAGGAGCGTGTTGGTAGGTTGAGACTTTGCGCCGATCATGCAGCCGAAGGTTTCGCAGTAACCGCAATAAGTGCAGCCGGCGCGCGAAACGCCATCGGGATTTGTGTAGGCGCGGCTGGTGGTCGCCGCGGGCACCGGGTAAGGATGATAGCCGAGAGACTTTGTGGATTCGGCGAACATTGCGGAAAAGTACGGGACCTTGGTTGGCGGCGTAGGGTATTCCGCGCTGCGCCAACCTTCAAAGATGTTGCCTCCTTCGATCTGTTTTCCATGAATGTTGCCCGCCATCCCCGAAACGCCCATCAGGAGCTCGGCCCGCATGTAGTACGGTTCCAACTCGTCGTACGTGACGCCCCAGTCTTGAATCGCGTGATCTTCGGGCAAACGATTAGCGCCGTACTTCTCAATACTTCGTGAGAACAATTCGAAGCAATCCGGCAAATTTCGAGGGCACACGGCGCTCCAGTGCTCACCAGCGCCACCGACGCCGGAGCCGGGAAGGAAAGACCCGTGCTGACGAAGGGGAAGAGCCTGTTGTGTCGTATCATGACGGAGAGTCACTGTTTCCTGCGAGACATCCTGCATCATGCGAAGGCGGACCGAATAGTCCAGCTCATCCATGCCGTCGCCATATTCTTCGGTCTTGCGGGGCCCTCCGCGTTCCAGCACAACCACGGAGAGTGCTGTACGCGAGCCAAGTTCTTTGGCCATGAGGAGGCCAGTCCATCCGCCACCTACGATGACCACGTCCACAGAGGGCAGGGTTTTCATTCCTGATCCTCGCTGGGACGGACCTTGTGCCCCGTCACCTGGCGCAAGCTCGCGGCTTTCGGGCGAAATGCCTCGCCAAAGTGTTTATCCACATCGTCATAGTTGCTCATGCGCGGACCTGGGAACCCGATGAGCTGCCAGCCCACCATGTCGATGTTCCCACCGTGGATCGGATCGCAGAACATGCCTTCGATGGTGTTGCGCCGGAGGAGCGAAAAAAATAAAGTGGTTTCGATCTGCACCAGTTTCTGGTCTTGCTCAGCAGTCTTTAGGCGGTCGAGGCCCTTCAAGTCTTTCAGCCCCTGGCGATAGATCTGTCGCGGCGTCGCTTTGCCTTGATAACCGAATTCCTGCGGAGCATCCTCTTCGAACGGCTCCTGAGTGTAGCGATGGCGGTCTCGTCCCCAGGGTCCAGCCAGCTGCCGGTCGATGTAGACCGCAACGCCCGCTTCCCGCGCGCCCGGACCTGCTTCATCGCTCGGAAATATTCGTGAGGCGGCCGCGGCAACAATCAGCGCTTCTGCTTGGGAGAAAAATCGAAGAGGAACGCGAATAGATTGGTCAGCTTGTGCGGAAAGTCGAGAGACTTCGCGATCAAGAGAGTAGACAAGCACTCCGCCGATGCTGGCCGCCGACAGGGTGAGGAATTCACGGCGTCGCATGACGCGGTAGCATAGCAGATGTGGCCGCGTTCTGAGGGAGACTTGGGCCTTTCAATTTGAGCCCCCCAGGCAGTAACTGCCGAATTGTCGTCAACCCGGATTGCCGACAACTCGCCCAGAACCTTATTTTTACGCTTCCCAGAACTCCTTTGCGCACGTATCGTAGACCGAATCGCGCTCCTCGGAGTAGGAGGATGGGATGCTTTTTCTAAGACGCCGACTGCTTCAAACCCTGTCATTTGCTTGCGGGTCGAGCTTCATCTTGGGGCGGAACCAACTCGCCATAGCGGCGCAGACAACCGTACAGCCAAAGATCTCTCCTCTCCCTGCGGAGGCCGCTGTTCGCGATGGGATCGCTGGGGGAACGGAAATGGAAAAAGTGACGGGTATTGGAGGACTGTTCTTCCGAGCTCACGATCCGAAAGCATTGGGGCGTTGGTACCAGCAACACCTGGGGATCTCACTCACACCATCGAGCTACGAGGATTCCGTTTGGCAGCAAGAGGCAGGGCCCACCGTTTTCGCTCCTTTCGAGGAGACGAGCGACTATTTCGGAGATGCCCACAAGTTCTGGATGGTGAACTTTCGAGTCCGGGATCTCGACAAAATGGCGGCCCAGCTACAAGCTACGGGAATCGCAGTCAAGATTGACCCGCAGTCTTATCCCAACGGCCGATTCGCCCGCCTTCATGACCCTGAGGGGAATCCGATCGAATTGTGGCAACCTGCAAAGCCAGACGCTCCACACTAGCTTGCTTAGCAGTTCAGGACTGTTTCTAGATTTCTCCTGGGTTACGGGCGAGGCGGAAGTAACCGAATTACTGTCGCGGATTGCCGACAATTCGCCCAAGACCATGTTTTTAACGCGTGCTGTAGCCTCAGTGATCCAAGTGTCCTTCTAACGAACGTGGCGGTGCCTGGCCACAATCACAAACACCGAAATTAGATAGTCATATTAGAAATTATATTATTGCGAAAGCCGGGCAGCCCGAATCCTTCAGGCTGCCCAGCGGCTGACTATATGGTGATCGTCGTGCCGTCGAACTTGGTGAATGTAAAGCCACTGAAGGGCTCGTTGTAGGTTGCGCGCTGGCCCCGCAGGATGCTGATCGTGACCGCTTCGCCGAGCAGCAGAGCTTGCTGGGCATCCGAACGCCAGTGCACGCCGGCCATGTCACGCCCTAAGGCAACATTGTTGGCGAGTTTATTCAGTTCGCCGCCCACATTGATCTGCCCTGCGTCAGGACCAGTGTAGGCGGACAAGCTCTGACCATCATCGGAAGCTACCACCGGCTTGGGTATTACGAAGGTTTCGTCGAAGAAGGCCTTCAGGGCGGTAACGCAAGCGCCGGCGATCACACCATGCCCCTCGCCGTATGACGGATGCTGCGGATTTCCTTCGGGGTAGGCGGCCGGCAAGAGGTACGAGCCCGGGTTCTTTGCGGAGATCTGACCGATTGCTGCGGAGTTCAGAACGTCACTGTGGACGGGGTATTTTGCCACTCCCGTGATCGTGTTGTGGACAAGGCCTCCGTACGCCACGGGTCGCAAGGCCCGGTGCACAAACCACTTCTGATACCACATGGCCTTGAGCGCCCGGTTCGAGACTTCGCCTAGCAAATCTTGAATATGTTGAGGTCCGAAGGTTTGAACCCCCGCCTGATTCGCTATTTTGAGGTATGGGTTCCCCGGATTGAAAGGTGCCTTGTTTCCTAGAAGCCACTGTGACGCGAACAGATAAGCTTGGTAGGCAAAGTCCAGATGGACCCAGGCCCCGATGTCGCGACCGTTCTTGAGGTAGGTGGTAATAGGCGAAATGGCGTTGGCTGGGAAAGGCCCCTGCCCGTTTTGCACCTGCAGCCACGACGTGAAGTCTGTAAGATAATCTTTGTCAGCGACGTAGGTGTTGTACTTCTGCGCGATGCTAAGCGTTCCAAAGATCACCGGCAGGAAAAAAAACTGAGACATGTAGGGCCCGATCAAGTCGCCCGGTGTAGAACCGCGGAACAAAGTGCCCGCCGTGACCTTGCCGTTCACTTTCGGTCCTCGGAAGTCGGACAGTTTGTTGAGGTCGATGATCGCCGCTGCGGTAATTGGCTCATTCCCGTATTGAGAGAAGGGGATGTCGCGGGCTAAGGCCATCCAGTAGTCTTCTACCATCTCGCCTGCCCGCTCCGCGCTGGCCAGGGCAGGTGAGGGCGGGATGGTCAGTTGCCCGCTATCGGTGCCTTCCAGATCAAAAGCCAACCCTCCCTGAGGGCCAGCGAGCTTCACATTTCCGCCGAGGGGAATTTCCGCGAACTCGTCAGGATCGCCGGTCTTCACCGCCGTCAACAGCGCGCGGTACGCGGCCGGATCAACTTCGCCGATGCTGTCGTGGGGCAGACCCTGAGAATAATTACCGATAAAGTTGTGATACCGGGCTTCGTCGCCGTTGTTGATCTGGGGTGGAGTTGGAACCTTGCGTTCGGCAGTCGCCGCCTCCACCCGAATTTGAAAAGATCGCCCTTTACGCGATGAATCATCCTCGTCGTCGTCGTGGTCAGTGATGCGGGCGAAGCCGCGAGCTTCGACATTTTCAGTTAATAACAACGCGGGAAAGCCGACACTTGCGGCCGCGATAGCAGTAGAAGTTCCGGCACGACCCAAGAACGAGCGCCTGCTCAGGGAATTAGACGTCGAGTTCGTTCCGGAATCCTGAGCCTCCGCGTTGCTATCCAACCGATCTTGAATCTCCTCGGAGTGTTTCTTCGCCTGGTTTTCGCTCATATAACCTCTCTTAGTGCACTTCGCTCATTGCCGTTTTTGTCCGCCACGGGGGCCGGAAATCCTTTCCAAGAAGGCAGACGAAAAAACAATTGGAGAAGGGAATGGAAAAAGTGAAGCAACTCTGCGTCCGCCACCTCGGGGATGTCAAGCAAAAATTTAGTAATTAAGATAAGAAAGACGGATCGTAACAAGCGATTATTCAGACAGACCTCATCATAAGAGCTATGTCGGACACGCACCCCGCTCCAATCATCATTCCAGTAGCTCATTGGCCGATTGTTGTTGCGGCCTTTTCCACCTCACTCCTCGTCATGGTGCAGGGATTGCAGTTGGTTCTGGTCGTGTGACGGGCAACCCGGATTGCGACCTGAAAGCTGTTGGAATGATTGTCTGGCAAGGAGGAAATCGATCAGACTGTGCGTCCCATCGCACATAGCCTACGAGGTTGGAGCGGCGAGGCAACAGACCGTTCGAAGCCCTCG
>Ga0210409_10003660_pt1 | contig 16981 bp, 13 predicted proteins | sample IncBWH17MmetaG_FD_161649 | JGI IMG/M metagenome (GOLD analysis project Ga0210409, IMG submission 161649) | Forest soil microbial communities from Barre Woods Harvard Forest LTER site, Petersham, Massachusetts, United States - Inc-BW-H-17-M | ecosystem: Environmental > Terrestrial > Soil >...
CAAGGTCAATGCGGCCGGGGTGAAGGGCTTCCAGCGTTCCGAACTGCTCTGCGATGACCAAGGGCGAGTGGTTCGGCAACATGACGCCGCCTGATCCGACGCGAATGCTCGATGTCTTGCCGGCAACATGCCCGATCAACACGGATGTCGCCGCGCTCGCAATTCCCGGCACGTTGTGGTGTTCGGCCAGCCAGAAGCGTGTGAATCCCCATCGTTCGGCATGCTGCGCGAGATCGACTGTATTCCGGTACGCTTCCGGAATCGTTCCACCGTAAGCGTCAAACCAACCCAGGGTGCAAAATCAAGCGCGGGTGGCGGACCAGCGGGCGGGGGTGAGATGGGCAACTTCAGGAAGGGTTCGCCGATACAAACCTGGCAACACCGCAGTGAAGTAGTCCTTCACCGGCACGCCTAACCGGCGGCAGGATTCCACTGCCGAAAGAATCGCGGCCACTTTCGGACCCGCTTGAGCGCTGCCCACGTGCAGCCAGTTTTTGCGTCCCACGGCCACGGGGCGCATCGAGTTCTCTGCCAGGTTGTTGGATAACTCCACGTCTCCGTAATCGAAACACCGCCGCAGCTTGGTCCACATATTTAAGGTGTAGGCCGCGGCTTGCCCCAGAGCACTCTTGGGCAACGACTCGCGCAACAGCCCGAGGCACGCCTGGCGAATCTCGTGCAACCATTCCTGGGCGTATTCGCTGCGTTGGGCCAAACGCTCCTCCGCGCTCAAGGCGCGACGGCGCGCGTCGCGGTCGATCAAAAACAGTGCGTCCATGCGCGTGACCATCGCGATGGCCGCGGCATCCTGCGGATTCACCTTCACTGCGTCGACGAACTTACGCCGCGCGTGCGCCCAACATCCCACGTGCACCAGCTTCGGCCCGCCGATATCGTCGTAGGCCGCATAGCCATCGGTTTGCAAAATCCCTTCCCACTCGCCCAGAAACTTGCGTGGACCCTCCCGCCCCCGGCTCAAACAAAAGTCGAACACCGTCTCGCCGCCCGGCTTGCCGTATTGCCACAAGTACGCCTGATGATTTTCGCCGCGCCGGTCGTGCATCTGTACCGGAACCGGGGTTTCATCGGCCTGTAAATAGGATTCGGCGAGCAGATCGCGACGCATCGCTCCCACGATGGGCCCGAGCAACTCGCCCACACGCATCACCCACCCGTCCAGAGTCGCGCGTCCGATCTCGACACCCGCTTCGCGCTCGATCATCACCGCTTGCCGATACAACGGCAAGTGGTCGCAGTACTTGGCAACCACCGTATTGATCACCACCGCGTCACTGGCTAATCCTTTTTCGACGATGCGGTCCGCCAGCGGCGCCGCCGTCACCGTCGAGCATCGCCGGCAGGCCCGCTTCTCGCGTTTGGTCACGCGCACGAAATAGCGTGCCGGCTCGACGTCGAGTTGCTCGCTTTCGTCGTAGCCGATCACCGCCGTCTGCTCTCCGCAGGAGGCGCAGGCGGTTTCCTTAAAGACCATCACGTCGGTGACGCGAGGCAGACGCTCCGGCAACGGCCGGCGGCCCGGATGCAGGTTCCGCTCTCGCGGAGGCGTGCGGGTTAACCCCTCGCGCCGCGCTTCTGCTTCCACTTCGTCGCGCGTCGTGCTCGGTTCTTCTTCGGTCAGCAGTTCCAGTTGCAGATTGCTCAGCGTTTCACTCTTTGGACCCAGTTGCTGAATCCGCCGCTGCCGCAGCTCTTCTTCCAGTGCCTGGATTTTCAACTGCGCCCAGTGCAGTTGCCTCTCTAGTTCAGCGATGCGCACGGGAGCGTTCACGGGGGGAAGCTCTATTTTACGCGATCAAATGAAAATGTTCCAGAGTTTTTTACGCGGAACGCCGGTACCACTTGCGTGGTTGCGCCTGCTTCAGGTCGAGTCCGTTTACCAGCATCGCCAACTCTTCGGCGCGCATCGTCACGCTATGCTGTTTTTCGTTTGCTGCGGGCCAACGAAAGCGGCCTTTCTCTAACCGCTTCGCGCACACCCATAATCCGCTGCCGTCCCACACCAGGGCTTTCAAACGCGTGCGCGTTCGATTCGAAAACAGGAACAGATGCCCGCTCAGCGGATCTGCGCCGAGCTGATCGCGCACCAGCCCGTACAATCCCTCGAAGCCCTTGCGCATGTCCACCGCCTCGACGGCGACATAGATTTTCGTCGCAAGCCCCAGCCCGAACACGCCATTAAGCCTCGGCCACGCGGATCAATCGCGCCAGATCCACTTCGGCGAACTTCCACGAGCTCTCGATCCGTCGGCCGTTGCCCAACATCAGCGTGAATCCGCCGAGCGGCCGCGCCTCTATCTCCACTTCCACCAGTTTCGGCCTGCTCTTCTGCGCGCGCCGCCAGTAATCCAGCGTGGTGACCGCAATCTTGTGCTTCGCGCAATACTCCCGCCGCGTCATCCCGCTCTTGGCAAACCCATCGACCAGGCCGCGGACTTCCTGCTTGCTTCGCATCCTGCCATTTTCGGCAGCACCGCACGCCCAATCAAGATGGGTTCCTCTGACGCTTACAGAGTATCGAACTAGAAGAGAAACAGGCGCAGACCGGAACAGCGATGCGCCTGCACAACACGTGCAGGATTTGGCCGTAAGCTAGAGACGTGGGCAATGGAGCTCAACTGTTCCGGCTGTTTGGGCGGCCCTCGGCAGCCATGAGCGCCATTCTCGATCAGGGCAGCCTGCTTTTTGCGACCGGCGCCGTTATCATCCTTTCGCTGTTGTTCGACCTCAGCCTGAGAGGCGCGCTGTCGATCTGGTCGGCCTTCCTGCCCCTCTTGGCGCTCTCGGTTGTTTATGTTCCCAGTACGCTTCTGCTCACCAACCTGGTCACGCGGCAGGGCGCACTCAGCGTGGTCTTCCAGCGCGACTATTCTCCCCTGTTGACCTGCGCAGCAATGGCGTGGACGGCCATCAATATGCCGATCGTTGTCGCCGCGTGGCTTCTGCCTCTGCCCATAGTGCGGGTCGTTGTGATCGTTGCCTACCTATACTTCGCTGTGCTGATGATCTTCGCCGTGCGTACGGTGTTCGGCACGGAGACCCGCGTCGCAGTAGGTGTCGTCAGCGTGTCATGGATTCCACTACTCGCCGCGGCGTTCCTGTGGGGACCCCTCAGTTTCATCCTGCGGTGGCTCACCTCGCCATTTCTGCTGTTTTTTATCTTTTACTATCTTCGCGGAGAGTTCGCGAACCTGGGCGCAGGACTGCGCAGCCGGCAACACTTCCGCCGGATGCTCGACGCGGCAGCTGTCAACCCACATGATGGCGACGCGCAGTATCAGCTTGGGGTGATCTGCCAGCAGCGTCGCCAGTATACGGAGGCTATTCGGCGCTTCAAGCTTGCCGTGGCGATTGATCCGGGCCAGACCGATGCTCATTTCCAATTGGGGCGAATTGCGCTTGAGCAGGACCGGCTTAGCGATGCGCTGGAGCACCTGCAGACGGTATTCGGTCAGGACGAAAAGTACAACTCGAACGAGATCCTGAGGGAGCTGGGAGCGTTGTACGTAACTGCAGGGCGGTATCATGACGCATTGCGGCGCTTAGAGGTTTATATCGAGCAGCGGCCATACGACCCCGAGGGGCTGTATTACTATGGGCTCGCGTTGGAGAGGACAGGCGATGCGGCGCGGGCGCGCGAGATGTATGAACGGGCGATCGAGGCAGCTCGCACGGCGCCACGCTACCGCAAACGATACACCGCCAAGTGGAGTCGGCTTGCCCAAAGACAGGTGCGAAAGCTTCCCAGCGCGCAGAATCTAGCTTTACACGACACGACAAACCGAGCGGGGTAGTTGGAATCCCCGAATGTCTGCGATGTTCCGAGTGGCCTGCCAATGATCATAGCCTCGGCGCGCTCCGGTCCTTGAGCGCTGGTCTCCTAACCCTCATTTTGAGGCCGAATTTCGCCTGCGCGGGGCATCCGACTGTCCGCTTCGACGAGCGATCGCGCAAAGCGGACATGGCGAGGATTATGGCGCGCTTCGCAGAGGTGGATACCTCCTTACGTCGGATGACTGTCAAACGCCTATATCGGAGAGGTAGTCGCGGTCGCTATCGGACGAAGCCACGGGTGATCGCTACCGTTCAATGGTTCTTATCAGGCCGGTGAAACGTGCGAACTTAAGGAACCACAGGCAGCCACACGGCACTCGCCTGGTCGCCGGAGCGGAGCACCGACTGGGTCGCCTTCACATAGTCGGCCGGTTTGGCGAAGAAAATGTTCTCGACATACTTCTGCGGGTTGCGATCGTAAAGCGGGAACCAGCTCGACTGAATCTGCACCATGATCCGGTGGCCCGGCTGGAACACATGATCGGTTGTCGGAAGCACGAAGTGATACCGTTGGGGCTTGCCCGCTGGGATGGCCGAGGGTTGCTCGAAGCTCTGCCGGTAACGTCCGCGGAAGATGTCCATCGAAACTGCCAACTCGTAGCCGCCCATCTCCGCCTGGCTGGGGACCTCGTCGGGAAAGACATCGATCAGCTTCACCACCCAATCGGAGTCCGTCCCGGTGGTGGCAGCAAACAGATCCGCGACCGGTGCACCGCTAATCCGCACCGGCGACGTCAGAACCGAAGTCTGGTACGTTAGCACGTCGGTTCGGTCGGCGACAGAACGCTGATCGGTGACCAGCCACTGTTTCCAGCGGTCGGAATCGGAAAAGCGAACGGGCCGCGGCAGGTAGGGCACGGGCTTTGCGGGATCGGAGACGTAGGAGTCCATGGCAACTTCCGAAGTATTCGGTTTGTCGAATCCCAAGCCGAAGGCCGTCTGCAAGTAGAGCGGTTTGAGCGGCGCGCCGCATCCTTCCTCGCAGGCTAATGGCCAGCTCTTCAGACGATCCCAATGATTCTCGCCGGTATTGTAAATGAGCACGGGCGGAGTTTCTGCTCTTGGCGCACCTGCCTTGAGGTATTGATCAAAGAACGGTTTCAGCACGTCGCGGCGGAACTGCAAGGCAGTATCGCCCTCCCACTTCAGCGGCCCGAGATTGTAGGCGTCGGAGTTCACCTGACTGTGACGCCACGGACCCATTACAAGATAGTTGTGATCGGCTTGCCCCTTGATCTTTAGCTCCAGATAGCAGTGGATCGCGCCCCACATGTCCTCCTGATCCCACAGGCCCTGAATCCACATGGTGGGCACTTGGGAAGGGTGTTGCGCCACCAATTTGTCCAGCGCCTGGCCCTGCCAGAAGAAATCGTAGGCCGGGTGTTCCATCATCTTCCGCGCCCACGGCAGTTGATCGAGTCCGTGGGCACGGATGTAGTCGCCGGCCGAGCCAGCGCGGCGGAAGTCCTCGTAATCGTCATAGGCGCCCCGCGCCACGGGCTCCCCTTCATCCCTTTTGCTCGTCTGTAGCGAAGTGTAGTCCAGGTTGGTCTGGCGAAAGGCTCCGTAATGGAACCAGTCGTCGCCCATCCAGCCGTCGACCATGGGACTCTCAGGCGCGGCAACCTTCAGTGCCGGATGCGGCGCCAGCAGCGCCATGACTACGGTGAAACCCTCGTATGATGACCCGATCATCCCTACCCGGCCGTTGGACTCTGGAGTGTTCTTCACCAGCCAATCAATGGTGTCGTAGGCGTCGGTGACGTGGTCCGTCGGGGTTGGGTTGAGCGCGCCTCGGACGGGACGCGTCATTACATAGTCTCCCTCCGACTTGTATTTGCCGCGCACGTCCTGGAACACGCGGATGTAACCGCCGGTGACGAACACCTCGTCGCCCTGTGGCAGCGTCGCAAGCATGTGGGGGCTTGAGTTGCGCTCGGTGCGCTTTGAGGCGTTGTAGGGCGTGCGGGTCAGCAGAATCGGTGCGTTCCGTGCACCCGCGGGGATGATGATTACAGTATGCAGTTTCACTCCATCGCGCATAGGGATCATCACGTCACGCTTGACGTAGTTGTAGCCGGTAAGCGGGACCGTAAAAGTGCTGGGGATGTCGCTACCGGACGGGGAACCTGCCGCGATATCGCCGAGCACCCCTGAGGAAGGCGTGGCGGCAGGAGCGAGGGAGCCGGCCTGCTGGGCTAGAGTGCAACCCGCGGCCAGCAGATACAGGCTGAATTGATTCAAGACCTTTCGCGAGCGGCAGAGGCCGCTATGGAACGGCCACCCTAACGAGGCCGGGAGACTGGGCTTGATCACAGGTTCCATGCAACGATTCTATCCCGGTTTTCTCAAGGGCGGCTTGTCCGGAGAAATGCTGTGTTAGAGGAAGTTGTGAATCGCCGCCGGCATACACTTCCGTAAATGATGCATAACGGGCGCTACCAGTGGGCTCTTGCTGCCCCCGCTAGTCGAGCTTCAAATCCATACCGAAATCCGCCTTCACGGCCTTCAACCGGTCCGAGTCGCTCTGAGCGCTCCCAGTTCTCATCGTTCATCGACCCGGGCAACGGCGCCCTATCAACATGCGTCGGCGCGTATATCCGATAAGCTGAAATCCCTGTGATACTCAGCTTCTCCAAAAGCTTTAAGATTTCTCCGGAGAGTTTTTCCCAGGCGGCGCGTGAGGAAATCCGATCGTTCCGTCTAGGTAAGCACCTGCGCGTGGACCAATGAAGATAGCCGGATCATGTATGCCTCCTGATCCGGGGTCAATGGTCCCTTCGCGAGTGCCTGTGCGACTTGCCGCATTTCCTCGGGCTGGAGCGGTGAGCACAAGATGCCGTCGATTTCCGGACGTGTCAACACGAACCGGTAGTAGTCGCATACCTCCGGTATCCAGTGGTCCTTGGGCAGGTTCAGCTTATTGAACATGTCCGGCGTGACTTGGGACATCGTGCTCTTGAAATTGAAAACCGGACTGGCGCGCGTGGAGGGGAGATAAGGGAATAGGTCCTGGTTCGCGCCGGGATGAGCTGAATTGTATCGGATGAAGCTGATATCGAGCATGCCATACTGGTGCGCCACCAATGCCAGGGGTCGCTGATGAAAGCTGGCGCCGATGGCTCGCGCGCCATGCTTTCCGGCGGCGCGCGCCCGCGCCATGGCCTCCACTCGCGGGTAGAAGCTCTGATCGCTTGAGACCGCACCTGCGATGAGTACGTCTACCCGCTCGAGGCCCGGAATTTCCGCCGTAACTTCGTGGAACTGGAGCGCCCCGAAGAGTGGATTGTCGAGATACGATACAACCCCGACCACAACCTCATCTCGCCTGGACGGGCTTCCGGCAAGCAGTTTGGCGAGCCCTTTGCGAATCCCGTCGTAAAGCGGCCAGTGCAAGTCCGCCGTCACGAAGAAGAAGTTTACGCCCGCCTCGTATGCCGCAATCACCGTTTCGGCTGAAACGGTCATGCCGAGGCAAATCGGACTGACGCGTAGACCGCTCCGCCCCAACGGGATGCGATCCGTTGGTTGAGGCAACCTCTGACGAACTCTGTGGAACCCCGTCATGCGTGTTACTTGTGAGAGCCAATCGCTTCCGCTTTGGCTTTCGGGTGACGCGCATGCTGGGGCCGTAACAGCAAAAGCGACGGGATCTTTTCTGAATCGTAAAGCCTCAGGAAGAAGTGGCCGATGCCGGCCAGACCCAGCATCAGGTTGGGTGTTTCTCCGCCTGTCGTGACACCGCACGGCCATGGCAGATTGGGCGTGCGAATCTGTGCGATCGCCTGGTGACCAGCGCTTTCCGCAATCTGTCTCAGGTCGCGGCGGCCGTAGATGTCGGAGGCGGCCAGCAGCAGATCGGCATTGCCGCCGATCCCATGGCACAGGCACAGATTCCCGCTTGCCGGGAACACAACGTCGGTGCACGATGCCGCTGTGATCTGCAGAGCCTCATTCAAATCGCGAAGGGCCTGTTCGTTCTCTATCAGCTCCAGGGCGCGTAGACGCGCCAGGCCAATGCCAGGTCCCCCGTGACACCACGCCATGGCGAACACCGGCTGGCCGGGCGGAGTAAAGCCTGTCATGGTCCGCAAGTCGGGCCAGTTGTGATGCTCGCTGCTGAAGAGCGACCTCTCGTAAGCAAACGCTTCCAGGCAGGCATGACGGTATTCTTCATCGCCGGTCTCCGCCCAAAGTTCGAGGAGCGCACAGCCGATTCCACTGGCTCCGTGGCCGTACCCGCACAGATGCTTCTCGGTTTGGCCTGGCAGAGTGTCCCAGGACAAACCTGCACCGGCCTTCGTGGCTGAGCGGATCAGCATTTTCCCGTGGGCTACGGCTAGATCGACCAGCTCCGGCTGATCGTAGCGATGGGCAATATCCAAAAGGAGCTGGATGGCGCCAGCGGAACCACCGATGATGTCAACCGCTGCTGCATTGGGAGGACCGCTGGTGGAGGCCTTTAGATCCCTGAGACCGCGAGCAACCATGCGAGCATCATCCAAGGCAGCACCAACCTCAATCGTGGCCCAGGCGATTCCAGCGGCCCCGCTATACGCGCTCGGCCGAATTTGGGCGGGCAGCCCTGTAACGCGGGCGAGGGCTTGATTGATGGCGCCAACAGCGGCTTCTTTTTGCAGTCGATCGTGAGTGAATCCGTACAAGCGCCCCAGGAATAGTGCGATTCCGGAAGTTCCGTCGTAGAGGGAGGCCGTCTGCGCGCGATGGACCGAGGACCAGGATGCGCCGACCACGTCCAGCGCCCAGCCCATCCAATTGCATTGGTTGCCGGCCCACAAAGCGTCACGGCAGAGCCGTGAGCCAATGAGATCGGCGGTTTCGAGGAACCCCGGATCATGCATAAGCGAACTCAACCTCCTGGGGAACCTGAGCCAGATCCGTCGTGCCGGCGCTCAAATGCGGGAGTTCCAGCTTACATCCATTCTGGGTGAATCGTGCCGCGATGGCGCGCAGACGGCCCTCCGGCGATTGGTCGCCGCGCTGCCAGGCATCGACAATACCCTCCGCCATCAGCCGGCATCGATTCATGCCGAAACTCTCGCCTGTGTTTGGATCTTCCGCGACGCCGATTCCCGGCTGTAACGTCGAAGTAAACAGCGGAGTTGAAGGCAGCATCTGCTCGGCCACGGGACGAGGAACATCGCGGACAATCCGGACCGTAATGGCGTGATATCGCCGGGCGACGTAGAGCACAACGGCATCGGCGCGCCCGTAAAACGCAGGCTCATTGAGCGCCTTCATTCGGAACGGGACTTGATACCGGTTCAGCCGCAGCGTGAGTTGCTCGATCAATTCAGGGGCGACGCTGCTGGGCGAGTGGAAGTAGAAGCGTACCAGACTGTCATCGTCCCAAATGTCGCAGAGTGTTTCGCCGTAGAGGAAATAGAATCCGGCCTGCGCGACGGTTGATTCTCGCGGCACCTGCACGCTCACAATCGCGCCGGGCTGTGGCGGTGCACCGGGTGCTCCGGTCGTCACGAATTCACCGGCGACCGCCGAGCGCTGTCGGTCGCCCTTGACCAGCCACACCTGCCCGTTTTGACCCAGTTGATAAATCGTCCAGCCTCCTTCCCAGCCGGCGCGACTCCGATTGCTTTGCGATAGCTTTGCAACGAAAGAGTGATCGGACACCGGGTTCGCCGCAGGTGGAGGATCTTCCACCCGCCGGGAATAGCAGCGCCCGTACAGTGTGCCTTGCAGATCACGGATCAGCGGCATCTCAGGGAGCGGGTGACTGGGGATTCCCGGTACCGACGGGAGGTAGCCGGGTGTGACTGGGATGTCTTCGCCGCGAAATCGAAATGCCGTTGGGGACAGGATTTCGACTTCGCGCAAGATCGGTATGAGCTCGTCGTTGAGGTTCATCTCTGCGGAGCCCCCATGAGCTGAAGAATGGCTATTTGCGGAGCTTCCAGCAGACCGGCGCTGGTTTGCAGCATAGTGGTCCCCAAAGTTCCAAGCTGGGTGGCCGGGCCCAGGTATTCGAGCACTCCCACGATCATTCGTCCCGCGGTCAGTCGAACAGCGCGCAGCAAAGTAGTCTGCTCCTCGTATCCGGCAAGCCCTCGGGCGACGGCATAAGCCTGCCAGAAAGCTCGAATCGAGGGCTGAAGACTCTCCAGCGTGATTACTGGAGGAGCCGGATAGTTTTGAGCAGCGGTCGTCTCACGCATATTCGCGTTCAGCAGAACCGCCATGATGTACTCCTTGAAGATCGTGCCGACGTCCCAGGCGCCATCGCCGAGATCGGCGAGTTCCCAATCGACGATGGTCAGTTCGGGCTCGCCTTCCTGCTGAATCTTGAGGAGGCAGTTATCCCACTTCATATCGTTGTGGATCAGGCTGTCAAATTTCCACTCCGATCGCAGGGCGCTGAGCAACGGTTGCAGACTGGGAAACTGGCGAATTCCGGCGGCCAGGGCCGGTCCGATTGGGCCCAGCCCGTCCAGCATCTGATACCCGCTCTGATCGAATGTCAGCGGCCAGGGGACTTGGCAGGCGAACAGCGAGCGCGTCGCCGGGTCGGACATGATAGCTGAGCCATGCACATGCACGCGCCCCAGTGCGCGCCCGAGAACTTGCGCCGTGTCCTGGCCATACTTAGCTTCACGGGTGTGGCGTTCTTGCATGCTCTCGGCGTTGTCCGCAAGGCGGAGAGTCAGCGAATGACGCCGCGCATCGTGATCGACGAACTCTGGAATCAGTCCGCGGATGGCTATGAACTTCGGATCGACGTGGACCGTGCGATAGAACGCCGCCTCGCGCTGGATGGTCGTGATGGCCTGCGCTTCGGTGGTCTTGATCTGTTTCACGAAAAGACCTGGTGAGCCGCTCCGCAGCACCTTGAAGTTGCGATTGCGCCGGCCCACCTCAGCGATCCTGAAATCGCCTTCCACGATGGCCCGCGCATCGATCAGGCCCTTGGAGAGCAGGTAGTGAGGCAAATTGTAGGCCGTCAAAAACATTCGATAAGTGAAATGGGGCCGGACACCCGGACCCGGTTTAGAGTGTGTAGACCGTGTTCACGGAGCGGTTACTCGGTGTCGAGGCCGCTCCGCGCGTGCTAGCTACATCGGAAACGTCACGGTTGGGATCGTGGGAAACGTCGGACGTGTTGGAATGGTCGGCCACGTTGGGAACGTCGGATGCGTTGGAATGGTCGGCCACGTTGGAATAGTCGGATGTGTTGGGTACGTTGGATGCGTCGGGTACGTTGGATGCGTCGTAAGAGTGAACGCCTGTTGCTGCGCCGCACCGACTCCAGCGCCTACCGGACTGGTCACCGGGCTAGTTTGAGTCTGAGTCGGTATTGTCGTATGCGGAGTTGGAGTACAGTTCGGGCTCGCGGGGCTCACCGGTGTGAAGCAATACGGCAGCGGACTAACGCACTCGATCAGCACGCTGGGGCAAAACGGGGTGTGGGGCGGAGGGCAGTAGTGGATGTGCGGGCTCGGCGGACACACGAAAATGCTAGGGCAATACGCAGGGTGCAGAGTTAGACAAGGCGCCAGAACGCTCTGGCACAGCACCGTATGAGGTGGCGGACAGACGATTTGCACACTGGGCGCGGGAGTGCATTGGATGAGGGGACTCTGCGGTCCCGGAGTCAGCGTCGGGAAGGTTCCCGCCTGAGGTGCAGCGCCGAAGGCCGCCGCTCCAACTCCGGCTCCTGCTCCCACGGCTGTAGTGGCTGGCGATCCACCCGGACTTGCCACCGGGCTGAACGTCTGCGGAGTTCCAGGCGTACAGTTCGGGCTTTGCACGATGGTTGGATAGCACACAACAAACGGGCTGTGGCCGCATTGAATGATTAGCGGACTCGGCTGCGTGCAATGAATGGGTTGCGGGCTGGGCGGGCACAAGTTCGGGAACGGACTGATCGTGCAATGTACGATCAACGGGCTGGGGTGCGTGCAGAATATCGGCTGCGGGCTGGGAGGTGGACAGTAGAAAAAGGGCGGGCTCGGCGGGCAAAACAGCGGCGGTGGGCTCGGCGGGCAAAACGGCTGCGGGCTGGGCGGACAATAAGTCTGGAAAGGACTCGGGGGTGGCGTGAACGTTGGATTCACGGTGGCTTGCGTGAAGGTTTGAGTGAGGGTTGGTTGGGTGAAGGTTTGCGTCACAGTGGGCTGCTGCGGGAATCCTGTGGCACCCATCGCCTGGGGCGCCGCGGCCTGAGTCGCCATACCGTATTGACCGAACATAGATGGGTTTCCTCCTGGTTGCTTACTCGCTTGAAAATCTAGTTTTGAATCTCGCTTCACCCACAGCGCGACTGCGCCGAGCGGATCGATCTCGTGGGGGACGGGGAGTTCGTGAACGACATCCGCCTCGGGTATGTCCACATAACTCGAAATATTGGAATCCAGGTAAAGCCGCGTATGGCCAGCTTCGCTCGATGCGCCCCGGTATCCAGTGAGCCTCATGAGTGGTTGTGGATTCGCGGGATCTGGTGCTACTTTTCCTATGAACGAATTGTCCGTGCGCCGCGCGGCGTCCGGCTTTTTAGCTTCAGCGTCGGCCATATGGACTTGTTCCTCCTGTCCAGCGCACGGAAGAAATCGGCTCGGTGGCGGGGCTGACACCGGCCCGAGGGCGCGCGCGTCATCTCATGGCGTTTAGTGAGGAACAGGGATGAAACGTTTCACTTTCCGGAACAAAACCCGGCGGAAAAATAGTCCGCGATCCGCCACTTGACCAACATGACGGAATCGCATCTTCGCACCTGTTTGGCGGCTTGTTCATCCGCAAGAAAACTACATTCAACGAAAAGATTGCCCCGCCGTAGCCAACCCAGTTCATTACCTGAGCGAAACCTTGGTTGATTCCAAGAACACTCCGGCTCCATTAAATCTACGCCCTCGGTTCCTCGCGAACGGTTCTCGAAAATCGTTTCAGTTGATTGAAACGTTGGGGCTCCCAAAGTCACTAGTGTTGCTAGGAGGAATGTAACGTGCCACTCGCGATTCACACTCTGCCCAACGGCCAAAAGGTCAAATTGGGGAAAGGGCCTCCCCGGCAGGATCCCCGCACACTGCAGCTTGCGAAATACATCCCGTCGACGGCCATCGCACCTCCGCCCGTGAAAGAAGATTGGGCGAAGAAGGTGTCTCAGTGGCCCATGATGCTGAACGACAGTCTGGGAGACTGCACGTGCGCTTGCGCCGGCCATATGATCGAACAATGGACCACCTACGCAAGCCAGACCATCATCCCTCCCGACGCTGCCGTGCTCACAGCCTACGAAGATGTCGGCGGCTATAATCCGGCCGACCCCAGCACCGACAACGGCGCGGTCATTCTGGATGTCCTCAATTATTGGCGCAAGACCGGAATCGGAGGACGCCAGATCCTGGCGTACGCTGCGCTTGAGCCAAAGAATCACATGCAGTTTATGGATTCGGTCGTTCTCTTTGGGAATTGCTACATCGGTGTGGCTCTGCCGGTATCAGCGCAGAACCAAACCGTATGGGCCGTGCCTCAGGGCGGTCCGACCGGACAGGGCGCTCCCGGCTCGTGGGGCGGGCATGCGATTCCCATCGTCTCCTATGACACGCGGGGACTGACCGTAGTCACGTGGGGCTCATTGAAGCGCATGACGTGGGGATTCCTCGACACCTATTGCGATGAGGCGTACGCGGTTCTGAGTCAGGATTGGATCGAGAAGACGAATCTGGCGCCTAACAATTTTGATCTCAGTGCCTTGCAGACCGATCTACAGCAGATTAACACCGCAGCAGGTGCGGCAAGGGCGTAAGACGCTCAGTCGCTCCTCGCGAAGAAACGCGTGCGTAGAAGGGATTCGGCGTCTTGCGCGTCCACCAGCCGGACAGGGTCGGTGGCGGAAAAGTCATACGCTCTACCAGTGGCCAGACCTTGAACGCGAATCGACGATCTCTCGAGATAGCGCAACCTCAAGGAAGACCACCCCGCCGGTGGTTGGGATGACGCACTGCTTCGAGGTGGTTCATGGACGGTGGGCGCCGGTCGCACTGTAGAGTCGCTCCTCCGAGTTGTCTGCTCCTTGAATTCCCGTGTCACTGCTCCCCGGTTTTGTCCGCAGCACATCGTAGTTCTCTCCTTCCGTTCGATTGGACTCTTGCGATGCCGGCAGCGGCTGAATCGATATGGGCTGCCGGCCTGTGCGCTCGAGCAGGCAAGCTGCCCCGGAAAGCGCCAGCCAAGTGACCATCCATTCCACTGGCCTCCGGCCGACAAAAAGCGCAACGGGAGCCGCCACCCAAAGGCTGAGGCAATAAAAACAATCCAGCAGGCGGCCTCCAAAGCTCCGGCCCAAGTGCAATCTCAAGCGCACGACCAAGTCCCATGGGCCGTCCTCGCTTGCCAGCAGATGCGTGATCCGCCAGGTAGCCAGAACGGCCACAACCAAACGCATCCAGGCACCAGGCTCCGTCATGAGGGCTGCATCAAGACGACAGGTCGTTGCAGATTTTCACGGGCCAGTCGCCGTATCCATAGACGGAATGTTGCCCGCCTGGCCGGATTGTCCGGTCGTAGACCCACACCTTGAAGACATAAACGCAGCAGTCGCCTCTCGCGATGGTGAACTTGGGATCAATGGGTCCCCATAGGATCGACTTGGAGCAAAGTGGATCCACCGCCCTCAAGTCGAAGTTCGCCAACGTTCCGAATACCGCCCCGGGATCGAGATTGTTGGGGTCGCAGACGGAGCTCGCGCAGTGATGCAGCGGGTCTCCCACGCGTGATGTCCCGTAGAAGCATGGATGCATGGGATCGAATCCGGCGCCCGGGATCGGAATCTGAATGGTGGGCCCTCCTTGCTTCTCTACCTCGACGTAGTAGTAATCGAAGTTGTCATTCGGGCGCGTAGGGAGGGCGAACTCATCGATCAGCGGATCGAAAGCAATTCCCGAAAGAGGGAGGGCCCACGGGTTGCCGCAGTCCGGAGGATGGGCGAACTGGCTCACGAAGAGATCGGCGCATTTTGGCACGGCGTCGATGCGGATTGCCCCGCACGGATATTTGTTGTCGATCCACAGGCTCTGTGTATCGCAGTAGGTGACGCCGTTGGTGTCCAGGACAGTCAGCCGGAAGGTGTAAAGGCCGTTGAGATTGCATCCGCCGAGGTTGCTTTGCCAACAAGCCGGATACAGCAGCGAATTCGGTTCCGACTTGGTGAAAGGCGCGCACAGGCTCGCCAACGAGGGAATGAAACAATCCGGACCCCAATTGGCCGTCAAGTAAGACGTGCCCGTGCGCATGTTGACGAAACGATATTGCCCGGGCGTGACATAGTCGATTTCCCAAAACTGGGTCCAGCCTCCCGAGGCGCAATTGGACTCAAAACCGGGTTTGTAGTGCAGAAAGTAAGACTTGATTTTCGCATTGGAGCATCCGCCGACCCACGCCCCCCCTTGCACCGAGAGACAATCCCCGAAAGAGACCTCGGACACACTGGCGGGCCTTGAGCAGAGCGCCGGCACACTCTCGACGAACTTGGCCGCCGGGTCGGTCCACCCTGTATCCAGGTTGAAGTAATTGTCGACACCCAAGATCCGAACATCTTTCTTGAATAGCTGGAAGTGGATCTTGCACTGCTGCTGGGCCTGGGTGTTGGACACAACCGTCATCCGGATGTAGTAAGTGCCCGGGTCCTTGTAAGTCGTGTTGAAATCGGCCAGCAGACCGTTGAACACCGGCGCAGTTCCCGGTCCTGGGTTTCCGGGCGGCAGCGGCGGGTAGATAAAATCCGTAGCGTTGTAGACGATGTCGTCGGTGGACCACTCGAGGATGTAATGATTGAACGTGCCACCGGAGGCCGTACCGTGGACCTCCACTGTGTAGGCACCCAGCGCCGGACTCGCTGTTTCGGCCACGCATCCCTGCGGCGCGGTAAGATTGCACGTGAGCGGCCCAAAGCAGCGCCGCAGGCAGCGGAAAAAATATACCAGGCACCACCACACGTCGCGCAGGGAGCGCGCGCGGGCCAGGCAACATCCGAAGCAGATCGCGCACAGACACCAGCACCGGCAGAACCAAAAGGCTGGTGCTTTGCTGTGAGAGGTGAATGCGTCTTTGCCCAGGAGGGCCTCGGCTGTGCGGGGCGTCAGGAGACGCTCGAAAATCTCGCAGGCTTCCTCGAGACCCTCCCGGCAATCAATCGTGCCGTTGATGATCTCATCCGGTATTCCGGCCACGAACTCGACAGTCGCGAGCTGGTCGGTGAGGTAGGGCTTGAACGCGCCGGCGAGTTCTTCGACGAGCACGCCGAAGTCCGCGCGTTCTTGGGGCGTCGGCGGAGAACTCACGGGCGTACCGAGAGTTTGGCGGACGCAGATCCAATATTCATACAGGTAGTAGGAGAACGCTCGGAAATTGCGCGGGCCCCGGCATACCAGCCAACCGAAGATGATGCAGCAGCGAATGTGCTGCAGGCACCAGCGCCATTGCTCCACGGGTCCAAGAATTTTGCGCGCTTCCTGAGGGAGCATCCGGAGGGCTACTTCTTCGGTGAAGAATGCCCCGAAGACCTGGTTCGCCCGCGCAATCTCGTCTGCGCAGCTCGGCGGCCCAGCTTCCGCTTGCTTGCTTAACTCAGCGGGATTCCCGGCAAGTTCCAACTCCTGTTTCAACACCGGTTGATACGCCGCGAGGAGGGCTCTCAGAACAGACTGGAAATCCTCATTGTCAATTTCAGTCGCCCCGTTCCCGGGCGCGTTTTTTTTGGTTTCGTCAGCCATGGAGCGTTTTCTCCGTCAGTGAAGCGATCTGGTCCACCAATTGTGAAGGTCAAAGGCGGATCGTTTCACACGCCCCACCGGCGACGTCTCTTGGTGGAGCCGCCCGGAGAGCTCGGATTTCGTGAAAACGCGCGTACCCTTACGTATGGAACTGTGCGTGCAGGGCTGTTGGTTTCTAGCGCCTTAGAGGGAGTCCTATTCGGAGGGTGCGATTGGTCTGTTTGCAGTGGCTTGGAGGATTTTCGCGCGAACTGGCTAAGGTGTTTACCTTAGTATTGAACTCAGTAACTTAGTAAATACTGCAACATAGTTCTTGCCGCAGTCTGAAATTATGACTGGCGTGGAGGGCGTCAGCATGCGAAGTTCGGTTCCATTAAGGGATCTCA
>Ga0210409_10003661_pt1 | contig 16974 bp, 8 predicted proteins | sample IncBWH17MmetaG_FD_161649 | JGI IMG/M metagenome (GOLD analysis project Ga0210409, IMG submission 161649) | Forest soil microbial communities from Barre Woods Harvard Forest LTER site, Petersham, Massachusetts, United States - Inc-BW-H-17-M | ecosystem: Environmental > Terrestrial > Soil >...
GTCGAGCGCCATCTGACGATAGAGTTGGACATTGCGGTCAGTTGCCGCAGCCCTCGCCAGTAAAGTCGCGACGTCCGCCCGGGACTTGACGAGCTCCTCCGTCAACCAGAGATAGGCAGGGTTTGCGTCGGTAGTGTCCTCGCGCAGCCGGGCACTTTTCGCTGCCTCCACCTGCGCGCGAGCCTTGGCAATTTGAACTTCGAGATCCTTGAGCGGGCGATAGTCCGGATCGTAATGCGCCATCATATCGGTGTGCTTCAACTCCAAAGTGGCAAGCGTGCCCTCAAGAATCCCCAACACTTGACTGTTGTCAGAAGCCCTCTGCTGGGTGCTCAATCGTGCGGGGGTCACCTTCAGCTGCGCTTCAAGCTCGTCAATCCGGCGCTGCGTCTCGGCGATTCCGGTTTGAGTCGCCCGCAACGTCACGTCGAACTCACTCAGCTTCTGCAGTATCAGGTCACGCTCCACTACTGGGGAGGCAACTTTCTTCTCGCTGCCAAAACGGGCCAAGCGCGCCTCTGCCTGCTCAAGACTCTTCCGATATTGCTCGGTCTCCTGCTGGAAAAACTCGAATGCCCCAGGCGGCCGGTGGACAGCGAGGTGCTTTTCCAAGTAAGAATCCGCCAGCGAACTCAGCACGCGATACGCGAGCTGTGGGTCCGCCGTTTGATAGCTCACTTTGATCAGGTCCGTCTTTTTCACAGCCTCAACATCCAGGTTTTTCGCAAGCCCGTTCACTGCCTTGAAAAGACGTGTTTCCGGGTCCTCCTTCGGCCGCACGACAGACCAAACTAAATTTTTTTTCTTCTCCTGAAGCCCGGTAGCGAGGACCACTTTCTGCAAAAGGTCGTCACTCTGAAGCAACTCAACCTCGGAGTTGATCTCTTCTTCGGTCACGGGCGGGGCGGCTTGGAGTGTCTGCGGGGACGTTTCGCTGGTCACAACCGGGTCCACGCGCTCGCGCTTCACGAGTATCTGCATGTGCGCCTGGTACTGGTTCGGCAACAGCAGGGCGGCGAGGATGCCGCCCAGGAAAACGCCGAAGAAGGAGAGAATCATCAGCCGCCGGTGACGGAACAGCGGTGCCAACACGTCCCTCAGGGTCGCTTCTGAGTCTGATTCGCCAGACTTGATTGGAAAATTTAGTTTGCTCATAGCATATTTCTTTCGCTTTTTTGGATTTATTCTTGCATCAAATTAGAAGCCCGATCGCGTTGGGTTAAAGTACAGGCCAGTTGTGTACGGTACGTATTTCTTGAAATTGGAAATAAAATTCACCGGAACGTAAATCATATCCCCTGGCTGCAGATGCACGTCCTCGTTGACGTTTTTTCCACGCAGCATGTTCTTGAGACTGAGCTTCTTGACCTCAACCCAACCGGGCGAAACACGGTGGAAGAGAAAGACCTGCGTTTTGGCGTCAGCAGTAAAACTGCCGGCGATGGCGATCCCCTGCGACACAGTCGTGTCGTATCGCAGGTCATACTGGCCGGGCTTGCCTACTTGGCCTAAAACGAGGAAAACTGGCTTCTGAAAATCCTTTAGGTCCACATCAATAATGGGATCGCGCAGTATTTTCGAGTACGCTTTCTTCAGTGCTTCAATCACCTCCGGCACTGTCATTTCCTGAATATAGACGCTCCCGGCCCCTAACAGAGTGACGTACCCATCCGGTTCGATCGTAATCGTCTGATTGAATTCCGGTGAGAGCGGGAATGTGAGGACCAAGATGTCATCTCTCATCACCCGATATCGAGGATTTCGGTGTTCGAGAGTGGGGCGATCCGAATCCGCCTGCCCTGCGCCAAGGGAAACCGCGGCCCGTGGTGGGGCGCTCGAGGCAACGGACGCCAGGCTCTTTTCCGGACTGTCCGAGAAGCTCGACGCGGCAACGGTGCCTGGACGAACTTGCACTTGCGTGTTCGGCTGAGCCGACTCTATCTCCGGCGGATTTTGCCCAAAGCTTGGATAAGCCGATGTCGCGAGCAGACACGCGCAGGCAGTTAAAAGCAGTTTCGTGTTACTCATCACTCCTCCGCAACTCCAGCAACTTTTTTACAGTATTAAACTCGGATTTCGTTTTATCCGTAACGGGGGGGTACAACTTGAAACCGTCACTCAGGACCGCGAATCCGCCGGTAACCCCTTTTTCGCGCCTCGGCTCGACCCGCAGCACGCGCGCCTCTCCCTTGATCCGAATGGTCGCTCTTGCTCCAGTGAGGGGAGGGAGAAGGACCTCGAGCTGGATTATGGTTTCAACGGGGGGATAGGTAGCAGTGAAGATAAATACTCCCTCCAGGCCGATGTCGCGGGTGACTCCCTCTCCTTGCAAGCGACTCCGTTGTGAGCTTTCCCATGAAAATATCGCGGGAAAGTCCAAGCGGTAGCGAATTTGTTTTCTTCGTTCCACAGAATGAAATGACTGGCCGCCGTTCTGACGGGATTGAGTGCCCATGGTTCCCACTTCACCTTGCAGAGTCTCGACGGTATAGAGTTTCGAAAAACGACACAAGATGCTAAAGGTAGTCTTCCGTGTACTTATGATTAGCTACGCTCTTGGTCGTCCGTAATCTACTGTCTTGCTTCGTTACTGGGTTTTCTCTGCGGATGGCCGCGACAAACAACAGGGGGACGAAAAGCTCCTGTGTGGCATAGGTACGAAAGTCTCAAGCCAGATCGTACGGAAAGCCGTTAAGCATTTTCTCGTTGAAAGGGAGGGATCTGTTTTGTCGTTATGCGCTGGCAGTAGGGGGACTACAACTCCGCGAGCGGCACATGAGGGCATTAAAGCAGCCTCAATGTATGTCGCTGCTGGGCTTGGAGTTAAGAGAACCAACCACCAATTCAGAAGCGTAAGTTCATTTCCCGGATCCAACCCAACGCTTCGATAAGCAAGCCCAGCGGCAGGCTGAAGTGTTGGGTACTTCTCAGGCAAGTGCCCCTTTGTTAGTCCCACTTCCAACGCATTCGTACAGTGAGTTAGGGTCATAATTTAGGTTCTGTCGTACGGCACAGAGCGTGATGGAATCGTCCGGAAGTCTAGATGACCAGGACACAGTGTATTGGCACATTGTGGAAACGCTTTTCTTAGTCGTGCCCGCAACGCATTCTAGCCCTATGTGCCGCCCCGCCATCGCTTTGCGCTTCTTTCCTAAGTCTTGTATTTACATATAGTTGCAGTGACATTCGATCGCGAAGCCCGCCGTTGGGTCTCGGCTCATTTGGCAGAATAATTGCCTTGATGTATGACAAGCCAGTCGTCGGAACCTGTGACGCTTGGGGCTTAGAACCAGCGCTGTCCAAATTAGGACACCTCCGAAACGGGATTCTATGCAACAACAGCTATTGCGATCTGAAAAAAGAGTCGCTAGCATGCTGAACTCCCCGCGATTCAGAGTGGAGATGTGACTTGTTCGTCCCCGTCCCCTTTTCGGTTCAAAGGATTCAGGTCCTCGTTGCCGACGCTGATCCTATGGGCAGCCAATTGATCGCCGGAGCTTTGAAACGGTGCCGAAATCAGTTTGATATCGTCGCTATGTCCAGCAATTCCTCCGACGCGATTCTAAAACTGAATGAACACAAGCCTGATGTAGCTGTCATCAGCGCCGAACTGCAAGACGGACCGCTGATGGGTTTCAAGGTCCTGAACGAACTGCGTGTCGCGCAATTCAAAACGGCGCCCGTAATGCTGCTTCGTGACTCCGAACGCGATTTGGTGATCGACGCTTTTCGGAGCGGAGCCCGAGGTGTCTTCTTGCGGGTGCAGTCATTTAAGGCGCTGTCCAAGTGCATCCGCATGGTCCACAAGGGAGAAGTTTGGGCCAGCAATGCGGATCTCGAGTTTGTCCTTGAGGCCCTGACGCATTTGAAGCCATTCCAGATCGTCGGCGCTCACGGACTGCGCTTGCTCACCAAGCGCGAGGAGGACGTCGTACGGCTAGTGGCCGAGGGCATGAGAAACCTCGAGATCGCCCAGCAACTCAATGTGAATGAGCACACGGTGAGAAACTACCTCTTCCGAATCTTTGAAAAGCTTGGCGTATCCAGTCGGGTGGAGCTTGTTCTGTATGCCTTCAGTAAGCAAATGACAGGCTAAGCTGGCGCCCGCCCCGATTATAAACACCTCGCGAGACGGGGTCAGGGGCGACCACCGTTTCCCAAGGAGGCCGGGGATCTTGGGAAGGGGGCGACAACACCGGTACGCCTTTCAACGGGATTGCGGGGTAGGCGCCTTCATCAATTCCACAAACATCTTGTTAAATCTTGCCAGATCCAAATCCATCTGGATTTCGACCAGCTGTGCGCCAAGCTTCGGGTTGTCTTTCTCTGTCCACGTCAGTGTGTTTCCGTAGCCCGCACCGTGGTCGATGTCCACACTCATATTGCGGGTTTCCTTTCTGGTGATCAGCGTCGGGTCAATCCACGAGGCCGCCGCCAGTTCGTCCCACATATAGGAACCGCCCTGGTCTGCCATAAAGAACTTGACTACGTACTGCGCTGCGGCGCTGTTGCTCTTCTTGATTTCGGCAATCATTTCGTCAGTGATTCTGGTTTTGACGGAGATGTCAACCGGCGTGCAGACGATCTTCTTCCACGGCGCCTGCAACACGCTCTTCGCGGCCTCTGGATCGAACCAGAAATTAAATTCGTGGCGTGGGCTGCTGATGAACTCCGGATCGTCAGTCCGCGGGCTCAAGCTTCCGCCCATAAAGACCAAGCCTTGGGCCAGTTCGGCAAAATGTGGATCGATGGCGTTGGCGAGCGCCAAGTTCGTCATGGGGCCGCCTTCGTAGATCGTCACTTCATGCGGATACTTGTGGACCATGCGGATCAGGAAGTGAGCGGCGTCCTCATCGGCTGGCCGGGTAGTGGGCTGCCCTTCAGGCAGCGTCGGAATTATGTCAGGTTCGTGCCACCAGCGATCATCCCATGCGCCGGCAAAGGCGACTTTTCCATACCTTGCCTGCCACAAAAGGGCTTCCTTGCGGCGATGCACAAGCGGAAATACGGCTCCCGGCACGACCGGAATATCGGTGCGGCCAATTAGCTCCAGCAGTCGCAGAGTATGTGCGACCTCTTCGTCGCGCCATTGGTTTCCGCTGACGACGGTTATGCCCAGCACTTGCACCTGGGGAGATTGAATTAAGGTCAACAGCGTTTGCATATTGCTGCCGCCGGGCCCCGAACAGTCCTGATTGATGACGACTTTCCGAGGTTGCTGCGCGAATCCCAGGCTACTGGTAATCAGCAATAATGGAACAAATAACTGTAGTCTTAGATTCCTCATCGCAAGCCTCTTCGGGTGCTCGCAGTCTCCAAACAACCTGTCTACTTACCTTACAGAGATTCGCTCCATTTCAACACATCCAACCCTCATCAAGCGCTCGTCCCTTCGCGTCCGCTCAGGGCAGGCCGGATAAGCTAAAGCGACGCCCCTACAACAGCGGTGCATCCTGCGCGATGCGCATCCGTGTAGGAGTATCCTTGGACCGGGCAATGAACCTTGCAATTTGAGAGCGCAAAACCATGAGCACTGAGGCGAAGGTCGCGGGGCACTACGGACGAGGGCAGCTCGAAGAGGTGATCCTGGCCGCCGTGGTGCGCGAGGGGAAGGATCCCGAGAAGCTTACGGCTGCAGATCTGGCCGCGGTCGACGAATTTCACGTGGGCGGGCTGGAGATGACGCAAGAATTGGCCAAGCACATGGAATTGCGCGCGGGATTGCGCCTGCTCGATGTCGGGAGTGGCATTGGCGGGCCCGCACGCTACTTTGCGGCAGAACACGGCTGCCGGGTGACGGGAATCGATTTGACGGAGGAATTTGTGCGCGTAGCCGGCAGTTTGACCCGGCGCACAAAGCTGGATGGTTTAGTGGAATTTCGACAAGGCAGTGCTTTCGAGTTGCCGTTCGAACGACACACCTTCGACCGCGCCTACATGATTCATGTGGGCATGAACATTGCGGACAAGGCCGGCATTTTCCGGGAAGTGCGACGGGTGTTGAAGGCGGCTGGACTCTTCACGGTATTCGATATCATGCGCACCGGGGACGGAGCGATCCGTTATCCGGTACCGTGGGCTTTGAGCGAAGAGACGAGTTTTGTGGGCAAAGTGAAAGACTATCATGAGGCGCTGCAGCACGCCGGATTCCGTGTTACGCAGGAGCGCGGACGCGGACCTTTTGCCATTGAGTTTACAGAGCGCGTGAAGGCACGCATGGAGCAAGATGGACCGCCGGCGCTCGGACTGCACCTGCTCATGGGAGAAAAGGCGCCCATCATGGCCGGGAATATGCTGGCCATGATGAAAGAAGGTGTTCTGGAACCAGTGGAATTGCACGCTCGCGCGGCGTGACGGCGGGTGATCGCAATAAGATCCGCGAGGGCTTTCACTCGTTGGTGAAAACGATCTTGCCGCGTTCATCTCTGCGCTGGTAAACGACGGGCAGCAAGGTGAGGGGTAGCTCGCAAGCGTTCGCTGGCGGTAGCGTTTCTGGCGCGCGGCAAGGTCTCGCGCGATTCTCTTCGGTGTCTCCGGCATGCGGCGAATTGAAAAACCGCGCCACTTCTTTTGGCGCAGAGTTGCCGTTCAGATAGTCTGCGATGTTGCTTTCCATGTTTGCGGGAAAGAATGGAACCGGGCCGACCAGCTTTGCTTGATAGGTCTTAAGCATGACTTCCCTGAATATTGGAAGCGCGGCTCTGCCGCCAGTTTCGCCCAGCGAGCGGTTGTCATCGAATCCGATGCGCACCGCGACGGTAATTCCATTGGGGCCATAGGTAGAGCCTAAGAAAAGGGCATCGCGATAGTTGTTGGTCGTGCCGGTCTTACCCATCACGGGAATGGGGAAGCTGCTCGCGTCGAGGGCGTGCGCGGTACCGGAGGGAATGCGCACGACGCCGCGCAATCCTTCCTGGATCAGCGATAGGCCCGATTCGTTCTCGTTGACGGAACAGCAGGGCATGTGGCGGGTGTAGATCACGTCGCCGCCGCTACGCTCGATCGTTGCAATCACGTACGGCTCCGCACGGATGCCACTAGCCATCATGCGGTAAGCGTTGGCAAGCTCGAGCAAGGTGACTTCGGAAGCGCCGAGGGCGATTGTGTCATAGCGATGTAGCGAGGATCGGATGCCAGCGTCGCGGGCGGTATTTAAGACGGAATCGATTCCGATCTGTTGAACAATCCAAATGGCGACGGCGTTTCTGGACTCCGCCAGCGCCTGCCGAGCTGGGATGATGCCCTTAAACTGCTCATCGAAATTGGAGATCCACTTGGGAGGACGGTCCGCGGAGGTGGGCACGGAGATGGGCTCGTCGGGCACGGGAGTATCGAGATCCAGGGAGCCCTGGCGAAATGCCGCGAGATACACAATCGGCTTCATGGCTGAGCCTGGCTGGCGCATGGAATGGGTTGCCCGGTTGTAGTCGGTGTACGTGGAGTTGTGACCTTCGTAGGTGCGTCGCCCACCTACCTCGGCCAAGATGGCGGAGTCCCGGTTGCGCAGAACGACCACGGAGCCCTGAATCATTCCGGCATTGCGAGGATGACGCTTTTCATAAAGGCTCAAACCGTTTTCGAGCGCGGCGTTGGCGAAGCGTTGGATGCGATCGTCGATCGTGGAATGAACCTGGATGCGGCCCTCGAGCAACTGGTTGGGTCCGATATCGGAGGCGAGGGTGGCGTCGAGTCCTTTCAGCTCGTCGAGAACATTTTCCACGGCTGCGGGCGCTTCGATAGGAGCATTGAAATGAGCAGCCAAGAGAATGGGAGCTTGCTGGCAGCGTGCTGCCGTCTGAGCGGAAAGAAAATGGTTCTTAACCATGAGGGCTAAGATTTGATTTCGTCTGCGCAGCGGTTTTTGATAGTCAGCGGCGGTGGGGGCATACTCACCCGGCGACTTGGTGATGCCAGCAAGAAGGGCCGCCTTGTCGGCATCATTTTCCGTGAGCTGTGTCACCGGGATGCCAAAATAATACCGAGAGGCGGCGGCGAAGCCGTAGCGCCCATTCCCCAAGTAGATGAAGCTGGCGTAACGCGCGAGCAGTTCTTCCTTGGCCCTGCGCTTGGATCCGAAGCGCTTCTGCATCTCGGTTTCAATCCACAACGCGAGACGCATGCCCTCCACTTTCAGCAAGAATTTGTTGGCGCCGTGCACACCGATAATCAAGGCGAGAACGTGTGAGAAAACGCCCTGATGTTGAAGCGTGTTGCTATTTTTCACGCTTACCAGGTTTTGCAGGAAATAACCGCGCACAAGCTGCTGAGTAATGGTGGAGCCGCCTTGGGGAAACAGCGGGGCGCGCTCCGCGGCATTGTTGGCGCTTCCGGTGCCGGACAGCAAGGCGCGCAGGTTTGTTTTGATGAGCAATCGAGGGAAGACCGAATAATCGACTCCCGCGTGTGAAAAAAAGTTTTCATCTTCGGCCGAAAGGATCGCCTGCCGGAGGACGTCGGGAATATTCTCATAGGGAATGATTTCCCGGCGTTCCTTTCCTAGCTCGATGAGGACGTGGCCGTTGGCATCGTAGATATGACCGGTGCTGGGAGGCTCAAAGCGAAGGAAGGCGTCCAAATCGGGCAGGTTTGCTCGATTGTAGCTGATGTAAATCATCCCGCACAGGACCAGCACAAGCGGGACGGCAGCTAGCAGAGACGCAATGCGCAGCAAGCGACTGGTCTGATAAACCCTGCATAGGGCGGCAAATAATCTGCGAAAAGTCCAAGGGGAACGCAGAAAGAGTAGCTGAGTCTTGAACATGAGAACTGCTTCCGGCCGGAGCGCAGATGTCCTGATTCTTGATCGCGAACTTCGCGCACTTTCCCGGTGCCTTCTCGTCTGAAGCAACAAGCTTCCCATAGCGAGGGTTTGCAAACTGTTCAATATGGGTCACTTCCGTGCATCGAGCCGGGGTACACCACGATATAAGCCCGGTGCCAGGGCAACCAGCGACCGGCCAGTAAGCTTTCCATTCACAAGGGAAAAGGCTAATATATCGTCGCTCTGCATCCCCGGCAGTTAACACCCATGAAATGCCCCCGTTGCGGGTCACCTACCGCGCCGAATTCGAGTGTCTGCACGCAATGTATGACTCCGTTGCCGGTCGGAGCCTCGGGCACTGCCCCGCCGGCCCTCGGCGCCGCATCTTCTGGCGCAGCGGCCGCTCCCGCTCTGGATGAAACCGTCACTGGAGCCGGCCGCGAGAGTTGGGCGACGCATCCGCGCTCGGATGGCGTCGCGGAGCAATCGCAGGAAGCGCTCGAAATCGGAACGGTGCTCGCTAATCGATACGAGATCGTGCGGCGGATCGGCGAAGGCGGAATGGGCGCGGTTTATCAAGCCCGCGATCTGGAACTGAATCGCGTCGTGGCGCTGAAGGTCATCCGTCCTAGCCTGGCCAGGAATCCGGAAATCCTGAGCCGCTTCAAGCAGGAATTGATTCTCGCCCGGCAAGTTACCCACAAGAATGTAATCCGCATTTACGACCTGGCGGATTTCGATGGCGTCAAGTTCATTACGATGGACTTCATCGACGGTCGGGATTTGAAAAGCGTTCTCCGCGAGAACGGAAAGTTCGCACCCCGGCAGGCCGCGGAGATCATCGAGCAGGTCTGCCGTGGACTGGAGGCAGCGCACTCCGAAGCCGTGATCCACCGCGATCTCAAACCGCAGAACATCATGATGGATCGCTCCGGCAAAATTACCGTAATGGACTTCGGAATTGCCCGGAGCACCGCCCCTGGGGGCATGACGCACACCGGGGCCCTAATAGGCACACCAGAGTACATGTCGCCGGAGCAGGCCAAGGGTGAAAAGTTGGATGCGCGGTCGGATATTTTCTCCGTGGGAATTATTTTCTATGAGCTACTCACCGGCGATACCCCGTACAAAGCGGACACTTCGATGGCCTCGCTCTACAAGCGGACCCGGGAAAAGGTTCCTCCGCCCATCGAGCTTGTTCCCGAGACTCCGAAACCCTTAAACGCAATAGCCGTGCGTTGCCTGGAAATTGACAAGGAAAAGCGATACGCGAGCGTGACAGAGATTCTTGATGATCTGGAGTTGTGGCTGTGGGCGCGAGGAAGGACTCGCATCACGGCGGACAAGAGGCCATGGGCCGCGGGCGCCAAGTGGGCCGTAGCCGGAGCCGCGGTTATCTTGGCTGCCGGAGCCTTCTTTGTTCGGGAAAGATGGATCCGTGCACCCGTAGCACACAAAGAGGTTTCGCTTCTCGTCGCCGATTTCGCCAATCGTACAGGCGATTCGGTTTTCGACGAGACCTTGGAGCCGGCCTTCATTATCGGGTTGGAGGGAGCTTCCTTCATCCAAAGCTTTAACCGCAGCACGGCACGCCAGGAGGCGGTCCACCTGAAGCCTGGCACGACCGCGCTCGATGAGTCTGTGACACAGATGATCGCCACGCGAGAAGGCATCAATGTAGTCGTTCTCGGATCGATCGATAAGGAGAACAATCAGTACGCCATTCAGGTAAAGGCCGTGGATGGGATTACCGGGAAGCCGATCAGCGCGAAATCGCGTTCGGCCGAGAAAAGCGAAGTTCTCGCCGCAATTGGGGGCCTAGCCGCCGACTTACGCGCCTCGCTGGGCGACACCACTCCCGAATCGATCAAGTTGTCCGCTCAGGAGACTTTCACGGCCGATTCGCTCGAAGCCGCCCATGAATATGCCGAAGCGCAAAACCTGTTGTGGGACGGCAAATACGAAGAATCGCTTCCCCATTACGAGCAAGCCACCAAACTCGATCCGGACATGGGGCGCGCCTATGCAGGCTATGCGGTAGCAAGCATGAATCTCGGCCGCAAGAGCGATGCAGACAAGTATTACCGAAAGGCTTTGACACACATCGACCGAATGACCGACCGCGAGAAGTACCGCACGCGCGGCGGCTACTTCCTCTTGCGCGGCGAACCTGCGAAAGCCATCGAGGAATACTCCGCATTGCTCAAGGCGTATCCGTACGATGATGCCAGCCGTTCCGATCTGGCGATTTCTTATTTCTTTTCGCGGGACATGCAAAAGGCCGTCGAAGAAGAGCGTCGCGATTTGGAGAGCAATCCGCGCGGCATGATGCAGCGCACCAATCTGGCGCTCTACGAAGTCTACGCCGGCAACTTCCAGAATGCCGTGAAAGAAGCGCGCGAGGTGTTGAAGCGAAATCCGAAATCCGTGGACGCGCTGGGCGCAATGGCCCTGGGTCACTTGGGGGATGGCAAGGCGGCGGAGGCCACTGCGGTATACGAGAAGATGCGGCCTCTAGGTGCGAGGGGCGCTTCTTCCTCGGCAACCGGTTTGGCGGACGTCGCGCTGTGGGAGGGGCGCCTGGAAGACGCGCGGTACATCCTAGACAAGAGCATCGCGAGCGACGAAGCCGCCAAGAACTCCGATGCCGCGGCGATCAAGTTGAATTATCTGGCGTACCTTTGTTTGGTGGAAGGCGACGGTAAACGCGCGATGGCGGCAGCGGAAAGAGCGCTGACATCCAGCCGCGATCCCGCGATTCTTTATGGCGCTGGACACATTGCAGCGGAAGCGGGTCAAAAAGGAAAGGTGTTGAGCCTATCCTCGGAATTGATCTCAAAGCCTTCCCCGGACCATCAGTCTTACGCAAATTTGCTGCTAGGTGAAGCTAGTCTGAAAAATGGCGATGCGACGGATGCGCTGAACGAGTTTAAAGAAGCGAAGGGCCTCGCAGACTCCTGGTTGGCGCATTTCGATCTTGGCCGCGCGTATCTGGCGATGGGAGCTTTTTCGGAAGCGTCCTCGGAGTTTGACATTTGCATGAAACGCCGAGGGGAAGCTGCCGCGATCTTTCTGGATGATGTGCCCAGCTATCACCTCTACGCTCCGGTTCTTTACTACCAGGGACTAGCGCACGAGGGACTCAAGAGCGCCGACGCGGCCCAATATTTCAAGCAATTCCTTACCATCAAAGCCAAAGGCAGCGGTGACCCCATGATTGCGGATGCTCGCAGGCGTGCCGGTCTGAACTGACTGCCTTTTTCCTCACGAGGCTATAAAACCAGAACCTCGCTCAGTGGGGCGCCGACGTCCCTCGATTTCGCCCTTCCGCTGAGCACCTTGGTGTCCGAGGTGGACCGCGGCGTCGGCGTTTAGGGGCTCGTGCCATCAATCTCGAACTGGACATTGTTGTTAGGTCCCGCCGATGTCCAAGCGCCGCCTGGAGCAAACTGTTGCGCCTGAGTCACGTTTGCGGTTGCCCCGCCAATGGCGTAAAGCACAAAGCTAGTTGGGTCGCCTGGAGCGAGTACAAGCCAATAGTTAGAACCCGCGGCCAAGGTGACGGCTGGCCCCGAGGTTTGAGTCAACGAGGTGTTATTGGCGCTGAAAGACAAGAAAGGGAAGCTGGAGAAAAAAGGAACAGCGATCGTGCCGAGTTGTGCGAGCAGGGTCCCCGGCGTGCCTCCGGCGTCGCTGTAAAGCGAAGCAGCGACGTTCCCGTCAACAGCGTTCGTCCAAAGATCAATTCGAGCGTTTGTAAACGTACCGGTCATAGTCGGGCTGAACTCAAATGCATTCGCTAAGTAAGATCCAATCGAGGAGCCCTCAGTAGCTCCAGATCCTGGAGGGACGGTTGCGCTGACGTTGCTAAAAAGGATCGTACTAGAGGCGCCGCTTTGGGGCGGGAAGATCGCCGGCGCTTGCTCCTGAAGCGGTAAGTAAATCTCCTGGCACACCGCCGCGGGCGAGGTGTCCGCAATGACCCACGGATGCGTCAGGAAGGTCTGCTGTATCAAGGATTGCCCCGGACTGAGCGTTGCGTAGAGTACGCGATTGCCGTTGTAGTCCAGCCAGAAAACCTGGAAACTCAGGGTCGGGCTGTTATTCACGAAGCGTATAGACGTTGGAGTGCTGAATGCGGCGATAGACTTGATATGGCCTTCGTAGCTGCACGACTGCGGCTGCAACTGTTGAATCGCGCCGAACTGATACAGCTCCGACGTGGCTAGGAACGCGGTGATGTTGCCGGAACCTCCTGCGACCAGAACCTTGCCGGTCGGCAACAGCGTCGCCGTGTGAGCGGCCCGCGCGGTGTTCAGGCTGCCGGAGGGGGTGAAGGTCCCGGTCGCAGGATTGTACAACTCCGCGCTGGCCAGAACACCCCCGCAACCCGTACAGCCGGGGTTTAAGTTTTGTCCTCCTGCAACGAGAACCATTCCGTTGTCCAGGAGCGTCGCCGTATGAGACTCGCGTACCACGTTCATGCTGCCGGTCGAAGTAAATGTCCCGGTCGTGAGATCGTATAGCTCCGCGCTTGGCAAAATGATGTTGCCGGTACGTCCTCCTGTGACCAAGACCATTCCGTTATTCAGCAGTGTCGCGGCATGGTCATCACGGGCGGTGGTCATGCTGCCGGTTACCGTGAAGCTCCCGGTCGCAGGATTGTACAGCGCGGCGCTTGGTAAGGTATTCGGGAAGCTAAATCCTCCAGCAATCAGCACCATGCCGTTGTTCAAAAGGGTCGACGTGGGTCTAAGGCGACCGATGTTCAGGCTGCCGGTTAAGGTGAAGGTCCCGGCCGCCGGATTGTACAGCTCGGCACTGCCTAAGCCGGCGCTGGAGTTAATCCCTCCCGCAACCAGCACCATGCCGTTGTTCAGCAGCGTCGCCGTCGCAAATTCGCGAGCGGCGTTCAGGCTGCCGGTGGTGGTGAAGGTCCCGTTCGCAGGATCGTACAGCTCGGCACTTGCTAACAAATTGTTGGAAGGGCCAACGCCACCTGCAATCAGCACCATCCCGTTGTTCAGCAGCGTCGCCGTGTGAGATCTGCGAGCAGTGTTCAGGCCGCCGGTGACGGTGAAGGTCCCGCTCGCGGGATTGTACAGCTCTGCACTGGCTGAGACGTTGCCACTGGAGTCTAAGCCTCCCGCAATCAGCACCATTCCGTTGCTCAACAGCGTTGCTGTGTGGAAGAAACGCGCGGTGTTCAGGCTGCCGGTACCTGTGAATTCCTGCACTTGGAAGGGCGGGTCGGTCGGGAAGAACAGTTCAGCGCTTGTGCCGGAGGCCAGCAGCACGGCGCCGTTCGGCAGCAGTGGCGCCACGATTCGGCTGTGGGCGAACGCCATATTCGCCGGCCCTTTAAAGTTTCCTGTCAAGGGGTTATAGATTTCCGCCGTGGACAGTTGCGTGCCCCCAAAAAAACCTAAGGAACTAAATCCTCCGGCGATGAGAACCCTGCCGCCGGGTAACGACGTGGATGTATGTTCAGCGCGTGCAACCGTCATGCTGCCGGTAGGTGTAAACGAGCCCGTCGTCGGGTCGTAGATTTCGGCGCTTGCCGTCGCAGTACGTGTGTTGACGTCCGCATATCCTCCGGTTATGAGTACTCTGCCATCGGAAAGCCTGGTGGCAGCCTGGTTGAATCTCCCTACTGTCATGCTGCCGGAAGGTGTAAAGGTGCCGGCGGAGGGATCGTAGAGTTCAGCGCTTGACGTGATTAGTTGATTGCTTCCGTCCGGATTGGCGGAGCCCTCGCCGCTAGCCACCAAAACTTTGCCGTTAGAAAGAAGCGTAGCGGTGTGATCCACGTGCGCCGAGTTCATCGCGCCAGTTAACGTAAACTGTCCCGTCGCGGGATCATAAATCTCAGCACTGGCGTAGAAAGTAGTCGGGAAGGCCCATTTGACCCCGCCCGCGACCAGAACCTTGCCGTTGGGCAAAAGTGTTGCAGTGTGCTCCTGGCGAGGCACGCTCATGCTGCCCGTGGCAGTGAAAACGCCGGTGGCGGGATCGTAAAGCTCGGCGCTCGTGAGAGTGGCTCTTGTAGCGTCATACCCGCCAACCACCAGCACCTTTCCGTTGGGCAATACGGTTGCGGTAGCCAGGTCGCGCGGGGTAGTCATGTTGCCTGTGGCCGTGAAAACCCCTGTGGCCGGGTCATAGAGCTCGGCCGTATTCAACGCCAAAGCAGCAGACACGGTGTCGCTGTTAAGGCCGCCTAAGATGAGCACCTCGCCGTTCGGCAAGAGCGCTACGGTATTTTCGCGGCGCAACGCAGTCAGGTTGCCCGTCGGGCAGAAGCCCTGAATGCTGAACGGAATCGACGTCGCGAACACCTGTGGGTTGGAGGTGGCAGTGGCCACGCCGGTGTAGCCGTTACCGCCCCGGTTGCTGGTGATGCCCGAGAAGACGGCCAGACCGTTTGAATCCGTTACGGCCGTAAGCGTACCGGACAGGGCAGCGTCGAAGCACGGCTTCGTTCCTAAGCTGGCGGTAAGCTGAGCGCCGGCGATGGGCGCGTTGTTCGCATCAAACAGTTGCACCACGGCCTGCAGCCCCGTGGATCCGCCGCCCGTCGGCCCCGGTGGCTGGATAATAAAGAGGATATGAGAGCCGGCCGGCACGGTTACGGTTGTGGTCGCCACCTGGATGGTCAGCGCCTGCGTGGCAGTATGCGCCGGGAGACTGAGGTCCGTGACCTGCACGGTGAACGTGAATGTTCCTCCCGTCGTCGGCGTCCCGCTCAGCAAGCCCGAGTTGGCTAGTGTGATGCCCGGCGGAAGAGTTCCGGACGCAAACGACCACGTATAGGTTCCCGCGCCGCCGGTGGCCGTGAGCGTCTGGCTGTAGGCCACGCCCAACGCGCCCGCAGGGAGCGAGGTCGTTGTGATGGCCAAGGGCACTTCGATCGTAATCGTCAGCGACTGCGTGGCGATTGCCCCAGCGGAGTCTGTCACTTGAACAACGAAGCTAGACGTCCCGGACACTGTGGGCGTTCCAGTGATTGCACCCGTACTCGAGAGACTCAAGCCCGCCGGCAGCGAGCCTGACGCGATGCTCCAGGTGTACGGCGGCGCGCCCCCCACCGCGGAAAGGGTTTGGAAGTAAGGTACACCGACATCCCCGTGCGGCAGACCCTTGGTCGACACCGTCAGCCCCGAAGGAGGAGTGAAGATGAAAGGCGGTGTTGCGGTGACGCCGGTTACCTTGCGAATCCGGTCATTGGACCGATCCGAGAGATACAGGTTTCCGGCCGCATCGAAGGCCAGCCCTTGAACCTCCGTTAACGCGGCGTTCGTGGCGGGGATACCCTCGATTGCTGGCCCAAAATAGCCTCCGCCAGCAATTGTGCTGATCAGTCCGCTGGCATCCACTTTGCGCACGCTCCCAGGGCCGTGTGAGCCAATGAAGAGATTTCCGGCGCCGTCCACGGTAAGAGCAAAGGGATTCGGCAGCCCGGCGCTTGTGGCAGGTCCGCCGTCGCCGGAGACGGTCGTGCTTCCGTTGCCGGCCACAGTGGTGATAATGCCGTTCGCGTCTACTTTTCGAACGCGGTGGTTCAACTGATCCGCAATATAGAGGTTCCCAGCAAGATCGACAGCAAGCCCTCGTACGAGCTGCTGTAGCATTGCGAGGGTTGCGGGACCTCCATCGCCCGAGAAGCCGTACGTCCCGGTGCCTGCGACCACTGTCACTGCGCCCGCAGTATCCAGCTTTAGCACTCGGCTAATTTGAGTGATATAGACGTTCCCCTGGTTGTCCACGGCAAGGTGAGAACTGCCGCCCCTCCCCGCCGAGTTGTTCGGCCCGAGGCTCAGCAAGGTCGTAATGATTCCTGAAGGGCTTATTTTGTGGACGCGGCCACCTTCCGTCAGATAGACATTCCCCGCACCATCGGCCTGGACATCATTAGGGAACACAAAAGGGACCGACGTGGCTGGGCCGCCATCGCCCGTATACGTTGGGGCCGGGACACCAGTGCCGGCGTAAGTGCTAATCACACCGGTAGGGCCAACCTTGCGGACGACGAGGTTCGCGATGTCGGAGGTAAATAGATTGCCAGCCGGATCCACCGCTGTTCCTGTCGGATTGTCGAGCGAGGCGCTGGTGGCCGGCCCGCCGTCTCCGGCGTATTTGAATCGGCCATTCCCCGCTATGGTCGTGATCGTCCCCGAGGTATCCACTCTGCGGATCCGTTCGTTCGTGGAGTC
>Ga0210409_10003662_pt1 | contig 16970 bp, 12 predicted proteins | sample IncBWH17MmetaG_FD_161649 | JGI IMG/M metagenome (GOLD analysis project Ga0210409, IMG submission 161649) | Forest soil microbial communities from Barre Woods Harvard Forest LTER site, Petersham, Massachusetts, United States - Inc-BW-H-17-M | ecosystem: Environmental > Terrestrial > Soil >...
ACTCATGGTCTGGACAAACAATTCCTCTCTCTTGTTGGATGCAATGCCGAATCCCGAAGTCTATACGCCGCGAGTGGCCGGATGCCAGATGAATTTATGAATCTGCAGTCCTAGCCGTACCGGCAGACCGTCCGCCAAAATCCACTCGGCTAGGTCCTGGGCATTCATGCCCGGCCAGGCGCCCTCGGGGTCGGCGTGCACCGGAGAAAATATCACTTGATGGACGCGCCGTGCCAGGCCGTGCTGCGCCGAAAAATCGCGCGCGAACTCATAATCGCGGCGGCCGGAGATCACGAATTTGATTTCGTCCTTGCCGTCGAGCGCCTGCAAATTTTCCATTTGGAACGTGTCCGGTTCCCCGGAGTCTGGGCATTTGACGTCCACTATTTTGATGACGTCGCGCGGAAGCGCGGCCACCGGGCGCTCGCCGCTGGTTTCCACCATGACGCGATAGCCATTGTCCAAAAGTTTTTGAGACAGCGGGACCACTTCAGGCTGAAGCAGAGGCTCGCCTCCTGTCAATTCGACGAGCGAAAGTTTCTGCGGAATCTCCGCATCTCCCGGATGCTTGTGCGCCGAAACGGTAGACAACTCTTCCACGCGCGCCAGGACTTCTTCGACGCTCATTTTCGTGCCGCCGTGAAACGCGTAAGCAGTGTCGCACCACGTGCAGCGCAGGTTGCATCCGGTAAGCCGGACGAAAATGCAGGGCAGGCCTGCCCGGGTGCCTTCGCCCTGTATGGAACGGAAAATTTCCGTGATCGTCATGACGGCGCTACCGGCTCCCGCGCGGGGCTTTACAGCGCTGGCGTCTCTGCACCAGAATCACCGCCGCAATGATTACCACGGCCGCGCCTAAAAAACGGAATGGCTCCAGCGTGAAGCCGAGCCAATGAAACATGAAAATGTAGCCCAGGCCCACGGCAACGGCCGGCAGAACGATGATGAGGAAAGAGCGGTTCATGGCAAAAATTATCCAATCAAGGCCAGTACGTCGCCGAAGTCGTGTCCGTCTCCCAGACCGTGACGCGGGAGATGCGCGCGCCCCTGGGCATTGCGTTCATCTGCCGCGAGGTCTCTTCATAAAAAAACTTGGCTAGATTTTCGGCTGAGGGATTGATCACGTCGAAGGGCGCCTGATCGTTCAGGAACTTGTGGTCCACTCCCTCAACGATGTCGCGGATCACGCGCTTCAAATGAGTGAAATCATACAGCAAGCCGATGGAATCGAGGCCGGGCCCTTCGAGAATGATTCGCACTTTGTAATTGTGTCCGTGCGGATTTTCGCATTTCCCCTTGTAACCGCGCAGGGCATGGCCCGCGGAAAAAGTTTCGTCAACGCTGACTTGAAACATCACCTTCCCCTGGAAATCTCATCAAAAATGAGCGAAACAGGTCGACCGTCAGAGTGGCGCATGCTTCAGCTTGCGGGGGTTAAGTCTTGCAAGCCCTAAACCCCGCAAGCTGAAGCATGCGCCACTAATATCCGCACCACGCGGCTTTGCGGAATGGCGATCATTGCGGGCCAGCCCTATTTCTGCATGAACCGTTCGACTGCGGCGATGTCCCTGGTGGTCGCGTAGGCCGGAAGCGATTCCGTGAAGATTTTACCATACTGCATGCGCTGGATGCGGTTGTCGAGAATGGCCAGCACGCCGCGGTCGGTGCGCGAGCGGATCAACCGCCCGAAGCCCTGCTTGAGCGCCAGAACCGCCTCGGGCACCTGGTATTCGGCGAAGGCGTTGCGGCCGTCCTCCTGCAGCGCCTTGACGCGCGCCGCGACGACGGGGTCCGAAGGCACGGCGAACGGCAGCCGGTCCACGATCACGCAGGAAAGCTGCTCGCCGCGAACGTCCACGCCCTGCCAGAAGCTCGAAGTGGCGAAGAGCACCGCGCCTTCCGTGGTTCGGAATTTTTCGAGCAAAGCCGTGCGCGGCGCCGAGCCCTGAATCAGCAGCGGAAAGCGCACGCGCGTGCGCACGCGCTGGTACAAATCGTTCAGCTGGCTGTAGCTGGTGAACAGGCAGAACGCGCGCCCGCGCGTGATCTCGAGTAGCCGGACAATTTCCTGGGCCGCGCACTCCGGAAACGCCGCGTCGCGCACATCGGGCAGCGTCGCGGGAATGTAGAACAGCGCCTGCTCGGAAAAATCGAATTCCGAGGGCAGGACGCGCTCGCCGGCCAGGGTGATGCCGAGGCGCTGCTTCAGGAAATTGAAGCGCCCCTCGACCGCCAGCGTCGCCGAGGTGAGAATAATCGTTTCGAAGGGCTCGAACAGGCGCTCGCGCAAAAGGGCGCTCACGTCGATCGGGGTGGCCGCGACAAACACGCCCTTGTGGCGGCGTTCGAACCAGTACACGTAGTTCCCTTCGCTTGATTCGAACAGGAATTTCAATTCGCCGCGCAGTTCCATCGTGCGGCGAGCTATATTCAGAAGTTCCTCGGGCTTTGAGGGAAGCGAGGCGATTTCCGCCTCCAGGCTTTTCAGCGCGTTCAGCAGGGCGTCGTAGGCCTCGCGGTTCTGTTCGAGGAAGCCCGCGCGCTGCGTCTTGTCGAACGGAAAGCGGCCCTCGCGCGCGGGGAAAGCCTCGAAATAACTGCGGGATCTTTCGCGCATCCGGGCGATCTGCTTTTGCAGCGCCGCGCCGCCTGTTCGCGTGACGCGCGCGGCAATCTCGGCGTCGCGCGCCAGCTCATCGAAACGATAATTGGAAATCTGCCGGCCGAAGAAATCGCTGGCGACATCCTCGATCTCGTGCGCCTCGTCGAAGACCACGGCGCCGTATTCGGGAAGCACGCTGCCGAAATCGTCCTGCTTGAGCGCCAGGTCGGCGAAAAAAAGATGGTGATTCACGATGATCAAGTCGGCGTCGGCGGCGCGCTGGTGCATCGCCGTCAGGAAACACCGGTTGAACTCTGGGCATTTGGAACCGGTGCAGGCGTCGCGGCGCGCGTCCAGGCGCTGCCACAGGTCTGATTCGTCGGGCAAAAAATTGAGTTCCGCGCGGTCGCCCGTCGCCGTCACTTTTTCCCAGTCGCGAATCTGCGCGAACCAGTCCACTTCGTCGAGGCCTTTCAGCGAGGGCTGGCCGGCCATGCGGTAGACTTTTTCGCGGCACAGGAAATTTCCGCGCCCTTTCATCACGGCCACTTTCAATTTGGGCGCGAAATATTTCTGCAGAAACGGAATGTCCTTCTCGAAAAGTTGTTCTTGCAGTGATTTCGTGGCCGTCGAAATCACCACGCGCCGCCCGCTGCGAATCGCCGGAATCAAGTACGCCAGCGTTTTCCCCGTGCCGGTTCCAGCCTCGACAATCAAATGCCGTTTTTCCTTGAACGCAGCTTCCACAAGTTCCGCCATCTCAAGCTGAGTTGGCCGGTGCTCGTAGCCTTCCGGCATGTATTTTTCGAGCGCTCCGCCAGGGCCGAATATTTCGGCAATGGTCGGGTTCTTCAAATCCGGGGTGTCCGAACGGGCGTGCATCGGTTCCGGCCGCGGAGAGGCGGCGGCCACGGCCTGCGCGTTTTCTTTGGCGCGTTTGGACATCGGAGCGGACGAGAAATCTCGAAAACCGCGAGGGAATAAAATAACACAGTGCGACAAGACCTGCGCGACCACTGACCTGCGGCCGCCGGAGGCTCTTTGTTCACTAAGGTCAGGGGCCAAGCGCATGACGACATTCTGCATCGATTAGTATTTCATGTCCGTCAGGGTAGTGGATGCGCTGATTCAAGGGCAGGTCCCTCCAGGCGCTCGGCATTAGTTCGCAGACGTGCCTGCATGGGTGAAGGCCGGTCAAACAATCGAAATTAAAGGTTAGGCCGCGCAGTTTTTCCTCCTTGCTTGCGTCTGGGCCGATTTGCACGCCCAAAAATTCAGCAGGTGGACCGGTCACATCCGCGTCAGATACGTGGTAGGGATAACCGTCGATGAACGGTCCGATGGTGACCGTGGTGAAGCCCTCTAGCTGCACTCCATCTGGGCGCATGATCGTAATCCCGAAAAATGATTTGACGAGGTGTCCATCGCGCTCATCCAAAATCACTTGCGTGGCCCATTGCCTTTGGCCAAACACGGGCAGGCTGTAAACTTTGCCTCGGAAAGGAAGGCCTGCGCTTAGAACCGAAATCCAGCCACTAGCCTCGACTTCGTCGGCAGCCGTAGGCACCCGGTGAGCTGTCGAGTAGAAGTCCCCGCCATGATTGATTGAGAATCTACGCAGCTCTTCCTCAGAAGTAGCCCCGATCTTTAGCTGCTCCACATCTTCAATTAATTTTTCGGCTTTACGAACCTTGTACCGAGAATAGCTCCATACCAGTACGTACGCCACACAGATGCCAAAAATGAGTGTAGTTGCAAGTCTGCGCCAAGCCATTCGTCTCCCGCCGAAAATGGGTTCCAAAATTATAAAGGGCGACGTTAATACTCCATATTACTATCATCTGACACCAGTTCACGAAGAAGGTTCCCATCGTCCAGATTCCAACCCGGCGGCGGGATGCGCCCCTTTGCTATACTCGCGGCGATGGCTAAAGCCGCTCCTGCTCCGAAAAGACTTTTTCTTGTGGACGCGATGGGGTTCATCTTTCGCGCCTACTTTGCGCCCATGGCGCGGCTGAACAGTCCGGCGGGCGTGCCCACCAAAGTGCCCTACTTGTTCTCGAACATGCTCAGGAAACTTCAGAAGGAGCACGCGCCGGATTACCTTGCCGTGGTGTTTGACACCAGGGAGCCTACGTTTCGCGACAAACTTTTTGACAAGTACAAGGCGCAGCGGCCGCCGATGCCGGAGGACCTCTCCGTGCAATTGCCTTACGTGCGGCGGATGTGCGAGGCCATGCGGCTGCCGATCCTTGAATTCCCCGGGTTTGAGGCGGACGACGTAATCGGCGCGCTCTCCAGGCAAGCCGCGAAAAAGGGGCTCGACGTTTCCATCGTGACCAGCGACAAGGACATGATGCAGCTCGTCGGCGGGAAAGTGCGCGTGCTGCGTCCAGGCGCGGGGCCGGACAAAACCGATCTGGTTGTGGACGCGGCGAAGGTCGAAGAGATCATGGGTGTGCCGCCGGAAAAAGTCGCGGACGTTATGGCGCTCATGGGCGATTCGATCGACAACATTCCGGGCGCGAAAGGCATCGGCGAAAAAGGCGCGAAGGAACTCATACGCCGGTTCGGCTCGGCGGAAGCGGCGCTCGAACGCGCGAAGGAAGTCGAAGGAAAACGCTATCGCGAGGCGCTTGAAAACAGCCGTGAAGCGGTGAAGATGTCGAAACAGCTCGCCGTCATTGATACCGCCGCGCCGGTGAAGCTGGTGCTCGACGATCTGCGGGCGAGCGCGCCGGACGTGGAAGCCTTGCGCGAGCTCTATGCAGAATTAGGATTTACTTCGCTCCTTCGCGATCTGCCCGCCGCGAAGACCGCCGCTCCTGCCTCGCCGAGCGATTCCGCTGCGCTGGAATCTCCCGCTGCGCTCAAAAAATTTCTGAGCGGCATTCCGCGCGGCGCCGAAACCGCCGTGTGGCTGACGCTCGCCGAGGGCGAACGCGAAGAAGAGGGCTTCGGCTCGCAGGTTGCTGCGGTTGAAATTTCCCCCAAGCCCGGCGTTTCGCGGACGGCAGAGCTCGACGCCAAGGGAGAAATGCACGCCGCGCTGGCCGAATTCCTTCGCGATCCCGCGCGCCCGAAAATCGTGCACGATCCAAAACTCGTCGAGCTGCTGGCAGGCCCTGTCGCGGGAATCCGCCACGCGACGATGCTTTATTCCTACCTGTTGCGGCCCACGACGGCAAAACACAGCCTGGCCGACGCGGTGTTGCGGCAGGAAAGCATCACCCTCTCCGGCGCTCCCGGCGAACACGCGGAACATTTGCAGCGCCTCGCGCCGGTCTTGCGCAAGGAAGTAGAGGCGCAAGGCCTCGCGGAACTGTACGAGACGATCGACTTGCCCCTCGCGCCGGTTCTCGCGGCGATGGAGCGCGACGGCGTGCGCGTCGAACCCAAAGCGCTCGCCGCCATGTCCAAAACGATGGAGCGCGAAATCCGCTCGCTCGAAAAAGCCATCTGGAAACTTGCCGGGACGGAATTCAACGTCAATTCGCCGCAACAGCTCGCCGAAATTTTATTCGACAAAATGAATTTGACGCTCGGCGGAAGGCGCCGGGGAAAACCGCGCTCGACCGCCGCGGACGTGCTCGAAGAGCTGGCGCTCACGCACGAGTTGCCGCGCAAAGTCCTCGAATACCGCGAACTCAGCAAGCTCAAATCCACGTACGTTGATGCGCTCCCGAAACTTATTCACGCCGAAACTGGCCGCCTGCACACCAGCTTCAGCCAGACCACCGCGGCCACGGGCCGCCTCAGTTCCTCGGATCCCAATCTGCAAAATATTCCCGTGCGGTCGGAACTGGGCCGCCAGATTCGCGCCGCGTTCGTGGCCGGCCCGGGCAACACCCTTCTTTCCGCAGACTATTCGCAAATCGAGCTGCGCATCCTGGCGCATTTTTCCAAGGACCCTGTGCTGGTTGAGGCCTTCCGCAACGGGCAGGATATTCACGCGCGCACGGCCGAGGAAGTATTCCGCGTCGGGCCAATGGCGCAAAATGCCGAGCACCGCCGCGCGGCCAAGGCCATCAATTTCGGCATCATCTACGGGCAAACGCCGTTTGGCCTCGCGGCGCAGCTGGGCATCGACCAGAAGGAAGCCGCGCAATTTATCGCCGCCTACTTCGCGCGCTATCGCGGCGTGAAGGAGTACCTCGAGCGTTCGCTGACCGAAGCGCGCAAGTCAGGAGCCACGCGCACGATGTTCGGACGCACTCGCCCCGTCCCCGAAATTACCTCTCCGCAAGTGAACCTGCGAAATTTCGCGGAGCGCACCGCTCTCAACACGCCGCTGCAAGGCACCGCCGCCGACCTGATCAAGCTCGCCATGATCGTCATTGCCCGCCAACTCGCGGAAGAAAAGTTTCAAGCCAAGATGATCCTGCAGGTCCACGACGAACTGCTGTTTGAAGCTCCAAACGGCGAAATCGATCGCCTGCGCCCGCTGGTGCGCAAGGCGATGGAACACGTGCACGAACTCGCCGTGCCTCTCGTGGTGGACTTGAAGGCCGGCCCGAATTGGCGCGATATGAAGTAGAAGGTGGCGGGTTGCAGATTCTTGGCAAAGAGTGGAAAGTGGTACCAGCATTTGGCGGTGGGCCAGTTTCCGAGAATCCCGTTTATCAGGGGGAATCCCGCTGAGTAGTAACTTTCCGTTAACAAATGGGGTGTAGACTCCGTTTCGCTCACGGTCCCAGTCAGTAGCAAGGTGACTCCAAAATGAGCGGTATTCACTGGGCTAGTGCTGCTGTACTCCTTCTGGTTTTGACTACGGGGCGTGTGTTCGCTCAACAGCCCCTCCCGTGGCATGATTCCTCCCCGCACAGAGTTCAGTTTGTAATTGTGGAGGACAACGTCAATCTGGAGGTGCTCGATTGGGGCGGCTCGGGACGCCCGCTGGTTCTGCTGGCGGGCCTAGGAAACACGGCTCATGTTTTTGATGATTTCGCCCCCAAACTGACTTCCGAGTATCACGTTTATGGCATCACAAGACGCGGGTATGGCGCTTCCAGCGTCCCTGCCTCTGGATATTCCGCCGATCGGCTTGGCGATGATGTACTCGCTGTGCTCGACGTACTTAAAATCGACCGTCCAGTGCTCGTAGGACATTCAATCGCAGGCGAAGAGTTGAGTTCTGTAGGAACCCGACATCCTGAAAAGGTTGCAGGGTTAGTCTACCTCGATGCCGCCTATGCCTACGGGTACTATGATAGGTCGATAGGGGATGTGAATATGGACTCCCGGGAGTTGCAAAAGAAGTTGGAACAATTGAGGGCGGAAAGCACTCCGCAAGCCCATCGGCAATTAGTCCAGGAGTTGGTGCAGCAAGACCTCCCGGCCTTTGAAAGAGAACTGCTGGAGTTACAAAAATACCTGCAAGCGGAGCCTGCACATCCAGTGGCCCCTCCAGCTCCAACTGCTGACGACCTTGCTAGTTTTCCGGCGTATCGCGACTATGTCAGCCGCGTCCGAGGGTTTAACTTTCCCGAGTCGGAGCTGCGCCAGGATCGTGAATCCAGACCGGACGGAGGTGTCGGCAAAAACCGAGATACATCCAGCGCCCGTAAAGCGATCACAGAAGGCGCGCAGAAATACACGGCCATTCAAGTTCCTATTCTTGCGATTTATGCAAATCCCCGCGATCCGGGGCCATATCCTTACAACCCTCCCGCCGAGCGGGCGGCGACGGAGGCCCTTCAAACAGCCGGGATCGAGGCAATAGCGAAGGCGTTTGAAAATGGGGTGCCTTCCGCACGCGTGGTTCGAGTGCCGAATTCAACGCATTATGTCTTTCTGTCGAATGAAGCAGACGTGCTGCGGGAAATCCGTGTCTTTCTCGCAGGTTTGCACTAGTCCGTCGTGAATTCCCACATCCTGATAAGCCTTATCGGAATGTGTCTCTCTCCGAAGGCCACATTCCGATCAGGTTTGAAATGCCGCTCCGCGCTACTTCAGCGGAATTTTCTTGGCGGGATCGGACCGGACGATCAGGTAGGTTATGTCTCCTTCGGCACTCGCCCACCCATGCGGCACGCCGCCGGGGATGATGACCACATCGCCCTTAGTGAGCCGTCGTGAAACGCCGCCCTCAATGCCGTTGCTGCCAAGATCCATCCAGTCTCCGAGACCCGATTGCCGCGGCGTCACAGGTTTCTTCAGCGTGCCACCGGTCACAAGCACTCCAGCGCCCTCCAGGACGTAGTAGGTCTCGCTGACGTTCGTTTGATGCACGGTTGCGGTGATGGGGGCATCCTTCGGCCGAAAAACGCCAAAGACACCGACGCGGTAGTCACCGGCGTCAACAACCCGGATGGGCCGATCGCTGTTGCGATCGTGAGGCGCATCTTTAATGAACGCCTGGACCTGCGCAGCGGTAATGTCCGTCGCCGCCGTCGCCGCCGTCGGCGCCTGTGCCTTCACCGAAGTTGCGATGAGCATCACGAAGATTCCCAAAACTATTTTGCGCATGAGGTGGCTCCTCTCTTTTGCCGTAGACGTGAGCAAGCTGTCCGTGAATTGCCGGAGGATAGCACATTCCGGGGCGCCGCGGACGGCGCGGCGTACTCCAAAAAATGCCCAGCCAATCGAATCACTCGGCGGCCGTGGACGGCGCCCAGTGCAGGTTCGGAGAAGCCGGCCACTGGGATTGCGGGCGATTCCAAAGGCTACTTTCCGATACTCCGATTTATCAAGGCCTCAGTCTCGATGATTCTCTCTGTGACTCCTGGGTTGTCGCGGTTTCCAAACTTCGGTTTTGCGATCATACCTGCAGGCTTGGACGAACTCCAAGTCCCGAGAAGTTTTCACTGGCTGCTATAAGCGCCACTGGGAGGAAGCCTCAGGCACTCACCAAGCGATTGTTAACATCTCTGCGGAACATGCATGCATTCGGGTATCCGCGTCATCGGCATCCATAGGCCTGCTCTGGCGGCAAATTCGTTGTCTCCAGCGCAAGAGAAGCGTACGATGCGCAAGTCTGAGGTCTAAATCGGAATTTCTCGTTCCAAGCTACAAGACAAGATCGGTGATCTGGAAAACAGAGTCCCGGTCTTCCGCGTTCAAGTTGGCCCGTTTGATGACCCAGGCGATCGTTTTCAGAATATTTTCAGGCAGCGGGACTAAACTAGTGAGATCGCCTGCCCTGGAACGCTGGATGGAATTGCGTCTGCAATAAGGGTGCTTGCAAACGCTTGGCAGCGTATTCATCCGACCGGCGCTGATCGTGGCCTTCACGGTTATCGTGCCCCGGCAGGCCGGGTTTTGGTCAGGTGCGTTTCTCTTTCAGGCGTGGCCGCCACAGGAAACAAGAAAGCAACAATGAAATTCAGGCGTAGGTCATCCTTTGCATCGTCCGCTCTGCTGCTCGTCGTACTGGGCGGGTACCCTTCTCGCACTTCGGCCCAATCATCAACGACGGGGGCGTTGCGGGGGACAGTCACTGACCCGGCAAGCGCCGTTGTACCGGGTGTGACGGTCACGCTGACCAACAACGCGACGAGCCAGTCTCAAACCACGACGACCGACTCGAACGGCAGCTATAGATTTTCGTTGCTTGCCCCGGGCGCGTACGCTGTGACTTTTTCCGCGCAGGGATTCAAGACCTCCCTGATGGCCTCCGTGGCCGTGAATGTTTCGGAGGTTCCCGTCCTGGACGCTCAATTAGAGGCCGGAGAATCGACGGAGCATGAGGCGTGTCTGTGCCGCCTCAGTCAGAGCGCGACGTCCTCGACGGGCACTTTGGTCGACAGCAAAACGCTAACAGGGGTTCCCCTGACCACCCGCAACACCACGCAGGTGATGTCCATGTCTTCGGGGTCGGCTTCCGATGTAAATAATGCAGGAACCCTGGGAAGGGGTACGCAGTCCTTCAATGTGAATGGCAATACGACCGCCGGCACGTATACGGTCGATGGCGCTACCTCGGGCAGCACAGTGCCCAATCCGGACGCCATTTCGGAATTCAAAATCCAGACTTCGCAATATGATTCCGGGTACGGCGCCAATGTTCCCAACACAAACCTGATCACCCGGTCCGGGGGGAACGATTTTCATGGCGACCTTTGGGAATTCGTGCGCAATGATATTTTCAATGCCAATGACTTCTTCCTGAATGGAGCTGGACAGCCTCGTCCGAACCTGAAACAGAATCAGTTCGGCGGCACAATTGGCGGACCATTCAAGAGAAACAAGATTTTCTTTTTTGGATCCTTCCAGGCCACCCGGCAAGTGAACGGGCTTGATCCCACCTCCTTGTCCACCCTCATCCTCCCGCCGCTGACGGACGATCGCTCGGCGGCAACCATAGGGTCGCAGTTCTGTCCGGCGAATCACCCTGGCAACTCGAGGTATTCGTCATTCGCTGGGGGAACTCAGGTAGCCTGCGATGGCTCGAACGTCAATCCGGTGGCTCTTACTTTGCTCCAAATGAAACTGCCCGATGGCGCCTACCTGATCCCCACGCCGCAGAGAATTCTCACCAGCGGTCGTAATGCCGGCCTGGGCTCTTATTCGATCAGCCTTCCTTCCACATTTCGTGAGAATCAATATGTCGCCAACATTGATTATGCGATTTCGACCAAGCAAAACCTTGTTGGGCGAGTATTTATATCCGGCGTTCACCAGGTTCGGTCCCTGAGCGCCCCCTATGGGCTCAACCCCGGTCCGCAATTTGTTCCCGGATCTCCCCACGGGTTCAGGCCGAGAGATTACGTCGCCAGCTTGAAGCTGACTTCCATATTGACCAGCAATGTCGTGAATGAAATCTGGGCGGCGTATACCGAAGACGACGCGGTTGGAGATAGCCGGGGAGTCCCGCCGGCCGCATCGGTAGGAATGACGCCTTTAGACAAGTTTTTCCCAGTGCCACCGGAAATTCAGGTGCTCGGGTCGCTTGGAACTTTTCGATTCCTGGGGAATAGTGCGAGCGATACCTTGACCAAAACCGTGACGTATCAGTGGGCGGATAATATTTCCTGGTCTCACGGAAGGCACATTACTCGTGCGGGCGTATTTGCCGACACGCAATCAAATTTCGAGGACAACACCGGGGCAGCGAAGGGGAAGATTGTCGTGCAGAACTTTGAGGATTTCCTCCTCGGACAAAGTGCGGCGCGGAACGGAAGTCCTTTGGGCCGAAGCAACATTCAAAGCATTCAAGCCAGCGTAGGTGTGGGACCGCTCGGCGAACTCCAATTCCAGTACCGAAACTATTATGCCTCCGCATTCGTTGAGGACGACATCAAATTGAATTCGCGGTTCACCCTTAATTTGGGTCTGCGATGGGAATATATTGGACCCTCTCTAGACACCGATGGCACGATCGGCAATGTTTGGCCCTCTCTCTTGAGCCAGGTCCCCATTCCGCCGGCTTCCGGCACACTCGCAGGATATACAGTCGCCTCCAATTACAACCCCAACGAGATTAACCCCTATACGGGCCAGCCTTTCGGACTGCTCCCTGCAGGCGTTGCTGTGCACTCGACGAAAAGTTTTTACCAAAACGGCGCCCCGCTTGACACTTTTGCTCCCCGATTTGGTTTTGCGTGGCAACCGGGGGACTGGCTTAGCCGTGTTTCCTTACGCGGCGGGTATGGCTGGTTCTACCAGACTGCTCCGTTCAGTGGCAACGCGGCGGGTACACCGTTGTTCGCTTTGCCGCCCTTCGCCCAGGGGTTTAGCAATACGGACGCCAGCAACGATTTGTCGACGCTGCAGAAACCTTTTCCGACCGCGACGCTGGGCTTCGTCGCGCGCACGCCAACCTCTGAACTTTCCGACCGGGTAGCCGGCCCTGTTTACAGGATTCCCAACCTTCAGCAATGGAATGTCAACGCGCAATTCAGCCTGTCATCTACTTTTTCGCTGGACCTGGGATATGTCGGCTCGTACGGGAACCATCTCTTGCTCTCGCAGGTCTTGAACCAACCACTTCTGGCAAGTCCGACGGCTCCCGTTAACTGCGGCTTCGATGGCATCCCCACCGATTGCGTCACGACGAACACTTCCCGAAACGCAAAGTTGCGCGTGCCCACGCTGGGCGAGACGCCGACCGCTTTGGCTGCCAACGATTTCATTGGGCTTTCCTGGTACCACAGCATGCAAGCAACGCTCAGAAAGCGGGTCTCCCGCGGCCTGACGTTCCAATCTGCCTACACCTTCTCCAAGGCTGAGAACAACACCAGCGTCTACAACGATCAGACCAATCTTTCGCTCGATTGGGCTCGCGCGAATTTCGATCGCACTCACCGCTTCATCGCCAATTTCGATTATCAGCTGCCTGTTCCCATGCAGGCAAAAGGGTTTGCGGGGAGAATGCTGACCGGATGGTCGACGGCAGGAATCATCATCATCCAGAGCGGGTTGCCCATGACTCTTACGGACCCCAAGGGTGGAGGAGTGTATGGCGGAGCTGGAATTTCCACCATTACCCTCTGCCCCGGAGCATCCAATGCAAGTCTGAAAACATCAGGCAGGGATCAAGCGAGGTTGAACAATTGGTTCAACTCGGGTCCCACGGTGATCTGTCCCGCGCCTGTTGTCGGCCCCGACGGTTCGACGGGATACGGCAATACAGGGCTGAATTTCATTACCGGACCAGGACAATTCAACACGGATTTCTCAATCGGCAAAAGAACGACGGTGGGAGGAATCCGGGAAAACGCGGAACTCGCTTTTCGCGCCGAGTTTTACAATACCTTTAACCATCCTCAATTCTCCAACCCCGGAACGACTTTTGGGACGGCCACTTTCGGGGTCGTCACCCAAAGTTCCGTGGCGCCCCGGCTGATTCAATTCGGCCTCAAATACCTTTTCTGAGACTCGATTCCGGTTGCTCCGCATGACGGACTCGGAACGGGGCTTTCTGCGCCCGGGAGGAACCGGCGTCGCGGGGCAAATAGCGCGCGGCGGAATGCGGCTATGAAAAGTTACGGCACTTCCCTCGAGGAAACCTACTCGAGGGGCTGGACGCGGACTAAGTAACCATTATAGTCAACATACCAAACAGTTACCGGATGCGTGGAGGCGTCAATATAGGTTCGCCGGTCATAGGAGTATGGTTCCGGCATCTGATAGGCGCGCCAATGACTGGTCTTGGGATCGAACCGAAGCATCTGCCGCCCGTGCAGCACGCCTGCCCACACTTCGCCGTTCTTGTCGGGCATGGCCTCGTAGAAATCGGTATAGGGATGCGGTGCAATCGGCGGGACGTATTCATCAATTCGGGCGGCCTTGGCATTGAGCTCGATTAGAGCGCCATCCGCTCCGCCCCACCACGTATTTCCGAAGGGATCAAACCCGCCGCGTTTCGCGGTCATCATGTGCGCGCCGCTGTTCAAATTCAGCATTTTTCCGGTTTCAATGTCCAGCATCTCAACGGTATTGCCCCAATTCGCCGGCCCGCTGCCACCCCAATACCTGCCGTCGTAGGAAATGACGTTGTCGTAGCTGCTGTTGGCCTGAAGCGGCCACTCCTTCAAGACCTTGCCGGTGGTCGGATCGAGCTTGGCAACCCTGTCCGCCCGGGCATCCCACACATTGCCTTCCGCGTCCAGCGTGAAATTTCCAAAACTGGGGGCATTAATGGGAGTCTTGCTTTCGATCAGGACTTGCTTCACGTCACCCGTCCGCGGATCCAGCCGGTTGAGCTGATGCGCCCAATTTTCCGAAATCCAGGCGATGCCGCTCTTGTCAATGACGGCGTGGTGCGTTCCCGGCATGGAACCCGGGGTTAGCGGGATCGTGTACTCGGTCACAATGCCCGTCTTGGGATCGAGTTTGCCGACGTAACGCGTCTTGTGGCTGGTGAACCAAATGTTGCCCTGGCCGTCTGCGGTAGCGTCGTGAAGAGCGAGCAATTGCTGCGGCAGCTCGTATTCGGTAACGACCACCCTCGTTGATTCTCCTCGGGGGCGCGGGAAGATGCGCAAAGGCTCGTCCTTTGCATCCGGACCGCGCACTCGCGAAAGGAACTTGACGAGGATGTTGTACTCCGGATCCGGCGCGGACATGGGCTTGTTGCGGACGGCAATCGCTGTCCCGCTGAAATGCATCATGCGGTCAACAATCAGACCCCAGCTATGCTCGTCATAACGGTTCCTGAAAATCTGCTGCCAGGAATGGCATCCGGAGCAATTCTTCTGCAACATCGCTTTTTCTTCGGCCGTGCCCGGCAAGTTCCACAGGATTTCAGCGCTGCTGAGCTGAGACTCCAGCGCCGCTGAGGCAGGCAAATTGTCCGAGTCGGCAACCCTCTCCAGCAGGATGTCGTCGAGCTTCGTAGAGCCATTGATCGCGACCGAATCTCGCCGGTAGGGTTTGAAGGGGACCGGGGTTGGAATGCGCAAAGTGTAGGAACCGGCTTGCATCTTCGGAAATTCAAACTTGCCATCCGCGTTGGTATAAACGGTGGTTCGGACGCCATTCGGCGCGATGAGCTGGACGCCTACGCCCTCGGGGGAATCTCCGCTGGCGATCCGTACCATACCAGTGGTGCCGCCCGTGAGGCCGCTTTGCACCGGCCATTTCTGGGTCTCGGCGCGGTACCAGGGGTTCGCCGGGGGGTTTTCGCCTTCCACGCAGCATTTTCCGGAGTGAAAATAAGCGACCAGGTCCGCGATGTCGGCATCGGAAAGACTGGTCCGAAATGACGGCATTCCGGCGCCACCTTCTTTGATTTTGGCGGTGACGTTGTCGTCATTGACGGGATCGCCGGATGTCAGGTTTTCCCGCTGAAACAGGTTCTTCAATAGGGGGGCGCCTTTGGTGTACTGGTTGTGGCACATCCAACACTTATAGAAGTAAATGTTTTCACCGCGCGCCGCGCCGCTATCGGCCAGAATCCTATAGGTATCCAGGCGGAGGGACCGCTGCAGATCGTCCGTGGAAACGTCCGGGGTTGCCGCAGCCTTCGCGGGCTTGGGGGACGTCTCAGCCCTGCCCAAGCGGGCCGTCGCGCCTGCGAGGAAGAGAGCCGTCAGGGCGAGAAAGGCTGCAACTGCGCGTGGGCGACGATCATTGGAGATTTGCGGTGGCATAAATTCACCTCATGCGGAATGTGGAAGTTTCAACCGGTGAGCGAAACATACGTCCACTGGCCTCTCCCGTCAACTCAAATCAATTTGATGGCCGCTGAATCGCTATCTCCTGGATTTCCGATTTGGACCACTGGCTTGCGTTGCACGCGCTTCTCCGGCCATCGACGCACCGAAAAATTCCCGGCAGGGTCCCGTCCGCCAAACATGCGTGAAATGCACATACGTTGACGAACCGCATCGCCAAATCCTGTGAAGTTCTGCTATCGGAATGTGGCCGTGGGCTACAATGGGGCGGAATTGCGCAGCGGCCCACTGGAGCAGGTCATGACCGATCTCAACCCACAGGCCAAGCAGATGGCCGACGAGTCCATGGTGCGAAACCTGGCTGCGCAGGCGCGCGCCATTTGGCCGCAGGAAATTCCGCTGCTGCGCCGCTACGCCTTGCCGGCGGAGCCGCGCATCCTCGATGCCGGTTGCGGCACGGGCGAAGGATCCTCGCGGCTGGCCGAATCTTTTCCCGGCGCGCAGGTACTGGGCGTCGACATTGTCGATTCGCATCTGGAGCTCGCGCGCCGGCGCTACGCAAGCCTCGCGCCGCGTCTTACATTCGAGCATCAAAGTATTTTTGAACTGAAAGCCGCCGACCGCAGCTTCGATCTCGCCGTGTGCCGCCACGTGCTTCACTCCATCCCGCACGCGGACCGCGTGATCGCCGAACTCGCTCGCGTGACGCGCCGCGGAGGATATTTGCACCTGATTCCCGAGGACTACGGCATGCTGCATTTCCAGCGCGCGGCCATCGATCCCCGCGACTTTTGGCACGAGGCTCCGGCGAGCTTCGGAGAAAGCACGGGCACCGACTTGTTCATGGGCCGCCACACGTTCGGGATCCTCGCCGCGATGAAGATGGAGGAGATAAAGGTCGATTACGTCGTGGTTGACACGCTGCGTGTTCCACGTGAAACATTTGCGGCGATCCTGGAAGCCTGGCGCGACGGCTACGCCGAATCGATCGGCGAACTGACGCCAATCTCGCGCGAATCCGCCGTGGCGTACTTCAACCAGATGATCGCCAACGTCCACGACCCGCAGGGTTACGCGGTTTGGATGGTTCCGGTCGTCAGCGCGCGCGTGCCGACGAGCTGAGAAATTGCCGAGCTAGCTGACAACTTCTTCCGTTTTTCCGCGGCGTTGAAAAAAGAGGGGCGGAGTTGAGACTCCGCCCCCCATGGCGAAGAACTATCTAGGACTTCAGGTGAGGAGACGCATTTTGTAATTGCGACGTCAAATTCATCGCGATGGAAGGAGGCTGTACCTCTGATTCCCTGACGATC
>Ga0210409_10003663_pt1 | contig 16967 bp, 16 predicted proteins | sample IncBWH17MmetaG_FD_161649 | JGI IMG/M metagenome (GOLD analysis project Ga0210409, IMG submission 161649) | Forest soil microbial communities from Barre Woods Harvard Forest LTER site, Petersham, Massachusetts, United States - Inc-BW-H-17-M | ecosystem: Environmental > Terrestrial > Soil >...
CCCTACATGCAAAGATCCATCAGAAGCCGGATGCGGATTCTTCCTCGAAGATTAGGTGTTTATCCAAATCGAGCATCTGTTTACGGAATTGACGCAAGCCGATGAGGCTGAGGAGAACAAGTGGCACAAAAACGGCGGCTCCCCATCGAGTGATTACGGACCATTGCACGATTTTCGGAATGTAGATTGCGAAGACGACGAAACCAAAGAGGTAAGCAACGAGGTAGAGCGGGGAATTGCTCTCAAAAGGGGGATAAGAGCAGGTGAAGGGAATCTTGCGGAACTTCACGAGCAGAACTTCCACGAAGACTGCAGAACAGGCAATGAGAAGGGCTGTTTGCACCAGCGCGGTGAGCCAGCCCCACAGAAATGCGGAGCAGAGCAAACAGAGGGAAGCAATCCAGCCGACAGAAAACGTGAGGAGCACTCTCCTGGCGACTTGGCGAGGGAGTTCCCCGTGTGGTTCGATCCACAGCTTGAAGATCCAGTTGGCGGATAGATCCAAAGGGACTTCAAAGGCCAGGCGAATTCCAAGGAGCAAACAGTAGCTAAGGATAAACGGAATGGAGAGAAGCTCCACAGAAGGGGGCTGTGTAGCGAACGAAAGGCCGGGGTGGAAGGCGGCATTTACCGTCTGCGCGGCAACAACAAGGCCAAGCGCGGCGAAAGCAAGAACAATCTGCAGGTGCGCGTCGCTGCGCAAGAGGGTGCGCGAAACGAAGTGGCAACAGGCGCGACGCTTGGGATCTCGTAGGATTGTGGCGTCGAGAATCTTTGAGGGCAAGCCGAAACGCTGGGCGCGCGGAAGCGGGCCAACATCGGCAAATTCCGGGATACGGACAAAGGATCGGCGAAAGCTGAGGGCGTAGGCAACGACGGAGATGAGAAGAGTGAGGCCCAGGGAAACCAGGGCGCGGCGCGTCATCGCCGCGAAAAAAATATCCTGGCCGCGACCCCACAGGGTTTCAGTAAGCCCTAAAAACCAAACGGGAGGGAGAGCGCCGAGAAGCAAGGGATTCACGGGAGCTCTACGCGAGAGAATGGAAGAAATTGTGACGCTGGTGGCGAGTCCTGTGAGAAGAAGGAGCCCGACAGCAAAACGGACGTAAACGGAGACTTTGCGAAAGAGCCGATAGGGAAGGCAGACCATGAGGGTGCCCGAAAGCGCGAAGATGGCGAGAAAACTGAAAACGCTGCTGAGGCTCACGGAAACGGCATGGCCGTAGGCAAACCGGAACAGCTTGGAGAAGGACTCCTGCGAACCCACGACCGCGATGGGGAACAATACGAAAGAGGCAGCGTTTCCGACGAGCGTGAGCAGGGCTGTCAAAGAGAAGATGGCGAACAGGTTGGCGAAGAAAACTCTCTTGAGCGAAATCGGGAGTGGGACGAGGTTGGCGTAATCACGACGATCCAGAAAAATAGCGTTCCACCGCCACAATGCCACGGCGCAACTAACGGACATGGAAAGCACAATGAAGAAATATTCGTCCGGGATGGTGGCCGTGAATGGATCGAATGTGCCGTCACCGCGGAGAAACCGGATGAGCGAGCCAAACTTTTCAAACATGAGAAGAGAAACGAGAACTCCCGGCATGGCGAGGAAAATGAGCACCACCGCCACGCCCAGGTCCAACTCGTCAGCGCCCAATTCGCCGCCGCCTTTGAACATGCGGGCGGCGAAGAGGCGCAGCAGAAGCAGAGAAGGGCGCTGCGAGAAAATCGACCAGCGAGCGGCCAGAGACTGCTTCCAGGAATTCACGAGGGAGACACCACGACGTCCACGATTTCGCTTGCGACTTGCGTGACATCCTTGTCTTCGACAAGTTGCAGGAAAATGTGTTCCAGAGAGGACTGGCCAATTTGCCGGCGAACGTCTTGTGTAGAACCGTAAGCCATGACCTGGCCTTTGCGGAGAATGAGAAGCTGCGAGCAGACTTTTTCGACAACTTCGAGAATATGAGAGCAATAAAAGACGGCCTTTCGGCGGGCGCTGAAAGCCTGAATGAGATTCTTGATGATGAGGACGGAGGTTACGTCGAGGCCGGAGAGCGGCTCGTCCAAAATCAAAACATCGGGATTGTCCATCAACGCGGCGATCAGCAGGATGCGCTGGCGCATGCCTTTGGAATAAGAACCCAGAGGGACATGGCGATGAGGATAAAGTGAGAAAAGCTCGAGAAGCGAATTGATTTTGGATTTCATCCGCACGGGGGACATGGCGCGGAGGGTCCCAATCATTTCAAGATATTCCTCGCCGGTCAGAAACGGATAGAGGTTGGCTTCTTCCGGAACGTAGCCCAGCCGCTTTCGATAGGAAACGAGATCGTTCTGGATGTCCCGGCCCTGGAAGAGCACCTGGCCGCGCGTGGGTTGCAACAAGCCGGTGAGGATTTTTACGGTGGTACTTTTGCCCGAGCCGTTGGGACCCAGGTAGCCGAGAACCTGGCCGGGTTCTAGGCGAAAGGTGACTTCGCGAACCGCGGGAACAGAGCCGTAGAACTTTGCGAGTGCGATTGCTTCGAGCACGACCATCCCCTTAAGCGAGCAGACAAGCTTCTGCCGTGGCCTGAGACTAATGCTTTTGACACCCAGGGAATGGACGAAGTTCCGAGGATTAGAGCGAAGAGTCGTCGGCAGGCTGTCCCCAACCCCCTGGTTTTTGTAAGTGTTGCAGTTAAAGGACTTAGCGGTTGGCGTAATTCTATGGATTGCGCTTTTACTTTCGCAAGGTGAGGCTCTAAGAATGCTTTGAGAGGACTTCGCCTAAGGGACGAGCCCTCGGCGTTGCCGATCAAAAAGGAAGCAGAGGTCTAACGCTCCTCGAAGGGTTTTCGACGCCACCTCGATCATGAGGAAGCTTGTCCCCGGCAAATATGATTCATTCTTGGTGGAAAGGGTTGGTCGATTCGTTAGTTAGCTATTAGAATCAAGCGCAGTGCATTGTTTCATGAGACAGTTTCGACCAGTGCGGCTAAATGCCGTCTCTCTTGCCCTCCTCCTACTGGTGGCCGCATGGACTCCCCAAATCTATGGACAGGATCGCAAGCCCGCCATGCCGACCTCGGCCATATCCGACGGGACTGTAGGACAGTTCGTCAGCTTGGTCCAAGGGAAGGCGAAGGCTTTGGAGGGCAGCTCGGGGATGCGGCTGGGATTCCAGTCCTTTGTATCGGCGCATAAGCTGGCTCCGAACAGTATTCGGTACTCGGACTATGTGGTCGTGCGATTGTTGTTTGAAGCGACCCGGGATGCAGGCTTCTGGAATCTTCATTGGGCGATCACGGATCAACCGCCGAACTCCGATCGGATCTGGCAACAATGGAACAAAGTGAAGAGGCCATCTGTCTTGGAATCAACGGCTACGGCGGAGTGCGATGAACTCTCGGCGCTTTACGCATTCCTGGTAGAGCGCAGCGGCGTCAAGGGTGTGGGACTGTTTTGGCCGGCGCCAAATCACACAGTTGCAGTTTGGGTGGTACGCCCCGCGACAGGTCCAGTGGTGCGGGTGGTTGTGCCCACCTCGCAGATATTTCTCGACGAAAACGATATGTTTGATACCAAGAAGTTCAATCCGTGGCGGCAGAAGACGATTTACGAATATACACGGCGAGACGTGCCAGACTCTTTTGAACTTCCGAAATCACTTTTCGACTATTTCTTGCAGCAAGTGGATAAGTACGGGGGAGCTTCCGATTTGACGCTGCAACAATTGCGTTATCTGCGAGAAGGGGTGTTTTCAAGAGCCTGGACGCCAGAACATGCGGCGCGCGAAGCGCTGAAGAAACGCAGCGCCCTTGGATCCGGTCCTGCCGAAGATGTGGCGGCACTTCAGAATTTCGCACACGACATGCGTTCAGGAGGGGTTCAGTAAATGCGGAGACCGGGCGAGGTGAGCGCCAGGATCGGAGCCGCGAGTGGGATGAGCAAGAGGAGAGATTGGCGACGGTATTTGGACATGGCTGCGGGTTTGTCGGAGAGTTCGTCGCCGAGTTCGGCTCGTGCGGACTCTCTATCGGAGATGGATAAGGTATAGGCCAGCATGGGGATGTAGTTTATCCCGAGGGATATCAGGTAGATGCCCAGGACAGCCTGCCAGGCGGAATGACCGCGATAGAGGACGAAGAGGCCGAGACAGTAGAGAAGAAGACGCCAACAGTACATTCGGCGACAACAAACTTGTAACCGAGAAACACAATGTCGATTGCGGCGAGTTTTCGGAGATTGCTCATTCGCAGGTAAGCCCTACGGTGCGGCGCTACTTGAGGCGTTCCCAGAGGAGGCGGTAGGTGGCGTCTTTGCGGGCGAGGATGCCGCCTTTGCCGTCTTCGATGGGAGTGAGTAGAAGGCGGTCGGGGCCCTGGAACTCGAACCAGCGGATGTTGTCGGTTCCCTGGCGACCGGGAACGAGATTGTTTTCAAGGTGGTGGGAGACAGTGTCAGCCTTGGCATCGATGGTGTAGGTGCCGAAATAGGCGGCGTAGGTGTCAAAGGCGGCGGCTTTTTCTCCGGTTGTGGCGGTGACAATTCCTTTCGCATAGGGCGCAAAGGGTTTGCGATCGGCCTTGAGGACGATGTTGACGCACATATGGCCACTCGGGTCATACATGATCAGGCCGGTGGGCCGGTCATAGACGAAGGGGTGACCGGGAGGATTGCCTTCGATGGAAACCAGCCGCCAGGCGCCGACAAACTTTTTCGATAGGTCGTCGGGAGGTGGAGCGGCAGAGGTGGCGGCGAGGCAAAAGAGGATCAGGAGAATGGCGGAGGGTCTTCGCATTGAAAAGCTCCTCAATTGGAATCGGTAATGGGAGAGCTTGCAAATCTCAAAGTGATTCAAGATAGCACAGGGTGTCGCTGGTTGAGACAGTTTCCGAAGTTCTGCGCGTGGAAGGGGAGCCGACTGTTAGTGACTAAATAGCTACCAAATTATCAGTTCCGCGGAAAGATTTCAGGAAGAGCGGCATTGAATAAAAAGAAGTTGGCGGCATTTCCGACATCGGGCGGGATCACTTCCGCCGCATAAAGTCAGAAGTGAATTGGGGCAAGAGGAGTTTTGGCATGCGCAGTGCAGAGTTCAATAAGCGACAGACAAGAAGCTTTCCCCGAGTAGAAGATTGCAGGGTAAGCAACGGTGGGCATCGACGAGCTAAGGTGCACCGGCGGCGCAAACGAAACCACGACCTTCGTCAGAGCACGACAAGTGGAGGTGGTTGGTTTCGACCCGGCGGATTAACTCTGCCACCCGAGCAACACCCCGGCGGAAAAGCCTCAAGGGTGTGTAGTAGGTCGAGATGCAGTGTGAATTGCGAAAAGCCGAGAAGTCAAACCCACGGGTTGGAATCCGCAAGATCCTCTTCCTTAGTTTTTCCCTGAACCTTGCATTGATCGCCTGGGCGCCGCTGACGGAGGCGCAAACTCCCGATTCAGAACACAAGAACGGAACGATTTCCGGAACGGTGCTGCTCCGAACGAGCAACCGGCCGGCGAGCCAGGTGGCCGTAAAACTGAAATCGCACGTAGCGGGAATATTCCGAAGCGTGTTGACGGACCTGGAAGGCCACTTTGAAGTGCGAAGCTTGCCGCCGAGTACGTACGAGATTGCAGTCGATGAACCGGGGTATGAGCCGGCGCAGACGAGCGCGCGGCTGGATGGCGCCTCCTCGAATCTGGTGCTGTACCTGAATTCCCCCACGACCGCGCAAACCGTGCGGAGCAATAACACAGTTTCGGTACGGGAGTTAGGAATTTCCGGCAAAGCGCGAAATGAGTTTGGGAAGGGATTGAATAGCCTGGCAAAGAATGATCTCCCGGGTAGCGTGGAGCACTTCACAAAGGCCGCGCAGGCGTTCCCGGAATACTACGAGGCCTACTATCACATTGGCGTGGTGCAGACGAGGCAGGGCCACGTGGATGAAGCGATGTCTGCTTTTCAAAAGGCCATTGATTTGAGCGGAGGAAGGTACGCTTGGGCGGAATTCGGCATCGGCTACCTGCAATATATGGAGGGCAAATCGGAAGCGGCTGTAACGATCATCCAGAGAGGACTGGAAGTGGACCAGAACTCAGCCGACGGGTACTTGTTCCTAGGGATGGCGCAGCTGCGGCTGAATCGTTTGGATGAGGCGGAAAAATCAGCGCGGGAAGCGCTGTTGCGCAATCCCAAACTGGCGCAAGCTTACTTGGTGCTTTCAGATGCTTACGGGCGGCGGCAAGAATATCTGTCGCAACTGCAAGGGCTGGAGGCATATCTGAAGTTGGAGCCGAATGGGGCGGAGAGCGAGGATGCGCGCCGAGCGCATGAGATGGTTTTGGGGATTCTGGCCAAGGGTCATTCTCGAGAGTGAGTCTGGCAAGGGAAGAGTGGATTCTTCTTTCAGAAAAGTTTCGTAGGATCATTCCCGCCGAGACAAGGCGCAGCATGCTGCGCACCTACAATGAGGCTTAGGCGGCGCGTTTTCGCCAGAAGAAATAGGCTGGCAGGCCAATGAGGAAGAGAATGACGGCGGCGGCCAAGTTCATGAATTGGGAAGGGTCGCGGAACGCTAGATAGATAGCGTTGCCGACGATGACGGCGGCGACGAGGACGAAGAGCAACGGGGTCCATGGATAGCCGGGGACGCGATAAGGAATGGGGCGGCCCGCCGTGGCGCGGCGAATGGGGAAAATGGCGGCGGCGCCGAGACCGTAGAAGATCCAGCCGATAAAAATCACACCTTCAATCAACTTGCTGAAAGTTCCTAACTCACCGGCACAGACGAGAACTGCCGACCAAACACCAAGACCAACGATGGCCGCTGCGGGTGTCTGAAATCGCGGATGGACATCGGCGAGCTTCATGAAGAAGAGTTTGTCTTTGGCCATGGCGTAGAAGACGCGAGGGGCGGTGAGGATAACGCTGTTGGCGGCGCTGAAAGTGGAAATCAGAATGGTGAGCGCCACGATTTTGCCGGCCCAGGAACCGAGGACGACGGTGACGGATGTGGCGGCGATGGTGTCGGTCATGGCCATGTCTTTGGGGCCAAGGGCGAAGAGATAAGCGACAACGGCGACGAGATAGAGGCCGACGAGAATCAGAGAGCCTATGAAAAAAGCGCGCGGGAATGCTTTTTGCGGATCGACGACTTCGCCGGCGCTGTAGGTACCGAATTGCCAGCCTTCGTAAGCCCAGAGAACGGTGATCATGGCGAGTCCGAAACTGGACCAGAGGCCGAGTCCCTGCGGACTAGCGGCTATAGCAGAGGGGATCTCGCGTCCATGATGACCGAGTGCCAGCAGCAAGGCGCTGAGGATGACGATAATGCCCACCTTGACGAGGGTGGTCCAGTTCTGAAGGTCAGAGCTCTTGCGCGTGCCCCAGACGTTGACGGCGGTAACGATGCCGATCATGACGACGGCGGCGATGGTTTGCTCGACGGGAGAGATCGGAAGAACTCGGGCGAGATATTCGCTGAAGGCACGGGCCAAGGCAGCGACGGAGCCGCTGGCGATCACGAGAAAAAGGCACCAGCCATAGAGGAAGGCGGACAGGCGGCCGAAGCCGTCGCGAATGTAGCAATACAAGCCGCCGGCTTCGGGATTTGCGGCGGCGAGCTCGGCATAGGTGAGGGCGCCGAGCAGGGAGAGGACGCCGCCCACGATCCAGACCGAGAGAGAGAGGCCGACGGAGCCGCCAACTTGGCGGAGGATGGGACCCGGCGTGCGAAAGATGCCGGAGCCAATAACGGAGCCGATGAAGAGGAGCAGAAGATCGCGGAAGCGGAGTGTGCGGATGAGTTCGGGCATAGGCGGTCTGGCGCGGTAGGGCGCGATCAGACCGAAGGCATCATAACCGGAGATGCCGCACGGTCAATGAGAAGTTGGAGAAATGTAGAGAGGCGCGGGCATGAAGGAAAGGAGAAAGATCAGCAGAGCGAGGAGCGCACCCCAGCGGCGACGGGAATCGAGAGGCGCGGGATCGTAAATGGGGGCAACGCGGAGGAAGCGCATCGCAAGGATCATGGCGGCCCAAAAGTACCAACCATCCCAGAAATGGAGGAGTCCGAGCACGGCGAAACCAGCGGGAAAGAGAAGCGAAGAAAGCCAGTGCCAGCGCGGATTGAGAGAACGGAGAATATGGCCACCGTCGAGCTGGGTAACAGGGACGAGGTTGAGCGAGGTTAAGAGTAGACCGACCCAGGCGGCGCGGCCAATCGGCGGCAGAAGAAGCGCGTCGGGCGAGACGCCGGGGTGGATGAGGGCGTCCAAAAAGCGCAGGAGTAGTGGAGTGCCGTAGATGAGTTCGGCGTTGGCGGGGTCAGCGAGGCCGGGAACAAGCTTGGCATGCAGGACGCCGTAGATGAGAGCGGGAACCGCGAACGCGAAACCAACGAGCGGGCCGGAAGCGCCGACGTCAAACAAGGCACGGTTGGTAAGGATGGGCGAGCGGATCAAGATGAAGGCGCCGAAGGTGCCGTTCAAGTTGGGGAAGGGAACGAAAAAAGGATAGGTGGCGCGGATATGGTGGTAGCGGCAGGCGAAGAAATGGCCGAGTTCGTGGGTGAGGAGAATGAGAAGAAGAGCGAGGGCGAATGGGAGTCCGGCGGCAAGGCCGAGCGGGTTTTTGTAAAAAAGAGTGAAAGAGCGGAGAAATTCGTCGGAGGAGAAGGCCTGGTTCTGCGCGTAGGCGGTGGCGAATTGGGTGCCGGCGACGAGGCAAGTGCAAAGCGTGAGGAGGAAGAGGATGCAGGCGAGGAGCAACATTCTTTTGGATGGGCGGTAGGGGCCCGCGGTGTAGCGGACGCTGTAGGCAGGGACGGCGCTCCAATCGACGTTGGCCGGTATGGATGGCGGAGGATTTTCTCGAAGAGGTGGGGTCACGGAATATTTTGCGCGTGAAATGAAATTGGCACTCTTCAGTACAGCATAACTTGCGGGGCTCGCGCCAGCTCTCAGGTATTCAATGGATTAAGCAATGGCAACACTCGGCTCAGCGCAGATATACTCCCACCTTCATGGGTCCTTCCAACGCCGAATTACGGCATACGACATTTCCGAAGTCTATGGTTTTCCAGAAGACGTGGCGTACGTACCAAGCGCGGCTTTTGGGACGTCTGGACTCTTTCCTTGGTGACCAGCGGCTCCACATCATTGCAGCACCGGGATCGGGAAAAACTGTATTGGGTATCGAAGTAGTGAGGCGTATCGACCGGCCTACACTTGTGTTAGCCCCAACGATCACCATTCGCAATCAATGGGCTGATCGCCTCGTTGACCACTTCCTTGCGGCAGGTGAACCTTGTCCACCCTGGCTGTCGACGGATTTGAAACATCCCACGCCACTAACCATCGCAACCTACCAGGCATTGCATTCCCTCTGTTCCGGGGAGTTCGACAAGGAATCAGAGCAAATCAACGAAGAAGAAGAGAGCGGCAACCGTTCTCACGATAAGGTGAACAGTGACGTAAACGGAAGTCGTCGGGCGGGGAATGTTGCTCAACTTCCCGAGGTTCTTAAAAACGCAGGTTTCAGGACGCTGGTGGTGGATGAGGCGCACCATCTTCGCGCGGAGTGGTGGAAGACACTGACCTTTGTTGTGGAGCACCTTAACAACCCTACGATCGTGGCCCTGACGGCGACACCGCCTTATGACGTCTCGCCCTTTGAATGGCAGCGGTATGAGGAGCTTTGCGGTCCCGTTGACGCGGAAGTATCAGTCCCTGAATTGGTCCGTCAAGGAGACTTGTGCCCGCATCAGGATTACGTCTACTTCAGCACACCGGCCGAAAAAGAACAAAAAGCCCTCTCGGCCTTCCGGGCCGCGGTGGAGATATTTGTCCAGCGCCTAAGAGCGAACGGGGCATTTGCCGCCGCGCTAACCGCCCATCGATGGATGAGGAACCCCCATAGTCACGTCGAAGAGATCCTGGAGGATCCGCAATACCTATCCAGCATGGTCGTGTACGTGAATGCCGTCGGCGTAGAGGTGAATTCGGACGTGCTAAACATTCTCGGCCTGCCAAATAAGCGGATCCCTTTTCTGGACCTCAGTTGGCTCGAGACGCTGCTTTCTAGGTGCCTGTATTCAGATGCGGACAACTTGGCTGGCAACGAAGCTCTCTTCAAATCGCTTCGTCGCGAACTGCTGGAGATCGGAGCGATCGAACATCGAAGAGTGAAGCTTCAGAGCCCAGCGGATCACACCAAGCTGCTTACTTCATCCGTGACCAAGCTGAAGTCGATCGAGGAAATTGTCAGGCTGGAATCTGGCGCGCAAGGATGTGATCTGCGGTGCGTAATTCTGACGGACTTCATCCGGAAAGCAGAGATGCCCAGGAATGCAAGAGATATCTGCACGTTTGAGGACATTGGCATCGTCCCGATCTTCGAATCACTGAGACGTGCCGATCTGGCAAGTACGCAGTTAGGAGTGCTGAGCGGCTCCCTCGTAGTGATTCCTGCCACCGCTGAGAAGTTCCTCAGGGAGGCCGCAACGACGTCGGGCGTTCGTTTCGACGATTTGTTCATCACCAAGCTAGAGCACGACGCGAGCTACTTGAGGGTGGAACTTCGTGGCGAATATCACCAGGGAATGGTTCGATTGATCACCCACGTATTCGAGAGGGGAGGAATTTCCGTCCTCGTGGGCACGAAGTCTCTGCTGGGGGAAGGGTGGGACGCACCGTGCATCAACACGCTGGTTCTAGCGAGTTTTGTGGGCTCGTACGTCCTCTCAAACCAGATGCGAGGGCGATCGATTCGAGTTGATCCCAAGCACCCTGGGAAGACCGCCAACATTTGGCACCTTGTCTGTGTTGAACCCGGCGATTTTGGACCCGGCGGAGACTATGAGTTGCTCGTCAGGAGATGCAGTGCGTTTGTCGGCGTGAGCGCAACTGCATCTATGATTGAAAACGGAACAGAACGATTGGGGTTCGGCCATCCGCCATTCCGTCGCGGGCAGATCGTTCAGATCAATTCGCAGACGTGTAATCGCGCGCTTGACCGGGCGGGCCTTCGTCAGCAGTGGCAAGAGGCACTCGGATCCGGAACCAACAAAGAGATGGTCGAAGGATTGAAGGCGGATGCGGAGGCATTACCCGGTGGATTCGTCCTGACGAATACGATTGCGTCGCTCCTGGTTCAGGCCGGATTCATTTTTCTGGTCCTTTTCTCCGAGTTGCAGCGCCGTCCAATTCGCCTTCGTGCGATCCCGGATTTTTTCACCTACGTGGAAGTAGCTGCTGCTTTTGCGGCAGCTGTGAGCCTGCCATGGGCGCTCCTGGCCCTGTGGCGCTTCATCCGACATGGGACGCCTGAAAGGAGCGTCAGACAGATTGGAAGCGCCGTGCTGAGATCGCTTGAGTATGAGGGATCCATTGATCGACGCGGCGGCGAGTTCCGAGTCTACTCTAACCGAAACGATGACGGGACTGTCTTCTGCTGGGTTGGCGGAGGCACAGGGAAGGAACAGGCAATTTTTCTTCGAGCCCTTAGAGAAATACTCAGACCCATCGAAAGCCCCCGTTACTTGCTGGCAAGGAGAAAAATCTGGCGCATCTTCCGAGAGGACTACTTCGCAGTACCCGACGCGCTGGCGCGTAAGAAGGAATTCGCGGAGGTGTTTGCCAGCCAATGGCGGAAACTCGTGGGGCCGGTGCAGTTGATCTATACGCGTACTCCCGAAGGGCGCAGACTGCTCCTCCGGGCGCGGGTTCACTCGCTTGCCGGCGCATTTCAAAAACGCTCGGAACACGTAAGCTGCTGGAAATGAACTCGTGCCAGGAGTTCGGTTGCCTGAATGGTTTTTGAAGCGGCGGAAGCGCGGCTGTTAGGATTTCTTTTCTTCTTCGATGCCTTGAAGTTCTTTGCCGGGCTTGAAGCGGACGGCTTTGCCCGGAGGGATGTTCACTTCTTCACCGGTGCGGGGATTGCGGCCGATGCCGGTCTTGCGGGGCTTGACGCTGAAGACGCCGAAGCGGCGGAGTTCGATGCGTTGGCCGCGGCCGAGAGCCTGCTTCAACGATTCGAATACGGTTTCGACGGCTTGCTCGGCTTTGGTGCGGCTGATGTTCGTCGAGGTGACGACGGCATTTACGATGTCCAGCTTGATCACGCAATCCTCCAGCGCTTCCGAGGCAGATGCTAGAGGGTGCGGCGCAGGTTGTCAAGACGTGAGTGGTAATCTACACTGAACATCTTTTGGCGCGGCGAGTCGAATCAGTCCGCTGCAGCAACAAATCGAAAAGACAAATCGCGGAACAATTTCGAGGAGGAATGGATGTCGGTAAAGCCAGACCACTGGATCCGGCGTAAGGCGCTGGAGAACAAGATGATTGAGCCGTTTACGGACCGGCAGGTGCGCGAGGGAGTGATCAGTTACGGGGTGTCGTCGTACGGCTACGATATCCGGGTGGCGGATGAGTTCCGGATTTTTACGAATGTGAATTCGACGATTGTGGACCCAAAGCATTTCGATCCGAAGTCATTCGTGGAGTTTAAGGGCGACGTGTGCATCATTCCGCCGAATTCGTTTGCGCTCGCCCGGTCAGTGGAATATTTCCGGATACCGCGGAACGTGCTGACGATTTGCCTAGGAAAGTCAACGTACGCGCGATGCGGGATCATCGTGAACGTGACGCCGTTCGAGCCGGAGTGGGAAGGGTTTGTGACGCTGGAAATCAGCAATACGACGCCATTGCCAGCGAAAATTTACGCGAATGAGGGGCTGTGCCAGGTGCTTTTCTTCGAGTCGGATGAGGATTGCGAAGTGAGTTACAAGGACAAGAAGGGGAAGTACCAGTCGCAGAGCGGGATTGTGCTGCCGCGGCTGTAAGTGTGTTGCTCGCAGCCCGAGATTTGAGATTGGATCGGTTGAGATCCTTCGCTTAAGGATGACAGGGCTCGTGAAATTGTAAGAATAAGAAGGTTCCGGGAGTGCGGGGACTGCCGAACACTTCTACTTCGATTCGACTTCAATTGAGACAGTGTCCATGGGATAGCCACGTTCGCGCCAGGCGGCCAGGCCGCCCTGGAGCGGGCGAATGCGGGTGATGCCGTTTTTTCTGAGAAGCAGCGCCACACGGGCGCTGGTGGCTTCGTTTGGTCAAGTGCAATAGAGGATGATCTCGCGGTCGCGCGGTAAGCGGTCATTCTTCTCTTCCAGTTCTTTGGAATCCATGCGGAAGGCGCCGGGAATGGTTTCGGGGTCGGCTTCGAAGTCCATGGAGTGGCGCAGGTCGACGATGACGAGTTCTTCGCCGGCGTCGAGCTTTTCTTTAAGTTCATCCACGGTAATGCGCGCGATACGCAGATCACGAAGAAAACGCTGGCGAGCAACATATTTGTAGGTGATGTAGGCGGCCAAAGCAGCGAGGATGAGGACCAGGAGCCAGCCGCCAAGAGAAGCGAGTTGCTCCGCGATGCGTTCGATCTCCCCACTGAACACATAGCCGAGTCCGAGAAATGTGCTGGCCCAAAGAAGAGATCCCGCGGCATCGAAGAGCAGGAAACGCCGGGGGCGCATGTGAAAGATGCCGGCAAGGGGAGGCGCGACGGTGCCGAGGCCAGGGATGAACTTCGCCAGCAGGAGCGAACGCGCACCTTGTTTCGAAAAAATGCCTTCAGTGCGGCGGACACAAGAATCCGGTTGCAGCGAAATCTTGCAGAGAAGCTGGAGGATGCGGATGCCTTTGCGGCGGCCAAGCTGATACCAGACAGAATCCGCTACCACGGCAGCGAGCACGACGTAGAAGAGCGAAGCGAAAAAACTCATGCGGCCCGTGCCTGCAAGAGCGCCGGCTGCCAGCAACAGCGGCATGGAAGGAAGCGGCAGGCCGATCTGTTCGGCGAACACCCATCCGAGCAACAGTACGTACCCATGATGGAGAAGGAATTCGAGCGTGCGGTGCATGTTGGGCCGGGGCAGCGTTCTCCGATTACTTCGTTACGAAAGGAGCAGTATGCCCCCAGTGACCCGCCATGACAAATTCGGCGATGGGCTTGCGTGTTCTAGGCGCCATCTCGCGGTCTTTCAGCGGTTGAGGCAAGGAATCCGGGTTGCCGGCATAACCAATGGCTAGCGCGGCGATGGCGTCCCATCCGGCAGGAATTCCAAAGACCTGGCGAGCTTTCTCGGGATCAAATCCGGCCATTTGATGGACGAACAAGCCGTTGGCAGTGGCTTCCATGGAAAGCAAAAGAGATGCTGCACCGGTATCGTATTGCGCGTTGCGGTTCGGGGCGTTGTTTTTCGCGAAGGCCAGTTGCGAGACGGCGATTGCCAGCACGGGAGCGCTCTTCGCCCAGTTGGCGTTGAATTCCACAAGAACGCTCAGCATTTTCTCAAAGTTTTCTTTATCGTCTTTCGTTGCGACGAGGTACGCCCAGGGCTGCTCGTTGTTGCTGGATGGAGCCCATCGGGCAGCTTCGAAAATGCTGCGCAGAACATTTTGTGGAACTGGTTTGTCGGCGAAAGCGCGGGGGCTCCAGCGTTCCAGAATCAGTTCGTGGATTGGGTACTCGCTCTGTGCTGTCTTCCTCATGATGTTCATTCCCTCAGAATTCAAATCTCGCTATGTGGCGTTTGATGAATCGGGGAGAGTGGAAGGTGCAAATGCACCTTCCACTCCTGACCTGAATTATGCGAGCAGAGTCCCGTCAATTGGCGGGTTTCGGGGCCGGCTTAACCATTTCCGTGTCGATGGTGATGTTGACGTCATCGCCTACGACGACACCGCCGTTGTCAAGGGTGGCATTCCACTTCACGCCGAAGTCCTGGCGATTGATCTTGGTAGTGGCGGTTGCGGCGGCACGGGTAAAGCCAAAAGGATCTTTGATAGGAATCGTCGGGCCTTCTACTTCAAGGACGACTTCCTTGGTGGTGCCACGAATGGTGAGGTCGCCGGTAACTTTGAGTTTACCGGGAGCGACTTGCTCAACTTTCCTGGATTTGAAAGTCATGGTAGGGAAGTGGGCGACGTCAAAGAATTTGTCGCTGCGCAGATCGTTGTCGCGAGCGGGCTCGCGAGTATCCACGGTCGAGACATCAATAGTGACGTCCACGGTGGATTTGGCGATGTCCTTATCGTCCAGCACGATCGTGCCGTTGACTTTGCTGAATGCGCCGCGGACGGTGGAAATGGCCATGTGACGGACGGAAAACTGTGCGGACGAATGCTGCGGATCGATCTTCCATTCGGATGTGGCGGCGCCGGCAGGCAGCGTCAGAACCGCTGCGAGTCCGGCGGTTACTGCGATTCGAGATAGATAGTGGCCCATGTTGTTCTCCTTTTTTAATTCTGATTGGATCATTTGAAACTCGTGCCGAAAGAGCTGCTACGCAGGCTTGCGGACGCGGACTTCCTCCAAGAGATTGGAAAGAATTTTGAGACGCGCGGAAGACATATGCCGGAACTGACGCTTGTGGAGATTGTGAACCGGCTGGTCGAGAGTTTTTAGAAGGCTGAGTGCTTGCGGCGTGATGCGCGTCTTCACGACGCGGCGGTCGTCGGTCTGGCGTTCGCGGGTGATGAGACCGCGCTTTTCCAGGCGGTCGAGAAGGCGGGTCATGTCCGGGTCATGGGAGATCATGCGGTCCCCGATGGCCCGGCAGGGCAAGCCTTCGCGTTCGCCACCGCGGAGGATGCGAAGGACATTGTATTGAGCGCCGGTCAGCCCGGATGCTTTCAGAAGTTGTTCGGCTTCCTGGCCGAGGGCGTCGGCGGCTCGCAAGAGGGCCACGAAAAGGCAGTCCTGCAGAGGGGTGGAAGAGCTGGAGAATTTGGAGCGGGAATTCATGGTAGGAATATAGTCGTTGTAACGATGGTTGTCAAGAGGAAAAAACCATGCGGTCCGGCGGTGCGGCGGGTGGAGCGGTTGAGATCCTTCGCTGCGCTCCGGATGGCAGGGTGAGGATTTTGGATGTGGGAAACGGAGACGCATCCACGTCGGGCTAAAAATGCGACTAGGGTTTGCGCAGTGGCCGGAGGTGAATTTCGCTCAGGAAACTTTGGGGGCCTTGCGTGACGATGGCTTTCACGGCGTGGGCCACATCTTCGGGGCGCAACGCTTTCGAGGTGTCCTTGGCGCCGCGGGTGGAGAATTCCGTAGCGACACTCCCGGGGCAAATGACGCTGACGCGGATGCCGTGTTCGCGGAGATCCTCGGCCATGCAGCCGGAAAGTCCGACGACGCCCCACTTGGAGGCGCAATAGATGCCGCCGCCGGCGAAAGTATTCTTGCCGGCCAGGGAACTGATGTTGATGATGTCGCCGGAGCCGCGGCGAATCATAGAAGGCGCCACGGCGCGGGAGACGAGGAATACGCTCTTGAGATTGGTATCCAGAACGCGATCCCAATCGGCCACGGTTTTTTCGTGGGCCGGGCCAAAGAGACCGATGCCAGCGTTATTGACAAGTATGGTGATGGGGCCGAGCGTTGCTTCGGTTTTGGCGACAAGTTCAGCAACGGCGGTGGGATTTGTGACGTCGGCGATTTGACTGTGCACGGGCACGCCGGTTTTAGCCAATGTTTGCGTGGATGCCGCGAGTGCAGTGCGATCCCGGCCACAGATGGATACGGAAGCGCCCAACAGCGCCAGTTGGTGCGCGATGGCGCGGCCGATGCCGCGGCTCCCACCGGTGACGAGCGCAACGTTGCCCGCCAGCGGCTTGGTTTCGAGGGGAGCACCATTTGTTTTGCTTATTCTCAACATGAGAAATCTTCCTCGTACGGGCCACTCTTTTTGTGCGACACTCATCCTATCATTAGAGTTTTCCGCAGAACTTGGGATCCCTGTCGGTTGTGAGGGAAACAAAGCGACGTTGCCTTTTTCATGCAAAATTTCCTCAGGTCATGAAGCCAGGGAAGGGGAACTTCTTGCAGATAGGGTGCGGGTTTCCTATAATCCCAAGGTTTTCCGAAACAGAGCGATTCCCGGCAGAAGCATTCCGGGGTGCAACCGGAAGCAGAAAAACTCAGGCTTGCA
>Ga0210409_10003665_pt1 | contig 16962 bp, 14 predicted proteins | sample IncBWH17MmetaG_FD_161649 | JGI IMG/M metagenome (GOLD analysis project Ga0210409, IMG submission 161649) | Forest soil microbial communities from Barre Woods Harvard Forest LTER site, Petersham, Massachusetts, United States - Inc-BW-H-17-M | ecosystem: Environmental > Terrestrial > Soil >...
TTCTGTTGGTCCTGTTAAGCTGAGCCGAATGACCGTGTCCGACCCCAAGTCCGACCCCAAGTCTGATCCCAGGTCTGATCCCAAGCCAGGTCTCCCGGAAATTGACGTCCTCGAGTACGGCGGCAAACGAGAAGGGGCGCGTCAGTCGATGGACCGGCGGCTGTACATGCAGCTGCTCGTCTTCGACGTGCCGTCCACGGGCCAAACGGCCAACGACACCGCAGGCGACACTGCAGCACACCTCGCTCGAATCCTCGGGCAACGTAGGATCGCAGGCGTCGTCTACGCCGACGCCATGTCGCCTCGAGGCCTGGGGCTTCTCACGTGGAGCGATGACCCTGCGCACTTCGTGCGTGCCGTCAGACCACTCTTCGGTCAAGAATCGCTCTCGTTGGTCGTCCCTCGCAACGAATACTCGATGATGGGCCGCACCTATGCGATCGGTCATGAGCCCGACTTGGAGCACGCGCTATTGCAGCGTTCCATAGAAAACGTTCTGCGAGAAGCCTCGCGCTGGCATGTTTGGTATCCATTACGACGCACGGCTGCGTTCGCTCGGCTGGACCAACACGAGCAGTCACAGATCCTGCGCGAGCATGCTCAGATCGGCATGGCTTATGGGGCGCAAGACCTTGCTCACGACGTCCGCCTTGCGTGCTATGGGCTCGACGCGCAGGATAATGAGTTCGTCATTGGCCTCGTCGCGCGAGATTTGCATCGGATATCTCATCTCATCCAGGCAATGCGCAAGACGCGCCAGACGAGTGAATTCATCGCAAGGATGGGGCCGTTCTTCGTCGGCCATGTCCTTTATCGGGTCTCGACGTAGGAGTCACGCTGCGATGGACGAGCGCTCGAGAAGCGCGCGCAATCGGGAGCGCGCCCTATGCAAACGAGATCGGACCGCGCTTTCCGTCGTCGAAAGGCGATGCGCGATTTCTTGGAGGTCCAGATCGTGTTGGTAGTGCAGCGACACAACGTCCCGGTAGTCCGCAGGCAGCTGCTCGACCGCTTGTCGAACCGTCGCATCACGTTCGTTTGCGGCTGCTGCGCCATCGGCCAATCCGTTCTCGCCAGAATCGTTAGCGGCCGGAAGCTTTTCGAGGTCTTCCAGGTCGATCCCCTCGATCACGCGGGCACGATGACGGCGCTGAGAGCGCATCATCATCAGCGCCTCGTTCGCCGTTACCCGGAAAAGCCACGTGGAGAAACTCGAGTCACCGCGAAAAGACCCGACCCTCCGGATGACCTGCATCAGCGTAGATTGCACGAGATCGCGGCGGTCCTCGTCCGAAAGCGGGTAGCGCAAAAGCTGTTTCTCGATGCGCGGCTGCAGCGCCAGCGCAAGCGATTGGAGCGCGGAGGCGTCACCTCGGGAGGCTGCGTCGAGCACGGAATGGTCAATCGAAAAGGCCATGATCTACCTTGGGGTTCGCGTTTGGTCCGTAGTCAGCGTGGGCGTCGGCGTCCTGCCGAGCAGGACTCGGGTACTGCGACTCGCGTGCCGTGCGCCACCTATGGGAATTTGCTCGGAATTTGCCCGGTGATAGCTGTTGGATCGACGACAGGTGGCTGGGGAGAAACATCGGCTGGCCCAAATGAGCGGTAACGCGTCTGCGAGGGCGCTCGAGCATCCGTTGCCCGCGGGCATGCGCGATCTGCTGCCCGAAGAGGCGGGGAGGCGTCGCAGTCTTGCGCGCCGCGTTCTTGATCTCACAGCGCTCTACGGTTACGCGGTCGTCACACCACCTGTCTTCGAATTCGCCGACGTTCTCGAGCGCGGGCTTGGAACGCTCGATCCCGAACATGTGCTGCGCTTCGTCGAGCCCGAATCGGGCGAAGTAGCCGCCTTACGACCGGACATGACTCCGCAGATTGCGCGTATGATTGCGACCCGTCTTTACGAGCGCCCGCCACCGTTTCGCCTGGCTTACGAAGGCACCGTGCTGCGACGGCGCAGCGGTCGTGCGCGCAAGCACAGACAGATTCCGCAGGTCGGAGTCGAGCTCGCGGGTGTCGGAGGACCGGAAGGGGATCTGGAACTATTGGCGCTGGTAGCCGACGCGCTCCATGCGACGGGGCTCCACGAATTCACCATCGATCTTGGTGACTCCGGCGTCGTACGATCACTCCTAGCCGAGTTGCCGCCCGAGGATCAGGCGCGCTTGTCGGACGCCCTCGCCCGGAAGGACCAGGCGGACATCACCGATGCGTGTCTCGCGGTGGGGGCCAAGCACTCCGAGACTCTCCGTACGCTGCCGCTGCTGCACGGTCGGCGAGACGCGCTGGCCGAGGGGGTCCGTAGGTTGGCGGCGACACCGGCAGCAGAGGCTGCAAACCGGTTGCTGGCGCTCTTCGATGAAGCGGTGGGGTGCGGCCTCGGCCAGCACTTGGTCGCGGACCTGGGCGAGGTGCGCGGGTTCGCGTATTACACCGGGACTATTTTTCACGCCTACGCGGTTGGAACGGGAGACGCGGTGGCGTCGGGTGGTCGTTACGATGAGCTTCTCGCACGTTTTGATTGGCCTATGCCAGCCGCGGGATTCGCGCTCGATCTCGACCGGTTGACCGAGGCGCTGCGCGCCGCGGGCGTGACCGAGGAGCGTTCCCGTCGGGTCGTTGTCGTCGGGTCGCCTCGTGACGCGCGTGTCGCCGAGCTTCGCGCGCAGGGTGTGGCCGCGGTCGCGCTCGAACAACGTGAGGCCGCGCTGACTTGGGCGCGCGCGTGGGGGTTCACGCATGTCCTGGACGCGGACGGGTGGCTGGATCCAAAGACGGGGAGCGCGACGGGGTCGCCGCTTGCGGCGGGAGCGGGAAAATGAGCGCGGTCGTCGTAGTGGGCGCGCAGTGGGGCGACGAGGGGAAGGGGAAGATTGTAGACATACTCACCGAGCACGCCGACATGGTCGTCCGTTACGCGGGCGGGCCGAACGCGGGCCACACCCTGGTCGTCGGCGACGACAAACTCGTCGTTCGCCTCGTCCCGAGCGGTATCCTGCGCCCGCAAACCACCTGCGTCCTCGCGCAAGGGATGGCCATCGATCCGACCAGTCTGGTTGGTGAACTCGACGAGCTCGCTGCGCGAGGGCTCGTCCGATCTCCCGGCTCGCTCTTGGTCAGCGAGCGTGCGCACGCCATATTGCCCTACCACGTCGTGATCGACGGCCTGCGCGAGCAGGCCCCCGGGGCATTGGGTACGACCAAGCGCGGCGTCGGACCCTGCTACGAAGACAAGGCCGCGCGACGGGGCGTACCTCTTGGCGCGCTGCGTGACCTGAAGCGGACCGACGCGCTCGTTGCGCGCGGGCTGTCTTGCTGGGAGCCCGTAGCGCGCGCTCTTGGCGGAACCCTGCCGAGCGTACAAGACGTGATGGCCGGACTGCGAAAAATGGCCGAACGTATCGTGCCGCTTCTTGCGGACACGTCGAAGATCGTGGCGCGAGCAGTTGCTGAGAAACGCCGGGTCCTGTTCGAGGGCGCGCAAGGGACGCTGCTCGACATCGACCACGGGACGTACCCGTTCGTGACATCCTCTCACGCGACGGCCGGAGGCGCATGCACGGGAGTGGGAGTTGGCCCTTCTCGTATCGATGCCGTCATCGGCTTGGTCAAGGCGTACTGCACCAGGGTCGGCGGTGGTCCCTTCGCAACGGAGCTCAACGACAACGTCGGAGAGCAGCTGCGCAAACGCGGTGACGAGTATGGCTCGGTGACGGGGAGGCCGAGGCGCACAGGTTGGCTGGACCTGCCCGCGCTACGCTATGCAGCCCGTATCAATGGCCTCGACGGTGTTGCGCTGACCAAGCTCGACGTGCTTACCGGTCTGGATGTCCTGAAGCTGTGCGTCTCTTACCGGACGCCGAGTGGTATTACGGATGAATTTCCCATCAACGAGCTCGAAAGCTCCACCCCCGTCTATGAATCGGTGCCAGGCTGGACGGAAGAGCTGGCGTCTGCGCGCAAGCTTTCGGAGCTTCCTCAGGCCGCTCGCCGGTACGTGGAGCGCATCGAGCGCGAGATGGGGTGCCCGATCGTCCTCGTCAGCGTAGGGTCTCGTCGAGACGAAACGATTGTGCTCAAGGACCCGTTTGCCGTCTAACGACTGGCGGCGGCGACGACGACGAAGGCAGCAGCGACCGCGAGCGCCATGAGCGCCTGCGCGGCGATTCGAGTCGCGCGAACCCGATCCGGCTCGCATTGCTCATTGCCGGGACTGTGCGCGTTGTCGCGATAAGGGCTGCGGCGCCGATAAGCCGTCTCCTCAGGGCCGGCAAAGCATCGGCGCACGCGCATCATGGCCAGAAGTGCGACGATCGCCAGGCAAGCGGCGGCTCCCGCAAGGACATCGGCGAGGAGGACGCTGCGGTGGGCGATGGCATCGCGCGCGAGGAGCGCAAGGACTACGGTGACCGCGTACTCGACTAGGATCCCAAGCCGGCGCGCGGCGCTCCACACCAATTGGTCCACAGCCGAAGTCTACGCTCCGGACGGCGTGGTGTCTGTTGCCCTGTGGTTGGCGCGACCCTTCCCAGGGCAGGCGCGCTCTTACGCCAAACTTGTGCGGCAAGCGGACGGATGGGATCCTGCGTGCGTGGTAAGACACCGCGTCGGCAGGAACTTTGCCGTTGCCGTTGGCGTTCTGCTCGCGTCCTGCCGCTCCGATCGTGCGGCACACATCGCTGCTCTGCCCTCCGCGCCGCCGGCTCAGCCCGCTCCGTCTGCGCAGCCCTCGTCGACCGTCGCCGATCCCCCGCAGCCTGCCCGCGCCGAGCCTGACCCACCCCAAAAGTTTGCTGCATGGCTCCGCGAACGAATCCCTGCGGGCGCCCTGATCGCTCCGGCCGAATCTGGTGCGATGAGCATAGTGCATACGGTCGCGCCTGGTGACACCGCGCTGACAATCGCCAACGCGTACCTCGACATCACGACTGTGTATCGAGCGAAAGACCTGGCCGCGGAGATCGCCAAGCGCGGCCCACTCACGCCGGGAAGCGCCGTCGAGATCCCGCACGTTGTGACGGCCCCTTACAGGACTCCCGACGAAGATCGACTCGGCTGGCCGCCGGACCGTGCCCTAAAAGGGGTCTTCATCACGGGGGTATATGCGGGCGCCTTCTGGCCCGAGACAATCGAGAAGGTTGCTGCTCGAAAGCTCAACGCGATCGTCCTTGATGGGAAGGACTACATGGGCCCGGTCAATTACCCGACCCACGTCAAGCTCGCGCTCGAGATGGAGGCCGCCAAAAATCACCCGATACCGGACTTCTCCCGCGCCATCCGCTTTGCGCACGCACGCGACATTCGCGTCATCGTCCGTATCCCATGTTTTCATGATCCCTGGGCCGCCAGGCATGCGCCGCGCCTGTCTCTCATGAATCAGCGCGGAACGCCTTTCGAAATGGGTTGGACCGATCCCACGAACGTCGAGGCGCAGGATTACGTCTTGGCTTTGGTGGCCGAGGTCATCGAGCTGGGCGCAGATGAGGTTCAACTCGATTACGTGCGTTTCCCCGTTTATTCACAGGGAATCAAGTATGCGGCAATGCCGCCCGCCGACGGGCACCGGTCTCAAGCCATGAAGGCGTTCGTCCGGCGCGTGCACGAGGTGACGCAAGCGCATCATGTCCCCCTGTCCCTCGACCTCTTCGGCGTTACGGCAACCGGAGACTTATCGGACATCGAGGCGCTGGGACAAAATATTGGAGTCGTCGGGTCGGAGGCTGAGGCGCTCAGTCCCATGGTGTACCCGTCGCACTACGACCGCGGTTTCAACGGATTCGACGAACCTGGCAATCATCCCGAGATCGTCGGGATGGGAACAAGAGCGTCCAACGATAAGCTCAAACAGGCGCGAAACACGTCGACGGTGGTGCGCCCGTGGCTCCAGGCAATGGCGTACAAATCGAGCGCGTTCGGGCCGAAGTACATCCAAGAAGAAATCCGCAGCGCCGAGACGAGCGGAAGCACCGGATGGCTGATGTGGGACCCGGACAATAATTACTGGGCCGTGTGGGCGGCGCTCCCGGTCGTGTCCGATCACCACGAAGCCATGGCGACGACGCCACCGTAAGCGGGCGTTAGAACGGGCACGAGCGTCGGGCTGGAAGGCGTTGCTTCGGTCGCGCGTTGGGCACGTCGCCGAAAGGCGGTCCCAATGGAGTAACCGATGGCATGCCCCACGAGCCCACCGGCCACGACATCGGATGCCCAATGGTAATCGCCGTCTATCATGCCAAAACCGATGAGCAGCGCCAATGAATACCCGATGAGAGGCACCCAAAGTTTTTCTGGATAATACGCAGTAAGCGCGGAAGCGACGCAAACGCTCGTGGACGCATGACCGGAGGGCCAAGCGGGGAGAGGCCAAACGCTTTGAAACGGCCGAAACTGTCTAGCGTATTCAGGGTGATCCAGACGGTCCGGCGCATTGGGATCCCCCCCATTGAGAGGAAAGGCGCGTCCAGCGGCGAGCTTGAGTAGGCCAGTCGCCACTACCGTGATTCCGAGAGACTGCAGCACCGCGCTGCCCGCGCCGGCGGCATCTTGGTCGTGCGCCAATCCTCCGGCCGCATAGAGCGCCGCGCCCACCACTACCGGGAGAATATAGCCAACATACAGCGCGCCGTTCGCCAGGACTGGCGCGGACAAATCGCGTTGCACGCCAACTCGGATTGCATGGTCGGCGCCGCTGAAGGCCATGAGACCGGTCGCGACGAGGGAGCCGCCGTACCAAAGGAAATTCTTCCCCGTGAAGGCCTCGATCACGTCGGCGCCGAGGCGATCCAATGGACTCGGCATCGATACCGCGGGCGGCGAGGGGGCAGGTGCTGCACCGGGTGCAGCTTGCTCTGCGTGCGCGTCCGCCGAGCGGAGCAATAGTCCGGCAGCAACCCATTTCGCGCCTCGCCGCATGAGTGCGTAGCGGAAATATCCACTGTTGATGCATGTAATCGAATCAACTAGAGGGGCCTGCTTTGTATTCATTGAGCGAAGGGGACGTCGTTTGGAACCAAGTGAACATTATCTTGTCTTGCACCCGCGACGACCGGAGCGCAGATTGTCGGGCGCAGCGTGAGAGTGCGATTCGCATTCTATCATCGCTGAAAGAATACATTGCTGATCACGGAGGGCCCAATGAGACGGCACCTGAAGTTGTGGCTCGCTTTGGGAAGCGTTGTGGTTCCCTGCGCTGCGGCCGCTGCGTGCGGCAACGCCACGACGGGCACACCAGGCTTTGGGCAAAGCACTCAGAATAATCTTCCCTCCGCGAGCGGCACATCCGGTGCTACCGGCGGCAGCGGTAACCCCGCGCAAGGCGGAGGCTCGGGTGTAAGCGGCAGCACCAGCAATAGTAGCGGCGGCATGACGCAGGGGCAGGGGAGTGGCGGCTCTGGCGGGTCCTCTAGTGGGGGCGGCGCTCACGGTACAGGCGACGCGGGCGCACCAAAAGGTTCCGGTGATGCCAGTGTCGGCAACAGTCCTCAGGCGGACAGTGGCACGACGATGGTCACCCCCCATATGGGCAACACTTGCTTGAAGCCGGCCACGGGGGATTACTCGCAAGCAGGTCCTTACACCGTCATGCAGCAGGCCAACGTGGACCTCGCAACTTACCTCCCATCGGGGACAGCCACTCCAACGACGTACACGATTTTCTATCCGCAGCCCTTCGAGACCAATTGCCCGCATCCGGTGGTGGCGTGGGGCAACGGCACAACCGTGACCGGCTCGCAGACGTATGCGTTCTACAACCAGAATGCGGCAAGCTACGGCATCGTGGTCATCGCGTCCGACAACTCCAATGTCGGAAGTGGCCAGTATCACAAGGCCGCCATTGATTACATGATGGCTCAAAATGCCGATTCGACGAGCATGTTCTATCAGAAGCTCAGCACCCGCGTCGGGACGTCCGGTCACTCGCAGGGGGGAATTGGTGCGACCGCGGCCACCACCTTAATCGGACCCAACTGCCAAGCAGAGGTGTGTGTGGCGGGCGCGGGGCAGCCGCAGAAGGGCACCGCTTTCATCTGTCTCACCGGCACCGCCGACATGGCGGAGCAAGGGTGCACGTCGACGTTCAGTGCGGCAGGCCCGCAGGCCTTCCTCGCGGATTGGGACGGGGGAGACCACGTGACTACAGAAACGATCGCCGGCTACATCCAAATGCAGCCGGGCAGCATCCAGATGATGCGCCTCTACGCGGCATGGTTCCGATGTTTTCTCGCGGACGACCAAGTCGCGTGCAAGATGTTCGAGGGCGGTGCGCCCAACAATTGCGGCATCTGCCAAGACCCGGGCTGGGCCATCCTCAAGTCGACCGGACTGTAAGGCGGCGCTCGCAAAGACGGCCGGGAGCTGCTAGCTCCCTGCGCATGCGCGACACCTTCGATCTGAGTGGCAGGGTCGCCGTGATCACCGGCTCCTCCAGGGGCATCGGGCGCGCCATCGCCGAGGCAATGGCCGAGTTCGGAGCCAAGGTGGTCGTATCGAGCCGCAAGCGCGAAGCCTGCGAGGAAGTGAGAGCAGAGATTGCGAAACGCGGAGGCGACGCGATCGTCATCCCTTGCAACATCGGTGACAAGCAGGAGCTCACGCGCCTGGTAGAGGAAACGAATAAGACTTGGGGCAGGATTGACGTCCTCGTGTGCAATGCCGCGGTCAATCCGCATTTCGGTCCGAGCCAGGAAATCCCAGATAGCGCCTTCGACAAGATCCTGGGAAGCAACGTTCGAAGCACCCACTGGCTTTGCCAAATGGTGATCCCGGCCATGGCGGAGCGAGAAGGGGGCTCTGTCATCATCGTGTCGTCGATAGGCGGCCTCAAGGGCTCCGACCGCTTGGGCACGTATGGCGTCTCAAAAGCGGCCGAAATGCAGCTGGCCCGCAATTTGGCCATCGAATGGGGCCCGCGCGGCGTACGCGTGAATTGCATTGCTCCGGGGCTGGTCCGAACCGACTTCGCCCGTGCCCTATGGGAGAACCCGCAGGTGTACGAGAAGGCCGTGCGCGCCTATCCGCTCCGGCGGATCGGAGAACCGCAAGACATCGCGGGGGCAGCCGTCTTTCTCGCCTCGCGGGCGGGCAGCTTCATTACGGGCCAGACGATCGTCGTCGACGGGGGAGTGACGATCGCGGGAGTATGAGGTCGCGCGAGGTTGCTCGCGCGGAGGATGGCAAACTGGGGGACGCATCCGCCGTTGCTCATGATGGACAGTGAACCTGGAGTTATCCGCACCCAGCAAAGTCTGGAGCCTACATCTCGAAACGGTCTCCTTGACTGTGTTGCTTCCACTCGTCAGGGTCACCGCTGTATGTAAGTGCGGCTGGGAGAACCATCATGTTGCGACGCACCCAAGTCGTTTCAATCGCCGGCGGTTTGTCTCTTGTTGCCGCGCTTCACGCTTGTAGCAGCAATCAACCCCCGGACACCGGCTTCAATAACGGCAGCAGCAGTGGAACGAGCCCCGCCAATGGCTCGAATGGATCGAGCGGATCCCCCTCCAGTGGATCGAGCAGCGGAAGTACGAGCGGATCGAGCGGCGGGAACTCGGGTTCGAGCTCCAGTGGCGGCGGGCGCATCGGGTCCAGCAGCGGTAGCTCCAGCAGCGGCAGCGGGTCCAATGGCAGCAGTGGCGGCTCAGGGGGCGGGACGCATCTCGACGCCGGCTCGAGTAGCTCGGGGGCGAGCTCGAGCTCGTCGGGCTCCTCGGCTGATTCTGGCCCGAAGGTGTACCCGCCCCTCACGTCTTCCGATGTCATGGGCGCCACGGCGACGCAGATCACAAACCCGCTTTACTTCAGCGAAGGCCCCGTTTGGGATCCGAAGGCCAACGTCCTTTATCTCACGGACATGGGCGCTTCGAGCGGCGGAGCCATCTACAAATTCACGCCGCCGAGCACGTTCGACATCTTCCTCCAGCCCGCGGGGAGCGCAGACGGCCTCGGTCTCGACCCTCAAGGCAACATCATCGCGGCGGGCTATCCCTCGCGCAATGCGTGGCACCTCTCGAACATGATGATGGTCCCCTGGTCGCCCTGCTCGGGCGCAAGCACGACTTGCTACATGAGTTCGACGATCAACACACCCGACGACATCACGGCGCGATCAGACGGCGTCATCTACTTCACCGACCCGACCTTCGCGAACACTATGAGCGGGATCGCCCCGGTGGCGACGGGCACGGGCTCGCTGCCCCAGGCAACCTATCGCGTCACGACCGACGGGGTGCTGCACCAGGAGGACTCGCAGGGCAATGGCCCCAACGGCGTGAATCTCTCTCCCGACGAAAAGACGCTGTACGTCGCCTACACGCTAGACTCCAACGTCTACAAGTTCACGGTTGCCGCCGACGGGTCGCTCAGCAATAAGACAATGTTCGCTAGCGGTCTGTTCCTCGCCGACAGCATGTGCGTCGACGCGGGCGGCAACGTCTATGTCGGCACGTCAGGAGGGCTCGCCGTGCTCGACCCGATGGGCAACAATCTGGGAACGATCGCCGCCGGGGGTACGACGACCAACTGCGCCTTCGGGGGCGCCGATCAGAAGACGCTCTACATCACGTCGCACGGCGGCAGCGCCCCAGCCATGGGACAGGGGTGGCTGTACAAGGTCGACAACTGGCCGGTCCCCGGCATCCCGGGTCAGAACTGATCCACGACGCCGTCGAATACAGCACAACCATCTCCCGTTGATGGTGAGTCAACCTCGGTGAGCATGGACGGTTGCCGTCCAGACGGAATCCTTCACCGTAAGTAAATAACTGTCTCTGCTGCAGCACATCCCTGCTGGGGAATGGCGGGAATACTTCTTGTCATTCGCTGCATACGGGCGGACTTCTGAAGTTCACGGATAAAACAAAGTATCCAAGAGATAATCCACCACCAATGACGATACCCCACCATTGCCCCACACTGACGCGGTTTGCAACAAAACGCAACAGTGCACAGCGGTGGAAAAATGAAGACAATCCGGAACATCCACGGAGTCAGCGGCGCGTTTGCTTGTTCGTTCATCGGGGCCGCCATTGGATTGGTCTCCTGCAGCCAGCCCAGTACGTCACCGGAGCCGGGGTTCGGGGGCGGCAGCCCCTCAGGATCGAATTCCGGAGGGGGCGGGACCAGCTCAGGTTTCGCGTCCATGCCGAGTTCGAGCTCCGGCGGAGCCGGCAGTGGATCTGGCTCGACAACGACCAACACCAGCACTGGCGGAGGAAGTGGCGCGGGGGCGGGCAGCGGCTCAGGCGCGAGCTCGGGGACAGGCAAATCGAGCAGCGGTTCGGGGAGTGGCGCAGGCAGCGGCTCGGGAAGCGGCGTCGCCAGCAGCGGCTCCGGAAGCGGCTCCCATGCCTCTTCGTCCTCCAGCAGCTCATCGGGCAGCTCCTCGAGTAGCTCGGGTTCTTCCTCCAGCGGCGGTCCCCCCATGGGCGGCTGCGGCCAAACGCTGCCCAACCTAAGCGACTACTCGATGAACGGTCCGTTCACGCCCATGATGACCAGCAGCAGCACGGGACCCGGCAACGCGTACACCGTGTATCAGCCGAGTACCCTGGGCAGCCTCAATGGGAGTCCGTTTCAGCACCCCATCATCACGTGGGGCAATGGCATCACCACCACTCCGGCCACGTATCCCCAGTGGTTCAACCTGATGGCCTCTAACGGGTTTGTGGTGATTGCGAGCAACAGTTCGTCGGTCACTGTGCAAAACATGACCGACGGGCTGGACTGGATGGTCCAGCAGAACTCGATGTCCGGGCCGTATCAGGGGGTGCTCGACACCAAGTGCCTGTTCACGGTCGGTTATTCGCTCGGCGGGCAGGGCTCCGTAACGGCGGGCGCCACACACGCAGACGTCGTGGCAACGGTTGGCATTCACCCCGCGGGCGGCACGACCACGGGCATGAAAGGGCCGCTTCTGCTCTTCACGTCCGAGACGGACACCGTCTGTGTGGCGGCAAGCTTCGTCCTCCCCGTGTTCCAGGCCTCCCCGGTGCAGTCCTTCTATGCGGATCTCTCCGCGGCCGGCGACCCGAGCAACACCGGCCACATCATTCCTGTCATCAGTCCGGGTCTCGAGCTTTCCGGGACGATGGCGTGGCTTCGCCTATGGGCTTACGGGGATCAGGGCGGGAAACAGTATTTCTGGGCCTCGAGCGCCCAACTTTGCCAGGCCCCGTGGACCTGCAAGAGCAAGTCGGCGGGCGGGCAATCGCAAGATAGCGGCTTCTAGTTTAAGACGCAGGCACGGGTGCCTCAGCGCCGCCGAACGCGGCGCTCGGGACGCGGTGGAGTTGAGACCCGGTCGTGACGCGTCAGAGCGTGTCGCTGTAGCAGTGCTGGTGATGATCCAATTCAGAAGTAAATGAGCGATTGCACCAGTCCGGAGAACTCTCGCTGCTGCTGTCGCACCTCGGTCCCCAGAGCGAAGTTCTTGCGATAGCTGATGCGCAACGAGCTCTCGACGGACCATGTCCACGTCCCCGGTTGTCCAGGAAGCCAATATAAGCCGCCGTTCGTCAGCCACACGGTATCGTCCGTGAATCGGACGCGCACGCCCCCAACCGGACCGACGCCCAGCCGAACGGGGCCGTCAGCGATTCCGTGTAGCGGGGGGGACCACGCGAACATCGCCTCCGCGAGCGCATAGGCCGCCAGTCCGTCGTTCAGCCCCGAAAAGGCCACGCCTCCTCCGAGCTGACCGATGCCGGCGAGACACCCGTTGCACCCATCGTCGCGAAAGCGTGTGGCGCCAATCCGCCCGCGCCATGACGGGCTATGCGAGAAACGCGTCAGGGCGGCGAGCGATTCCATTTTCAAGAGCGAGAAATCCTCGAGTTCGATCGCCAGATTGGGCGCTCTCGGGTAAATGCGCGCCTGCGCCGCCAGGAACTCGATGGTTGCGAGCTCTGGATATCCGGCGGAGGGATCGCCGAGGTCGTGCAAGAGCACCCGATAATCCACGACGTACATGCCGCGGCGGTCCGTGGCATAGCCGAGACCGAAGCCAAGCCGTGACGAATCATGCCCGACGTGAGGCATGCGGCTCAAGGGCGTGGGCACGCCGACGTCCCCGCCCACATAGTCGACCTCGGCTCGGCGCTCAAGCAGGCGCTGGCGCATGCGAGCGGCAGGCGTGTCTCGCTTGTCGATGAGGTCAACGGGGTATTGCACGTCAATGTAGTCCACCGCAGCGTCGAGGATGTCTGCCTGCTCCTTGGGCGACAGATGCGGAGGGATCGGCCTTTGCGGGTCGGCGGCAAGGGCCTCGACTAGGTCGCGCTGCTCGCTTGACAAGGGGGCGATGCGGGCTCGAAACACGGCATCGGCGGAGGGGCGGTAGTGCACGCTTTTTACGAGCCCCGGGTTCTTGTAGAGCGCTTTGATCGTATCGACCGGTACGACGGGATATCCGACGTGCTTGAGAAGGGCAATGCGAGGGTCGGCCACCTCCAGCGCGGCCGTCACGTGGTACGAACAGTTTTCACTCAAGAAGTAGTAATCGAAATACGTCGAACCGAGCTCCCATAGGTGCGCCACGACCATCGCAAGCTGCTCTGGCGACAGATTGAGCTCGTACTCCCATAGGTCGCGGAACTCGGCGCCGTTATATTCGCGGACCTTGTAGTAGTACGGAAGTACCGAAAAGTTGCCTTCCCATAACCCGAAGAGCCCGCGAAGTGCGTAGACGACAAAGTTCTTCGTGGGCGCATAAGCCGCGTAGTTGACCCCGGTATCGAGAAGCTCGCGATTCTCGCGTGATACGGTCCCACGCTTGTTGATACGCAGAAAGGTATGCCCGAATGCGGAAGCCGGGTTCTTCAGGAAATAGGACGAGAAGACGACGGTTGCGGACTCCGCATTGAGCCGCGCCAAAAACTCGCGGTATCCCGGGCATTCTCGCGCGGGCAGGCGGGCCGAGTCGAAGTGAAGCTGCCTGTCAAGCCAGATGCGTCGAGCCGGGAACCGGCAATAGGGGTGCTGGTGGAGGGGTTTGTCCAGACGCGGCTTCTCGTCCGGACCCGGTTCAAAAAAACCTCGCAGCGTCGCCTCGAGCTCGGCGTCCGGGTCGGACTTGCCACCAGGCGCGAGATAGAATTCGGGCCCGTCCGGTTCGCCTCGTCGGCCGAAAAGCGACCAACGCCAGTGGCCGAGCCGCAACCACTCGACTTCGCTCGATAGCCGAAGCTCTCGCGCTCGCTGGACGAGTTCGTCGGCATACGAGCGCGGCGTTGGCACGCGTACGACAGCACCACCGCACGCCAGCGCGATGGAGCAAAGCGAAATGGCAACGGCGATATGAGAAAGCCGACCGAGCGAAATTCGTCAGCTCAATTTTTCGCAGCGAAGGACCGGATTGGACCTCAGCGTCGAAATGATCGAATCGCTGACTTGGTCGGTGGGCGCGCTGGCGTTGGGGAAGATCGATTTGAAGTTCTTGCGAAGACTGACGCCCACGGCTTGCGGATCGCTGCACCCGCCGAGAGTGGACAGGTTCGATATAGCCTCGCCTCGGCCGCGGGCGATTTCTTTGGCCAACGCCTCGCGATTCGCCTCGATGTATACGCGCGTGCTCGCCTCCCCACCACTCGTGTCACCACAGTTGCTCGTGCCGCTCGTGATGCCAAATGTCTGGCTGCCTGTGCCATTGGTCGTGGCTGCAAGAATCTGCGAGCCTTCCGCTCCCATGACCATCGAGCCGAGACCACAACCGGCCGTGCCATACTTCTTCCCGCTCGACGCTTTCGGTGCGGCAGGGGGGGCCTTTGCCGGCTTCGCGTCCTCAGCGAACGCCGTCGTGCTCGCAGCGAAAATCCCAAGCGCCAGAACAACAAAAGCTTTCCTCATGTTCCTCTCCTATGGGAAGACAGCGCGTAAACCGTGCTTTCCGGCCGCGATGCTCTCCGAGCTCGGCCGTTTGGTCAATCAACTTCGCTCCCAAGTCATTCGGCCAAACGATCCGATGAAGCAGGCGAAAATACTGCTTTCCAGGGGTGGACTTCCCTAGGTTCATTGCGGGCCAAGACGAAGAAGGGTTAAGAACGCACATCGGTCGAACGAGGCGCATCCCTCCCCTTACGCGCCCGCTCGTCCTTGCGCCCCCCTTCCGTGTGTATGCCGGTCGGGGGGCGCTCCTTTATTCGATTCGAATCCGATCGTGTCCAGCGAGTCGCGGCGCCTTACTTCGACTTGTCCTTGGGCTTGTCCTTATCGCTGTCCTTTTTTGGGGCGGCCCCGGCGGAAGCGCCGCCCGCTCCGGAGGCTGGCGCTGAGCTCGACGAAGCGGGCGAAGCCGCGGCGCCTGCTGTCCCCTCGGGACCGCCGATGCTTTGACCGTTGAACTCGCGCACGTGAAACTCGACGCGTCGGTTCTCCGCCATGTGATCGGGCGTATCGTTCGCGGCGAGTGGGTTCTTCGAGCCATTGCCCACAGGTTGGAGTCTCTTGAGGTCGACACCGTTCTTGGTCAGCCATTCGACTACCGACTGCGCGCGCGCCTGCGACAGCTTGACGTTGTCGAAGCCCTTGGTCTCGCCTTCGTTGTCGGTGTTGCCCTCGATCGAGAGCTTCGTGACCTCGGGGTTGTCCTTCATGATTTGCGCGAGCTGCGTCAGAACCTTCTTGGTCTTGTCGTTCATGACGATCTTTGCGCTGGCCTTCTGGAATTCGATGTCGCCAGGCATGTCGATTTGCGTCGCGGTCTTCATCTGGACGCCCTTGAGCGAAATGACCTTCTTCGGCGGCTCCGGGGGAGGAGGCGGCGGGGGCGCCTCAACTGTCGGTGCGGCCGGGGGTGGTGCGGGCGGAGGAGGGGGTGGTGGCGCCGGCGGCGGTTCTCCCCCAAACTTGGCTTGAGCCTCGGCCTGGCAAGCGCTGATCGCGCTAGCCGTCAAGCCGATCGCTGCCATGGCGAATACCGGAAGCAATGCTTTGTGGATTCTCATGAATGCCCTCTGGTGTCGACCCACGTCGAAGACTAGATGAAAAGGGGTACCCTTGGGAAGTTCCGTCCGATCGATCCGTCCCCCTGCGCCGCCCTCGAGCGCAGCAGACTTGCGACAGAGTGTTATGCGCCACCGTGTCGCGCTGATCGAGCGGCTGGGAGCCGGCGAAGACGGGATGGCGCTTGGACGGGCCAATGCGCGGTTCTTGGACGCTTGCTTTCAAAGCCACTATGGCGCCGCAGCGCGTGCGGCCAAGCTACCGCCGAGCGGCCTTGCCGTCGCCGCAGTCGGCAGCTTCGGGCGCGGCGCCGTAGCTTTGCGGAGCGACGCGGACATCGTGTTGGTCGTCAGGCCCCGCGCAATCTCTCTGCAACAGGCGGCCGCCTTCGCGCAAGAGCTGCTCTATCCGCTATGGGATGCGACGCTCGCTGTTGGCCACCAGGTTGTAAGTGCGGCAGACGCGCTCAAGCTCGCCCGAAAGGACCTGGCTACGGCGACTGAGCTGCTCGATCTGCGTTTTCTCGCGGGCGACGAAGCCCTCGTCCAGGATCTCATCGCGCAGGCCCACGAGGGGCTCTTCGGCGAGGAGGAGCTGCGGACGTTCATCGAGCGGCTCGAGGAAGAGGCTTCCAGACGACACGAGCGTTTTGGCGGTTCGGTGTATTTGCTCGAGCCGGACGTCAAGAGTGGGGCGGGGGGGTTGCGCGACATCGACGGTATGCGGTGGGCCGCCCGCGCGCGCTATCGCGTCGGCGCAGGCGATGTCGACGAGAGGCTCGGCGCTTGGGGAGAACTCCTTCACCGAGGTGTGGTCGTTGAACGCGAGGCGAAGGAAATAGCAGCTAGCGAGGAGTTCCTCTGGCGAGTCCGCAATCGCCTGCATTCGCGCGCTGGTCGGAAATCCGATCGGCTCGGGTTCGAGGAGCAGGAATCGCTCGCGGTAGCCATGGGCTACGGGCATGATCGAGCGCGCGCCGCAGAGCGGCTGATGCAGGACTACTATCGCAATGCTCGGGAAGTCACA
>Ga0210409_10003668_pt1 | contig 16958 bp, 18 predicted proteins | sample IncBWH17MmetaG_FD_161649 | JGI IMG/M metagenome (GOLD analysis project Ga0210409, IMG submission 161649) | Forest soil microbial communities from Barre Woods Harvard Forest LTER site, Petersham, Massachusetts, United States - Inc-BW-H-17-M | ecosystem: Environmental > Terrestrial > Soil >...
CAGCAACTGCGGCTGGGTGAATGGGTGTTTGCTGAAACGACTGCGCTAGGGCGGCAAAATACGCCGGGCTTCATCGCGGGCCACGCGGGCAAAGGGCAGGAGTCCGATTTCTGGCATCCTACCTCCTGCTCCATCAGAAACCACTCCTTACCTCGCTTTGTCGACCTTCCCAAAATCTACCTGTGCCGAGGATGTCAACAGAGCCACTTTAAGCCCTGTGTTTTGTAACTGCTGAGTCTAAATGGCTTATTTGCGCATTTTTGTAAGTGCAGATTCTAAAGGAGTTAGGTCCATTCCAGCCAAATAGCCACCTACGAGAATTGAGGGAGATGGGCTTTAAGAAGTACGCAGAATTACTCAGGTGATAGAATAGCATAAAGTATAAAAATGTCAATGCCAGGGTTTTCCGACAGTCCCGATTTTCGATGACCAGAGTCTGGTGTAGTAAGAACGGGCCTGAGCATCTGAGATGCTCAGGCCCGTTGCCTTTTGCGGAGGCGGGTAAATCTTGGGATACGTTATTGTTGGCGAACTTTGGCGGCAAAGAAGGGCGGAACAAGGGTGTTCGCTGAGTTTTCAATATATAGAGCTCGAACGCCGACCGCAGGAGTAGTCGCGGGGGGATTACCGTTGACGATTCCGGCGAGATTGGTAACGCCCTCGGTCCCCTGTACACCCGTAAAGATCTGCACGCCAAATGTACTGGAGGGAGTGAAACCGAAATACCCTGGAATGGCGGTCACGGTGAATTGGGGCGTAGCAGCAATGCTGACTGTCGAGCTGAACCGCGACCAGCGCAGAGTAACCGTGTTAACCGTAGAAGATGCAAACGTAGTGCCGCTGGCCACAGTGAACGTAGTCACGTGGACGGCAACGGTCTGCCCCAACTGGAGCGCGGTCGTGTTGGTAGCATTTCTAAACGCTCCGTAACTAATGGGGTAGCTGCCCTGCACTGGCAGCCCTTTAGAATCAACGTAGAAATTAGGGCCAACGGACAGATTTACAATCAAGGGAGCGCCAACCGTCAAGCTGCCGATCAGGGAATTTGTGGCGGCAGGGAGGATGTCCGTGACGACCATTGTAAACTGCGTTTGACCGACGGGATTGATGGCGACGACAGTGCCTTCCACGGTGTCCACGGTGGGGCTAGCCAAAAGAGGCTCTATTTCCTGGACCGTAAAGGTTCCATCGGTATTGAGAATGGCATCCACGCTAGCGCCTTGGCCGCTAGCCACGCACGAGGAAACATTGCCCTGCGTAGGAGTTGTGCAAAGAGTCTGAGTAGGATCCTGGTCCAGCACTGTCGAAGAATTCACGGTGGCCGTGATGGGCGGGCGATTCACAGCGGGAGCAGGGGTGATCGTGACGGTTGAGCCAGGGCTGCTAACGATGCCGGTAAAGTCCTCGATGAGATCAAGCTGTCCAGCAGCGAGATTGGAGTTCGCGCGGGGAAGCGCGAAAGCGCTGGCGGCATTGGTATTGGCGAAGTTCAGGCTCAACGTTGTTCCGCTGATGGTTATGGCTTGGCCAAGATTTACGTTAATGGCGAATCCCCCGTTGCCACTGACGGTCAGTGGCGAGGTGGCCGTGGCTGTGAAGGGTCCAGCAAATGTGGCGATACAAGTTTGGCCTGCAGCGCAGACCGGGTTGGTGAGCGCAACGCCGGTGCCGTTAAAGAAGGCGAGCGTAGCGCTTAAGAAGCTGACGGCGACTGAGGAGTAGCCGCCCGTCGCGGCCTTGGGAACTGTCCCGAGAAAGCCGGAATCGGATTGCAGCCGAACCAGGTCAAAAGAGTAACCATTGCCACTATTGAGATTGAAAGTCGTCGGGGTCCCGGTTGTGGGAGTCAACGTGATGGCAGTAGGAACAACCTTCAAACTCACAAGGCCCAGAGCTACAGGCGGATTGTTGGCGTTCAGGACAAAGCTCACGTTGGCAGTTCCACCACCCCCGCCCCCACCGCCGCCATTGCCCTTGGGCAGGCCGCTGCACGAGCCCAAAAAGACGCATGCCACTAGAATCAGGAAAGGAAAGGTTTTATAGGATTTCATCACACACCCCATGCGGTTCAGACTTAGTTCCCCACGCCAGGAACCCCATCCCCATTCCGTGGCAGCACTTAATGTAACGCCGGGCAACAAACAAGTGGGGTACGAACTGCTCCGCGATGCCCAACTATTAAACCGTACGTACGGGCACCCGCGGGGTGGCTGTCGTGGCAGGTGAACGGGCGTACCTAGGGGATATGTTATGGTTACGAATCCGCTGGATGCGAAACGAGCCGGTCGATGGCTACAACGGTGGCCGCGGCCTTCCGTGAGCGGGGAAGAAAGGGTGGGCGCTCTGCCCAGAAAAGCTGCTAAATCGGTTGGGGATCCCCAGGAATTGAGGGCAGTCTCGGCGCTGCGCGATGAGGCGGAAGTGTTTGTCGACGAGACGCGTGAAGCGGGCGGGACTCCGACGTCAGATTTGGGAGGGGACGCGGCGGCGAATCAGGCTGCCGAGAAGCCGTCCATGCGGGATGTGTTTGGGCCGGGGGGATTTCTGGAACGGTGCATGATTGGCGGGTACGAGCACCGGCGCGGGCAACTGGAAATGGCGGAGATGGTGCACGACGCGTTCGAGAAGCATCATCATGCGATTTTGGAGGCGGGGACGGGAACGGGGAAGACGCTGGCGTATTTGGTGCCGGCGATTTGCAGCGGACGGCGGGTGGTGATTTCTACCGCGACGAAATCTTTGCAGGAGCAGCTTTATCAGAAGGATATCCCGTTTTTGCAGAAGCATTTTGCGCCGAATTTGAAGGTGGCGGTGATGAAGGGGCGATCGAATTTTTTGTGCGTGGCGAAAGTGAATCAGATGGCGGACCAGGCTTTGCTGAAAGGGATGGATGAGCTTGATGCGTTTCAGCAGATCAAGCAGTGGGCGAAGTTGACGGAGACGGGGGACCGGGCGGAGCTGACGTTTTTGCCGGATGATTCGGATTTGTGGACGCGGCTGGATGCGCGGCGGGATACATGTTCGGGGCAGAAGTGTCCTTCGTTCAATCCGTGTTTTGTGACGGGAATGCACCAGCGGGCGAAGGATGCGGATTTGATTATTGTGAATCATCATTTGTTTTTTGCGGATTTGGCTTTGAAGCAGGACGACTTTGGGAGCATTTTGCCGGAGTACTCGGCGGTGGTGTTTGATGAAGCGCATGAGATGGAAGACGTCGCCAGCGATTATTTTGGACGGCAGATTTCGAATTTCCGGTTTGAGGAATTGGCGAGGGACGCGGATCAGACTCTGCGACTTTTGCATCTGGGAACGCCTGCGGTTCTGCGGCGGACACAGAGGATCCGCGAGAGGAGCCGGGCGTTTTTCGAACGGTTTCCGGCGCGCGATGGGCGGTATCCATTTTCGCGCAATGAGCGGGAAGCGTTTCTGGAGCAGAATCGCGAGGCTTACGACGACTTGGCGTCGGCGCTGAAGGGATTTGAGACGGAATGCGCGGCTTTGACGCCGAAGCCAGAAGAGATTCTGAGGATTGCAAGGAGAAGCTTTGAGATGCGGCAGGAGCTGACTTTTCTATTCGAATCGAACGAGCGGAACTTTGTGTATTGGTATGAGCGGCGGAATAAAGGCGTTTTTTTGGCGGCTACGCCGATCGACGTTAGCCAGATTTTGCGCGAGCGGCTGTTTGAGCAGTTCGATACGGTGGTTTTGACTTCGGCGACTTTGACGGTGGGGAACCGGTTTGAGTTTATTCGGCACCGGCTGGGGCTGGATCACGCGAAGGAGCGCGGGTTGCCGCCGGAGTTTGATTACGAGAAACAGGCCATGCTGTATTTGCCGCCGAACATGCCGGATGTGAGAAATCCGGCGTATACGGCCAAGGCAGCGGATGAAATTGTGAATTTGCTGGAGACTAGCCAGGGGCGGGCGTTCTGCTTGTTTACGAGCTACTCGCAGATGAACGAATTGTTTGAGCGGGTCAGGACGCGCGTGCCCTTTCCCTTGCTCTTGCAGGGGACTTCGCCGCGGTCGGTTTTGCTGGAGAGGTTTAAGAACACGCCGGGGGCTGTGCTCTTTGCTACAGCTAGTTTTTGGCAGGGCGTGGACGTGCCGGGGGAGCAGCTTTCTTGCGTGATTGTGGACCGGTTGCCATTTGCGGTGCCGAGCGATCCGATTGTTGCGGCGCGGGTGGCGGCTTTGCAGGAAGACGGGCGGAATCCTTTTGCGGAGTTTCAGGTGCCGCAGGCGGTTTTGGCTTTGAAGCAGGGGTTTGGGAGGTTGATTCGAACGAAAACCGATCGGGGAGTTTTGGCGCTGTTGGATAGCAGGATTCAGCGTATGGCGTATGGTAAGATTTTTTTGGAGTCGCTGCCGAAGTATCGGATGACCTCGGATTTGGCTGAGGTTTCGAGATTTTTGGCAAAGAAAAAGAACTAGGAAAAACATTTACACAGAGGTCGCAGAGGGCACAGAGGACATAGAGAAGATAGGGGAATATGTTTCAAGTAAGCGTGGAAGAGACATTTTCAGCGGGGCATGCGCTTCGCGGATACAAGGGCAAGTGCGAGAACGTGCATGGGCACAACTATCGCGTGCGGGTGACGCTCGAGGGGCCGCAGTTGGATGCGATTGGGTTGTTGGTGGATTTTACGCGGCTGAAACAGATTGTTCGGGAGATTATGGGGCGGTTGGACCACCAATTTGTGAACGATCTGGAGCCCTTTAAGACGGTGAATCCTTCGGCGGAAAATATGGCGAAGTATTTTTATGATGAGGTGACGCGCGGGTTGAAGGATTTGCCGCCGGGAGCGCGGATCACGGATGTGATTTTATGGGAGACGGATACCAGCCGGGCGCAGTACCGGCCGGGAGATTGAGAAGAAGTAAAGCAGTAACCACGTAACGACATAAAGACGTAAAGACGGAAGAGGGCGAGCGGTGAAGCGATGAATCGAGGTTTTTACATCATTCTGATTCCGGCGGCGTTGGTGGCGATTGGGTACGTCGTCGTGTTTCGGTACCTTGGAGTTTCGCCTGCTTATTGGAGGCTGATCCTGCCCGTACTGCTTTTTGCGGGGGCGATGTGGTGGCTGAGTCGGAGAACAGGGCGCAAGACGGGTTCGGGCGCGCGGTAGGACGCGGGGGAGATTGGCGCGGTTGAAAAAGCGGCAGCTGGGCTGCCGCACTCCAAAGTCATGTTCATAACAGAAATATTCAAATCGATTCAGGGAGAAGGGACGCGCGCGGGGTTGCCGTGCATTTTTGTGCGTTTGACGGGGTGCAATTTACGTTGCACCTGGTGCGATACGGCGTATGCGTTTCACGGCGGGACGAAGATGAGTGTTGCGGACGTGCTTGCGCGCGTGGACGAGTTGGCGGGCCGAAGCGCGGGAGTGTCGGGCGCGGGGGCGAGTGTGCCATTGGTGGAGTTGACGGGTGGCGAGCCGCTTTTGCAGGAAGAGGTTTATCCGCTGGTGGAGAAGCTGATCGCGGCGGGATTCACGGTGATGATTGAGACGAGCGGCGAGCGCTATACCGGGCGGCTGCCGGGGGAAGTGATCAAAATTGTGGATGTGAAGTGTCCGGACTCGGGCGAGGCGGATACGTTTGAGATGCGGAATCTGGAAGTGCTTGACGCCAAGGACGAAGTGAAGTTTGTGCTTTCGACGCGGCGAGATTATGAGTTTGCGCGGGAGTTTACGGCGCAGCACCGGCTGGCGGAACGCGTGCGGCAGGTTTTGTTTTCGCCGGTGTTTGATGATCCAGCGGGGAAGTGGAAAGGGCTGGAGGCGCGTACGCTGGTGGAGTGGATCCTTGCGGACGGCTTGCCGGTGCGGCTGGGATTGCAACTGCACAAGTTCGTGTGGGACCCAGCGACAAAGGGAGTATAAGAAACGGACCGCTGATGGGGCGCGGTGGTTACTCGCAAAAGATGCGAACTTTTTTGCCGCCTTCATCCACGTCAACATTTAGCTCGCGCATCGCGGGGCCCAGATCATCGAGATTTATGGTGGCGAAGCTGCCCGCGTTAATGCCGTATTCTGCCAAGCGCTCGTTCACGCGTTTGGGCATGACGGCGAGAAGACTTTTTGCGGACCCCAGGAAGGAAAGAGGCACGCGCATATTCACTTGGTCGCGGCCTGGTTGATCCACGACGATGCGCAGATACTTTGGTTTCGCGTTTCCCGGGGCGGCTGCTGCGGCATGCTGTTCAGTACCGGACGCAGCATTTGAGCCGTTGGCGCTTAGCTTATCTAGAAGCTTTTCGGCTTCGTCCGCGGTGATTTTTCCTGCTGCGAGCATTTCTAGCACTTTCTTTCTCTCTTCGGACATGACGACGGTCTCCTCTCAGACTGCTCAGATGTGATTCGTTAGCTCAATTTCTCCAGGGCTTCTTCGACGGTCAATTCTCCGCGGGACAATTGCTCCAGGACGTAAAGATTCGGCGAAGGGCTTTCGAAATTTTTGTCGAGGGTCGCGGCGATGGCGTTCAGCCGATTCTTAACGGTGGGATAGCTGATCTCGAATATGCTTTCCATTTTTTTCAATGAGCCGTGGTGGCGGACGAAGGCGATGACAAACGCTTGGTCGTCGGGGCTAAGTTTGCCGAGGGGGGAGACCTCGAAATCGCCGTCGAGAGTAAGGTTACAGGAAAGGCAGGCTAAACGGGTGACGTTTAGCGGTTGCTTGCAGTCGGGGCAGAGGGCTTTGGAAATGTCCATTTAAATATCAAGGAACATAAGAAACATAGCAAAGAAAATTAATAAAGTCAAGCATTAAATTAAGATTATTAAGATTCGGCTGAATCTACTCAGTTCCTCAACTTGCGGCCGAAATGATGAGTTCCGAGTCTAGTGGTAGGTTTCGGGTGCTGCCGAGATCGCGCCTTGTTTTGTGAGTCGAGCTATAATGAGTTGAGATGACAGCCGAATCGCTAGGTGCAAAAGCTGTGGTGCTTCTAAGCGGGGGGATGGACTCGTGCGTTTGCGCGGCGATTGCGCGGGAGCGGCATGGCGCGAAGAACATTGCACTGCTGCACGCGGGCTACGGCCAGCGCACGCAGCAGCGCGAACGCAGAGCGTTTGAGGAAATTGCGGATTTCTATGGTGTGAGCCAGCGGTTAGTGGTGCAGCTCGATCATTTCCGGGCGATTGGCGGGTCGGCGCTTACGGACACGAAAATCGCGGTGCCGGAAAATGAATTGGGCGCGACGGGACCCCATGGGAGCGCGATTCCGGTGACGTATGTGCCCTTTCGCAATGCGCATTTTCTTTCCGTGGCGGTGAGCTGGGCGGAGGCGATTGGGGCGAGAGCGGTTTACATTGGGGCGGTGGCGGAGGATAGTTCAGGCTATCCCGATTGCCGCGCGGAGTATTACCAGGTTTTTCAGGAGTTGGTGAGAGTGGGGACGCGGCCGGAGACGCAGATTGAGATTGCGACGCCTGTGATCACGCTGAAGAAGAGCGAAATCATTCGGCGTGGGATCGATCTCGGCGCGCCGCTACAGTTGACGTGGTCCTGCTACCAAAATGAGGACAGGGCGTGCGGAGCGTGCGATAGTTGCTTGCTGCGATTGCAGGCGTTTGCGGAGGCGGGAGTGCCGGACCCTATACCTTACCGGTTGGCGGTTTCCGCCCACTCGTAGGGCTTGGAAAAGAGCTAGGATTAAGGATAATAGGGCACATCCCGCCAGCCGGGCCGGGGAGGGTATGCCTCGGCAAAAGGAGAAAAAGCATGAAGAGACTTGGGAAGTCCATGTTGCTTGCGGTATTGCTAGCTGGCGTGTTGGCGACGATTCTCACGCCGAACGCGGCTGCGCAGACTGGATCGATCGTCGGCACGATTTTGGATTCCAATGGGAAGCCATGGTTTGGACTGACTGTCGAGTCCGTGAGCGAGCAAGGCGTGAAGGCGGAAGTGAAAACGGACACGGAAGGCCGGTTTGTGTTACGCAATCTTCGCCCCGGGGTGTACACGTTGACGATTACGGTGTTTCCGCCGCCGAACGAGAAGCAACCTCCCTTCCGCCTGGGACAGTTGAAGGCCACGAGCGGCGAAGAAACCAAAATGCCGGACATGAACTTCAAAGAATATATTGCGAAGCAGGGCACGGAAGCGGCGGAAAAAAACAAGAAGGAGTCCGAGGATAAAGCAAAATTCGAGGGGATGAAGGCACACTATACGGCGGGGTCCGCCTTTCTCGACCAGGAGCGCAAGGCAAAAGAAGATTTGGCGAAAGCAACTCCCGATCAGCGGGATGCGCTGAAACAAAACCTTAAGGATCTGTCTGACAAGGCGTCGGCAGAATTCCAGGCGGCGCAAAAGACTGCTCCGGAAAAGGACCCGAACCAGAACTTGCTATGGGCGAAGCTGGGCGAATCGTATGACCTTGCAGGCCGAAATGAAGAAGCGGCGCAAGCGTACCAGCAGGCCATTAACGCCAAGCCTGACGACCCGGGCTACTACAACAATCTTGGTAACGTGCTGGCGCGAGCGGGAAAGATTGACGAAGCGCGCGCGGCGTATACGAAGAGCGCGGAGCTGGATCCGACGAAAGCCGCGACGGCGTGGCGCAATTTCGGGATCAGCTTGTACAACGCGAATCGCGGAGCCGATGCCATAGAGCCTCTACAGAAATCTGCCGAGCTTGATCCGAAGAGCGCGCAGACCTGGTACCTGCTGGGGGCCTGCCTTATTTACAAAATGACGGTCAAAAAAGTGGGGGACAAAGATGTACCTGAGTTCGCACCGGGGACGATTGAGGCCTATCAGAAGGCCATTGAACTCGACCCCAACGGGCCCTTCGGCCAACAGGCCAAGGAAGGACTCGCACAATTGCAGCAAATGGCTCCGGGCATCGATATCAGAGTGAGCGCGAAGAAAAAGAAGTCCTGAGAGATTTCGTGCTTTCATTTACCGGCCGGTTCCGCGTTGCGGGGCCGGCCTTTTTTATTAAAATACCGACGTGGGATTTCTTGGGTTGGGTAAAATGTTTGGCGTTTATTCGGGGACACAATGCTAGCGATGCATCATCGTTCCGGTAGTTTTGGTACGGCGAAGCGCCCAGGCGAAGACGACTATCGACAGGGGCAAGAGTACCGCGGCGAAAAGAAACAAGACCAGGAGGGGCTGCAGAACAGTATGCAAGCCCGCACCGCCCAGCAGCGCGGCGCGCATGGCGTCGAGTGCATACGTGACGGGATTCAGCTTCGCCACGAGCTGCAGCCAATCGGGAAGGACGCTGACGGGAAAGAGCATACCACCCGCGACACTCGAAACGCCCAGCAGAAACCACTTTGCGGGATTACCGCGTTTAAAGAGCAGAACGTAGCTGGCGGAGAGAATTCCCAGGCCGGAAAAGGCGAGCAGGGTGGCGAGAAGTACTGCGGCGACGGCACCCCAGTTTGCATCGTGGAGCGGAAAGCCGAAGAGCAAGGCGCCCCATGCGAGGTAGACCGCGATGCGGAACGTGGTGGAAACAAATGGATAGATGGCCGAGCCGGCCAGAATGACGGGAAGAGAAGTCTGGGTCACGAGAAGATGCTCGAGTGTGCCGGAATCGCGCGCTTCCGCCAGGCTTTGATCGAACGTGTCCATGGCGGCATTTAGATAATCGAGAAAGACGAAGCCGATCAGAGAAAAAGCAAAATAGCTGCCGCCTTGCGGGAGAGACGAGGAAAGCTGCGGGCTGTCGACAAACCGCGCGACATAGAAAAACATGGCGACGCCGAAGAGCGCTTCGACGGCTTCCAGCACGAAGACAGTGCGGTAGGTACGCGCGATGGAGAGATCACGCCAGAAGAAGACCCATAACTCGCGCAAGGTGCGGATCATCCCGGTGCGTCCTCCAGAGTGACGTGCGGGGTGCGGCCGGTGAAGCGCATGAAAGCGTCTTCGAGTGTCGCGGCGCCCGTGGTCCGTTTGAGGGCGGCCAGGGTGTCGCAGGCGAGCAGGCGTCCTGCGTCGATCACCGCGATGCGATCGGCGAGCTGCTCGACCTCGGGCAAAGTGTGGGAGGCGAAGAGCAGGGAAGTATCGCCGCGGCGAAGAACCTCCGACCTCAGGAAGCGGCGAAATTCGGAGGCGGCGATGGCGTCCAAACTGCGCGTTGGCTCATCTAACAAAAGAACGCGTGGCTCGTGGAGCAGGGCGCGGACGAGACTCAGGCGCTGCACGGTTCCGGACGAGAGTGTGCGCACCTGGCGGTCGAGAGCTTCTTCCAGATGGAATTGTTGCGCGAGAAGAGCGATGCGCTGCGCAGCAGAGGCTTTCGAAAGATGATTAAGGCTGCCGAAAAAGCGCAGATTTTCGCGGCCGGTAAGCCGAGCGTAGAAGCCGATGTCGCTGCCGGCGTGATAGCCGAGCTGGCGTCGAACGGCGCGCGGATAGAGAACGGCATCGTGCCCGGCGATTTGCGCGCGACCGCTGGTGGGGAGAAGCAGCGTGGCGAGAATGCGGAGGAGCGTGGATTTGCCCGCGCCGTTTGCGCCGAGCAGCGCCAGCGCTTCCCCGGGACGCACTTCGAAAGAAATCCCGGCGAGAGCAACAACACTGGGCTTTTCGAATGGCTGGAGTAAGGCACGCAAACCGCTGCGGGCGGGAGGAAAAAACTTCTCGAGGGTTGCAACGCTTATCGCGGCTTCAGGCACGACGAAACTTATAGCGTGTCTGCGGGTTGAAGACAATCGGCTCGCGACGAAAGGCAAACGGTACCGAACCGGGGGGATTTTTAGTCTGAATAGCGAAGCGCGCGATTCCCCGGTAGAATGTAGGCGAGCGATTTCACGAAGAACGAAAGAAGCAGAATAGCGGTTTTACCACGGGGGAGCTGAGGAGCGGGGCTGATGGTGTCATTCACAGATCGCGCTGAAGTGTTGCCGCACGTGCTTGTGCGTTTTCTGGATAAGGAATCGGTGCTTTTGAATTTGGAGACGGAGCGCTACTTCGGCTTGGACGAAACCGGGACGCGCATGTGGCAGGTAGTGACCACCGCGCCGAACATCGACGCTGCCTATCAGGAACTCCAGAACGAATTCGACGTTGAGTCCGAATTGCTTCGATTGCACTTCACAGAACTCCTGGGACGGCTCGTCGACAACGGGCTGCTCCAAATCCAGCCAGCAGATGTGGGAACGGCTTCGGCGGTTTAGCGCGCTGGAGCGCAGGGCGCGCGGGATTTTTCTGCGCGCGGCGGCTTTGCTTCCGCTGATAACTTTAAGTTTGCGGCTGCGTGGATTTCGCAAGACGCAAGCATTCCTTCAACGGTTTCTTTCCACTCAAGGCAACGAAACAGATTCTTCCTCGGCCGACCGCACTGATTTGACAGTGCGCATGGTGCGCGCGGCGGTCCGTCACAGTGCAGGCTATCCCACTTGCCTTGAAGAATCTCTCGCGCTGTGGTGGCTGCTAGGCCGGCAGGGCATCGCTACTGAGCTGCGGATAGGCGTTCGCAAGCACGATGAAAAATTCGAAGCGCACGCCTGGGTGGAGCGCGCCGGGGCGGCGTTGAACGAGCCGGAATCACTCCACGAACACTACACGGCGTTTGACGCGGCGCTTTCGTCCACGCCGCCGGGTCCGCGATGAGTGGCTTTGCCGGTGTTGTCTCCGCGGATGGCGGAACGCCGGATGCGAAGCTCATCGAGCGGATGGCGGAGCGTCTGGCATTTCGAGGGCCCGACGCCACGCAAATCTGGACGAGTCCGGGGGCGGGGTTTTGTTTCACACTGCTCCGTACCGGTCCCTCGCCACAGGCAGAATCGCAATCCTTCTCCTTGGACGGAAGAATTTGGCTTCTGGGCGAAGTGCGGCTCGACGGCCGCGAGGAATTGCTGCGAATCTCGAGCAGCTCGGCGAAAAAATCTCCGTAGATGCGACTAACGAAGAATTGGTCCTGCGCGCGTGGCGGCAGTGGGCGGAGAAAAGTCTTGAAGCCTTGATGGGCGATTTTGCGTTCGCCATTTGGGATGCTGAGGCGAGGCAGTTATGGTGCGTTCGCGACTTGCTTGGGGCCAGGCCTTTTTTTTATGCATACGCAGGGAGGCCAACGCCAGTCGACTTTTCTGGGTGCGCAATTCACTCCGGAGGCGCTGCGGCGGCGCGCGGTGGATTTCGTTCCCGTGCTTTCCGAATCGGGGCTCGCGGAGCGCTGGATATTGCAAGCGATGGATGGCTGCACTCCTCTGCAAGAAATCGCGCGAGCTGCGGTGGAACGATTCCCTTACGTATTTCGGGTGCAGGACGATGCCTTCCGGCGCCTCTCGTCACTGGCCGAAAAATTTTCCCGTTAGCGCAAACAATTGAATATTCGAGTAAGCTTCATCGAGACCGCGGGGGATGGCGTGACAGAAGCGCTGCCACAGGGGGCGGAAGTTCTCGAAGGGGAATGGGAGCTGCTGTTGGAGTGTGCAAGGCCCCAGCTGGATCGGCAGCGGCTGGCGGAGCGGCTTCGCGCGCCTCTCAAGTGGGCCTCGTTGATTGCGTTTGCGGAGGACCACAGCGTTCTGGGGCTCACCACCGCGCGGCTGGCAAACTACGACGAGAACGCTGTATCGCCGGAAAACCGGGAGATTTTGCGCGCGTGGCGGCGTGCTTACACGCTCTTCACGATGAATTTGACCGCGGAGATGTTCCGGTTGTTCGATGGTTTCGCGGCTTCAGGCGTCGAGGCGTTGGTGATTAAGGGGCCCGTCCTCTCGGCGCGGTGTTATGGCGATCCAGGGTTGCGCCAGTACGGCGATCTGGATTTGATCGTGCGCGACAAGGACATTCAGCGTTCAACGGAGCTGATGATCAGTCTCGGATATGAACCGAGCGTTCCGTTGAGAGCGATCCGGGCGAAGAAGATTCCTGGCGAGTATGTTTTCCTGCAGTCGAGCACAAAGCTTCTGGTTGAGTATCATACGGAGCTTACGTTTCGCTACCATCCACGGCCACTTCCGCTGGAAAATCTTTTCCAACGGCAAACACGCGTAAACATCGATTCGCATAAAGTTCCCGCGCTCTCCCCCGAAGATGAACTCATACTGATTTGCATTCATGGCGCGAAACATTTTTGGGAGCAGTTGAGCTACATCGCGGACGTGGCAGCTTTTGTAACCAGGCAGGAACTCGACTGGGGGCGTGTAATGGCCGCGGCCGCAGAAGTTGGCGGGGAACGAATGCTGTATGTTGGGCTGCGACTAGCGGCGGACTTGCTCGGCGCTCCACTACCGGAAAGTGTTGGCGCGGCTTTGCGATCGGACCGAACGGTTGGACGTCTCGCGAAGCAGATTACGCTATGCCTTCCCGCGGCGGGTTCTGCGCCGCCGGGAATTTTCGAACGCGCGATGTTTCGAATGCGCATGCGCGGGGGGATTTTGTCTGGCGTGGTGTATTTGTTTCGACTTTCGCTTTCGCCAACAGAGGAAGATTGGGTTGCAGGCGCTGAAAATAAAAGGCACTGGTTTTTGGATGCGTTGGGACGGCCGTTTCGGCTCGCGCGAAAATATGGGAACGACGGCAAGCCCTGAATCGTGCCCGTTCAGAACGAAAAGCGGATCACAAACTCGCACCGCAAAAACCAAAAGGCCCGGACGGAATGTCCGGGCCTTTTTCGATCGAGCTTTCTTAGATATTGGTGCGTCGCGAAATGGATCGGGGAGTTTTTGACGGCGGCGGAGGCATCTCAACAGTTATCGGCACTTCGCTCTTGTTGCGCAGTATCCCGAGTTTCACGGTTTTTTCGTCCCGCTTGCCAGCTAGCTTTTCGCGCAGATCGCCAAGCGAACGGATGCGTTCGCCGTTCAGCGAGGTAATCACGTCGCCGCTCTTCACGCCGGCTTTTTCTGCCGGAAAACCGGCATTCACTTCGCGGACGAGGACGCCTTCGCCATCAGGCGCGCCAAAATAGGCGCCGAACTGCCCGCTCAAGTCTTCGGCATCGATTCCGAGACGCGGGCGCGAGCCAGCCAGCACGCCATAGCCGCCCCAGTCCATATCCGGCAGGGGCGCCACTTCCGGAACTTCAATGTTTGGTAGCTGGAAAGAAAACGCGCGCGGCGCCGTTTTGAACCACATATTGGCGTGATCTTCCGACTTGCCCAGGGTCACGCTGAACGTTTGCGCGTGGCCGTCGCGCCACACGGTGAACTGCACGGAGCGTCCTGCAGGGATTTCGCGAATCATGCGGCGGAACTGCGCTGCGCCTTCGACGCGCTGGCCATTAATTTCCGTGATGACATCGTTGTCTTTCAGGCCGGCTTTGGCGGCAGGACTATCCGGCACGATGCGTTCCAGCAAGACGCCGCGTTCCGCAGGCAGTTTCAATTCTTTCGCCTTCTCTGAGCTAATTTCCTGCGATTCGACGCCGAGCCAGCTTGCGCCCTCATCGCCGAGGACCACCATCGTGTCTTCGTCGCCCGGTTCGGGTGTTACTTCAATCCGTCGCTGCTGCTCTTGCGCTTGCTGGAGCGCGCCTCGCACGGAAGCTTGCAATGCGCGAGCATCAAGGCGCTCCGCCAAGCGGGCCTGGAGCTCTTCTATTTTTTGCTCCAACTGCGCTACTTTTGCATCCGACGGCTCCTGCGAATTTGCAGGAGGGCTGGGCAGCGCAATCAGCGCCAATCCGAGCGCCACGGCCCCGCCACCCATAAACAGATTTCGTTTCGTCATGATATTTTCCGTCCTCCTATTTCCGTTAGACGCGGCCCGCCTCAAACCGTCGACCGCAAGATTACGATTTGGATTCCGCCGTTGACGGTGTTCAACCGGATGGGAGCTCCGCCCTTGCCAAACTTTCCGCGCATTTCCCGGGGACGTTCCGCAGCTTCCTGCGAAAACGGCAGCTCGGAATAAAAGTTTCCATTTAACGAGCGCGCTTCCAGATTCGCCTGCGTATCCTGCGGCAAAGCCAGAAGCACGGAGCCATTGGTCGTCTCGGCCGCCATACCCTTTTCATCCAGAGCACGCGATAGCTCGAGGTGCACATTGCCGTTCGTCGTGTGTGCGTGAACGTTTCCCCCGCCCTCGTAGATCTCGATATTTCCATTCACCGTGCGCAACTCTTCCACCGACTCGACACCGGCGATTTTCAGTGTGCCGTTTACGGTACCGATGTGCTCGACGCGCGCGCCGTGCGGAACGCGAATCGTATACTCGACGGCGACTTCCACGCCCTCATTTTGCGGGTAGCGCGTGACGACGGAAACATCGTTCGGCTTGGCGTCGACCTCGATTGAGACGCGATCGAGGTCCGACTCTTTTTCCTTGGCGATTTTTACGGCATGGATTTCGATCACGTCGCGGTCCCACCCTTCCACTTGAACGGGGCCGTTGACGTTTTGCAGCTCAAAGGAGCCGCCCGGCAGGAGCGGATAGGTATGATTGAAGTCTTTGCTTTTCGCAAAGGCCGGCGCAGCCGAACCCACCGCCAGAGCCAGGATGAACAATACCGCCGTGCGGAAATTAGGACGTAGCATCGCGTTCTACCCCCTTCGTACACATCTCACGAGCTATTGCTCGTTATTGCGAAGCCACCGAGGAACCCGGGACCCGAACAAAACTTGCGCGCGATGCTGCGCTTGCTGCGTTCTACGTCAGTGCAGCTCAAAATCAAACGTGACCGTCGAAATGGTCTCAACTCGTGTGCCGTTGATCAACGCAGGATTCGCGCGCCACCGCTTCACAGCGTCGATCGCTGCGTCCGCGAGAACCGGCTCGCCCTGCAAAATCTTTTGTACTTCGATGCTTCCGTCTGTTTTCACCTTCACTTGCAATATCACAACTCCCTGAATATGTGCGCGCTTAGCAAGTTCGGGATAGGCGGGGCGCGGCGCGGCGGTGATCCGCTTGAAAAAATCGCTGGAATCCTCTCGCAATCCGCCCATAAGAGCGATCTCCAGCTTGTCCATCCAGCTTTCGAGCCAGTCGCTCGTTTCTCCTGGTGGAGGAGGCTCCTCGGTTTTTGCATTGGACGCCGAGGCTTTGACGGGGAGAATATCCGACTCGTGCTTGCGATCGATGCGCTCGCGCTGCTCGCGAATTAGGGAATCGCGCAGTCCCGTGTCCGCATCAAGAAACTGCAGCCGGATTTTGCCCACGGTCGTGCGCAGCTTAAGGACTTCGCCTCCGCCGTTCAGAGCTCCCGTGGCGCGAACGGGGCCCGCGCTGCGATTTCCGAGTGGCTGAATGTTCAAGAGGAGCGCCGGGTCGGCCTCGATCCGGCTTAAACCGCCGTTTTCAACCATCGCGTCAATGTTGGCCGCAAGATTCCTGGGCAAGAAAACAATGATGTCTCCGGCACCGGAGGAAAGCTGCGAGGCGCCAGGAAGGCTCACCTTGCCTCCGGATGAGTTCCCCTCCGGATTTATCCAGGCTTGAATCGTGCCACCGGCTGTGGCTGCCTGTACGGCGCCTGCCACACGAGTTAGGCAAATGCTTCCGCCGTTGGATTCAACTTCCATCGGCCCGGAAACGGTGATGATGCGGATGCCGCCGCCGCCGGTCTGCGCGCGAACAGAGCCGCGTACTTCGCCGAAGTCGATCTGGCCGCCGCCGGTACGCACACTTACGAAACTCCCGGCTTGCTTCAGCGTGATGTTGCCGCCGTCGGTTTCCAGCTGCGCGCGTCCACTGATCTGTCCGGCGCGGATGTGGCCGCCACCGCTGCGCAATACGGCGTCTCCAGAAATATTTCCCGCGACAATGTGTCCACCGGCGGTGAAGGCATCCAGGTTGCCCGAAACGTCTTGCACCTGAATATGCCCGCCTTCCGTGTAAAGTTTGGCGCTCGGGCGTCCCAGCGCGGCAATGCGAAATCCGGTGAAGGCGATGCGCCCCGTTCGAATGTTGCCGCCCCCGGTGATCAGGCTCGCGGTGCCACCGACGTCTTGCGTTTCTATGTCGCCGACGCCGGTGTTGACGTCCAGGCTGTAGCCCGTTGGGACAGCCACTTCAAATTGCACGTAAAATTGCGCGGTTGC
>Ga0210409_10003671_pt1 | contig 16956 bp, 11 predicted proteins | sample IncBWH17MmetaG_FD_161649 | JGI IMG/M metagenome (GOLD analysis project Ga0210409, IMG submission 161649) | Forest soil microbial communities from Barre Woods Harvard Forest LTER site, Petersham, Massachusetts, United States - Inc-BW-H-17-M | ecosystem: Environmental > Terrestrial > Soil >...
GGCCTCTCCCTTCACCAGAATGGAGCGTTTCTCGAAATCAATTTTCAGATCGTTGGAAACGAACGGAGGAAAATTCTCCGTGGTCGTCGCGCGACGCAGCCCTGCCCGGATGCGCGCCATCAACTCCTCGGACCCGAACGGCTTCACCACGTAGTCGTCGGCCCCCGCATCGAGCGCCTGCACTTTGTCGTGCTCCGTGCCGCGCACGGTCAACATAATGATGGGGATATCGCTCGAGGCACGAATTTCGCGGCACGTCTCCAGGCCCGAAATTCCCGGCATGTTCACGTCCAGCAGGATCAGGTCGGGGCGCTCGCTGCGCACTTGCTCGAAGGCTTCCTCGCCGGTGCGCGCCTCGGACACCGTGTATCCCTGCGAGGTCAGCGTCGTGCGCAGGACGCGCCGAATCTGGGGTTCGTCGTCAACGATCAGGATTTTCGCGGAGGTCATGAATGCACAGGCGCGGGCACGGGCCGGCCGCGCTCGATCGGCAAGGTGAACGAAAAGACCGATCCCTGTCCGCGCTGGCTGGTCAGGTTGATCGTACCGCCGTGCGCTTCGACGATCGCTTTGGCGATGGGCAGACCCATGCCGGTTCCTTCGACACTATAGCGTTGATCCCTGCCGCGATAGAATTTCTCGAAGACCAGCGCACGCTCGGGATCGTCAATCCCGCTGCCCCGGTCGGCGACGCTGGTAACCAGGAAGTCGCCGTTCACTTCCGCTGTGATGGTGATAGGCTGCTCGGGCGGCGAGTACTGATTGGCGTTCTCGATCAGATGCACCAGCACCTCCCGCGCCCGCGCCACGTCCACCCGCGCCCGCGGCAATCCCTCGGCAATATTCACGCGGACGTCGCGATTCCCAAGCGCAGGCCGGCAGCGCTCCAGAGCTGCGGCGATCACCTCGCTGATCGGGTGCGGCGCCACATTCAATTCCACTTCGCCCGCGTCAAGCCGCGCCATTTCCGCCGCTTCGCCGACCAGCCGGTTCAGCCGGTCGCTTTCTTCGTTGATGATCGTCAGCAGCTCCTGTCTCTGTCCGGCGCCCAGGCCCGGATTCGAAATCAGGTTCGTCACCGAGGCCTTGATGGACGTGAGCGGCGTGCGCAGCGCATGGGTGACCGAGTCGAGCAAAGCGGTGCGCAGCTTTTCGGCTTCGCGGGCCGCTTCCGTTTGCCCCACCTGCTCCATCGCCCGGGCGTGTTCCATCGCCACGGCGATCAGCGTTCCGATCGCTTCGAGCGTCTGCCGCGAAAGCATAGTCCCGGAAATCCCCAGGCTGCCGACCGGGTGCAGTCCCATGCGCACAGGCAGAAAACAGACGCTATTCGGAGCGTCCACCACCGGCTCGTCCCGCGCCAGGCTGGCTTTCAGGCTTTCGTTGTCGAGCTGCGCAATTACCGGGCCCGAGCGATACACTTTTTGCTTGTCGGCCAGAAAAAGCGCCGCCGCCCCTACTTCGAAAGCGTTCACGATCTGGCCTGGGATGCGATTCACCAGCTCCATCACGTTGCGCGATTCGAGCAGCCCCTGGCTGAACGCGTACAGCCTTTCGACGTCGCGCTGGCGTGCCAAGGCGTCCGCCGCCTTCTGCCGCGCGCGAGTGGAAAGATGGCTTGAAATTACCGCCACGGCCAGAAATGCAAATAGCGCCACCCAGTTTTCCGGGTCGGCGACCGTAAATGTCCCCACCGGAGGCAGGAAAAAATAATTGAACGTCACCATGGCGGCGACGGACATCGTCACCGCAACGGCCATGCCCCAGACCGTGGAAACGGCTAAAATAGCCAGCAGGAACGTAAGCGCCACCGTGGTGGCATTGACGGCAAACACTTTCCTGTACAGTAGTGCGATCGCCGCGACGATGGCGATAGCGGCCGGAAACTGCAGGATGCGGATCAAAATGCGCGTGCGCACGACGCCATTCTATCGTAGCTTTCCAAGCGTCGGTAAAAGAGAATAATCCCGTGCCGAAGACTCCTGAAGAGTGGCTCGCAGTAACCACGCCGCCGGAAAAAACCAAGGGCGTACTCAAGCTGTTTCTGGGATACGCGCCGGGCGTCGGCAAGACCTACAGCATGTTGACCGAAGCCATCCGCCGCCATGGCCGCGGCGAGGACGTCGTCATCGGCGTCGTGGAAACGCATGGCCGCAAAGGCATCGCCGAGCTTGTGCCGCAGCTCGAAGTCGTCCCGCGAAAAAAAATCGAATACAAGGGAACGCTCTTCGAGGAAATGGACGTGGACGCCATTATCGCCCGGCGCCCTCAGGTGGTGCTGGTGGACGAACTCGCGCACACAAATATTCCCGGGAGCAAGCATCGCAAGCGGTACGAAGACGTCGTGGACCTCCTCGCCGCCAATACAGATGTTCTCTCCACCGTGAATATCCAGCACATCGAAAGTATTGCCCCCACGGTGAACGCCATCACTGGAATTGTCGTACGCGAAACCGTGCCGGACTGGGTCCTGCAGCTCTCCGACGAAACGGTGATGGTGGACCTGACTCCCGATGCGCTTCACAACCGTATGAAGCGCGGCGATGTTTACAACCAGAATAAAGTCGAACAGTCGCTGAAGAATTTTTTCCGCCGCGGGAACCTGATCGCCCTGCGCGAGCTGGCCCTGCGGCAGGTCGCCGAGCAGGTGGACCGCAGCCTTTCGTCCTACATGGACGAAAAGGAAATCCAGGAAAACTGGGCGGTCCGCGAGCGCATCGCCGTATGCATCAGCTCGAATCCCCGGGCGCAATATTTGCTGGCGCGCGCCGCCCGCATGGCGCGGCGCATGGACGCGGAGCTATACGCCGTGCACGTGGATACCGGCAATGGCGCCAACGCGCGCGACGAAAAATCGCTTGCGGCCAATCTCCAATTCGCCGAAAGCCTGGGCGCGAAGGCCGTGCGTCTGAAAGGCAACAGCGTGCCAGACGCCGCCGCGCAATTCGTTCGCGACAAGCATGTCACCCAGATGATCTTCGGACGATCGGCCGTCGAAGGCTGGCAAAAGCTTCTCTACATGAACGCCATCAGCCGCTTCCTCCGCGACGCCCCCGCCGTGGACGTCCATATTGTCACTCAGGAACCCGACTGACCCGCTTCGCAGTACACTACGATTCGTCTGCGGGCATGTCGAAGCGCACCAGGCTCGCCTGGAATCCCCTGGTTTTCACCGCGCCGTAAATAATTCCAACCATAATCCAGATTCCGCCGGCGATCTTTGCGGGCCGGCTCAGGTTCAGCCAGATGAAAAAACAGATCGCGAATCCGAGCAGCGGAAACGCAAAATTCGTCCAGCGCTTGTCGGCCGCGCGCCAGAAATACCGCACGAACGCCGCCGCGTTCACCCCCATGAACGCGATGAACGCCCCGAAATTCAGCAGCTCGACTCCGCGCTCGTAGCTAACGAGAAATGCCCCCGTCAGGGCAATGCCGCCGATCAGCAGCACGTTATTCATCGGGATTCGCCGCCTCGGCTCGATCGCGCCGAAAAATCCGCGCGGCAAGGCGTCGCTTCGTCCCATGCCGTAGAGCAGGCGCGCAGCGGCCAGTTGCGCGCCCATCCCCGACCCAACATTGGCGATGAGAATTGTGAAGTTCAGCAGATGGAACAGGAAAAATCCGCCCGCCTGCCGCCCAACCAGCGGAAAAGCCGATTCCACCATGTCCCGCGGAAACGGTTTTCCGCCCCACACCAGCTGCGCGGCATAGACTTCGAGTGACGATAGCACTCCCGTGATCACGCAGACCAGCACCGTCGCCAGCAGAATATTTCGCCGCGGGTTCTCGGCCTCCTCTGAAAAAGTCGAGATGCCGTCGAAGCCAATGTAGGTGAGCACGGCAAGCGAAGTGCCGCGGAAAACGCCCTGGAAGCTGAATGTGCGCGGATCGTAGAACGGCTGGGCGTAGAATCCGACTCCGAATTCGTGCAGGCCCCAGAGGAAGCGGATCACAAATGCGAAAAAGATCACCACCACGATCATCATTCCCGCCGCGAACACTTCGTTGATTCGCGCCGACGTATGAACGGCGCGCAGATTAAGCGCCGTGAATACTCCGGCGAACGCGAAGGCCATCACCCAGTAGGGCACGCCGGGCAGAACGTTTTGCGCGAGCTTGCTGCAAATGATCGTGCAGATCAGCGGGTTCAGGATGTAGTCCATCACCATGGCCCATCCGGTCACGTAGCCGAGCGCGGGATGGATTTCGCGGCCCACATAGGTGTACGCCGATCCGGCGCTGGGATAGGCGCGGGCCATTTTTCCGTAGCTAATCGCGGTGAAGAGCATGGCCACCATGGCGATCAGAATGGTAGTGACCACGTGGCCGCGCGCTTCGTTGTTAATCACGCCATAGATGCCCATCGGCGCAATCGGCTGGATGATCACGATGCCGATGATGATCAGGTTCCAGAGCGTAAGGGAGCGCTTGAGGCGCACAGGAGATAAATCGGATGAAGGCTGGTTCAAATTCGCGCCGATCAATGCGATACGTCCGAGCCGCCGAAAGCGCCCTGCAAACGCGTGAGCGGAACTGTGGTCCGATCGATGTTCCAGCCGGTCAGGCGGACGTCAAAGTCACCGAAGAGGGCGTCGTAGGAGAAAAACTGCGCAGTGATTTCGCGCGATTCGCCGGGAAGCAGCGAAACATAGTTATCGCTCCACGCGACGGGAAGGAGCTCGGCGCCGCCGTCTTTGCGGACGATGCCGGCGTGCAGCTGGAATGTGAGCCGGTCGCTCGGATTGCGCAGCGCCACGCGGACGAGCGGGCCTTCAGCGTTTTTGTCGATCGCCGTGGTGACTTCGATCTTGCCTCCGCTCGGGAGGCTGTTCAGCAGTGTGAAATCCTCATAACTTTTAACAGGCGTGAAGGCGTCGCTGTCCGGGTCCGGCGGGCCATAGACGTTCTTTTTCGCCGAGAGCCAATAGAAGTTCGTGCTCAGAGTTTTTCCGCTGGCGTCGGCGAGGGTGAGGTCCACGAAGTAAACCGGCGACGGCGGATTGAAAGCTCGCTCGGGAAACGCTCCGGCTTTCGCCACGGCGTCCGCGCCCACATCCACGGGCACAGCAACGGAAAATCTTTCATGCAAATCCGAGTCGAAGAGCTTCGCAGTGACCTTCAGTCCGGCGACGCTCTGATAGGTGCTGTTCACCACCGCGACGCTGCGATCGTCGTAGGAATACATCACGTGCAGCGGCTCGCAGGCTTTTTTCACGCCGTAATATCCGCCCGCGGGTTGCAGATAATAATCCCAGAGATGCCAGATCAGCGACGGCCACGCGTTGTTCAGCATCCACTGGATCACACCGGTCGAATTGTATTTGTTGCGCGAGTAAGCCTCGAACATGGCGCGCTCGGAATCGTAAGCCATCGCCTGCGCTTTGCGCTCATAGTCGCCGAAATCCACCGGAGCGCCGTAAATCGCGTTCATGGCGTCTTCGAAGTGGCGGAGATTCGCGAATCGTTCCGATCCCGCATGGTAATTCCACATGGGATCGTCGGGGGCCAGATGATCGGGCGGCAACATCTTTTGCAAGCTGTTCAGCGGCGGTATCGCCGCGCCGGTGCCGATTTCCGTGGCGAATCCGTAGGCCCCTCCGAATTTGTCTTTGTCCGCCAGCCAGTAATCGGGCGGCGTGTAGTCATAGGGGCCGCGCATTTTTACGCCGGTCGCTCCGGTGAGGGGCGTAATGTTTTCCGACGCGGACGAAAGAATCGGATTCGCCCAGTCGAGATCCTTGAGGGCCTCGAGAAAGGGACGCTCGAACGCGGCCGGCGGAGGTTCGTCGCTGCCGTTCAGCCACGCCAGCATGCTCGGATGGCTGCGCAGCCGCGCGATTTCCGAGCGCAACGACGCCGTGGCGATCTCGATGTCGCTTTGCTTCCAGTCCGTCCACTTCTGCCAATAATCGCAGCACGTCCAGCCCGCCATCACCAGAATTCCCGCCTGATCGGCCAGATCGAAAAAGGCGTCCGATTCTATCGGGCCTTCCAGGCGAACGGCGTTGAGATTCAGGTCGCGCAGGAGTTCGAATTGAGTTTTCAGCCGGCCGCGATCTTCGCGCAGCAGCATGTCCGGCGCCCAGCCTCCGCCGCGAATCAAGATGCGCTTGCCGTTGACGCGAAACAGGCGATGCCCCTGCGGGTCGATCTCGGAGGTAATCTCGCGGATGCCGTAGCGGATCGACGCGGAATCGGAAGCCTGAGTGCCGGCAAAGAAACGTATCGCCAGCGAATGAAGAGCGGGCTCGCCCATCTGGTGCGGCCACCACAATTCCGGGTTCGCAACGCGAAGCTCGGGGAAACTATCGGGCGTGAAGCGGACGCTGCGCGTCTCGCCGGCGGCGAGCGTAACGGGCTGATGGATTTTATGCCCTTCGAGATCGGCTTCAAGAGTTCCGCTGATTTGCGCCGAACCCCCGTTGTGCAACTCGGCATCGACGGTGAGATCGGCTTCGGCGAGCGAGGCGTTTGCGAAATGCGTGATCACCTGCGGCGAGCGGATTTCGACGGGACCCGTCACGCGCAGATAGCCTTCGCGCCACAGACCCATGTTTTTGTCCGGCGGCGTGGGATTCCAATCCACCCAGTTGATTCCCAGATCCTTTTCGGTTTGCGCGATGGTTTCAACAGCCAGCACGTTTGGCCGGTCGCGCGCCAGCAATGCGCTGACATCGAATTCGTAGCTGCGAAACGCGCCGGCAACGTCGCGCGCCTCGGCGATCCGCTGGCCGTTGAGCCAGATATTGGCGCGATTGTTGATGCCGCGGAAATTCAGCCAGACGCGGCCGCCGTTTGCCGCCTGTGGCGCACGGAATTCCGTGCGATACCACCAGGAGCAGCGGAACGGGCTGTCTTTGGGCATCGGCCGAACCGAAAACATTTTGCCGATGGGGTAGCTCGTCCCCGGGATCGAGCGCAAGTTGTCGCCGAAGTAGGGGTCGGGAAAAGTCTTGTCCGCGACCAGTGCGGCCACGACGGTCGAGGGCGCAGTTGTCGCGTGCCAGCCGTCGGTGCGGAATCCGGGGACAGAGATCTGCGGGCCCTTGGCGGAAAACTTGCAGGAAGACTGCAACATCCAGCCGTCGTGAAGCGCGACGTGGTTGTTGGCGGAGTCCGGTGCTTGCGCAAGTGCCGCGGAAACAGCGGCGAACGTTGTGAGCGCTGCGAAAAAAGTTGCGGCGAACTGTCGCGGGCGGATCATCGTGCGCCGAAATCTTTCAGCGCACGAGCATCCTACATCGAAGAGCTACAGCGTGGGAATCTGCGAGGTATTCCATCCGCCGCCAAGCGCTTTGACCAACTGCACGCTTGCGGCCATGCGGCGGGTCAGGACATCCACGGCGGCGCGTTCGTCGCCCAGCGCGGCGCTCTGCGCGGTGGTCACTTCCAGGTAGTTGGCGACGCCGCCCTTGTAGCGGCTGTTCGAAAGTGCGAGAGAATGTTGGGCCGCCGCCACAGCTGCGTCCTGCGTTTTGGCCTCCGCCTCGAGAATCCGCAGGGTCGCGAGATTATCTTCCACTTCCTGAAATGCCGTCAGCGTGGTCTGGCGGTAGGTGTCCACCGATTTATCGTAGGACGCTCGCGCTTGCTCGGTAATTCCGCGGCGCTGGCCGCCGTCGAAAATCAGTTCGGCGGCTGATCCGGCGAGAGACCAGAAACCGCTCGGGCCGCTGAGCAGATTCGCGATTGTGGAGCTCTCGAATCCTCCTCCGCCGGTTAGCGAGAATACCGGAAAGTACGCGGCGCGAGCGACGCCGATCTGCGCGTTCGCTTCCTGCACGCGGCGTTCGGCTGCGGCAATGTCCGGCCGGCGCTCGATCAGTTCGGAAGGCAATCCCGGCGGAATCGGCGGCGGCGGAACCGTCAGCGGCGTAGCCGGTTGGCTGAATTGATACGGCGGCTTGCCGATCAGCACGGCAATGGCATGCTCGAATGCCGCGCGATCCACGGAAACGTCTTCGTCCTGGGCGCGCGTAGTTTCCAGTTGCGTTTGCGCCTGTGCCACGTCCACAGCGGAAGCGACGCCGCCCTTGTAGCGGCTGTCCGTCAATTGCAGCGCCTGCTCGTACGACTCGACGGTTGAATCCAAAAGCTGTTTCTGCGAATCGAGTCCGCGCAGCTGAAAATAGTCGAGCGCCAGCTCCGCATGGAGACTCAAATCCACGTTCGCCAGATCCGCGGCGGTCGCCTGCGCTTCCGAGCGGGCGGCTTCGACCTGGCGGCGGACGCGTCCCCAAACGTCCGGCTCCCACGACGCATCAATCGCCGGAAACTCATAGTTGGAGTAGGTGATGGGAGATCCGGTTTTAAAAAGGGCCTGGTTCTGCGATTGGCGATTGCCGGCGGTGCCGGCACCGGCGCTAACGGTGGGGAAATAACTCGATCGAACGGTGCGAATGGCGGCCCGCGCCTCCAGAAATTGCGCCTGGGCCTCTTTCAAAGTTTGGTTCGAGACGGTGACCTGCTCTTCGAGCGCATCCAGCCGCGCGTCGCCGTAAACTTCCCACCATTTTCCCTTGGCGATGGCGTCGCTCGGCTGCGCGGCTTTCCAGTTGCCGCTTTCCTTGTAGCCGGCAGGAACGTCGGTCGTGGGCTGGACATACTTCGGACCGACCGTGCAGCCGCCGAGCAGAAGTACACCGACACTCAGAACCTTCGCCCCGCGGAATCGCCCGCTCTTCGAGGGCATCCGAATTTGTTCGGACGCCATGAGGCTATTTCTTTGCGTAGCTGACTCGCCAAATGGAGTTCGAGCCGTCATCCGTCACCATCAACGAGCCGTCGCTCGCAACCGCGACTCCCACCGGACGTCCCCAGCATTCTCCCGCGGGGTTCACAAACCCGGTGAGGAAGTCCTGGTATTCGCCGGTGGCGTGGCCATTCTTCATCGGGACCAGGACCACCTCGTAGCCCGTGCGCACCGAGCGGTTCCACGATCCATGCTCGGCGCCAAACAGTTGCCCCTCAAACTGCTTCGGGAACTGTTTTCCTTCATAGAACGTGATGTTCAGCGACGCGTTGTGCGGTTCCAGGAGGACGTCGGGAACGATGGCCTTGTCCTTCAGCTCGGGATGTTTTCCCGGAAAGCGCGGATCGGCAATTCCTCCGGTGTAATACCAAGGCCAGCCGTAGAAACCGCCCTCTTTAACGTGAGTGATGTAATCGGGCGGAAGGTTGTCGCCGAGTTCGTCGCGTTCATTCACCGACGTCCAGAGCTCTCCCGTGGTGGGATTCACGGTGACTCCGGAGCCGTTGCGGATGCCGTAGGCATATACCGCAAGGTTCGAGCCATCCGGATCGGCTACCAGAATATCGGCGCGGTGAAATTCGCTCTGATCGGCGTCGGTGTCGTGCACATTCGATTTCGAACCGACGGCGATGAACATCTTCTTGCCGTCGAGCGAGAACACCACTCCGCGTGCGTAGTGGTTGGGACCGGCCGGCAGGTTGGGCACGATCGTCTCCGACGGCCCGGTGGCCTTCATGTCGCCTTTGCCATATGGGAAGCGGATGACCGCGTCCGTATCGCCGACGTAAAGATACTTGGGATTCGGGCCGGGAGGATAGAACGCCAGACCGAACGGCAGTTTGAGGCCGGTCGCGAAAGTTTCCATTTGCTGCATTTTGCCGCTGGCGTCGCTGCGGAAGGCGAGGACTTCGCCCTGGTTCGTCGCTGCGACAAACATATCGCCATTGGGCGCGCTAATAATCGTCCGCGGAGCGTCCTTTAGTTTTTCGGCATAGAGTTCCACTTTGAAGCCGTCGGGCGCTTGCGGCCAGGCGTCTCCTCTTGGCACCGGCCGCGAGAAAATGGCCGCAGATTTCGTCTCGTAAGGCGCAGGCAAGTCAGCCGCGGTAATGTGGTGAACGTTGCCGGGAGCCTCACCCTTGAAATCAGTGTAGGGACTCGTGGTCGTATCTCCATTCGCGCCGGCGGCAGCGCGCGGCCCCGCATACTCGGTCCGCGAGACGACGAAAAGTAACAATGTGAGGCCAATTGCGAACGTCACGCCTTGATAGAAACGCTTCATTCTGAATCCTCCTGACACTCCCTGCTTCATTCGCGGCTTCAATGCTCTCAACAATCTTGCCGGAAAATCACTGCGGACTGCCGGGTGCGCTGCCTGCGCCGCCGTTCGCTCCGGCGCTCACCACCCGGACGGTTTCTCCCGAAATGAGCGAGTCCGGAGGATTGGTGATCACGAAATCGTCGGGCTGCAGGCCGGACACGATCTCGACCTCGTTCCCTAAATCGTGTCCGAGAGTGACCGTCCTGAGGTTGGCCTGGTTGCCGTTTTGAACCGTCCCGATCTGCAGAGTGTCTCCGCGGAAGATCAGCGCGCTGACCGGCACAATCAGGGCCGGCGTGGCCGACGGCACGCCCAGATGAACCTCGGTGTAGGCGCCCGGGAGGATTTCGCCGCTGGCGTTGTCGGCATCCACCTCCACAAGAAGGGTCCGCGATGCCTGGTCAATGGAGTCGGCCGTCCGTACGAGCTCGCCTTTAAAGTGGCGTCCGGGAAACTCCTGGAGCGTCAGATAGGCGTTGATCCCGGGCTTCGCTGCCTGGGAATACTGCTGGGGCACGTTGATGTACACGCGCATGGTTCGAATCGAGGCAATGTGAAACAACTCCGATGCCGGACCGCCAGCGCCGGAATTGATCAGATGACCGATGTCGGTGTTGCGCGCGGTGATCACGCCGTCGAAGGGTGCGTAGATTTTTTCGAAGGACTGCAGCTGCTCGAGGCGCCTCACGTTGGCCTGCGCCGACGCCACCGTTGCTTTTTTGGCTTCGAAGTCGCCGTTGGTATTGTCCACGTCCTGCTTCGAGACGGAGTCCGTCTTCAAAAGATCCTGATATCGGTTCGCGGTGATTTCCGAAAGCCGGTAATTCGCCTGCGCGGTATTCAGATCGGCGCGGGCCTGATCGAGCTGCTGATCCACTTCCGGGGTCTCGATTTCCGCCAGCAACTGGCCCGCGGTCACGCGCCCACCGATATCCACGTACCACTTTTTCAGATATCCATCGGTGCGGGCGTAGATCGGCGAATCGGTGAAGGCCTGTATGTTGCCGGGAAGCACGATCTCCGTCTGCGGAGACCCCAGCTTGGGATGAATCACGGCCACGGAGGGAATCGCCAGATCGTGGGTCTCGGTTTTCAGCGCGGCCCGCGCGTTGCGCCGGGGAACGATTCCCGCGATAACGATGGCAGCGACGATCAGCAGCGCGAGGATGGCCCACAGCGCGCCGCGTTTCGAACGTGGCTGCTCGCCCGCCGATGGAACTCCCGACTCTTCCCGTCCCGTCATGCATTCCTCTTCGGCTGTGAGGCCAAACCTATTAGACGATTTGCGACCCGCATCCGTTTCAATCCGAAGCCGTTGCCGGCGATTCCTTTCGATGCCAACCGTGAACGATGGAGAACACCACTGGAACAAAAAACAGCGTCGCCACCGTGGCGAACAGCAGGCCGCCGATCACCGCGCGGCCAAGAGGCGCGTTTTGTTCGCCGCCTTCTCCAAGACCCAGAGACATGGGAAGCATGCCGATGATCATGGCCAGGGCGGTCATCAGCACCGGCCGAAAACGCGTATAGCCCGCCTCCAGAGCCGCCTCCGCGGGCGTCTTTCCGGTTTCAAGCCTCGCCTTCGAGAAGCTGATCAAGAGAATGCTGTTCGCGGTGGCCACGCCCATGCACATGATTGCTCCGGTCAATGCCGGGACGCTGATGGTGGTTCCGGTAATGAACAAGAACCACACGATCCCTGCCAGCGCCGCGGGCAGCGCCATCAATATGATAAACGGATCGAGCCAGGACTGAAAGTTCACCACGATCAACAGATAGACGAGGATGATAGAAAATCCGAGTCCCGCCAGAAGGCCGATGAATGACGCGTTCATCGTCTGAATTTGGCCTCGCACGATGAGCTGCGATCCCGCGGGAAGATCTTTCCGGTTTTGGTCAATGATGGCCTGCATCTCGCGTGCCACGCCGCCCAGGTCGCGGCCTTCGACCCCGCCATAAATATCAATCGTATCTTGAATGTTGTAGTGAGTGACCACGGCCATTTCCGCGCCGCGAGTGACCGTGGTCAATCCGCTCATAATCTGCTGAACCGGGGCGGTGGTGGCGTTGGCGACCGGAATATTCTCCAGGTCCTGGGGCTTGGTGATCCGGTATTGCGGCGTTTGCGTGGCGACGTTGTAGGTTACGCCAGTTCGCAGGTCGAGCCAGTAGGAAGGAGCGGTCTGGGTGCTGCCGCTGAGCGCGATCAGCAGATTCTGAGCCACGTCGCGCTGGGTGAAGCCGACCTGGCTGGCCTTGGTGCGATCCACGTCCATGTGCAGCATGGGGTAGTTGAACGGCTGCTGAATCCGGAAGTCCACGGTCCCGGCGACGAATTTCAACTGGTTCATCAGATTTTCAGCGAATTGACGATTGGCGGCTACGTTGCGCCCGATTACCTGTATATCAATCGGAGCCGGCAGGCCGAAATTCAGGATTTGGGTGACAATGTCCACCGGCAAAACGTAAAACGTCACTCCCGGAAAATCCCGTCCCAGCTTCGATCGCAGCGCGCGGACATATCGCTCGGTCGGTTTATGATTTTTCGCAAGCTCCACCTGAATATCGGCGTCGGCCGGGCCGATCGGCGCCGAGGTGGTGTAAGAGAGGTTCAAATTGCTGTAGGGCAGCCCGATGTTGTCGGTGATGGTGGTGAGCTCGTCCGCGGGAATCTGTTCGCGGATGTCGTTTTCCACTCGGTCGCACAGCGCCGCGGTGTCTTCAATGCGGGTTCCCGTGGGGGCGCGCAGATGGAACTTGAATTCGCCGCTATCCACGCTGGGGAAAAAATCCTGGCCAACGAGAGGAATGAGGGCAAACGTGAGCGCGCAGGCACCCAGAAAGACGACCACGAAGATCTTTCGGTGGCGGATGGCGGTTTCCAGCAGCCGGTGATAGCGCTGCCGGAAATGCTCGAAGCCGGTTTCAAATCGCTCCTGCATGCGCACAAAAATATTTGCGGAGCCCTTGGTTTTCTCGCGGCGCTGTTCCTCCGTTTGTTCGGTGAGCAGATAGCGGGCCATGGTGGGCACCAACGTGCGGGACAGCGCATAGGAGGCCAGCATGGCGAACACCACCGCCTCCGCCAGGGGCGCGAAAAGATACTTGGGGACGCCGGTGAGAAAAAACATGGGCACGAAAACGACGCAAATGGCGAGCGTGGACACCAGCGCGGGCATGGCGATCTCCGACGAACCGTCGAGGATGCCCTGTACCAGTTCTTTGCCCTGATCCAAATTACGATTGATGTTCTCGATGGTCACGGTGGCGTCGTCCACCAGTATGCCGACCGCCAGAGCGAGTCCGCCGAGCGTCATGATGTTGATCGTTTGACCCAGCGCGCTGAGAACGATCAGCGATGTCATGATCGAAAGAGGAATCGACACGGCGATAATCAGCGTGCTGCGCCAGCTACCCAAAAACACCAGCACCATGAAGCCGGTCAGGCAGGCGGCGATCACGCCCTCGCGCACCACCCCGCTGATGGAGGCCTTCACGAAAATCGATTGATCGGACAGCGCGCGGATGTCCACCTTTAAGGGCAGCGACGCCTCCACCGACGGCAGTATCGCCCGGATTCCGGCAATGACGTCGAGCGTCGAAGCGTCCCCCAGCTTCAGGATGGACATCAACGCCGCGCGCGAGCCATTGACGCGCACGATGTTGGTTTGCGGCGTGAAACCATCCCGGACGAATCCCACGTCGCGAACGTAGATCGTGGTGCTGCCAATCGTCTTGATCGGCAGATCATTCATCTCCGCCACGGTTGCTGGAGAACTGTTCATCTCCACCTGATATTCGTAGGATCCCATCTTCGCGGTCCCCGAAGGGAGGATCAGGTTCTGGGCGTTGACCGCGTTGACCACATCGAGAGGCGAGAGACCTTTGGATTGCAACGCGGCGTTATCGAGGTCAACCATGACCGTGCGCTGTTTGCCGCCATAGGGATACGGAACGGTCACACCCGGGACGGTGATGAGCGCCGTGCGAATAAAATTCTGGCCCATGTCGGACAATTGCTGCTCATTCAAGCGCGGCGACGAAAGGCCGAGCTGCAGGATGGGAACCGACGAAGCGTTGTAAATGATGACAAACGGCGGATAGATTCCCGGGGGCAGCTGGCGCACGGCGCTCTGACTGATCGCGGTCAGCTGCGCAACCGCCATGGCCACCTCCACTTTGGGTTGAAAGAAAATCTTGATGACGCCGACACCATTGAGAGACTGCGATTCGATGTGCTCGATATTGTTCACCGTTGAAGTCAGGGAGCGCTCGAAGGGGAAAACGACGCGGTCCGACATCTGTTCGGGCGAAAGACCGGTGTATTGCCACACCACGGTGACGACGGGAATGTCGATGTTCGGGAAAATATCCACGGGCGTGCGCACGATGGACACCACACCCAGGATCAGAATCAGAATCGAGGCGACCACGAACGTATAGGGTCGGCGTATCGCCAGTCGAACAATCCACATCTTTTCAGCGCTCCCAAAGCCTCTTTTGGCGTCCCTTAATCAGACGCATGGCGTAGCCCGGCGGATTCCATGAGACTCCGCCTGTAGGCATTATCTCACGCAGGATTCGAATGCGAAATCCGCGACCGCAAAACCGAGCTTGACGAACCGTTTCGCGGACGCCACAATTCCAGGGTGGGGAGCAGCGTCCTGTCCAAGGAGTTTTGCGATGGCGGGAAGCGTGACCAACCTCGCTGTACTGTGCCTCCTGATTTTAGCGACCATCGTGTGCATATTCGGCCCGCTGACCGTTCTGGGCGTGATGTTCTGGCACTGGCATAAAGAGTTGAGGGACGGCGCCCGCCTGCGCATGGAGAGAACGACTCAAACGAAGTGAACGCTGTGGTCCCGGCTCACATCTTTTCTCAAGACCATGCGGACGGGCCGGGAGAAGTTTGGCGCGCCGCCGGGTCGAATTGGCTGCAAATCTTTTCAGGAATTGGCGATCACCAGGCGAATTCCGTGCACAGTGTGGACAACGTGAATCCTCGCCAGGCGCATCCCACGCCAGTCGGTTCGCTAATTCAGCCGGCAAAATCAGCGAGTTCGCCGCTGGCGGGGGTATTGCTCTTTTGCCGCCGGGCGGGCACGCCTTTGCCTTCGCCGGGGGCTGCGATCCATGGACAGGTTCGATGAATCGGGGGAGAGTTGGAAAGAAGAGTTAACGCCTTAGGTTGGGTTCATCTGGTTGCTTTGTTGTGCGCCTCGGTAGCGACACTTCTTAGTTTCCACGCACGGCATACCGTACCGCGGGCAGCATCAGTGGTATCCAACGCAGGGAAGTCAGCCGACCGCCAATCGGCTTTGGTGAACTCCGATTCTTCCGAGTCCCGTCTGTTGTCGGCCGGACGCCCTGTGTATCCCTATTCGGTGATCCCCGGCGGGGTTGAGAACGGGCAAGAATTGAAGTACGCGGTCTTTCACGATTCCGTTGTCGCCAACCACTACGCAGATTTCAACCTCGCGAGCGCGCGTGTGGTTCGCCTCGACCGGAATCGCGCCGTCTATGTTTCCTACCGGCTAGGCGATCGCGTTTACTGGACGAAAAAAACGCTCAATCTTTTGAAGGGCGAAAGCCTCATCACCGATGGCGTGCACGAAGCGCGGACGCGCTGCGGGAACCGCGTCTCCGAGACCCCGGTCGGTCCGGTGTCTCCGCTGGAACCGTCGTCGCGCGCGATGGCCACGCCGGTCGTACCCGAGCTGCTCGCCGTCAACCAGCCGCCGGGTGGGCCGCCCGGTCCGCCAATTTCCCCGCCAGCCGCTCCGCCGGGATCACCGGGGACTCCTCCTGGCGGCCCGCCTACCGGCGGTGTTATTCCGCCAGTTTATTATCCACCTGTCGGGGGAGGACCTCCGGGACATCACTCGACCATGACGCCACCACCACCTCCTCCGCCGCCACCGCCACCGCCCATTTCAACGCCGGAGCCTGGTTCACTCGCGTTGCTGGCGATCGGGCTGTTGGCTTTGCTCGCTGCCAACGGGTTCCGCTCGATCCGCAAAAAACGGAAATCCTGAAACCTCGTCCCAGCGGGATTATTTCTGCGAGATGTACTTCTGTGTTGAAGTAAGCCCTTCTTGCGCGGCTTCCAGCTGCCTGACCGTCGGCGACAGACCGTGCCTCTCGAAACATTGGGCCACGGCCTTTCCGATTTCGTCGTACCGCCCAGTAGCCAGGGCCACAGCGCTCGGCCCGGCGCCGCTCAGCGCGATTCCCAGCAGGCCGGGCATGCGCGGGAGCGCGAGAACTTCGGCCAGTCCCGGAATCAGCGTCTGGCGCGCGGTCTGATGTAACCGGTCTTGCATCGCGTCCCAGAGCAGGTCGTAGCGGCGATCTTCGAGCGCGGCAACAAAGAGCGCAGACCTCTGCAGGTTGAATACGGCGTCGGCGCGCGGCACGCTCGCCGGCAGCACCGCCCGCGATCTCTTGGTCTCGAGTTTTACGTTGGGCGTGACCACGATCAGGCGAATCACTTTCGGCCAGTGTTTGCGCACCGCGGCGACAGTCCCATCGGGGCGGCTGAACGTCACCACCAGACCGCCTAGCAGCGCAGCGGCGACGTTGTCGGGATGGCCCTCCATCTCGGTCGCATACCGCAGCGTCGCCTCTTTCGATATCGCCCGGCCGGTCACGGCAAAACCCAGCGCGATGCCCCCCACGGTTGCCGCGGCGCTGCTGCCGAGTCCCCCCGCCACGGGAATCTCGTTCTGCACGGCGAGGCGCACGCGCGGCAACGCAAAGCCCTCGCGCTCCGCCGTATGGCGCATGGCGCGAAAAATCAAATTTTGATCTGGATCGCTGGGAAGCTCAGACGTGCCGCGCACTCCGCGGCTTCGCGCGAGCGCCCGTCCTTCGGGTTTTGATA
>Ga0210409_10003672_pt1 | contig 16951 bp, 11 predicted proteins | sample IncBWH17MmetaG_FD_161649 | JGI IMG/M metagenome (GOLD analysis project Ga0210409, IMG submission 161649) | Forest soil microbial communities from Barre Woods Harvard Forest LTER site, Petersham, Massachusetts, United States - Inc-BW-H-17-M | ecosystem: Environmental > Terrestrial > Soil >...
ATCGGAGCGGCCGTCGACGGGCTTGCCCTTCACCTGTTCCGGCGACATGTAAGAGGGCGTCCCCATGACGTGCGCCGTCTGCGCCGTGCCGAATTGAAGTATCTTGGCGGTTCCGAAGTCGGTGATTTTGACAACGTCATCCGGTGTCAGCATGAGGTTCGCGGGTTTGATGTCCCGGTGCACGACATTGTGCTGGTGCGCGAAATCGAGCGCGGAGCAGACTTGCTCCATGACCTTCAAGACGCGGGGCACCGGGAAGGGCTGGCGCGAATCGATGAGCGTTTGCAGGCTGCGCCCCTCAACAAACTCCATGGTGATGTAGAACAGCCCATCTTCCTCGCCGGCGTCGAAGACCACGACGATATTCGGGTGGGTCAGCAGGCCCGCCGCGCGCGCCTCGGTCTGGAACCGGCCGATCAATTCTTCGCGCGACAATCCCGTCCCAGCTTCGGACAGGCGCAATGTTTTCACCGCAACGTCCCGGCCGATCACGGGATCGAACCCGTGAAACACGACGCCCATGGCGCCGCGGCCCAATTCTTCACGCAGATCGTAGCGGCCCGCTTTGGTTAGGGTGGTCACTTATGTTTGACGCGGGGGCGTACTGTGCCCGCCCGTTGACCCGGCTCAGCCTGGTCAGCGAGTAGCGCAGACGCGGAACTGGCGTAAATCCTAGAGTACTCAGGAAGTACTAGCGCCAGGTCAAAAAGCTCCCGGGGGAACCGCCAGCACTCCACGGCCTTCCCTTTGAACATAGCCTTCCGGCATCGGAGCGTCAACGCCACAGAGGGACAGTGTTCCGGGATAGCAATGGCGGGGGCATTTATGACGTCGAGCAGCCAACCTCGATCTTCATGCCTCCAAGTTTGCGGGCATTGGCCGCTGAAGCTTCAAGGCCTTTAGGCCTTGTCCATTCGTCGTTGTTTGTCCCATTTACCCTCTATTCCTCCGTGCAAAGGGGTTGAGCCTCCTGAGCGGCAACTTCAAATCCAAGCGTGAGAGATGTCGTGAAATCAGAGCACTACCCCCAGCCTTGCGATATGGCATCTCCCTCAATCCATGTGATATAAAATAGAAATACACAGGAAACCGAGGAGCAATCTCATGGCCAGGCAAACCAAGCCGGTAGTCGATCGCCGAAATTTCCTGAAGGGCGCGGCGGCAGGAGCAGCGGCGTTGGCCGCGGGACCAGCGGCGGCTGCGGCGCAGCCAGCTGAGCTGAAGCGCACTGTGCCGCCTCCCATGTCTGCCGCGGCGGAAGTGGAAGCGCCATCGGGCGCGGAGGTTTTGACCGCGGATCGCACCGGGTCGGACTTCATGGTGGATGTGATCAAGTCGCTGGGCTTTGAGTACGTGTGCGCCAATCCGGGCTCGAGTTTCCGAGGTATTCACGAATCGATAATTAACTATGGAGGTAACAAAAGCCCCGAGTTCATCACCTGCTGCCACGAAGAGTCCTCAGTGGCTATGGCGCACGGCTACTACAAAGTGGAGGGCAAGCCGCTGGCGGTCCTCGCGCACGGAACGGTCGGGGTGCAGCATGCCGCGATGGCCATTTACAACGCCTACTGCGACCGCGTCCCCGTGTATGTGATTCTCGGGAACATCATCGATGAGACCAAGCGCGTGCCGGGCGTGGAGTGGTTCCACAGCGTGCAGGACGCGGCGGCGATCGTGCGCGATTTCACGAAGTGGGACGATCTGCCCATTTCGCTGGAGCACTTTGCGGAATCGGCAGCTCGCGCGTATCGGATCGCCATGACTCCGCCGACGCTTCCCGTCGTTCTCGTCGCGGATGGCGATCTGCAAGAAACTCCGATCCCATCCGACTTGAAGATCCGCCCAGCGAAGTTGACCACCGAAATGCCGCCCGTGGGCGATTCGGGTTCTGTCGCCGAAGTGGCGCGGCTGCTGGTTGCGGCGGAGAATCCGGTCCTTGTTGCCGACAGAACGGCGCGAACGCCCGCGGGTCTCGCGTGCCTGGTGGACCTGGCCGAGGCGCTGCAATGTTCGGTCGTCGATCAGGCCGGCCGGATGAACTTCCCCACACGCCATCCGCTCAATCAATCCGACCGGGCCCGCTTGGCGGTGGGCGACGCGGACGTGATTGTGGGCCTCGATGTGGCCGATTTTTACGGCATCACGCACACCTATCGCGACCAGATCGAGCGCACTTCGCGGCCCGGCACCAAGGCAAACGCCAAACTCATCACCATCAGCTCGGACGATCTCTACATCAAGGCGAACTATCAGGATTTCCAGCGCTTCAACGAAGTGGATATGGCCCTCGCGGCGGATTCCGAAGCCACGCTGCCTTCGCTGACCGAGGCGGTGAAGCGGCTCACCACGGACGACCGCAAACGCGCGTTTCAGGATCGCGGCGTGCGGCTCAAGGCGGCGCACCTGCAGGCGCTCGAGCGTTCGCGCGACGCCGCGGCGTTTGCCTGGGACGCGAGCCCCATCAGCACGGCGCGCCTGTGCATGGAGCTCTGGGGGCAAATTCAGAATGAGGACTGGTCGCTCGTCGGCGCCACCACGTTTGTCAGCAAGTGGCCGCAGCGGCTGTGGAATTTTGACAAGCATTACCAGTACATCGGCAACGCCGGCGGCTACGGAATCGGTTACAACGCTCCGGCAGCCACGGGCGCCGCGCTTGCCAACCGCAAGCATGGTCGCCTGACAGTCAACATTCAGTGTGACGGCGACCTGATGTACGCTCCCGGTATTTTGTGGACCGCTGCGCACCACAAGATTCCCGTCCTGCACATCATGCACAATAACCGCGCGTATCATCAGGAAGTGATGCAGGTGCAAATCATGGCCGACCGCCACAGCCGCGGCATCGCCAACTGCGGCACCGGGACGACCATCACCGGCCCGGACGTGTCCTACGCCAAGCTCGCGGAAAGCATGGGCATGTACGGCGAAGGGCCGATCTCGGACCCCAAGGAACTGGGACCGGCGATCAGGCGGGCGATCGAAGTCGTGAAGCGCGGCGAGCCGGCCCTGGTGGATGTGGTCACGCAGCCTAGATAAAATTCGATGACAACCAACGTGTCCGTGAAAAGGAGATGCGCGTGAAGCGATGTGCTGAGAGGCATGCGGAAGCGCGCGCGAAACAGCGAATGGATTCGGGCTCGAGCCACGTGGGCAGGCCGGGAAGATATCTGACGTTGTTTCTTTTTGTTTTTGCGGCGCTGCTATTTGGGTTTCCGGCCGCGCGGGCGCAACAGTCTTCCGACGCTCCTCCCAACGGCAACGCGCAAAACGGAAAGAAGCTTTTCATGAGCGACGGCTGCTACGAGTGCCACGGCCGGCAAGGCCAGGGCGCGGCGCAAACCGGAGCGGCGCGCATCGGCCCTCCGCAACTTTCCTTCGACGGATTCCAAAGTTACGTTCGAAATCCGAAGGTCAATATGCCTCCTTACTCCAGCAAAGCGATCCCGGACGAGGACCTGGCCGACATCTACGCGTACCTGAAATCGATCCCGATGCCGCCCAAAGGCAAGGATATTCCGCTGCTGAACAAGTGAATGATTTCATCCGAAAGTGCTTCTCAGTGCCCTCTGTATTAAAAGGTTCTGCTGCCTTCCAGACACGCAAAAAGTCAAAAAGCTTTTAACACAGAGAACACAGAGGGCGCGGAGCCTGAGGTTTTCACCAGTCACAAGATACTGGTCATCAGTCACGGATTGCCACTCACGGCTTCTTCCCCACGTTGTCGCTGATCAGGTCGCCGACCGCGATGGCCTGGCTGATCTGGTCGCGGAGATTTTTCATCTCCCCGGGCGCGTGGGACAACATCAGCGTGTTGGTGTTCGCCGAGGCGCCGATTTCCTTGAGCGTATCGAGATATTGGGTGAGCAGCACCAGCGTCATGACATCGCGCGCCGTGGTGCCCTCGACCACTTTTTGAAAATCCTCCACCGACTCTTTCAATCCCGCGATGATGGCTTTCCGTTGCGCGGCGATGCCTTCGCCCTGCAGGCGTTTGCTCTCCGCTTCCGCTTCGGCTTTTTTTACGGCGATGGTTTTGTCCGCCTCGCCCTTCGCCAGGGCCGCTTCCTGTTCGCGCCGCGCGGCGTTAATTTCGTTCATGGCGGTCTTCACGCGGGCGTCCGGCACAATGTCGGTGACCAGGGCGCGCACGATGGCGAAGCCGAAGTTTTCCATGGTGGCGTCGAGTTCATCCTTGACGGCCTTGGCGATCTGATCCTTTTCCAGATAAGCCTCGTCGAGAGCCAATTTCGGCACGTGGCCAAGAATGACGTTGTAGACGTACGACTCGATTTGCTTCTGCGGGTCGGTCAGCTTGTAGTACGCGTCGCTGACCTTGTCTGCAAGAACCTGGTATTGCACCGATACCGGGATGACCACGAAGACGTTGTCCTTGGTTTTTGTTTCGATCTTGAACGGGAGTTCCTGCACGCGCATGTCCACGCGGTGCACGGTCTCGGCGAACGGCAGCTTGAGTGAAAGGCCCGGCCCGGCGATGCGGGAAAACTTGTTGAACCTTTCGACCACGCCGCGCTCGGCCGTGTTGATCGTGAAGAACGATCCCAGCAGCGCGCCCAGAATGATAAACACGATAAGGAGTACGAGGATCAAGATGATCATTGAGGCTGGGTTATCCATGGACCTCTCCTCCGCGGCAGGGAAGTCATCTCACAAGGAGCTTTGGAAATCAAGGCCAACGCAGCATAGCGCCAGGCGCGCCGCGCGCGCGCTCCAATCGGATAGAGAGCGATCCGGCCCGGATTGTGTTGTAATACGCCCTCCATGGTGAGAATCGTATGATCGCCTGGGAAAATTGGAAGAGACGCCCGCAGATTGTCTGGCTGCGCAAGGCACTTTTTCAAGTGCACCTGTGGACTGGGATTGGCCTGGGGCTTTACATTTTGCTCATGAGCGTGACCGGCTCGGCGCTCGTTTTCCGTCGCGAAATGGTGAAGTCGCTGGCGCGCGAGCCGCGTGTAGCCGCCGGCCCGGGGCCGCGGATGACCGAGGAGGATCTCACGGAAGCGGCCAGGCGCGCGTATCCCGATTACGAAGTGGCCCGTGTCTCGCTGCGGAAAAATCCCGACCAGGCCGCGGAGATCTCGCTGGAGCGGCGCGACAGGAAATTGCAGCGCCTGTTCAATCCCTACACAGGCGCCGATTTGGGCGATTCCGTCCGGCTCGGGTTTCGCTTTGTCCTGTGGCTCGCGGACCTGCACGACAATCTTCTGCTGGCGCAGACGGGCCTGCTCATCAACGCCGCTGGGGGAATTTTTACCCTGCTGCTCGTTCTCACGGGCGCCGTCATTTGGTGGCCGGGGACCGATTCCTGGCGCCGCAGCCTCAGCTTCCGGTGGAAAACAAACCCCAAAGGATTTAACTGGACGCTGCACAGCGCGCTCGGGTTTTGGACCCTGGCGTTTTCGTTCATGTGGGCGCTCACGGGAATTTATCTCTCGATTCCGAGCAGGTTCAACGCGGTCGTCGACTTTCTGGAGCCGTTGAATGCGTCCAGCAAGAAGCTCCGCTTTGGTGATCTGGTGTTGTCCTGGCTCGCGCAGGCGCATTTCGGGCGGTTCGCGGGCATCTGGGTGAAAATTATTTGGACGGTAGTCGGGCTTGCGCCCGCAGCGTTGTTTGTAACGGGGATGCTCATGTGGTGGAAGCGAGTGCTCAAACCCTGGCTGGGACGAGGAGCGTTTGTCCCGCCGGGAGTGCAGGTGGTAGACGCGGCTCGCTCCGAAAATTCTGTTCAAGCGCGTCCGTAGCAGCTTTCCATCCGCAAGTCGGTCGTTCCGCCTCAATGTTTTCTCTGTGCCCTCTGTGTTCTCTGTGGTGAAAGATTCTACATTGTGCGCGTCGCGAGAAAATTCAAAGGCTCTTAACACAGAGAACACAGAGGAGCACAGAGAAAACAGAGAGGAAGGCCGGGGCTTGCACGAGTCACCAGTCACTGGTCACCAGTCACCGCTTCACCGCAACTGCACGAGCGATTCCGGCGAGGACGGCGGAGCGGCGACGGGTTTCAGCGTTTGCGGCCCGCGCCAGTTGTCAACCACGGCGATCTGCTGCACGCAGGACACCGTGCACAGCGGCGCGCAATGTTTTTTCGTGAAGTATTCGCGGCGCAGATCTTCGGCCGTGTATTTTTCCAGCGGAATTGCGGGATAACCGCGCTGCTGCGAGCACCAGTGCACCAGGCCGTCCTCGCAGACGTAGAGGTAGCGCGAGCCGGAGCGGCAGCGCCAGTCGTTCGTCTTGCCCTTGGCGATGTTGTGCTGGAACCCGTTGATGCGCGAAAACCCGCGCTTGCCCATGGCCATGATTTCTTCAAAGATTTCGATCTCGCGCCCGCCGAGCGGTTTCAGTTGTCCCTGTCCGTCGTGCAGAATGCCCACGGTGCTGGTGAAGCCCAATTCCTGCGCGCGGCGAGCAACTTGGAGCGCGTCCTCCGGATTTTTCACTCCGCTGCCCAGCACGGAATTGATGTTCACCTGAAACACGGCGTGGTCGGCGAGCAGCTTCAATTTCTGATCGAGCACCTTGAGGCTTTTTTTCGAGACTTCATCGGGCACGGCATTGTCGATGCTGATCTGCAAATATTCCAGCCCGGCGCGATTGAGGCGCTCGATGCGTTCGGCGGTGAGGAGATATCCGTTCGTGATCATCCCGGATAGGATTCCGTTTTTGCGCATGCGCGCGATGATCAGGTCGAGTTCCGGATGCAAAAGCGGTTCGCCGCCGCTGATGGTGACGACCGCCGTGCCCAGTTCTCCCAGGCGGTCGATCCGGCGAATCATCTCCGCTGCGTCCACCGGCTTCGAAAAATCGTCGAATTCGTTGCAATAGGTGCAGGCCAGATTGCAGCGCCGGATCGGAATGATATGCACGAGCAGAGGATGCCGCGTCGAGACCAGCCCTTTCACCACGCCGCGCATTTCGCGCACACGCGTGCGCCAGGATCGCCATCGCCTCCGCGTTTTTGTGCTGAACGGCATGGCTAAACTATACAGGGATTTGCGGCGATTTTGAACCCGCCAGCGATTGCGTCATGAGCACATTCCGACAACGGCGTGTGCCGCAATCCATGAACCTGAAGCGCTGTCATCAACCGTTCCTAACGCGTTGGCCGTCTTAAGCTTTTGCGCATACTTCACCTGCCCATAATTAGCTGTTTAATCACAAGGCAGATAAGGGGTCGCGCCATTTCGCGTTGGCTACAGTACTATTGGAAGAACCTTCCTCTGTAGACCGCAGCTACAAGTAGGCGGAGCTAAGTCAGTGCGTTCTATGGAAACGAACAAGACGCCTGGAAAGCCGAATCCAATCTTCGGGGAAGCTGAAGCCGGAGTTCGTGCAGGCCGCGGAACGGATTGGGCAGGCCTGGCGTGGGTGGCTCTTCTGGTTGGCGCGGTATTAACCGCATTCATAAAATTGGAACACTTCTTTTTCCCGACCTTGAATTCCGCGCAGCATCAGGCCGTCACGATTTGCGTGGGAACCTTCGCCGCGGTGGTGGGCACTTATTACTCGACCCGGAGGCTCGACCGGGTCATCTCGCTACACGCCCAGGCAGAGAAAAAACTGGGTCTTGAACGCAATGTCCTGCGTACCGTGACCGACAACATTCCCGATAGCATTTTTGCCAAGGATATCGAAGGCCGCTACATGCTCGCGAACAAGGCTTTCGCGAGGCTTCATGGAATGAAGTCTCCCGACGAATTGTTGGGGAAAACCGCCTTCGATTTGTTCCCGAAAGATCGGGCTGTCGCTTTCCATACGGATGACCTCAACGTGATGAGATCGGGCGGGGCAGCGATCGAGTCGGAGCGAACGGCAGTGGACCCTGAAGGAAACGTGAAGGTGCTCCACACGACCAAAGTTCCCTTGGTCGACACGAGCGATACGGTTGTGGGGATCGTTGGCCTGCACCGGGACATTACCCGGCGAAAAAACGCGGAGCAAAAGTTGCGGCAGAGCGAAGCCAACTTGGCGGCTGCGCAGCGCATCGGCCATTTTGGAAGCGTCGAGGTCGATCTCGTTGACTTCGAGGAACCGGAAAAGAACCCGGTGCGTTGGTCTGATGAAGTGTATCGGATTCACGGCTATCAGCCCGGAAGTATCGAACCGTCCAGGCCGACTCTCTTCCGGTTAGTTCATCCGGATGACAGGGAGCAAGTCCAGCAGGCGCTAAATCACGCCGTACGTGAAGCCAAGCCATATGAGATTGAATTCAGAGTGATACGTCCGGACGGCTCCGTGCGAAGCATACATGGCCGCGGCGATATCATTTTCGATCCGAAAACCCACAAACCTGTGAAATTGGTGGGAAGCGTTCAGGATGTCACCGACCGCGTCGAAGCGGAAATCCAGCTGCACAATGCCAATCGGGAATTGGCTGAGAAAGTGCAGGAATTGGAGCAGCGCTCGAAAGAAATTAATCTCCTGAGCGAAATGGGAGGCCGGCTTCAGACTTGCAAGGATGCGGAGGAAGCTTACGTCGAGATTGGCAATGTGGCGGAACAATTGTTTCCGAAATGGTCAGGCTCGCTGTGCATAACCAGCGCTTCCAGAACGGCTGTGGAGACCGTTGCCGATTGGGGTAATCCCGGCGGGGGAGAGCGAGTGTTTGCACCGGACGACTGCTGGGCATTGCGTCAAGGCCAGCCGCAATCGTTTCGACGAGGGCAAAGAACAGCGCCTTGCCGCCACATCGATCCGGCGGATGTGATCGAGTCTCTCTGTGTCCCCTTCATGGCGCAAAATGAAGCCCTTGGAATCGTGAGTTTGCAGAGGAGAGCCAGCCAAGATCGAATGGAGCCTTTGCCTCGATCCTCCAGCGAGGACGTCCGTCAGTTGGCGGGAGTGCTGGCCAGGCAGGTGGCTTTGGCGCTTGGAAATCTTAAATTAAAGGAGAGTCTAAAGAATCAATCGATTTGCGATCCGCTTACGGGACTCTTTAATCGCCGCTATATGGAGGAATCGCTGGAACGGGAGTTTAGCCGGGCCAATCGAAGCAAGACCACAGTCGCGATTATCATGATGGATATTGATCACTTCAAACGATTTAACGATACATTTGGCCACCAGGCCGGCGACGCGCTTCTTCGTTCCCTCGGAGATCTTTTGAAAAGGAACACGCGGGGCCAGGATATCGCCTGCCGCTACGGAGGAGAAGAGTTCGTGATTGTGCTCAGCGATTCCAATTTAGCCGGGGCTCTGCAAAGGGCTGAAATTCTGCGCCAGCAAGTGAAACAACTGAGCGTCGAGTATGCCGGCCAGCTCCTGGGAGCGGTCAGCGTCTCGATCGGCGTGGCTCTCTTTCCGGACCACGGCACAACGATGGGCGACGTTCTAAGAGCTTCCGACCAGGCATTGTATTGCGCGAAACGCGAAGGGCGCGACCGCGTCTCGGTGTGGACAGCTGAGGCAGTGGTCTGATCTAGCAGCACGATGAGTCCTGGTGAATTTTCCTACCTGATCTGAGGGGCATTCCCAAACAAAACTAGCAATCGCTGTCGTCCGGCGCACCTTTGCCAGTCAAACCACGCCAGGCCCGGAAGCTTGCCGGTCGTGGCGCCGATTCGCGCGGCCGACATGACGCCTCGTGAATCGCCCAAGTTGAAGGACTTGGGGAGGTTTGGCGGCTGCGACCGCGGTAACGAGGTTTGTGATACGAGTGAAAAGCAACAGGCTGAAGCCTGTCCTACCTTAAACCCAATGCCATGCGAGGGATTGGGTGCTTGATGTAGGATAGACGACACGGGTGAAATGAAATGGGGCGTTCTGGTCACGGGCATATTTCTGAGTATTCCATCGAGGATTTTACGATCGCTTCCGAAATGAAATATATGCTTGGGTCCTGCAAGGCCAAGCGATCATGAAGAAGCAACGGGCCTCGAGAATTGCCGCTCTGTCCCTCGGCGCCATCTTTTGCAGTGGAGTTCCGCTTCAGGTGACGGCACAGGATCAGCCGCAGGTAGAATCCCATTCCGCCTCGGTTTGGTCGACCCTCAGAGAAGGAAAATTATCCGTCAATGTCCGGTACCGCTTCGAGGGTTTTGAACGCGACGGCGCACAGTTCACCGCAACCTCCTACGCCTCCACACTACGGCTTTCCCTGGGCTACGAGACGCCGTCCTTCCATGGGTTCACCGTTTTCGCGCAGGGTGAAGGCGTGACTGTCCTCGGACCCGCCGACTATAGCATCCCTTTGCGTCACTCTCAGAATCACCCCAACCTCCCCACGATTCTGGAACCCAAAAGCCTGGAAATGAACCAGGGCTACGTGAAATGGACGCACAGCATCACGAATAAAACGCTGACGTTGACCGCGGGCCGCCAGGAACTTACGCTCAATGATGGACGTTTTCTCAGCATATCGAACTGGCGCCAGGTCCACGGAACCTTTGACGCGGTTCGATTCGACACCGACTTGCCCTTGAATTTTTCCTTTACCTACGCCTTCATCAACCGCTTCTATCGAGAGGACGGCTACGACGCCACCGACGGCCAACAACCCATGCATTCGCACCTGTGGAACCTGGCATGGAGCAAACCCGACAAGATCAAGATCGCCCTCTACGGTTTGCTGTTGGACCAGCACGTGCCCGCTCAATTCTTCAATTCCTCTCAGACATACGGCGTGCGGGCCACGGGCCCGTTTCAATTCAACAAAGACTGGAGCCTCATTTACACTGCGGAATACGCCAAGCAGAAGAGCTTCGGTTCGAACCCCGACCGGGTTGATGCGAATTATTACCTGGGAGAACTCGGCCCGGGCTGGCACGAGTTGAGGGTCAAAGCGGGCTACGCGTTTCTTTCCGGCCACGACACAACCGACCTGCTGACCACGCCGTTGGCTCCCCCGTTCAACGGTTGGACGGATCTGTTCATCAACAATCCGGTAAAGGGCAGCGCCAGCGGGCTCGAAGCCCGTTACCTCAGCGCCAGCGGCCCCGTGCGATTCCTGAACGGAGCCTTGGCGACCGTAATCTTTTACGACTACCACTCAGACAACCTGCACATTCACTATGGCCGGGAATTGGATTCGGCTATGTCATATAAATTCAAGAGATTCCATAATCGCTGGGAAATCGGTTGGCGCTTCGGCCGCTATTGGGCGGACCAGTTGTTCACGAACGCCCTGCGCACGTCGGTTTACACGAGCTTTACACTGTAATGGAAGCGCCGCATCGCTTGAGGAGGGAAGGAATGCGAAACTGGGTCCTGAGCGCGTGTCTCGCTTTTGCTTTGCCCTGCAGTGCACTCGCACACCGGTTCGCGACGAATGACAAAGCGGCCCAGACCGCGCCGTCGCAAAATAAGACCTCTCAGCCCAATCTGGCCGGGATGCTCGAAGCGAAAGTGAGGGCCGCGTGGGCGGCATTCAAGAATAAAGACAAGGACGGCTACGCGGAATTTCTCACCGATGATTTCCAGGCCGTGGAAGCCGACGGTGACGGGGAGCGCCCCAAGTCCCATATCCTGCGCGAAGTCGAGCACAGCCAGTACACCGATTATTTGCTTCAGCTTTTCCAAGTTCAACAGCTCGGGGCAAACTACGCTTACGTCACCTATGAGTCCACCGTGCAATTCCCGCAAGGCTCGGCCACGCGGTACAGGAGAGTCTTCATAGGCGAGCTTTGGACGAGGCGGGACAGCCAGTGGAAAATGATGCGCTATCAAGAGACGCCGGTCCGCTAGGTTCGGGCTGCGTATAGCGGGACATTTGATCCGCACACGCGCGTCCATGTTTACAATTCCGATCGAGCTTTAGCCCGCCATTTACTGTGAAGCGTATACCCCGACGCAACCATTGGCGGCTTGCGATTGGCATAGTGGGCTCACGCCGAGGGGCACGAAGATATGGTTGTTGTCAGGATCGGCGGCGACGCTGTGCGAGAAGCCGGTCGTGGGCACGTTTTGCAGCCACTGCCGGGAGCGCGCATCGATCACGCCGAGAACAGGTCCCGGGATCATGTTGCTCGCTCCCAAATAATATTTGGAATCGCCGGGGTTGTACCACCCTTGGTCAGCGCCCCCAACATTGTTGATTGTCGAGAGGATGGCTCCAGTGGTGCCATTCATGATGTATGTGGTAGGCGCGAAAGTCCGCCCGTCATGCCCTGCGCAAGTCACCAGAACGTCCGTGCCGGGTCCCATAATTGCACCTGTCGGCATGCAGTCCGGAACGGGGAAGCTGTTGATCACTGCCGGTCCATATACAGTGGCGCCCTTGGCCGTGGTGAATGCGTGAAAGGGATCGATTTCATCAATGCTCCCGACGGTGAGGTCGGCCGTCGAGTTACCGTTCGTCAGCAGGAAGTGACCCGTGTTGGGATTGAAAACGGATCCGCCCAATCCGGCGATGGCGATCGCTCCGACGCAACCCGGTGGCGTACCGGGGCCCGGCGGGCAGAAAACGCCGCCAACTTGGGTGGCAGTGGTCGCGGTCAGCATGGGTCCGTGATGACAAGGAACATCCGGGTTGAATCCGGCTGCGTGGCCGGAGGCGCCGGAAGGAACGGACGGGCCGGGTATGCCTGGGGCGGGGCCGGCGAATTGGAGAGTAGGATCGGGGCAGGAGAATTTGTTTAGGTTCGCGCCCTGGTCGTCGATCACCGTGGTGATATCGTTTTGCGCCGCGCCGTCGTAATAAATTTGCCCAAGAATACATGAGGAGTAATTCGCCGGGAAGGCGGGGCTGCCGGGACTGTAGGGTATGGGCGGGACGCCGGGCCCGGGCGTGACGGTTCCGTAGGGCAAGCAGTGCTGTTGCGACAACGTGCCGGTCTTGGTCACGATGCCCGTGGCGTCGACGATTGTGGCAAACGGCAAACCAGGGTCTCCATTAATGACCAGAAAAAGAAAGTGCTTGCTGCCGTCCGGGGCGGTGATAAAGCCACCAGTGGTCGATAGCTCATCGGCCCGCAGGTCGCCGCAGGTGGGATCGGAGAAAGCTCGCCCGCTGGCCGACCCGATGCATCCGGTAATGCCGTTGGGAAGCCCGTCGTAGTCCGGGGGCGTGCCGGTCACGATAGTGGCGACGACGGTAGGCGGGGTCGCCGGGTTCGCAAGCGTCGCGGCCATATCGAAAACCGCAACATTTGAGGCGCCATTGCCCACAAACAGAAACTTCCCATCGGCCGAAGTTTCGACGCCATCCGGACCTTGCAACGGGAAAATATTATTGCCGCGTGTGCCGCAGCAGACGCCGCCCACAAATCCGCCGAAATGGCCGTTTGCGCCAAAGAAACCAGGGAGACGAAAGTTTCCCGTCTTGCAACCAAACTGTACGTAGTTTCCCTGTGCTGAAGTGATGGGAGGAATGACTTGATTTCCGGCCGAATCCTGGAAACACAGGCTGGCGTTGTTTCCGGATTCAGCGATGGAACTGTCCCCGCCGATCGCAGCCACCGCGATGTTGTTGACCGTGTTGAAGACGGCAACATCGACGCCGACGGTGTCTGCCACGTAATAGAGCCGGTTGGCCGGATCCACCCAGCTGATATCGAAGAGGTTGAACGGGCCGCCGGGCGCGCCCGAGGCGCTGTGTCCCGGCACCGCCATCACATCAATCAGGCCGACCGTCGCGTTCTTGTCGGTTCCGCACACCGGGCAATTCGCCGGGCTACTCGCGCAACTGGTGGACAGGCAAATAAATCCGAACAGCGCAGCCAGTGAAAAGCGGGGCAACCACTTCGACTTCATCAAGACGCCTCCTGCGATATTATCCAGCGAACGATTTAACATTTTTCAATAAACCGAAATTGGGTCTGCACTGCCTAATCGCCCATCAGAACCGGAACTGAATCCCTTCCAAAAACACAAAGTAATTCCGGGGCAATATGCCCTGCGTGCTCGGATTCACCAGCTGATCGATGTTCAAGTCTGTACGGACAACAACCCAATAGTTGAGATACCAATTGAGCCCAGCGGTGATCTGACTGGTGTGGTCGCTGAACGTAGGGACTGTTCCCGCCGTAAGCGGGCAGGCCGGAATTGTGAACGCATCACAAGTCGCGCCGGCAGCTCTTCCCTGCACCCAGGAATACCGGAACTTTAGCTGCCACGCGCCCCACCCTGGGCCGCCAGTCTCTCCCGGCGAGCTCGGACCGATCAACGAATGCTTTATACTCGGCATGGCGTTGTCCCGCGTACTCTCGCCGGTCAGGAAATAGGTAAGATCTCCAGAGACGCCCTTGCCCACGACGCCGGGCAGGGTATTGAATCCGACTCCGCCGTTGACGAAAGAGCCGATGCCGGTGCGTTTCTCCAAGACTTGGGTGTACTCTCCGCGAACGGTCCATGGACCTTTTAACAACGAAAAAAATCCGTTATACCGCTGAATTCCGCCGTTGATCCGGAATTGAGGGAAGAAATTGTAGGCGTTGTCAGACATCACGCCGTTGAAGCTAAGCTCGTTAGAGAGAGCCTTGGACCGGCTGTGTTCGATGGAGCCGCCGAAGGCGAAGCCCTTCAGCCAGCTGCTATCCGTTTGTTTCCAGGGAAGGAATCGCACCTTGCCGACGACTTCGGGCTCATTGGTCGTTCCATTTTGAAGGAGTCCCTGGCCATTGAAAACACCAACCCAGTATTGTGCGCGGTCACCCGCCAGGCTGCCGTGAATATCTACGCCAGGAGCGCGGTAGGCGCCCGTCGCGTTCGGAAGCAGCACGGCGGCAACGGAGTGCGAATTGAATTCATAGGCGGTTTCCAGCCACAAGGCTTCTTGGGAGAACGGAACTCTGTACTGCCCGCCCATGATATTGAAAGAGGTCCAAGGCTTGAAATCCAAATACGCGTCACGAATTGTAAGTGGGGAGGCCGATTCGAACAGAAACTCATAATCAAGTTGCTTTCCGTATTGGCCCTGAACGCCAAAACGAGCACGCTGAATGGCAAAAGTGGCCGGAGGTGCGCCATCACCTTTGTAGAAGTTGTATTGTGCATTGAAGTATCCGATGGGCATGACCGTGAAGTTGCCGTCGGAACTCCTCATATAGAAATGTTCGCCGTTCCAGCCGGGAATGATTGAGGGTGTGTCGCTGGTTTTTTGCTGAGCCGCATCGGCCTCTTTTTGAACAGCATTGATTTCCGGCGTAGCGGCCTCCGCCGGTGAAGCGGCGGGAGAGGGTCGCGCGGAGTCCACGAGCAAGTTTGCCGGCACCAGGCGCGCCTCGCCGGGCGCTCCGTTGTTTACGCCTCGGACGAACTGCTGGACAGTAGCCCTCAATTCCGCCACTTCTTTCCGCAGTTGCGCGACTTCTTCCTCGGTCGCGGCTGGGGAAACGGCTCTCGCTGGAGGGCCGAAAAGATCGCCATTTTGGGCGTAAATCAGCGGGGCAGGCGTGAGGAAACATATCCCAAGCAGCACGACGACCTTGGATGGCCAGCGCATTTGTGAATTCTCCAAAAGCAAATTTGTTGAGATCGGACGATGGTTGGAAGACCCAATTCGGCCCGAGTGGTCCGACGATATAACATGTCATTAAAATTCTACAAATATTTTTTCTTTGGGAAACGTCAATTTACGCTGAATGCTCATTCTGGATAGATATTGAGGTAATCATCAACAAAAATTAAGTGATCGCTCTTTCTCCTTCAATTCACGCCTCAATTTGTATGAGATTCGCCATGCAATCGGGCAGGGCCCGCCATTTGCAAGATAATTCAGTCGGAAAGGAATTAGAGGATGATCTCCGCGCTGCCAGCTTAAATCTACCCGCCGCGGGTGTGCATCTCGAGGTGTGGATCCAGTCGAAGCTGCTCGATTCCGACCAGCACGCCACGCTGTCCCGTGGCGGCGCGCAACTCCGCCCCGCGATCCGTGCGCGCGCGCCAGACGGTGGAAATCCGCGCTGCTATTTCCTCGGGCGCTGCGCCTGCGCGCAACATTTGGCGGAGATCGATGCCGGCTTGCGCGTATAGGCACAAATACCAGAACCCATCCGCGGTCAGCCGGCTGCGGTCGCAGCTTCTGCAGAACGGCGTGGTGGTCGAAGCGATGATGCCGAACACCGTGCCGTCCGGAAGCCGGAAGCGCTCGGCAGGCGCGGAGGAATTTTCGTTGAGCGGCGTGATTGTTCCGTAGCGCTTACTGAGCCGGTCAAGCATCTCGGCACGCGTAAAAACTTTTTCGAGCGACCATTCGGTCGCGCCGCCGACGTCCATGTACTCAATGAAGCGCACTTCCGCTTCGAGTCCTCGGCCATATTCGATCAAGTCGGCAAGCTCGTCGTCATTCACGCCGCGCAACACGACGGTATCCAGCTTGAGCTTCGGAAAGCCCAATCGCCGAGCGATTGCAATCCCTTCCAGCACTTGCGCGTGTGAGTTGCGCCCGGTCAGCGCGGAAAACCTTTCCGGCCGCAGCGTGTCCAGACTGAGCGTCACGCGATGGAGTCCCGCGGCGCGAAGGGCCTGGCCTTGCTCGGCGAACAGCACGCCGTTGGTGGTGAGCGCGAGATCGCGAATCCGGGGACTGGCCGCCAGCATTCGAACCAGTTGCGGCAGATCGCGGCGCAAGAGCGGCTCGCCCCCCGTCAGGCGCACGTCTTCCACACCCAGCGAAGTAAACACTTCCACCAGCCGCGCAATTTCCTCAAAGGTAAGCAGTTCTTGCCGCGGCAGCCAGACGTATTCTTCCTGCGGCATGCAATAGTTGCAGCGCAAGTTGCACCGGTCGGTCACCGAAACGCGCAGGCTGCGCAGCGGCCGGCCAAGCCGGTCGGCGAGAGCTGTGCCGGGAGACACTTCAGCCGGGGTCCGTGAATTCGGAAGCATGTCTACATGTTAAGTGGTCCGTGTCGGTGCGTCAACTCTTTGGCGGCTATGCCCGGTCATGGAAACGAGGCGCGAGACAAATTGGCAGGGAATAAGAAAATACTAACCTTCGTCCTTGGCTTGCTCTTTGAGCTTGGCGATGACCGTCGGATCAGCAAGAGTCGTA
>Ga0210409_10003674_pt1 | contig 16940 bp, 13 predicted proteins | sample IncBWH17MmetaG_FD_161649 | JGI IMG/M metagenome (GOLD analysis project Ga0210409, IMG submission 161649) | Forest soil microbial communities from Barre Woods Harvard Forest LTER site, Petersham, Massachusetts, United States - Inc-BW-H-17-M | ecosystem: Environmental > Terrestrial > Soil >...
TGCGCGCCCTTCGGAGCGCGCAGCGCGACATGCAGAACCGCGCGCTGCTCGGTGACGTTGATCTTGTCGCCCGCAAACATAGCGTCGATGTGTTGGCGCAGGCCGGACTGCTCCGCAAGCTGAATGAGCAGCCGCGTCGTTTCGCTGGTGATTCGGTTCTTCGAGTAATCGAAGTAGAGACCTAGAGCCTGGAGCGTGAAGCGTTCGCTGCGCTGTGGATCCTCCGCGAAGAGCTGCCTAAGGTGCGAATTCCGGATCTTGGCATAATGTTCCTCGAGCGCCTTCCAGGCTGGCCGGTTGCGGAGTGGAACGATGGCGCGCAGAGATTGTGGAATGGTCATGAACCGCCAAGCGAAAGGCTGCCCTTTTCTTGCTTAGTTACGATCGGTATTAACCAGGTGATTGCCATCGTGCTCCACGCACGGAGATTCCTCAAGTGCGTGGCCACCCTCCAGCCCATGGATCAAATGGCGGCTATACACCCACGGGCGAGTGAACACTTTGGGGTCCTCGATGCTGATTTCCCAGTTGATCACGTTGCCCTCGCGCGTCAACTTTTCGATCACGTGCATAGCATCGCTATGGATGGTGCCGTTCTGGCTCAGCCAGGTGTCATCGACAAAGTTGGTCACATCGACCACCATGGTGTTCCCTTCCCAATGGCCGATCGAGTCGCCGTAATAGGAGGGATTGAGCGTTGCGTCATGCCCGCGGCCATCGGTTGAGACCACGCGAAACGCATTTTGCTCCGAAGAGTTAACCGTGTCGTAAAGAAATACGAGAGTCTTCGGAGTTTGCACAATCTCGGTCGGCGGGCCCACGCGCGGGAATCCTTTTGGCGCGCAATAGAATGCCGGGTCCATCTTATTTTGGTGCTCCGCCAGGTCTTTTACTTTAGCGACCAGCTCAGGCTTATAAGGAGGGAGATTCGCGCCCTCGGTGCGTTTCTTCAGTTCAGCAGCCTTTTCCGGCGTCTGGTTGGGAGCCTCCTCCTGGCGCTGCGTGTAGTAAGTCTTCCCGTCCGCACTGAGTTTACCCTGTGTGACGGCGTAACCCCACCCAGCCGGCGCCCAGAAGCCAGTGAGGTCCGGATGCCCGTCGGGCAAGTGCGGTGAGCGCGCCTTCTTCGCCGCCTCGACGGCCGCAGGAGGCGGCTCCTTGAACGGAAGGCCGGTTCCGTCCGGATCGGCGCCGGCAAAGGTCTGGTCTTTATCCAGCCCATATCCCACCTGCACCTTCTTGTCGTTGATGGCGCCGGGCGGGAGCTTCCTACTCTGGGCAAAACCAGGGGCGCCCATCGAGCACCAAATCGCCACCGCCGCGAGTGTCGCTACGCTATTCGTAAGGGAAGGACGCTTCATCTCTCACGCTCCTCGCTCATTCGCTCTTATTCGCTTTTTCTAATTCGGCCTGATCTTTTCCGATGACGATCTTGTGGCCGTCCGCGAACGTGAACGTCTTCACCAGCCCAAGATTCTTGCTGCCGTCTTTAGCCGAATAAGCCTCGATGGTCACCGCGTCGCCGACGCTAAACATGGTTCTCAACACGCCGGATCTTCGCAGATTGCCGGGAGGCCCGGTTTCAAAGGAATAGGCGGTCACGGCTCCTTTGTCATCCTTGGACTCGAGGTATACATAGGCGTGGGGATTCACCCACTCGATTTTTGTAAGCGTGCCCTTCACGGTGAACGATTTCGAGGTATCGAACTCGGCTGTGATCGAATGGTGCGCCCACAGGGGCATGGTCAGCAGCAACCCGAGCATCAGCCACAAACTGCCCCGGATCTTCCGCAGACCGGTCGCGGCCGCACCTAGAAGCTTATGTGTCGTCATGCACTCCTCCCTCTTAGAAAGAATACTTCAACTCAAACTGAATCACACTGGGGCTATCTTGGGAAGCGACACGTCGCACAGAGCCCTCAAGCGCGCCATAACTCAAGGACGGGCAGCTTTGAAGCAACGATCTGTTGCGCCACGTCCGTGGAAGGGGCCTGAGTCACCACCACGTGACTGGCCCAGCCAAGCACATCCTCGGCCTCATCCATTAGTAAAGCTCCAATATGGGGAATCACGCCTAGTACAAAATCACGGTTAGACCCGTAGATGTTCTTCAACCGGATGTATGGATCCCAGACCCGAACTTGTTTTCCCTTTCCGATCAGATATTCGAGCAGGTTCACCGCCGTGCTCTCGCGCAGATCATCCGTGTTCTCCTTGAAGGCGAGGCCGATGACACCGATCCGCGGGGCGTTCAGGTCCATCACTGCCTGGATGGCCCGCTCCAGATGCCGCTGATTGCTCTCCAGGGTGTTCATGAGCAGCGGAAGTCTCAGATCCAGCCGGGCCGCGCGATGCTCCAGCGCCCGCAGGTCTTTCGGCAGACAGGAGCCACCAAAAGCGAAACCGGGTTTCAGGTACGCGGGTGAGATGTTCAGCCTTACGTCGCTGCACAGAGTCGTCATCACCTCCTGCGCAGGGATGCCGAGCGTGTGGCACAGCGCTCCAATCTCGTTAGCGAAAGAGATCTTTACCGCATGGAACGCGTTGCACGCGTATTTGATCATCTCAGCCGATCGCAAAGAGACCAGGCAAGGCTCGCCGCCGAGGCCGTCGTAAATTCCAGCCACGCGTTTTACAGCCTCACGATCCGAGCCACCCACCACGATGAGTGAAGGTTCCATAAAATCCTTCACCGCTGAGCCTTCCCGCAGGAACTCGGGGTTGGAAACCAGGGCGACGTTATGGCCGGCCAGCACCGGCTGCACCACTTCTTCGAGGGTGCCGGGGAAAACAGTGCTGCGCATGGCGAAAATCAGGGGCTCGGAGCGCTTCGGCAGTGTGGCGGCGACCTGCTCAACCACGCGTCGTACCTGATCCAGGCCCAGATTCCCGTTGCGCTCGGAAGGCGTGCCCACGCAGACCAGCGCGATGTCCGCATCCGCCAGAGCCTCTTCGGCCGAAGTCGTGGCTGAAAGAAGGCCGCCGGCGGCCGTCGATTTCACGATGTCCTCCAGGCCGGCCTCGTAAAAGGGAGCTTTGCCGGCTGAAAGCTGTGAAACTTTGTACTCGTCCCGATCGACGCCGGTGATGCGATGTCCGAGCGACGCAAGGCAGGCCGCTGTGACAGAGCCAACGTAGCCGAGACCGAATACCGCGATGCGTGAGGGAGTCATGGGTGCGATGACTCTTTCCATCTAAGCACACGCGGCCACGCGCACAGCCACGATTTGCTCGAGACTTTGGACTTTGCGGTATCGGCTGTCTATTTACGTCGCCGATCGAGGGCGCGGTCACTTGCCGACGCCAAGGGAGGCGTATACTCAATCGAGGAGATTCTCCATATGCTACGACATTGCCTAGGATTTGCAGTCGGGTTCGCGATGCTCACGTCTAGCGGCTTGGCCCAGGGACCTTATAAGGTGCTGAAGACCGTCAAGGTCGGCGGCGTGGGCGCCTATGACTATGTTCAGGCGGACGTCGAGGGACGCCGGTTGTACATTGCGCGCACCGGTCCGTCTCCCCGGATGACGGTTTATAACTTGGACACGCTCGAATCGGTTGGTGAAATCCCCACCACCAATTTGCATGGAGCCGCGATCGACCCCAAGACCAATCACGGCTTCGCCACCTCCAAGCCCATTACGATGTTTGACACCAAGACCCTCAAGGTGATCAAGACGATTGATGTGCAGGGCAATCCGGATGGCCATTTTTTCGACCCCTTTAGCCAGCGGGCCTACATTCTGAGCCATGTCTCGCCGCATGTGACTGCGATCGACACCAAGGACGGCACCGTGGCCGGCACGGCCGATATCGGCGGCATGCCGGAGCAGGCCGCCTCCGACGGCAAGGGTCATCTGTACATCGACGTGGAAGACAAGGACAACATCGCCGTGCTGGACACCAAGACTCTCATGGTAACCACCCATTACGAGGTCGCGGGAAAAGGGGGCACGTGCGCCGGCCTCGCCATGGATGCCAAGAACCACATCTTATTCGCCTCCTGCCGTAATCCCACGAACATGGTGATCCTCAACGCCGACGACGGCAAAATCATCACTACGCTGCCGATCGGCGGCCTCTCGGATGGCGCGCTGTTCAACCCGAATACGATGGAAGCGTTCAGTTCGCAGGGCGATGGCACGCTGACGATCGTCAAGGAAAACAGCCCCACCAGTTTCGTGGTGGAACAGACCTTACCGACCATGATGGGCGCCAGGACGAGCACGCTCGACACCAAGACCAACCGGATCATCTTGATCGCCGCTGAGTTTGGTGCGCCTACTCCGCCGGCACAACCCGGTGGACGCGCGGGGCGTGGCCAGATCATTCCGGATTCGTTCTCCATCCTGGTCGTAGGGAAGTGAAGGCTACGGAAGTGCGGGCGCGCGGTCGAGGATAGGCTCGAACTCGCGCGCGACGGCCTTCCAGGAGCAACGCGCCGTAACCATCTCGCGCGCCGCGGCGGCCAGGCTCAGGCGTTCCTCGGGATGGTCAAGCAGATCGAGACACTCGCGCGCGAACCCGGCGGCTGTTTTGGCGAGGCGGATGTTATCGGGGTGTTGCACCTCGAGCCCTTCGGCTCCAATGACGGTTGAGACGACGGCGGTTCCCGCAGCCATCGATTCGTAGATCTTGAGCCGGGTACCGCCTCCGATGCGCAGCGGCACGATCGAAATTTTCGCGCCCCACAGATACGGACGAACGTCAGGCACAGTGCCGGTGACGACGACGCCCGGATCGGCCGCGGCCAAGTCGAGGATTTCCTGAGAGGGCGTGCGGCCCACCACGGCCAGACGGATTGCGGGATGCTGCAGGCGGATCAGCGGCAGCACTTCGCGGACGAACCATGTGACGGCGTCGATGTTGGCCAGCCAATCCATGGAGCCGACAAACACGAGTTCTGTCTGCGGCGCTGGGTCTGACTGCGGCGGCGCGAAATACTCCAGATTCACGCCGGTTGAGATGGGCGTCACGCGAGTCACTCCGAAGAGGGAACGCATTGCGCCGGCATCCTCCTCGGAAACCGCCACAATGTGGCCCGCGGCGAGGCTCACGCGGCGCTCGTATTCGAACATTCGCGCGGCCTGGAGCCGGAAGTAGGCTTTGCGGAGCGCCGTTGCCGCGTGTTCGGCATTGCGCCGCCAGATTATCGTCTCAACGTTGTGCTGGAAGAAAAGCGCGTGCTCGAGGTCGGGGAAGTAAGAGGTCGGGGCCAGGTGATCCACCACCGCACGGTCGAATCGTTCTTTGCGGATCAGCTCGGCCAGGAACAAGCGTATGCCGGGAGGGCAGAAGCGGCTAACCGCTACCGGCACGGAGGAAAACAATCCGCGCGCGAGCTCGGCATAAAAGGCGGGCGAGGGTTTGACTGGCGCGGCATAGCGAAAGGGATAGGCGCGCGCGCTGTATTCGCCCGCCCGGCGAGGCCCCTCCGGTGACCGGGGGTCTTCGAGCGCCACGTAATGGATTTCATGCCACTGGCTGAGCCAGCGCAACATTTCGAGAGTGCGGATCTGCCCGCCTTTGGTGGTCGGGTGCAGGAAATTGGTGTTCACCCAAAGGATCTTCATGAAGCGGCGAGGGTGCCTGTTTCGGTGAGCAGACCCCCAGCCCAGCGCTCGCGCCGCCCGGTGAGAAACGCATCGCCCCAAATCTGGAGATTGAGCAGGCGCCAGATGCGGTCGGTGGCGTCCTCCTGGCCGGCGGCGTGGCGCTCGAGCAGCGTGCGCACCTGGGCGCGATCGGAATAGGCGGCGAGGATTCCGCCAGGGTCTTCGAGCAGCGCGAGCAGCGGCTGGGCTTTGGGCTCGAGCAGCCACGGGCGCAGCGGCGTGGGGAAGCCCATCTTGGCGCGGTAGGTGATGGAGCGAGGAAGAAGATCCTCCACCGCTTTCTTGAAAATGTACTTGCCGCTTCCGCCGCGCAGCTTGAGCGATTCGGGAACCGACGCCGCGAACTCGACGAAGGGATGATCGAGGAATGGCACGCGGCTCTCGATCGAGGCGGCCATGCTCATGCGGTCCTGTTTCATGAGGAGCTCGACGAGGTACGTCTTCTGGTCGGCGTACAGGAGCTGATCGAGAAACGAACGGCGTGGCTCCGACCGCCAGTAGCGCTGGTAGTTGCGATACGGCGAAGTATGCGGGAGCGACGGGAAGAGACGATGCTGTTCGGCTTCGGAAAAGGCGCAATAGAAATTGTCGAGATAGAGCGATTCGATAGAGTCGCCGCGGCCCAGAAACGTGTGGCCCAATTTGCGGCGCACCGAAGCGCTCAGCAGCCGGGAGCCGGCCACCTGCGAGCGCACGGCATGACGCAAGTTTGCGGGCAGGCAACCGTAGGCACGGCCCAGGCGCTGGTTGATCCCGTGTGTACGATAGCGGGCGTAGCCGCCAAAGAGCTCGTCGCTGCCTTCGCCGGTGAGCACCACCTTCACCTGGCGGGATGCGAGTTTCGACACGTAATAGAGAGAGATGTTGGAGGGCCATGCGAGTGGCTCATCCTGTTGCCAGACCAGTTCGGGCAGGACGTTGAAAAAGTCGCGCATACCGATCTGGACTTCGTGGTGGTCCGAACCGATATGGGCGGCCACTTCGTGGGCATAGCCAAGCTCGCTGTAGGGCGCCTCGGCATAGCCGACCGCGAAGGTCTTCACCGGCGTATCCACCATCCTCTTCATGAGCGCGGCGATGGCGCTCGAATCGACACCACCGCTCAGGAACATACCCAGCGGCACGTCGCTCATCAGCCGCATGCGGACGGTTTCTTCGAGACGGCGGCGGCACTCGGCCACCCAGTCACCTTCGGCGCGCGGAACGGCCGGGCCGCCGGGAGCGGGAACATCCCAATACTGCTCGATGGTAAGTGCGGGATCAGGACCGTCGAACCGCACTTGCAGCCAATGGCCGGGCATCAGCTTGCGAATACCTGCAAACAGCGTTTGCTCGCCGCTGGTGTACCCGAACGCGAGCTGTTCGGGGAGCGCGGATTCCTCCAGGCGCGGCGAAATGGCGGGGTGCTCGAACAGCGCCTTGATCTCCGAGGCGAAGGCGAACAGCCGGCCGTCCCAGAAATAGTAGAACGGCTTGATGCCGAGCCGATCGCGCGCGCACCACAAGGTTCGGCGGCGGCTATCCCAGAGGGCGAAGGCAAACATGCCGCGGAAGCGCTGCAGGCACGACGGGCCGAATTCCTCGTACGCATGGATGACGGTTTCCGTGTCGGAACGCGTCGCGTACTTATGGCCCGCGCGCTGAAGCAGCGGGCGAACCTCGGCGTGGTTGAAGATTTCGCCGTTGTAGGTGATCCAAAGCGAGCCATCTTCGTTAGTCATCGGTTGGTGGCCGGCGGCGAGGTCGATAATGCTCAACCGGCGGTGGCCAAGAGCGGCATAGGGATCGACGTGGTAGCCGAAGTCATCCGGTCCGCGGTGGCGAAGCGCGCCGGTCATGTTTTCAAGTACGGCGGGAGGCTCCCGATCGGCGCCGGCCCGCGCGAATCCCGCTATACCACACATACCTTCTCAGTCTAGCTGGCCTCCCAGACGCGCTTGTATACGTCCAGCACAGCCTCGAGATTAGCGTCTGAGGGTGGTGCGGCTTCCTGCTGTATGCTGGGCCGTTGGGTCTGTTCAAAAACGGCCCGCTCCAGCGCGGCTGCGTCGTTTATCGGGATGAGGCGCACTTTTGCCGGCCGCATGCCGTTGTCGGTGGCGATGACGGGGGTGCCTAGCCGCAGCGCCTCGCGTACGGAGACCGAGTCGCCATCGTACAACGTGGTGCGGAGCAGCATGGCAGCCTCAGCCGTCGCTTTAAGGGTGACGGCGTGAGGCACGTCGCCGGTCAGGAGAATGTGATTCGCCCACGGCACCGCGGCGATGGCACGGCGCAGATCGGCCTCGAGACTGCCTGCACCGATGATCACCAGGCCCGCGTCATGGAGACGCTCGCGAATCTTGCCCAGGGTCTCAATTTGCAGCGGCAGACCGTATTCAGGCTCGAGCAAACCCACCGTCAGCAGCACGGGATCGTGCTCGCGGTAGAAGGCCTCAAGCGGACTCGATAGGCGCTGGGCGGGCTCCAGGACGTCGGTGTACGGCAGGATATAGTGCAGCCGGTCCGGCGCGACACCCAGCGTCGCGAGCCAAGCAACAATCGCAGTGTTGATGGCGATGACCGCGTCAAAGCGCCGCAGAACGAACGCCGAAAAAGTCCGGGCGTGCAGCGCACGGCCGTGGGGCGACGAAGGGAATCCGCCGGAATGAAAGCTCAACACCGCTTTCTTACCAGGGATCAGGCAGCAGGCAAGGCTGAGAGCGAGCAACCTCGGGGTGAGATTGCCTCCGATGTGTAGATGGAGGATTTCGTGGGGCAGCGTCAGCAGCAGGCGAAGCAGTTCGAAGGCGCCGGCCGGATAGTACACGTCATCGGAGTCTGTTTTGCGGTGGCGCGTAAGGTTAATCACCGCGCAGGGAATGCCGCGGCTGTGCAGATACTCACGAATGGCGACAAGGTTCGTCTGGATTCCTCCATGCGGCGGCGGAAATGGACCTAGTTGAAGAACTCTCATGAACCGGCGAGCTTGATGCGAGCGCCGCCGGCCCGGGCCGATTCGAGAAGGCACAGACAGCCGATGGTGGCACGCGCGCCGTCCTCCACCGTTACCGCGGGCGGGCGGCCCTTGCGAATGCCCTCCAAAAACTCGGCTAACTGTGCAGCGTAACCCTTGTCCGCCCACCAACGGCTGCGGCTGCGGCGAACGATGGTATGAATGCCAAGCTTCTTGAAGTTTTCCGTGAGTACTCCGATTCCCTGCGCGAAGCCCTCGACGCGCTCGCCGCCGGAGGTGCGGCTGCCCACCGTGCAGTAGGTGAGGTTTGCGATCGATCCATCGGCGAAGCGGAAGCTCGCGACCAGGTTATTCTCGCCGATCGGCTCCTGGCGGCCGGTGGGAAGCGAGAACGCCGTGACTTCGAGCGGCTCCGACTCCAGCAGCCAGTAAAGCAGATCGACGAAGTGGCAGGCCTCGCCGAGAATAGCGCCGCCGATGGCGGGGTCGGCCATCCAGTAAGTGCCCGAGATGCCGGGGGAGTTCACGCGGCAATTCAACACCGCGGGACCGGTGCGGCCCTTCAACCGCTTCTTAAGCTCGATGTAGAACGGCGCGAAGCGGCGATTGAACCCCACCGTGAGCTGAAGTCCGGTGTTCGCGACCGCGCCGCGGAGGGCTTCGGATTCCTCGCGGGTCAGCGCCATCGGTTTCTCGACGAAAGCATGTTTGCCGGATTCGAGCGCAGCTAAAGCCTGGGCCGCGTGATCCTGATTCCGGCTGGCGATGAGGACCAAATCGATGTCGCGGTCTTCGAGAATCTGCTGGTAATCCGACGTCACGTACGCCGCGCCGAAACGCGAGCCGTAGGTTTTCCCGCGCGCTCCGCTGCCTGAGTAAACCGCTTGCAGCTTCACGCCCGGGGTCTTTTTGAGATTCGGCAAATGCGCCCAGCGGGCCAAGTTTCCGGCGCCGACCAACGCCACGCGCAATTCTCCGGAGCCGGGCCGGCGCGGCGTCGGGGCCGAAATCTGCACCTTCCGCTGTGGCCGGTAGGAGGCCACAGGGTCGGATTGATCCGCCGCCGGGTAGCGCAGCAGAACCGCGAGGCTTTCAGAAGCAGGATCGAGGATGGTCCGATAAGCCTCAGGCGCTTGATCGAGCGAAAAACGGTGAGTGACCAAACGCTCCACGTCAATGCGGCCGGACGCCACCAAGCGAAGAAATTCCTCCATGTTGCGATTCTCGGTCCAGCGCACATAGGAGAGCGGGTAATCCTGGCCCTTCTGCTCGTAGAGCGGATCGTAGCTGCCGGGACCGTAGGCGCGCGCCATGCGCAGCTCGACCTCCTTGAGGTACATCTCGAGCCATGGGAACTCCATGTCCACTGCGCCCACCACCACGATGCGCCCGCGGTCGCGCGCCAGCTCAAGCGCCTGCCGGGCGGGGGCAGAATTCTTGGCCGCGGCCGCGACGATGGCGCAATCCACGCCGCGCCCGTTGGTGAGTGCTAACACCTGCTGCTGCGCCGCGTCGGCCAGAAGGCCATAATCTGCGCCCAGCGCCCGCGCCAGTTCAATGCGCTCCGGCTTCAGATCGATAGCGACCACCACCGCGCCTTGCAGACGCGCCAATTGACTGATGAGCTGCCCGACGAGGCCTTGGCCGATGACCGCGACAACCTCTCCGACGCTGGGCGCGGCGATACGCACGGCATTGAGTGCGATGCAGCCCAACGTCGCGAAGCAAGCCCGATCGCATCCGACATTGGCAGGCACCTTGGCGACCAGGTTGCGTCCGGCCAGCACGGTTTCGCCATGCCCTGTGCCTTCTCCGCCGTAAGCCACCACATCGCCCACGGCAATGCCCGCCACTCCGGTTCCAATTTCCACGACGACGCCGGCGCCCGAATACCCCAGCACGGCATATTCGCTGAACTTCGCCCGCACCTCAGCCAGAGTCCGCACGGGGCCCGCGACTTTCATGACCTCGTACACCTTGCGCAGATGGCCGGGGTTGTCGGCGACCTCCTTCAACACGCCCTCCTGATGGATGCTCGCGGTTTCGGTGCCGGCGCTGATCAAGGAGTACAAAGGGCGCACCAGCACGTGATGAGGCCGGATCGCGGGATCGGGCACTTCTTCGACCACGATGTCCCTTAACCCTTTGCGCAGAACTTGCTTCATGGCGTCTTTCCGGGCGACGACGCGGTGAGCGAAGTGGCGGGCCGGTTGGCTTCATAAGGAGGAACCAGCCAATCGAAATACTGGCGCGGATCGCCCTGCTTGCCGGCCGCCGCGGCGCGCGCGACGTTATAGGCTTCGCGCGCAGTGACGTAATGCAGCACATAGCGGGTTCCGTCGTTATAACGCGTCTCCATGTAATGCAATGTGTTTTCGAAGTTCGGGCCCAAGGTTTCATTCATGTCCGGGTCGCTGCTCGCGGAGTGTCCGAACACCTTAACGAAAATCCACTCGGGTCTTCCGGTCACGTGGATGCCGGCTTTCACCCACAAATCCGCCCGGGCCGGAGTGGTGGGAATCGCGGGGTGAATATCGCCGTCCTCGACTTCCCAGAACAAACGCTTCCAGTTGGCCGAAGGCGCGACCACCAGCGGCCCTTCGAAAATCGTGAGGTCGCCCTGCACTGGTTCTCCTACGCGGAAAGGTGCGCCGCGGTCATAGGACTTGGGACGATCATCGTCGGCAGCGGCGAAGATGGAGTTGACCAGCGATGGCTGAGCGTCGTTCCACAGGCTGGCGAACGTGAAGTCGGCGAATGCCCCCAATTTACGCAGGAGCTCCAGTTCGCGGTCGGCGCCGCAGAACTTCGGGCCGAGGCTGTTGTCCAAGCCCCAGTCTCCATGAATGAAGGCGAAGTGCGTGCGGCCATCCGCGGACTTCAGGAATCCGAATTTCTGAAAGGCTACGATGGCGTCGCGGAACTTGGCTTCCGTGGACGTGTTGGTGTCGCCGTGATGGTGGTAATGCAGCTCTACTTCTCCGTAACCGCCGGCGGCGAGGCGCGCCAGAGACGCAAGGTTCCCCTCGATCAGCTGCTCGCCAGGATAAAACCAGGTGTGCTGCAACACACGCCCCGCCCCATCGCGATGCCGCGCTGCCAGAGGGGGATAGGCACGCTCCCAGCGGAGGGTTCTATCGACGTTCTCGCCCGGCTCGAAGTGGTCAGTATAAAAGAACAGCACGTGGACCGGGCTCGTCGCGGCTTCGGGCGGCGTCAGGGACCAGCGGATGTAGTCGGCTGCCCAGACGTAATACATGCGCGACCAGAACCGGTACGCCGTGGCGGCAGCATAGAGCAGCACGAGAATGAGCAGCGCCCGCCCGAGGAATCGTTTCATCGTTCCAACAGCGTCCGCCACAGCTTCAGATACGCGCCGCCCGCAACCGTCTTCGCCGCCTTCTTGCAATTCCACAGCAAAGCCTGCCGGAAACGCGGGGCCCATCGGGACACGGCAAAACCGGCGGCGGTCTCCGCGCTCATGTGGCGCTGCAGATAATATCGGCCGAGCACCCAGCAACCGGCCACGCGGTGCGCCCGAACTGTCGGATGGGAGTAGAACAAGGTCCGGATACCGGCTTCGGCGGCAGTTTCCCCAACGGCCGCAGAATAATAGCCTCCCGGCACCGACCCGACTTCGACACGCCAGCCGAGAATATCCTCGAGCCGCGCGCGGCTGGAGGACCATTCCTCCAGGAGCTCACGCCGGCTCAACGCGGACATGACCGTGGGGTGGCTGGAGGAATGGGTGCCGATCGCATGGCCCTGGCGAGCGAGCTCGCGCAACTGATCCGCCGTGAGAAAACCCGGCCGGCCGATGCAACTGGTGGTCATGAAAAAATGCCCACGCCAGTGGTACTTCTCGAGCAGGGGCGCAATCACAGTGGACGCGCTGACGCCGCCGTCGTCAAAGGTGAGGAACAGGGGTTGGCTAGAGTCCCAGCCGGCTGCCGCGGCTAACTGGGGCCGCCCTCCCGCCGCCGCAATCGCCTCCAGGTGCCGTTCGAAAGCCGCGCGGGGCAGCTTGTATAGGGCTGCGGCGCCGCCCGGGAAGCCGCTGCTGTCCGGGTCGTCTCCTTCCACCACGTCATGATACATGAGCGAAGTAGCTTTCATCGGAAACGCCAAACCTGTGTCAAATCACGCCCTGTGTCTATCATAGACGCCGGTTCACATTTAGACGTGCCGGCCACATTTAGACGTGCCGGCCAAACTCTATCGGCGGGCGTAGATGGTGTGTCCCGCCTGGTTGTACACCGGCCTGTACTCTTTCGCCAGACGGTCGACAATGTAACGATAGACAGCCGGCTCATCCGTTTGATAACCCCTGAAATACTCGACGTAATCCACGTCTCCCACGACGATGAAGTCCGGCGACTTGCCACTGTGGTAGCCCAGGCGAGGGTCATCAATCGCGGTTCCCTCAAACCCCAAACCGAAATCGAGCGCGGCGCTACCCATGATCAGGGCCGGTTGTCCGGCATTCTCCTGCAAGAAGCTGACGGCGGGCAGGTAACTCGTGCGGTATGGGTTCTGCTTGATCCGCTGCACACTGGTCAGGATCTGTACACCCAGAAAGGCGGCGAGCAGCGCTCCCAGTAATGCTCGTGGAATCGAGCTTTTGGTCCACGCGCTTACGATCCAGACGGCCAGGATTGCGTCGAGCAGCGGGACCGTGTGTATCAAATAGTAGGGAAGCTTTTGGCCGTCGTACACCGACAGCATCCCGAAGTGCAGCGCCGCTACAGCCAGCAACGCGCGGTAGCCCGCCTGCCTGCGCAGGGCCGCCACGCTCAGCAATCCCGCCAGCCCGGCTGCGTGCACCAGCGGAATAACGAGCTTGAGCCGGCTTAGCGCCGTCAATCCGGGCGACAATCCAAAGTAGCCCAGGTAGCGAACCACCAGATCGTTCCAGACCCCGGCCCACGGCGCGCTGAGATAACTCAAGCGCCCGCCGCTCCGCATGTTTCCCGTGAACTGCGCCAGAAACGCAGCAGGGTCCTCTCGGATATACAGTCCCCATCCCAGAGTTCCTACGCTATAAGGCACCGCCGCGAGCGCCCAAAATCGCCACGAGATGCGCCGAAGGTCGAAGTAGATCATCAGTAATAGCAGACTCGCAAAATACAGAATGCCGTTGGGGTGCGTCAGGCCACTGGCACAGACCAGACTGTGGCCGGCCAGCACAGCGATCGACAAGTGCCGCTCCCGCAGGCATAGGTAAGTGGCCAAGCCCGCCATACCAAGCGCGGCGTTCATCATGTCCATACGGCCAGAAGAAGCCGTCGCGATGAAGGAGCAATCGAGCGCGATCAACGCCGCCGCCAGCGCTGCTACGACGCGGTCTCCCGATAACCGAAGCGCCACCGAGTACAAGGCGGCCAGCGCGGCCAGTCCCCACAGCGCCGAAAGCGTACGCATGGAGAACAGCCCGAAGCCGAACAGCTGGTACCACCCAGCCTGCGCCAGCAAGTGTAAAGGCACGATCCAGTAGGTGTGCCGTTCGATCCCTTGCCAGGGTGTACCGGCCGTTTCCATTGCGGTGGTCCCCATGTAACCCTTAGAAACGAGATTGTATGCGGGACTGGCAAAGATACCTTCATCCACCCATGGCAGTCTCGTGAGAATGCTCCCGGTGGTGAGCAAAAGGTAGCCGATCAAGGCGGCGGACAAGATCAGCTTAAGATGTACCGCTCCCTCACGGTCGCGGCTCGGTCTGCGGCTCATTCAAACCAATCTCGATCGTCACAAATGGATCGGTCCATCCCCGTCTCCCCGATTGATGTGAAAGCCGCGCGCGTCTCCGCAATATTCTTGGAGCTTGGGCGAGACCGCCAGCACGAAGTTGGACGGCGCCTTGAAAAAACCGGCGCTCCGCAACGCCGCGCCCCAGGCCGGATGCATCTGGTTGGAAACGATCAGATCCACGCCGCGTGCGCGCAAAAACCCAGCGGCCGCGTGGATCACCGTTTCAGCGTCCACAGGGAGCGCCAGGGCGTCTGCAATCGTGCCCACCCGCAGGTTGCCGAATTGCTTGTGGCTCTGCATGGCGGTGTCGAGCGCGACAAACCAGCCCACCGGTTTTCCGCTGCGCCGGACTCGGCGGCACAAGAACCGCTCGCTGCCTTCCGGATATAACAGCCTGAGGGTTGCGCTGTCCCGCACCGCCGCGAACGAATAGTGTGGCCGGCAGTCGTGCCAAAGTTCGTCGTCCAAATTCGAAAAGGCCTGGATATTCTCCAGCGTTACCGCTTCCGGCGCCGCCCTCCTTGCAACCCGTTGCGCCACTCGCGCCGCCGCCCACCCTAGGCCGCTAAATGCGGCTACATCCAGAGCCCGACTGCGCAAGGCGTTCGAGCGGATCACACGGATGCCTCGGAGAAATCGGAATGGATGGCCGACAAAGAAGTAAAACGGCACTTCCCAAAGTTTCCAATGCATGCCTTCGAGCAAGCGCGGCAGCGCCCGTTGCCGCGCGCCCATGCCGAGCGCGAAGAGCAGGGGCTGTTCCAAGATCGCATTCCTCACTATCTGCATGCCTAGGCCGGTGAACTTGCGATTCACAATGCCCTCGGAAAGCGGCAGCCGTAAGTGCGCGATGGACGCCACGGCTCGGCCCAGCCAAAAATCCTGATGCTGGAGGATGAAGGCGCCGTGCACGGAGCCATCCTCCACCATCAGGAACCTCTCCTCCAGTAGCTGGCAGGACTCGTTCCGCCGCCCCACTGGCACCGGATCTTCAGGAAACAGAAGCTCCGGATCGGCGCCTCCCGCCAGCAGACGAGCATTGAATTCCGCGACCGCCGGCGCCAGGTCCGGGGTGAACGGCTGAGTTTTCACCTGGCGTGCGTGCCTCCGGCGCGCGCTTCGACGATCTCGGCCATCCGGCCCAGCGTGGTCATCCGGTCCATCTCTTCGGGGTCGAATTGCAGCGAGAAATGGGATTCCAGCGCCATCACAAGATTCAAGTGCTCGACGGAGTCCCACGTCTCAATTTGCTCCGGCCCGGAATTCGCATCAAGCGAAGATTTCTTCACGCCCAGGATATCGGCGGCGATTCCGGCAACCTGTTCCCAGACCCCACTCACGGGCCGGCCTCCGCGGGTGTCAGGCGTTCGATCCAGTCAGGCCATGGCGTACGTACTTCGAGATCCAGGGCCCAGAGCGCACCCTGGGGCTCACTCCGGACGATTTGAAAACCGTGGGAAGAATAAAACTCGCAGGCCGGCGCATTCTTTTTCGTGGGCAGGAACCATCCCTCCAGCCGCGCCTTCCCTCGCCGACGTGCTTCGCCCGCCAGATGAGCCAGAAACCCGGTCTCGACGCCGCGCCCGATCACGCGGCAGCTCAACAGGAACGTGTCGAGCTCACACGCGTCGCCGCGATCGCGTGTGATCGCCACGCCCACCAGGCCGTTGTCGCTGTAGCGGTCCTTCACGCGAATCGACAGAACCTGACAACCCGGCTGGCGGGCGAGCTCGTCGATCTGCTGCTCGCTATAACGCCGCGTGGTTAGATTGAACTGGTTGGTTTTTTGCGTGAGTTGCGCCACGCGTGGCAGCGTGCCGTGGCTCACCGGAGCGATTTCGACCACCTGCCGGAGCGAGCGCAGAAAATCCTCGCGCGTGACACAACTGGTTTCGAGCACTGCCCGCTGCCGCTCGGCGGCGTAATACGCGCCGCGCTGCCGGTCCTCGTCGGAAAGCGACAGGCGCTCGAACAGCGGGCAGTTCCGGATCTTCGGAGCGTACTGCCAAGGGTCTTCCGGCAGATCGACTACCATCACTTCCGGAAGTTCGGCGCGAACCTGCTTGCGCTCCACCGGATTGTCGTCGAGAAAGGCCAGGGCGTCGAGGCCCACGTTGAGTTCGGCGGCGATCTCGCGCAGGCTGTCGGTCTTCTCGTTCCAGTTGATGCGCATCGCAGAAAAATGATGCGGCCGGAGCAGCATGCCGGGGTGGTGTTCCAGCACCTCCATTGCATCGGCCGGATTGTTCTTGCTCGCGACGGCCAGTAGGATGCCGCGCCGGGTAAGGTCGAGCAGACAGCGTTGAAGCTCGCGATAGGCGGCGCCGGGGTGCACCTCGCCCAGCCGGATGCCTGTCGGCCCGTCTTCGCCCACCACGCCGCCCCACAGTGTGTTATCCAGATCGGTAACCACCACCTTGGCGAGCCGCCCGCTCAGCGGCTGGAGATAACGAAGCCATTCGCGGGCCAACCGCGGGAGCTGCGTGGCCGCACACGGCAGCCGCACCGAGAGCCATTTGGGCTCGTCGTACCAGTTCTCTTGGCCGTGCCGCGCCACCAGAGCCCCGTATTCGAGCACATATACACCCGGGTGATCCCGAGCGATCGCACGGATCTGGCGG
>Ga0210409_10003675_pt1 | contig 16937 bp, 14 predicted proteins | sample IncBWH17MmetaG_FD_161649 | JGI IMG/M metagenome (GOLD analysis project Ga0210409, IMG submission 161649) | Forest soil microbial communities from Barre Woods Harvard Forest LTER site, Petersham, Massachusetts, United States - Inc-BW-H-17-M | ecosystem: Environmental > Terrestrial > Soil >...
ACAGGCGCTCTAGCAGTCGCGCGAGCGCTTGCGAATCGCTTGGATCGCCAAGAATAAAGCCGTCTGTTTCGTTGGCAATAAGTTCGGCGACTCCGGCAAACGTCGAGGTAATCACCGCAAGGCCGCAGGCCATGGCTTCCAGAACGGGCAAGCCGAACGAATCCTCGCGGCTTGGACTCACATAAAGATCAGCGGCGGCGTAGAAGTCCATTACATCACGCTGCGGCGGTGCGCAATGGAAGCGTGTAGAAACGTTCAGTCGATTGGCCAATTCGCGGAACGGCGCGACGACGTCGGTCCCGGCGACCAGAAGATGCAGCGGGAGAGCAGGGACAGCGGCTATGGCTGCGAGAATCGTCGGAACGCCTTTCACAATCCAGTCGTTACCAAGCAGCAGCAGGACGAAGTCCGTACTCTGAAAGTTGCGTTTAAGGCGAGCCTCGCCGCGCCGCGATAAACGCAGCGAGGGAGAAAATCGCGCCGAATCGACGCCGTTCGGAACAACGCGAACGTCGTGCCGCTGGAAATAGCGGCCGAGAAGGTCAGCGGTGCGCCGGGAAACGCAGGCCAACAGCACATTGCGATCACGGTAGATGCGACGTTCCAGCGCGACAAGAAGCGCGTAGTAGGCCCGGCGATGGATGCGGCGAAAGAATCCTGCTCGTGCGTCTGTTTGCGCATTTTGATCCTGTGACATCTCCTGAAGACGGTGGAACAGCGCGTGCACCACTACGACATCCGCGCGGAGACTGTTAATGCCCGGGGAGATGACCAGATCGAAGGACGCGGGGCGCAGGAGGCGGTGCCACAAACGCAGAAGGCTGTTTGCCGCGAGCCACCCGACAAATTCAAGAAGATGCGGCCCCGGCAAGCGGGGAACCCTCCGCCAATAGATTTTCCCCGCCTTTTCGGTGCGTCCGGCACCGAGAGTACAGACAGCAATATCCTCGACGTGTTGAGAGTAGAGATGAATCTCGCAATCGTGGCGGCGCGCCAATCGTTCGAGCAGTTCGGCCAGGGCACGTTCGGTGCCGTGGCTGCGATCCACGAAAGGAGAAATTACGGCCAGGCGCAAATCAGCGAATCCAACCAGGGCCAGGCTGCAAGGCAGCAGAGGCACCAAATTGAGCGTCAAGCGCAAGCTCGGGCAGCCGGAATAGCACTCCGAGGAGAAGCCACAAATAGGCGTTGAGAATAAAGTCCTGGTATGCCTGCATGCCCTCGAAAGTCAGAGGAAGCAGCAAAAGGAACGCGTACCAGAAAATCATGAACGCCAGCGGGAACCAGGGAGATCCTTTCAGCTTTCTGACGACCTTCCATGCTGCCACCGCGATGGCTATGGCCATGCTGATCCAGAGCAGCAATCCCACGATTCCCATTTCAATTACGATTGCTCCGAAGCCGCTCTCGACACTCCCCACAGCAGGACTCGTATGGAAGAACCTTGTAACATACTGCCCACCAAGCGACACAGTGCCAATGCCATAGCCGTACGGCCAGCGATCATAGTCAAACGCTGCCAAGAAGTTACGCAACGGGTAATCGCGCGTACGATGAACCAGCTCATTAGCTGGGCTTCTGGGGTCGAGAGTCTCCGAGAAAACAGCGAGTCGGTCAAGAAGCGCATCTGGATACGTAAGTAACAACACCACAACGGCAAGAGCTACACCAAGAAGCGCGCGCTGGAGCATCCGGAAAATTCTCAGGGCTTCGCCCTGACGCCAGGGTGCGCCCCAAACAAAAGCGGCGCCCCCAACCAACCCGCTACCCAATGTCCACATGAAGACTCCGCGTGAAGCCCCCATGACGGAAGCCGCGGCGGTAACCCCCAGCGAAACAAAGACAAATATCCTGCCCCGTCGATGGCGCAGCAAAAGATATCCGCTGAACCCAAAAACCAGCAACCAAGCGACGATGACCAGGTCTTGGAACCGTCCGGCGCTAACAAACACGGAAGTGGGCCTGTACACCAGCACTCCTGATATTGGAGACTCCCGATAACTGTGGCTCAAAAGGCGGATATCTTCGGCCATAACTTCGGGATTCAGAAACTTGGGTCCGACGATTGACTGTATGATCCCCAGAATGATTATGACCAACATAAGGCCCAGGTTGACGGTGAAGAACTTGCGCAGTTCGCTTTCCGATGTAATCAGGGCGTAACCGACGAAAATCAACGGCACATAATAGAAATATAGCTTCATGCCTAAGAGGCCATAAAAAATGTGAGTGGAAGCGGGGTTGAAAACCTGCATCACCCCAAACCAGACAAACGCCAGCAAAATACCCAGGAAGGGCGGGCGAAAGGTCTGCAGACGGGGATCTTTGCGGCGATAGGCGATGAAAAATGCCAAGTACACGACGAGAAGAAGGGCGTCTTTGGCGAAATAGAGAGCCATGTTGTTGCCGAGGAATTTGCGGCCAAGGTCCTCGAATAAGAGCCAAGCCAAGAATAGATAAAGGCCAGTACGCCAGTCGTGAAGAATAGCTACTACCGCGGCGCCCATGGCATACGCGATTCCCACGTAAGCCAGTCCCACGAGGTCGCCATTCACGAGGTACATGCTCGTCTTGTATGCGGTGACCCCCGCGAGAAGAAGAAAAGCGAACACAGCAATGGGACCGCGGAGGAACTGGCCCGGGAATGATTGGACCAGGGATCTCATCCGACGGCCTCGAGCACGAGCTTAGTGAATTCTGCTTTGTGGTAAATTTTAGTTCGCCCGCGCTGTCGCATTGTCCGTAACCTCGCGATACACACGCCGGTGCTCGTCAATCATCCGCTGGCGACCGAATAAACGGATCGCGCGCAATCGAGCTTCGCGACCCATGGCCTCAATCAGTGTTCGCTGATGCAAAACCCGGCGCATACACTCCGCCAAAGCAATCGCGTCTCCGGGGGCAAAGCACAAGCCTGTGCCGCCAACCACTTCGCGGAGTCCGCCGATATCGGAAGCGATCACCAGTCTGCCGCACATCATCTGCTCCATGGCTGCCAACCCGGCCGTCTCTTCCCACACCGAAGGCATAACCACGACCTGCACGTCGCGGAGTGATTCAGCCAACGCCAACCCGGCCAGGTAGCCAGTGATGCGAACGTGACTTTCGAGCTTCTCGCGGCGAATCATGGTATCCAGAGTATCTCGTTCCGGCCCGTCGCCAATGAGGCGAACGTCAAATGTTTCGCCCTCAGAAACGAGTTGACGCACCGCCTCGAGCAGTATGGGGATGCCCTTCTCCGGGACGAAGCGGCCCACAAAAGCGAACAAGATTCTGTCTCGCGGATCGCTCGGGGAAAGGCTCGGATGGCCCTTCGCGAGCGCGTCCTCGATACCGTAATACACCACTTCCGCGCGGGGAAGCCTATGGCGATCGCGGACGTGGCGCGTGATTGCGAGGTTCCGCGCCGCCCTCCGAACAAGCCAGGATCGCGGAAACATTCGCAGCAGACTCAACAAGCTCCGTTGCGGCGATACTTCGCAACTCTGGCATCGCCAGCATTTCCAATAGCGCCTCTCTTGAAAGTGCCCGGGACATATCGTGCGGCCGGGCTGATAAGTCAACAATCCGTTTGGGCAAATGGCTTGATAGCCGTGGTGCTCCACGACAAAAGGCTTGCGTGCCAGAAAAGCAAGAAGAAGCGGCACCAGAGAAGGTCCGGCGATGTGCACGACATCGGCCTCGCGAACCAGCCTCCAGAGATTAGTGAACGTTGGGCGCCGGACAACCGGAAAGGGGAATACGCTAGTGTCAGACGCGCCCGCGGCAGTCTGCGTGACAAGGGTAACCTTACATCCCCTATTGATCTCGGGACCGCGCACTTCCTCTAAGCCCTCGGCGAGGGATTGGACGCTCTTCTCGACACCCCCGATGCTCGGCGAAAAAACATGCGAATAGATCAAAATCTTCATTCGGAAATCTTGCGCGCCGAGGGGTTGCCGGCATTCGCGGCCACCAGAGGAGGAGACGCGCCCCTGCCAATTCGGGATACCGCTTTTGTGATCGCGTTTACCGTCGCAAGGATGTTTTCGCGCGGCGACCATGACTCCATTCGGGCGCGCGCCGCGCGGCCCAGCTCAGAAAGGGGAGGGTCATGGGTGGACAGCCCGCGCAACAGGCTCGCGAGCTCGCTCAGATCGCCGCAGCGATAGACGAAGCCGGTTCGCCCAATCTCGATTAAATCGCGTACCGCGCCAACCCGGTCACTCGCGACGACTGGGCAACCGCACAGCATGGCTTCGTTAATCACCAGGCCAAACGCATCGTACTCCGAGGGAAGCACGAGTACGTCCGCGGCGCCGTAAATGGCGGGAAGTTGCCTCTGGTTGACGAAGCCAAGGAAGCGCACTCGCCTTGCGATGCCCAGCGATGCGGCCGCCGACTCCAGTTCGGCGCGTAGCGGGCCCTCGCCGGCAAAAACCAGCAATGCGCGCGGAAGTTCCGCTGCGGCAAACGCCTTCAGCAAGTCCTGCGGACGTTTCCAGGGCTGGAGTTTCGCGCAGAACAGCACGATCATGTCCTCTGCGGAAGCTCCCCATGACTGGCGAACGGCGGTACGGTCGACCCCGGCAGATTGCACAATCCACCAGTCATTCTCCACGATGTTCGGCGTCAAGGTGACTCGTTCTTCAGGAATACCGAGTGAAAGCATCAATTCCCGTGTACCGGAGGAAGGCACGATTACTTGGTCGGCCAACCGAAAGAGCAACGGCCAGGCGAGCCGTTTGATTGGACGCTTCCACATGCGGCCGTCCAAGGGGGAAAGGGTCACCGTGTCCGTGCCGAATAGAAATGCGGTGCGCGTCGTTTTTGCAGCTAGAAAAGAAATCCAAAATGTGGCGCGGAGATAGCCCGCATAACACAGTATGGCGTCAAAGCGGCCGTTGCGAATCAGCTTCCACAGACCGGGATTGCGCAGGCCGAAGAAGGACTCTGTGCCGGAACCATGGTTCGGCACATGGGTCCAGGCATAGCCGTCCAGGAGCGGAACGTCCCACTTCACGCTGTGCCCAAATTCCGGGTCGTGACCGGCTTCGGCTCCGCGCATGCCGCAATAGGCCACGTGGAAATCAATCTGAGGTTGCTGGGCCATCAACCGAAAAATCGGAGCGGCGTATTGCACCGGGTGCGTCGCAATGGCCAGGACCCGGAGGCGGTGCTCAGGCATAGCCGTGCCCATGACGAATCGCTCGTCTGTTGCCGAAGAAGTTTACGATGCGGCTTTGGTAATGCAAGTACGACGACCCCAGCGGAAGTATACTCGTTTCGCGGCGCAAGCGGCTGTGCTAAACTCCTTAAGTTCCGCAGGGTTTTGCAGTTCACTGGCAGGTCTCCGCATCGTGAACCGCGTACTGGCTGCGCGCTTGGGTAGGGCGGCAGGCGGGCGAACTTTCATCAACGTAAAGTCCGGCGGGTCGCGAACAAGCTGAAACACGCGCCGATGGGCGCGAAAATCAAAAATGAGGTAGTGTCATGTCTGGGCATTCAAAGTGGGCCACGATCAAGCACAAAAAAGCGGCCACCGACGCGAAGCGCGGCCGCGTGTTTACCCGCGTCATCCGCGAAATCACAATAGCCGCGCGCATCGGCGGCGGCGATCCGAACTCTAATCCGCGACTCCGCGCGGCCATTCTGGCCGGCAAAAATGAGAATATGCCGAATGAAAATATCGAGCGCGCGGTGTTGCGCGGCACCGGCCAGCTCGAAGGCGAGCAATATGAAGAAGTGACGTTCGAGGGATACGGCCCGGGCGGCGTAGGCATGCTGATCCAGGCAGTGACCACCAATCGCAACCGCGTGGTGGGCGAGTTCCGGCACTTGATCAGCAAAAACGGCGGCAACCTGGCGGAAGCGGGCGCAGTTGGCTGGATGTTCCACCGCAAGGGCGAAATCGTCGTGCCCAAGGAGCAAGCCACCGAAGACAAAATGCTGGACATCGTGCTGGAAGCTGGCGCGGAAGATTTGAAGGACGACGGCTCGGGCTGGTACGTGGTGACCCCTCCGGAAGCGATGGAGAAAGTCAAGGAAGCGCTGACCAAGGCGGGGATCACGCCGGCATCGGCGGAAATCGGCATGGTTCCCCAGAACTACATCAAGCTGACCGGAGCGCAGGCCACACAAATGGTGCGGCTGATTGAGGCGCTGGAAGAGCACGATGACGTGCAGCACGTGTACGCTAATTTCGATATTGATGAGTCCGAGATACAGGCAGCGGTGGGCGCTAACTGACTTTTGCCATTGTGCGCGCCAATTTCCTTAAAGCGGCCACGGAGATTCCGGTGGCCGCTTTTTGCTTTGCAATAGGTTTCCGCGACAAAGCAGAAAAAGGGTGGCACCACTGCACTGTTCGCCTTAGACTGTGTTTCGATGAGTGCGACAAACGGCGGAAACGCAGGGTCTTGGATGCGCGTGCTGGGTGTCGATCCGGCATCGGCGGGGCCGACCGGTTACGGAATCGTGGACAGCGACGGGCGGAATTGCCGAATGCTGCATTACGGTGCATTCCGCGTGCCGGCCGCGCGACAGAAAGAATCCTCCGGCGCGGTCTTGCAGGATATTCATGAGCTGATCTGCCGGCTCATCCGGGAATTCGCGCCCACGGTGATGGCCGTGGAGTCCGTGTTCACCGCGTTGAATATGCGCACGGCGCTGCGACTGGCGGAGGTGCGCGGCGTGTTGCTGCTGGCGGCGGAACAGCATGGCCTGGCGGTGCACAGCTACTCGCCGCGGGAAGTGAAGGCTTGCGTTGCAGGATACGGCCACGCCGATAAGCGGCAGATGCAATTGATGGTACGCGCGCTTCTGTCCATGACGGAGACCCCGGAGCCCGCCGACGCGGCCGACGCGCTGGCCGTGGCGCTCTGCCATTTGCAGGGAGAGCAGGCGCGGCTGCGCTATAGTCTCCCGGACGCGAAATCGTTGGCGAAATCTCGCGCGTTGCCGCTGGGAGCAAATCCCGTGCGAGGCGCAACGCGAGCCCCAGCATCGCGCATCGAATCGACACGATGAGAACTTCTCTGGCCCGCTTAATTCTGCTGACTTGCGTGGCTGCGCTCACCTCTAGCTCGGCGAGCGTGGTTGTCGCGAGAGGTTACGTTTCGATCGGCGCCGACAGTGCGATGCGAGCTGCTCCAGCATCAGCTGGGGCCACTCTGAAGTTTCGCCGCATCTTCAAATCCAGCTCACCGGAATTCATCGAAATCTCCGTGCGGGAAGATTCCGACGAGGCCACCTACGAGATTCGGCAGCTCGACGACGATCCCGGAGCGACAAAGTTCGAGGTCAGCTCGGGATTGCGCGCCAGGATGTTTGCACTCGCGCAACAGTTGAATCGCTTTCAGGGACAGGATTTGGACGTGCACCGAAAAATCGCCAACCTCGGCGAAAAGACGTTTCGCTGGGAGCAGGGTACGGAAACGCACGAGGTGAAGTTTAATTACACGTTGAATTCGACGGCCAGCCAGCTGCTGCAAATCTTCGAGGGCTTGGCCCGCCAACAGGAATTGCTGATGCTGCTGGAACGCCGCATGAAGTACGACCGCCTTGGCATCAATGATGCCCTGTTGCAATTTGAGACGGAACTGAACCGCAAACTGCTGCCCGAACCCGAGCGCGCCCTCCCCACCCTGGACCAAATCGCCGGCGACTCCCGCTTCGTCGACATCGGCCGCCAGCGCGCCCGCAACCTCGCCGAACGCATCCGCCACCAAAGCTGATCAACACTTCTTTACCGCTCTCTTTATGTATTGATGCCCTTGTACGTCAGGTGAAATAGGTGTAGCAATTCCATAACTTAGTTCTAAATCTACGAAATTATGGATGACATCCTAAAAGGTGGACGCGGAGGAGACATTAGGATTGATAAACTCTTCGTAAACGCAATATTCTAAAAGGTTTATTTATGTCACGACATGGTCAATCTCTTGCAAAAGTAAGACGCGAAATATCTGTCATTTACGTTGTCTCGTTTTGTGAACGGTGTTTCTTGGCCGCATCAACTGACCATGGGCTCGCGGGTTTATGGGGGGAACAACGGTCCTGGGGTTTGGGTAGGCATTTCCATCCATGGAGAACAATCGGCATTTCACTTGAAAATGGAGGATTAATGAGCAGCACGTGGAGAGTGTCACGACTATTCATCGTTATAATGGCGATTATCGCGACGGTCAGCATGGGCATAGGGCTAAACCTCACGCTAGCACCGGTAGCTCACGCTCAAGCCACAATTTCCTCGGGAGGCATTCAGGGAACAATTCTTGATCCAAATGGCGCCGTCGTTTCCAGCGCCAAGGTAAGCGTCACCTCAAAGGCCACAGGCCAAAAAACGACCCCGGAAGTAACTGGCTCAGGCGACTACAATTCCGGCGCTCTTATCCCCGGCACTTACCTGGTCCGGGTGGAGGCGGCCGGCTTCAAGGCGGTCGAGAGGACGATTGTGGTCCAGGTTGGTATTGTTAGTAACGGGAACATAACACTCGAAATTGGCTCAACCAGTACGGTCATCGAGGTGGCGGGCAGCACCGTTGCCGTAAGCACGGAACAGGCCACGGTTTCCGGCGTTCTGACCAAGGAGCAGATCGAGACCCTCCCGATCAACGGCCGCAATTTCTTGGACCTTGCTCAGCTCGAACCGGGCGTGCAGATTCAAGACGGCAACAACTTTGACCCGACCAAAGTCGGGTACTCTTCGATCTCATTCGGTGGTCGGTTCGGACGCACTGCGCGCATCGAAGTGGATGGTGTGGATATTAGCGACGAAACTGTCGGCACTACCACCATGAATATTCCAGCAAGCGCCCTCGAAGAATTCCAGCTCAGCCAGTCTTCATTAGACCTTTCGAACGAACTGACCTCTTCCGGTTCGGTCAACGTTGTGACTCGCTCTGGCACCAATGATTTCCACGGACAGGCTTTCGGCCTTTTCCGCGACAGCAGTATGGCAGCCGCGCTGCCTCACCCAGCCGGGACATCGGCGCCGTTCCAGCGCAGCCAGTTTGGCGGCAACTTCGGCGGCCCTATCCAAAAGGACAAGTTGTTTTTCTTTATGGATGCCGAGCGCACTAAACAGGAACTCGCCTCGCCAGTTCCTCTGCCGTCACCATTTACGGCTCTCGGAGGAGGCTATTCCTCGCCTTATCGCGAAACCGATCTCGTCGGCAAGCTGGACTACGTGGCAACTTCCAATCTGAAACTCTTTTACCGATTCAGTTATTTTGCCAACGCGGCGGTATCTACATTCGGCGCCGCGAGCTTTCAGCCCTTCAAGAACAAAGATTACACGCGCAACCACCTAATTGGCGGTGACTACTCGCACGGTTCTTGGACGCACAGTTTCCGGTTCGAATACCTCAAATTCCAGAACCAAATCGTCGACGACGTAGTCGGAAGCGGACTTCCCCTCGCAAACTTCCCGATTACCGTCAACGTCGGTCCCTTCGCGAGCGGTCCGAATCTGCTGGCTCCGCAGACCACGCCTCAGAGCGACCACCAGATCAAGTATGACGGCGGCAAAATCTGGGGCAAGCACATTCTTCGCTTTGGAGTTGGGTTTAACCACCTCCAGGGTGGCGGTTTTGCAAAATTCTTCTCCATCACACCGTCGGCCTATGACTTCCAGGATGCTACCGCGGTAGCCTTTGCAAATTGTCTTCCGGGTAGCGGTTGCACCGCCCCCTTCGGACCCGGTGGCGATACCAATCCGTTAAACTATCCTGTGGAGCTGGCGTTCGTTGGCAATGGACTCGGGTTTTCCACAGAAAACAAGGCCTTCGGGTACCCACTCGGTGGGCTTGGACCGGATAACCGCCTCGGACTGTACGTCGGGGATAGCTGGAAGTTTCGCCCGAACATCACGATTACCGCGGGCGTGCGCTACGTACGCGATACAGGTCGAATCGACGCCGACTTGGGCCCCATAGCAGCCATCAATGCCGCATATCCGGGACTGGGCGACCGCGTCAAGCAGCCCAATCACGATTTCTCACCGCAAGTCGGCATAGCCTGGGATCCAACGAAAAGTGGGAAAACGTCCATCCGCGCAGGCGCCGGTATCTATTACGAGAACATTATTTGGAACAACGTCCTCTTCGATCGCCCTCTGCGCCTTGCCAAGGGCGGATTCCTGTCGTTCCCAACTCCGTGCATCAACATCGCAACGGCAAACCCGATTCCATTTGCTGATGGCACGCTGAGAACCATCCCCGTTGGAGGGTGTGCGGACGCAAATGGTAACCCTGTCTCGATGGGTGCTGCCGCCCCAGTTCTCGCGGCATTTCAGCAACAATTCCAGCAGGTGGCCGCGCAGGTGGGTGCCAATGCGACAAACGGGAACTATCTGCCGAGCTTAATTGCCAGCGGTTCGCCGCTTCCGACGGGCTTCTTCGATCCAAACTTCAAGACGCCGCGATCACTGCAAATGAACGCTGGCGTGCAGCACCAGATTTGGAAGGGAGCGATGGTCAGCGCTGACTACCTTCGCAACGTAGCCACGCACTATGGCCTTGGCCAAGACATCAACCATGTTGGGGACGTGCGCTACTTCAATCTGAGCGCGGCGCAAACGGCTATTTCCACTACGAACAATTCCTTTGGCTGCGGAGCTGGTTTCAACGCTGCCTCCATTAACTGTGCCATCGCAGCGGGAGCGACGATGGTCAACTATGCCTCGAACGGACTAGGAACCCCGGGGGATGCGGGAGTGGGGGCCTGCACCTCTGCTACCACCGGCTTCCAATGCGCGTTCGCCGGCGTGAACCCAAACAATCCAGCCTTCGTCGTCCAGAAACCCATTGGGCGTTCCACTTACGACGCGCTCCAGATCAAGTTCGTGCAGAACAGCTCCCATCCTTTCCGGGGCGTTCGGGCTTTGAACTTCCAAGCAGCCTATTCTCTCTCCAGTTTCAAGAACGCCGGGGGTGCGAGTACAACTTCGCCTGGCACGCCGGGATCTGGCGACCAGGATTTCGTGATCAGCGCACTCGATAATGCTAACCCCCTGAAGTATTTCGGCTGGGGCCCGCTTGACCGCAAGAACCAGCTATCCTTTGGGGGAGTAGCGGACTTTCCAGGCGGCTTCCGTGTCGGTGTTGTTTCACATTTCTATTCCCCGCTCCCGTTGGGATTGTACGTGCCTAATACAGGATCCGGACCGGGGGAGATTTTCCGAACCGACTTCACGGGTGACGGGACAGTTCAGGATCCGCTACCCACGACGCAGGTCGGATCGTTGGGCCGAAACGTGAGCTACGGTGGACTGGCCGGAGCTATTAGCAACTACAATTCAACATTTGCAAACAACGCGACCCCTGCAGGACAAGTGCTGGTTAGCAATAACCTGTTTACCCTTGCGCAGCTTCAGGCGCTCGGAGGAGTTGCGCCCACTGTCCCCGCGCCGGTTTCGGGACAAGTCCCGATGTTTGGCCTGAAGACTTTCGACTTGAGGCTGAGCTATGTTCGCAAGTTCCGCGAACATTTAACGGTGGAACCGAGCGTCTCTTTCTTCAACCTCTTCAATTTCGCTAATTTCGACCTTCCGCAAAGCACGCTCAACCCGCTTCTCACGGGAGCAGCGGGGTCGGTGAATGGCACTATCTACAATGACCAAACCACTCAGCGCGTTGGTGTGGGCACCGGCGTATATAGCCTGGGTGCACCGCGCGTGATTGAATGGGGCCTGAAGCTGACGTTCTAATTTAACCTCAAGCCTTTGCATGTAAGACGGTGGGAAGCTAGCTTCCCACCGTCTTTGCTTTATAGGCGTTCCACCGCGCCACGTCCACGAGGCACATAGACTTGTCACCGCTTCCCGCTGTGCATAGACTCGGAGCCGCATGGAAAACGGCTCAAGGTTTCCTCCGACGCGTTGGTCGGTGATCGACGCTGTCAAGAGCGAAGATTCGGCGGAGCAGGCGCGGGCGCTAGACATTTTGTTTGCCGCGTACTGGAAACCTGTCTACAAATATGTGCGCTTGCGGTGGACCCGGCCGGCGGAGGATGCGCAGGATTTGACGCAGGGATTTTTCGCGGAGGTGTTCGAACGCGAGTTGCTGGCCAAATACGAACCGGCGAAGAGCAAGCTGCGCACCTATCTGCGCTTGTGCGTGGACAGCTTTGTGATGAATCAGGAAAAGGCGGCGCGACGGCAGAAACGCGGCGGCGACGTGACGCACGTGGCGCTCGACTTTCAGGCCGCGGAGGGAGAATTGGCGGGCGCCACCATCGACGCCGACTCGATCCCATCTCCGGAATCGCTCGAAGAATTCTTTGAAAAGGAATGGGTGCGCAGCTTGTTCGCGCTCGCGGTGGAAGACTTGCGCAGGTTCTGCGTGGAGCGGGAACGCGAGCGCGCGTTCCGGCTCTTCGAAGAGTACGACTTGGCGGGCGATCCGGACATTTCTTACGACAAACTCGCAGCGGAATACGCGATTCCTGTTACGGACGTGACCAACGCGCTTTCCTGGGCGCGCCGGGAATTCCGCCGGATTGCGCTGGAGCGGTTGCGCCAGATTTGCGGAAGCGACGAGGAGTTTCATCGTGAAGCGCGCGCCGTCTTTGGCTCGGACGCAGCGTGAAGTTTCTCTCCGACAGGGTGGTGGATCGCTTGCGGCAAAGCGCCGACATGCCGGACCTTTCCGGAACACGCTATCAATTGCTGGAGCGCGTGGCCCGTGGTGGCATGGGCGTGGTCTACGCGGCGCTGGACGAAATGTTGGGGCGCCGCGTGGCGCTCAAGGTCCTCGACGTTCCTATTGCGGGCGGTGACCTCGCTCGCCGGTTGAATCGTGAAGCTCGCGTGCTCGCGCGCCTGGAGCATCCGGGAATCGTTCCCGTGCACGACGTCGGTACACTGGCCGACGGGCGTGTGTTTTACGCCATGAAATTTGTGGAAGGTCAGCGGCTGGACAAATACATCGAGGCTGTCCCTTCCCTCCCGGACCGGCTGCGTTTGTTCATGCGCATTTGCGACGCCGTGGCGTTTGCGCACGCGCGCGGCGTGCTGCATAGAGACTTGAAGCCCGCCAACGTGATGGTCGGGGCGTTCGGCGAAGTCCTGGTGATGGACTGGGGCTTGGCCAAAATCTTGCGCGAGCAATCCGCCGAAATGCCTGAGGAAGATCCGGAAGCGACGGTCCTTCACGTGCCGGAAGCAGACGACGGGCCTGCAGATGGGATGGAAGCGACGCAGGTCACAGGACAAGGAACGGTGCTGGGAACACCCGGCTATATGTCTCCGGAACAGGCCGCCGGCGATGTTGCGCACCTGGACGAGCGCAGCGATATTTTTTCGCTGGGCGCAGTACTGCGATTGCTGTGCACGGCGCCTGCGACTGCCAATTCACATTTGCGATGGCGGCGGGACAAAGCGCTGGAAGCAATCTGCGCGAAAGCCACAGAGAGCAATCCGGCCAGCCGCTACGTCAGCGTCTCGGAGTTGTCCGCCGATGTCTCTCGCTACCTGGACGGCTTGCCTGTTTCGGCGCGGAAGGAAACCATTTTCGACAAAGCAGCGCGTCTTTACCGACGCCACACCGTCGCTATCTTATTGATTGCAGCCTACTTACTCGTACGGACCTTGATTCTGCTTTTCTTTCACCGCTGAACTTAAAGGAATTCCATGGCCCGTTGTAAAGAACAGCAAACGGGTACAGAATCCCGGCTCGGAGGAGCCCACAAATGAACAAGATCTTGCTGGGTCTGTTGCTTGGAACGGTTCTCGGAGCGATTGACGGTTTGTCCGCTTGGTTGACGCCCGCGGTGCGCGCACAAATCGTTGGGATCGTTGTTGGATCCACCATTAAGGGACTCATTGCCGGCGTGGCCATCGGATTTTTCGCGCGCAAAGTACACTCGCTATTGCTTGGCATTCTTTTTGGTCTGGCGGTTGGCTTTATCCTGGCGTTCATCGTGGCGCAAATGCAGCACGGCTATTATTTCGAGATTATTCTGCCCGGAAGCATCGTAGGGATTATCGTGGGCTACGCGACGCAACGTTACGGCCAAGCATCGGCTGTACCCGCGACTCCGCGATAAGCACAACAATTTATTTGGAGCAGTGAATCGTGAAAACAGGAGAAGAACCATGTCTCGAGTCGTACATTTTGAAATACCGGCTGAAAATCCCGAGCGTGCCGCAGCTTTCTACAAGAAAGCGTTCGGTTGGAAAATCGAAAAATGGCCTGGGCCGATGGAGTATTGGATGGTGAATACCGGCCCGGACGGCGCGCCCGGCATCAATGGCGGGCTGATGAAGAAAGGAAATGTCTCAACAACGACTAACACGGTCGGAGTGGAATCGGTGGATAACGCCATCAAGGCGGTCACCAACGCAGGAGGCAAGCTGATCATGCCGAAGACGCCAATTCCCACGGTCGGCTATTTCGCCTATTGCCAAGACACCGAAGGCAATCTGTTTGGAGTAATGCAGTCTGACCCAGACGCAAAGTAGATTTCCGGCAACGCAGGGCTCTCGCCCTGTAAATTTATTCTAAGGAGAGAAGCGATGAAAAATGCAGCACGAATTCTTGTGGCGGCGGCACTTGTGGCAGGGCTGGCAGGCTCGCGCCAAGTTGCGGCAGCGGGCGACAGCAGCAAAGAAGCGTTCGCCCAATTGAAGACGTTGGTGGGGCATTGGGAACAGCAGAAGGCGAACGAGGACAAGGCCACGCTGGACATTGAATTGACCGCGGGAGGCACGACGCTGCTGGAGAAGTTCCGCATGGTGGAGCAAGGCAAGCCGGTGGAGATGGTGACCATGTACTACCTTGATGGCGGCCAGGTCAAACTGACGCATTACTGCATGGCCGGCAATCAGCCGACAATGCGCGGGACCTATGCGCCGGAGAGCAAGACGCTGACCTTTGATTTCGAGAACGCAACGAACTTGAAGAACGCGAACGACGGGCACATGCATCATGCGGTCTACAAGTTCATTGACAACGATCATTTCCAAACCACTTGGACGTTTCAGAAAGATCAGAAGGACGCGTTCAGCGAAGATGTGGTTTACGTGCGGAAGTAACGTCGGCGCATCTGCGCGTTTCCATTCCGGTGCTGTCTTATGGGACGGGCGAATTGTCCGTCCCATTTCTTGTGTCCGAGTTAGAATGGCGGCTTCGAGGGCACCATGGCCGACGCGCAATTTGCCTCATTACAAGGACGCAAGTACCTCAACATCGAAACTTTTCGCAAGAATGCGCAAGGCGTGCGCACCCCCGTGTGGTTTGCGGGAGAGCCGGAGGACGGTCCGCCGGAGAAATTGTATGTGTACAGCACCGCGGATTCCGGCAAAGCAAAACGCATCAGGAATAATGGCCGCGTGCGCGTGTCGCCCTGCGACGTACGCGGAAAGCTGCTCGGCGAATGGGTCGAAGCGCGGGCGGAGATCGTAACTGGCGCGGAAGCAGAACATGGCATGACGCTGCTGAACAAGAAATACATGCCGTGGAAGCAGTTGCTGGATTTCTTTTCGATTTTCTCGCGCAACAAACGAATCGTGTTCTTGATTCGTCCCGGGTAAACGGGCTACCACGGACCTGAAGGTGTTAGCGCGCACAGCCAAGATTGTCTGTGCCACTCTAGTTGCAGCCGCAGCCGCCTCCGCAGCAGCTTCCGCCGCCTCCGGAGAGGGTGGTGGAGGACTTAGCGGAGGCGCCTTTGCTGGAGCCGTCGCCGGTGGCGAAGACCGAGAGCTGGATGCTGGCTTTCTTGCTGGCACAGTTGGGGCAGGCGATTTCCTGCTGCTTGTTGAGGACAATCTTCTCGAAGCGGGTTTCGCACTCTTCACAAAGGTATTCGTAGATAGGCATAGCGGATGTCCTTTGAATCCAGTCAGGCGTCGGCATCGATTATAGCAGGCGCGGCCGCATCCGGAGGAGCCCCCCTCCCCCACTTTGTGGAACTTCGGATTCTAAATGGGTTACGGATACAGATCCTCGAAACTGTTGCTGTCAAAGGGGTTACGAACCGACAATTTAGGCCAAAAACCGGTAAAACGCGGAGAAGGCCTCTAACTTGAAACTGAGGCACTTACGGGCAACCCTGCTTCCTGGGGCAGAAAATACAAACCAAGAAAAAGCCCGCCTCAGAAGGCGGGCGCTACACCAAAGAGAACGTTTGTTTGGGGGCTAGGCGAATACACGGAAAGTCATGCCGAGATTGGGCGCAGCGGTGCTGCGCCCCTACAAGGATCGGAATCAGTCGCCGGCTACGGCTTCGGCGGCTTGTTCTTTCTTGGCGGCATTGGCGTTGCCATTGCCGTTGCCATGGCCATTGCCATTACTGTGGCCGTTGCCGCTGGCTGGGGCGATGCCTACCGGTTTGCCGGCGTTGGCGAAGTTGGCTGGGACCGCTTTGGCTATGTCGCTTACCGAGCCGATCTGGACTACCAAGGGCTGGGCCTTCTTGAGCACCAGCTCTTCGTAGATGGCGCGGACCTTGGCTTGCTCCTCGTAGGCCTTCTTGCGGCGGGCGCGGTCTTCTTCCGCAGCGGTCTGCGGAATGTCATGTTCGAGGTGGCGGACACGCGCGGCATCTTCGGCGTCGATGTTCAGCGAGTGCTCGTAGGTGTTGAGATCGACTTTCTTGCCCTTGGCGTAAATCTCGTGTTTGCCGTGCGTCTTATACCACTCGGCGACGGTCGCGTTCTTGTGCATGTTTTCGATGATTTTGCGCCAGCCGACGCCGGTGTTGTATGCGCAGAAGGAGATTTCGCCTTGCTGCGTGGCGTACGGGATGATGCACATCTCGGTGCGGCGGAAGTCGTAGTTGAAGAGATCCTGGAACCACATGCCGGCGATAAACAGGAAGTTCCACGGATCCTGGCGGCGCTTCATGGCGTCGTCAAACTTGCGATCCGGAGAAGTGCGGCCGTATTTCTTCTCGGAATCCTTGGTGAGCGCCCAAGTCTTGTCGAACTTCTTGAAAAGGTCGTAGAGAGTCAA
>Ga0210409_10003676_pt1 | contig 16926 bp, 14 predicted proteins | sample IncBWH17MmetaG_FD_161649 | JGI IMG/M metagenome (GOLD analysis project Ga0210409, IMG submission 161649) | Forest soil microbial communities from Barre Woods Harvard Forest LTER site, Petersham, Massachusetts, United States - Inc-BW-H-17-M | ecosystem: Environmental > Terrestrial > Soil >...
TCCTTCCGCCATCCTTTCTTCCAACCTTTTTCAGGGAGGAACGAATCGAGTATTCTAAGTCATGCCTTACCACACGATTTCCGGAGAATTCGTTTCAGGGAGCAGCCAATGAAAGGTCTCGTCCTCGCCGGTGGAACGGGGAGTCGTCTCAATCCTCTCACGCGAGTCACGAACAAGCATCTGCTTCCCGTGTATGACAAGCCCATGGTGTATTACCCGATTCAGACGCTGGTTAACGCTGACATTCGGGAGATCCTCCTGGTTACGGGCGGAAAAAACGCCGGAGAGTTTCTCCGTCTTCTGGGCAATGGGCATAACTTTGGCCTCAAACATATTAACTATACTTACCAGGAAGGTGAGGGCGGCATTGCAGAGGCTCTAGGTTTGGCCGAAGATTTTGCTGATGGTGAACCCATTTGCGTGGTGCTTGGCGACAACATTATTGAAAACAACGTGCGCCACGCCGTCGAAAACTTCAAAAAGCAGAGCCACGGCGCCAAAATCTTGCTGAAGGAAGTTCAAGATGCGGAGCGTTTTGGCGTAGCCGAGATTCGCGGCGATCGTGTCGTCAGCATCGAAGAAAAACCGCGCAAGCCCAAATCGAATTACGCCGTCATTGGAATCTACTTGTATGATGCCACGGTATTCCAGAAAATTCGCCGCCTGAAACCCTCCGGCCGCGGCGAACTGGAAATCACCGACGTGAATAACTTCTACCTCGAAGAAGGCAATCTGACCTATGAAATTCTCGATGGCTGGTGGACCGACGCCGGCACTTTCGAATCCCTCTTGCGCGCCAACAATCTCGTGGCGGAAACCGGTGCCAATAAAATCTCAGACGCAGAACCAACGGAACGTGCCGTAAGCCGGGAAGTCGGAGGATGAAGCTTTTCGTTACCGGCGGGGCGGGTTTCATCGGCTCAAATTTCATCCGCTTTGCTCTGCAGTCCAAAAACAGCCACGCGATCGTCAACTACGACAAGCTCACCTACGCTGGCAATCTCGCGAACCTCCACTCGATTGCCCATCATCCCGGCTATCGATTCGTGAAAGGAGACATTTGCGACCCCATCGCCGCGGAAGCCGCCATGCGCGGTTGCGATGCCGTCGTCCATTTCGCCGCTGAATCGCACGTCGACCGGAGCATCTACGAGCCAGCTGCGGTAATTCAAACCAACCTCACCGGGACGTTCACCCTCCTCGAGGTCGCTCGCAAGCTCAGCATATCGCGCTTCGTTCACATTTCCACCGATGAAGTTTACGGCGATATAGCTGCGGGAGCTCATGCCAGCGAAGACTCTCCGCTTCAGCCAAGCAGCCCCTATTCCGCCTCCAAGGCGGCCTCGGACCTACTGGTTCGCTCCTACGTTCGCACCTACAAATTTCCAGCTCTGATCACGCGCTCCTCAAACAATTACGGCCCCTACCAGTTCCCGGAGAAATTCCTGCCGCTCATGATCACGAATGCGCTCAACGACAAATCGCTCCCCATCTATGGCGACGGCAAACAGCAGCGCGACTGGCTGCACGTGGAGGACAATTGCCGCGGAATTCTCGCCGTTCTCGAACGAGGAAGAATCGGCGAGGTCTACAACATCGGCGGATCGCACGTGGAAGAGAATCTCGCCATGGCGAAACGCCTACTTCGTCTGACGGGTAAACCGGAGAACCTGTTGAGCTATGTCGCCGATCGACCCGGCCATGACCGTCGCTACGCCCTGAATTCTAAAAAGATACAAAGCGAGCTCGGGTGGAAACCAGAAATTTCTTTGGAAGATGGCGTTCGCCGGACCATCGACTGGTACAAGGAAAACACCAAATGGGTTTCCGACGTTCGCGCGGGCGAGTACCTCTCCTATTACGAGAAATACTACGATGATCGCGAAAATTCGCTCAAAGCCATCGCGAATTCCAGTTCAAAGTTGCCCGCTTAGAACCAACATGCGTATATTCTTTGTCGATGCAAAGAATCGAAACGTCCCTCCCACGTGTCTATGAGCTGCGTCCCATAGTTCATCGCGACGCGCGCGGTGCTTTCTTTGAGATCAACCACCACGCTAAACTCTTAGACCTCGGCGTCACAGACACCTTCCTTCAAGACAACCACTCCATCTCCTCTCGCGGAAGGCTCCGCGGCCTTCACTGTCAATTGCAGCATGCACAGGCCAAGCTTTGCCGTGTTATCGAGGGCGAAGCCTTGGACGCGCAGAAGCAATTTCTGCCGCGATACTCGCCTAAATGAAACCCACGATTTTGCTCACAGGCAAGAGCGGCCAACTCGGTTCTGAACTCAATCGGCTGCTGCCAAAACTGGGGGAAGTGATCGCGCCGGAGCGAAACGAGCTGGATCTGCGCGATCCCGAACAAATGCGCCAAGTCATGCGGAGCACAAAGCCGCAACTGATCGTCAACGCAGCCGCCTATACCGCCGTTGACGCAGCGGAAACCGATGAATCCAATGCACTCGCGGTGAACGCCGAAGCCCCGCGATTGCTTGCTGTCGAAGCGAAAAAGATTGGCGCGATGCTCGTTCACTTTTCGACCGACTATGTTTTCGACGGCGCGAAGAAGGCTCCTTACGTTGAGACCGATCACCCCAATCCACTCAACGCCTATGGCAGAACCAAACTCGCGGGCGAAGAAGCGATTCGCAATTCCGGTGTAGCCCACCTGATATTTCGCACCTCCTGGGTCTACGCTACCCACGGACGAAATTTCCTCCTGACAATCTTGCGGCTGGCCACCGAACGCGAAGAATTAAGAGTCGTCGCTGATCAAGTGGGCGCTCCGACCTGTGCTCTCGACTTAGCCGAAGCGGCGACAAGAATTTTGGCCGGAATGATTGCTGGCGACAAAAGTCAGTTTCCTTCTCCCGAGCCCGTTGGAACCTACCACATGACGGCGGCCGGCCAGACCTCCTGGTACGAATTCGCAACCGCCATCCTCGAGGAAGCGCGCCGCACACCGCAAAACCTGCCGTGGCTCGCCTCGGCAACCAAGGGCCGTCCTCTAATAGCACGCCGCCTGGTTCCCATCTCAACGGAAGAATTCCCCTTGCCGGCCCGTCGTCCCACCAACTCGGTCCTCTCGAACGCGCGCCTGAAACAGGTTTTCGCCGTAGCCCTCCCGGATTGGCGTACGCAACTGCAAAGGTGTTTTTCCCCCGAGCGTACCCCCGCGAATTTCCCTGTCGCCGTTTCCTCCCGCTGAGAATCGAAGCGCCCCGGCCGAAGTCAGGGGTGGCCAGGATACCCCCCACCCCGGGTGTTTTCGCAAAAGAGGCTGCAAGCTCTTGAAAACAAAGGGAACGAGTGCCGAAAAGAGAGCAGAGAGACGACAAAGAGGCTGCAAGCAAATGAAAGGACGTGACTTGTGACCGGTGACCTGCGACTCGTGAACAGCCGGACAGAAATACCCCCGACACGCCCCGGGGGTTTTGTATAGATGTGAAAGGAAAGGGGTTGCGGGAAAAGGGAATTGTAAGATCCTGAAAACAAAGGGATAAGAAATCGATGCCAAACGATAACGCAGAGACGCAGAGTACGCTGAGCTACCGCGGAGATGCCCCACACCCCCCGGTATTTTGCGCAAAGAGTTTGGATTTGCTTGATTGCAAAGGATTTGAGTTTTTTGGGAACGACAAAGAGTCCGTAAGAGTATGAAAACAAAGGGCCGGCAAAATCGAAAGGCTGACAATACACGGCGGGTTGCGGGGGAATTAGAGGACCAAACGGGGACACTGTCAGCAACCTTGGCTTAAAGATTACTACCTCCGTTATGACTTGTCAAGTGATAAATTAAAGGCTGTGGATTGAACGGGTTGCGGGCGAGCCTGACAAGGAAGGCCAGACCCAGACGTAAAATCGACGTCTGGGGCACCCGGCAAGCGGCTACAATTTGATTCAAGGCAATCAATTGCGATAGGTTAGGCCTGATGAGTCGTGAATCCCGATTACGGCGCCGCATCTGTTTTGTTTTGCTTTTGCCGGCTGTCGCCATTGCCGAGCCGCAAGATAGGAAAAACGATTGCCAGAATACTCCGCAAGTGATCTCAAATCCTCAGTTCACCAAGGAAGAGGCGGGGCAGATCAAGACCCGTGTTTTAGAGGGCCGGCTTTCAATCGTTATTAGCGACGCCGGAGATGTTGTCGATGCCAGGGTGATCGCCGCAAAGCCGAAGGAGGCCGCTGAGATTCTCGCCAGTGCCATTAAGAGAATGAAGTTTAAACCCCGACCCGGATGCAAGCCGGTCAAGATCGACTTTGTTTTTAAAGATAAAATAACCCCGGACAAGAACCATTAGGGGCCCGACGTCCGGAGGCCACTATCATTTCGGGTTGTGCGAGCGAATTCCCACTCCCTCTTCTGCCTCCGCATCCGTTACTATTTTTCAAGTGAGAAATTAAAGACTGTGGATTGAATGGGTTGCGGTGGACCTTGCCAAGACAGACCCAGACGTAAACCCGACGTCTGGGGCACGCGCAGGGCTCCGAAAACAATGTGAATTGCCGGGGAAGGTGGGGACCAAACGGGGGCCTGCCGGCAACCTTGGCTAGAGATCCCCGCATGCGCGCTGCTATTGCCAATTGAGAATACGTGGAGAGATCGCGCCGAGGAGCGTCTCAGCGCGTTAGGGTTCTCCACCCACCCTACTCATCAACCTCAAGCTCCCCTTGCCGCTTCTGCTGCCTTTGGTTCCGCGACCCGCATCGTAAGACCGGGATACACGTCCTCGACAATCTGCAGAATCTTATCTACTAGTTCAGAAGCATCAAGGACTACGTCTCCTAGCGTCGCCGAGTCAGAACGAACTCTCCTATGCAACCGATGGAGAGGATTGATACACAAGTCGAAACAAGTGTTACGAACTGCCGCCCAGTTGCCATGGGTGAACGCCGATGTCCAAGGATAGAGCGCGTCATACTCGGGTTTGATGATCGCGACCTCACTCATCTTTCGTAAATCCTTATCTGCCCAGTGCCCCAGCTCGATTGTGACGAATTCTTGCCATCTGTCCTCGTTTGCCAACTGCTTGAGTACCTCGACATTTATCGAGGCCGGAATTTCCCTTGTAAGCTCATCCAATTTCAAGAACGCCAGCTTTGCCTGCCCAGCTCCGTACTAACGATAGCCCGCCCACAGCTCTGGGTTGTTTTCCCTCCTCAAATACGAAAGCGTGATAAAGCATTCGAGAAGTGTTCTGAGCCCAATTCTTCCCAGAATCGCGGTGCTGTTTCCCAACGAAATGAGCTCATCTAGGATCGAAAGGGCGTACGCAGCGAACCCGAATACGGCATCGTGCATTGCATCCACGTCTGTCGTAACCAAGCTTTTCTTCTCGTGTTCCGCGAGAGCGTCACGGACTTGCCTTACTCTCGCGCGAGTGGTTGCTACATGAGTTGGGATATTTGCCTCCATCGTATGCACTGCTTTGCAATCGGTGTCTCTTAGACATTGTTCCCAAAAATCCTTGGGCCATGTAGACGCGAGAGGGGACGCCGCATCCAGCACGCCTTCCATCGCTCTGATTGTGGGGCGCACCTTTTCCTGCTCGCCGTAAGTGGGATATTCCAGAATTTCGCGCGCCTCCTCGCGCGACCTAAGGACAAACTTGCCGGACAATACTCGGAACAACACCCTCACCCATCGGCAGTCAGTGGCTTCTTGAGTCTGATGATAAAGAACCCTTGCCACTGCCGCTTTCAGAGCTTCCCAATCCTCCGCAGAGGCAAGTTGCCCGATAGCTTTCAGCCAGCATTCACGAGCCGGTAGTTTGCCTAGCAAGAGCAGTGGACGAAGCGATTCCCTTGCTTGCTCTTCGGAGCAAATCACAGACAGCACCTTTTCACGAGAGACTGGATCGAGGGAGCCAAGACCTGAATGAGTAGGGTCGATCACCGTTTTTCCATCGTTGGGTTGGGGAATTAACTTAGCGACCTTTCTGAAAATTGCCAGAGCAGGGCCACGACCCATTTGCGAGAGAAGGAGAGCGCACCAGAGCATTTCAGGTAAACGATCGTTCGTCCACGACATCGGTCGGAGATTTCCGACCTTCATGAATGGGGGGACCAGGGATTTCTTTTCACGTTGGTGACCCGCAAGCTCCGTATACGCCTTCTGGGCCCCCTTTCTCTTCTTCCCCTTTTTGCTCATATTCTCGAATCCCCGTGATGCGCTTCTCTTTCCGCGTCGCCTTCTGATCTCCTTCAATCGCCCACTTGCACGTCGCTATCCTTCCGGCCAGTTGTAGCCGGGTGCGCCACCCGCCCTATGATTTGCTGATTATGGTTTTGGGAAGTGAACAGAGACCGGTCTATATTCCTCGATGAACTGTCCGGCTCCGGAAAAAACGTACGTCGTGGCCTCTAACTTCCGATCGTTCTTCGCAACAATCGTCGCTGGCAGGTGCACGACCACTGGTTGTGCTTCGGACTTTTCAGAACAATCGAAATTCTGGCGGTAGGTCAATTCTCCGCGATCGTTCCGGTGCTCATCATCGATGGCCTTCACTGGAACCTTGTCCTTGCGGAAGAGAATTGTGAATTGGAGTGGCTCTGTCGCATTTCGACAGTAAATTGGGAGAGTCAAATCTGCTGTCTTATCCTTTTTGTTTTCTTGGGCGCTAGGCTTGCCCACAAATGCGACCAGCGGCGGCATGCCGCCGGGCGACGCATTCGCATCGGGCCACAGCCTGTCGTATTCGGCGAGCGCGCCAGTGTAGGCACGATCATCGCGCTGGTCTCGGGTCTCCCATCGTGGGTGACTAGAGAAGAAGGCCATGAACTTGGATTGCTCGCCGGTGCTTGCTCTTAGTAGATGATGCAGGCCGAAAACATAATCGGGATGATAGCCCTCTCTAGCCATCAGCATCATTCCCTGAATATCTGCATCGTGTTCCAAGTTACGTGAGAGCCTGGCCGCCGCAATTGGCGCTGAAATCCGAAGTCCAAGTATGGCCCAATTGGCACTATTGTCGCCTGCTCTCGCTCGCAACTGGTAGTACTGAATCATTTCGTTCACGTAAACGTTGTAAAGATACTTTCGGACAGCATGGCGACGTGCGGTGTGCGCCGTCTCGTGGGCCAGAACCGCCGACCAGAGGCCTGGGTTCGTTCCGATGAGCTTGGCTAGCCCCGAGCCCACCGATACCTCCCCGTCTGGCAGCGAGTGAGCGTTTATGGATCCATCGTCGACAATTGTGAAATTCCATTTATAGGGCAAACCCAACGAGGCGACGGATGGGTTCTGAATGAGTTTGTAGAAGACTGCCGATCCCGCCTCGTTGTAGGCCGTGCCTTCGAGCAAAGCATTGCTTCCGCGAATCTTTCCTCGCTCGGATAGACCAAGCTGGTAATCGAGAGCGAAGTCCGCTGGCAAAGCAACGTCATCGTTCAGTTTGGGCTTGGCATGCTTTTGGGCGAGTGCTATCTGCGGCAGAAAAGAAGCCGAAATGACACACGCAAGGAGGACCGGTATCTTGCGCATAACGTACCTCGATGACAAAGGGGACTGTGCAAAGGTAACGCCGCGGGTCGAGAAAAGCAATAGGGCAGCCCCTACAACGGAGCCACAAAACCTTTTTTGCTTCTTGGTTCCATCTGGGGTGCGGGGGCGGAGGGCGGTCCGAGCGAAAAACCTCAGGCCCAAAGGCGGGCCTGAGCTACAAAAGACGAAGCAAGATGGCCCTTTCCGATAGGAATCGGAATCTGCGATCGAGGCTCCTCTCAAAACTCGGGGCAACCCTTCGGGGCTCAGGGTAAAGCAGGGTAAACGAGATTAGCTTGGCGCTACGAGGGAAAGGCCCACGGCTGAAGCCCAAGACTGTGGCGGGCGCGTGGCGCGCCGCCTTGAAAGGCGGCGCGCCCCCTTTTCGCTGCGCTCACCCCGGGCTAGAAGCCCGGGGCTACCAATCGGGGGCTTCCACCTGAAGAGCCAAAACGGGGAACGCAGGGGAGCCCGCTTCAGAAAGCGGGCGCTACAGCCGTGATCCACGAATCACAAAAGACGGCAAGAAATAGGCACAGACACACGCCGGCTTGCACCGGGTTCACTTGACGTGTGCCACTCTCATGTTAGAGTAACGCACACAATATATGCCCTGCGCCGCTGGATGGGCGCTCATCCGTCGAGGAGATCAATCCGTTATGGCACGCGCGAAGACCGCAAGAATGCATCCCGCCGCCGGGCCGCCGCCAGCGGCACGAAGACGCTTTGCATCCGAGTTGGGGCGCACCCATGCGATGAGCAATCTTGTGGGCGGTAAAGAGCCGCTTGGCCTCCGCGAACGCAAGAAAGCACGCCTCCGTCAGGAGATCATAGATACGGCAGTTCGATTGTTTCGCAAGAGAGGGTACGAGAAGACGCGCATCGACGATATCGTGCAGTCCCTGGAAATCAGCCAGCCGACATTTTTCCGTTATTTTCCTAGCAAGGACGCGGTCTTGGGCGAGGTTGGCAGGCGAGGATTTACTTGCATCACCGAGCACTTGAGAAATGAACTTTCCAGCGAGGCCATGACGGCCGAACATTTGCGCCGGTTGTATCAGGAGCTGGCTCGTCACGCGGAAGCGGACCACCCGTTGTGGCAGGCCGTGGTTTTATCCGGTGCGATGGATCCGGTGCGTTCTCCGGAGATGCGGGAGCACAAGGAATACGCGCTGGGCTTGCTCCGAGAGATTCTGGCCCAAGGCCAAAAGCGCGGCGAAGTCTCCCGTGCCTTTCCCGTCGAGCATCTCGCGGAATTCATGGAAGGGCTCTACAACACGATCGTGCGCCAGTGGGCCGTGGATCTCACGGGCCCTCATAAACTATCTGACCGCGTCAGCAGTGCCGTCGAGTTTTTCCTGCGCGGGGTGCGGCCGTGACGGGTCGACGCACAGGCGACTTGAGGCCCTGGGCTCAGTCCTGAATGGACTTAGTCAATTGCTTTGCAATTGCGTCCCTGAGATGAATCGGTTTTTCCGACTAGACGGATCATTGACACTCGCTTGCCCTCGCCGTAGGTCTACCGTTCCCACACTTTCTTTGGAGGACTTGAATTGAAGGCCGCCGTTCTGCATGAATTCAAGAAGCCCTTGGTATTCGAAGAAGTCCCGCGACCTCAGCTGGAGCCTGGCGAAGTCTTGATCAAAGTGGAAGCCTGCGGCGTGTGCCATTCGGACTTGCATGTAGCCGACGGTGATTGGAGCCAACTGGCGCCAATCGTAAAGAGACCGCTCATCCTCGGCCACGAAATTGCCGGGCGCGTGATCGAAAAGGGCGGAGACGTGCGCGATTTGCAAATTGGAGATCGAGTTGGAGTACCTTGGGTGCACTGGACGTGCGGCGAGTGTGAATTCTGCCTGGAAGGAAATGAGAACCTCTGTGCCAAGCAAAAGATAACCGGGGTTACGGTGGATGGCGGGTATGCAGAACTCGTAAAGGCGCCCGCAAGCCACGCGTTGAAGATCCCCGACGGTCTTTCGTCCCTCGAGGCCGCGCCTTTGTTTTGCGCAGGAGTGACCGTCTTTCGCGCCCTCAAACGGGCAAGAGTAACGCCGGGTCAGCGCCTGGCGGTATTTGGCGTGGGCGGCTTGGGGCATCTTGCGGTTCAGATAGGAAGGGAGCTCGGCGCGGACGTCGCGGCGATCGACATTTCCGATGAGAAGCTCGCGCTTGCAAAATCGCTCGGTGCGTCGACCGTGCACAATGCTGCCTCGGCCAACGTGGTTAAGGAATTGCGTGGTAAAGGCGGCGTCCATGTCGCGCTGGTCGCTTCCGCTGCGAAAGGAGCATACGACACCGCATTCTATTGTGTGCGCCCGACCGGTACACTACTCGTGGTCGGTTTGCCGGCCGAGAACATCTGCTTCCCGCCCATCCTGATGGCCGCCGCGGAAGTGCGGATCCAGGCAAGCGCCGTCGGTACGCGGCAGGATTTGCGCGATGTCCTCGCTCTGGCCGCAGCAGGAGGGATCCGCTGTAAGGTCGGCACGCGCCCGCTGTCCGAAGCCAACCAGGCACTGGATCAATTGCGGAGCGGGCAGGTCTCGGGCCGGATCGCCCTGGTCATCCCATAATTCGTAAGCAGACGTAATCCCAACCAAAAACGCAAGAAAAGGAGTGACCGCGCACGTGGTTCTATCCGAAGGAGCGCGGAGATTGTAGGGCCGGTTCCGGCCGCGCGCCCGCTGGTTTCCAGCATACGCTCGCATTTGGGTATTGACGTTAGTTTCTAATATGTGATACGGACTATCACAATATTTGATAGGTCCGCCGGGGGAGCGGAGTTTAAGAGAGTCTTAAATCCGATCCCTGGCTGGTGCTGCTTTCTCTTGGTCGAGTTGAAGGGGTGACGTCAACAATAATCCCTGATTGTCGCAAGACTCGTCTTAAGGGAGCACGCAACTTGGTTCCAATCAAAATTGCAAACAAGATGCCTTCGAGGAACTAGGAGGAGCCATGAAATCAAGGTTACTGGCAGGTCTATTCGTATTCGCGCTAGGGCTATTGCCGGCCAGTCCAGTGGCCTCTGCGCAAGGTGTGGGGGCTTCCGCCGATCTGATGGGAACTGTCACGGACCCCTCAGGCGCTGATGTTCCGAACGCTAAGGTGACCGTGCTTGACGCCGCCAAGGGACTGCAACGCAGTGTGGTAACTGACGAGCACGGTTTTTATCGCCTGTCCGGACTCGCCCCGGCGAACTATAAGCTGAGCGTCGAGCACGCTGGCTTTCAAACGGAGGTTATCCCCTCCCTTGCGTTGACCGTTGGGCAGGCTTCGATCCTTGACTTTCGCCTTAAGTTGGCGGGGCTCACAGGACAAGTTGAGGTGAGTTCCGAAGTTCCTGTGGTGGAGACCTCGAGAGGGAGCCAGGCGAATACACTCACCCAAGAGGATATCGCTCAGCTTCCCATTGACCGTCGCGATTATCTGTCATTCACTCTTCTGGCTCCGGGTGTCTCGAACTCCACCAGGCTGGCCTCCGACCAGGATTTTCGAGTGAAATCAACACCGCAGAGCGGCCTTTCGTTCTATGGCAGCAATGGCCGAGGCAACAGCATCACGGTCGATGGTGGCGAAGCGAATGATGACGCCGGCGGAGTGCGTCTCACGCTCAGCCAGGATGCTGTCCAGGAGTTTCAAGTCAACCGCAGCAATTACACCGCGGAGCTCGGCGGCGCGAGCGGCGCGGCGATTAACATCGTCTCCAAGTCGGGAACGAACGAGCTACACGGCAGCCTGTACAGTTATTTCCGCAATGATGCGCTGGACGCCGCTGACCCGTTTGCGCGCACGCAGGCGCTGGCGCCCGGTCAGGTCTTCGATCCGACGCAACCGGATAGCGTGAGCGGACCCGTTAAGAATTCCCTGACGCGCTATCAGTTTGGCGGCACGGCGGGCTTCCCGATCCAGAAAGACAAGTCTTTTCTTTTTGTGGCCTTCGAAGGGTTGCTCCAGGACGCGCAGAATTCCGTTCCAATCCTGACCAGCACGAGTCTTTTCAGGCCGACGGGATCACAGGATACGATTTTCGCCGGATTGGCAACCGAAGCGGGCAATCCTAACGTCCCCTGTTTCCCTGGCCAATCCCTGCCCGCGCAAACGTGCGCCTTCGGTCTGCAAAGCATTCTGACCGTCAATCCGAATCCAGGTGCAAATCCGTTCGTCAGTAAAGGTCAAGCGGCACTCAACGGATTCCTCGTGGGCGCGCTGGAGTCAAACGGCGGACTATTCCCTTACAACACCCGAGAATATCTGGCGTCTGGGAGGTTCGATCACCGATTCAGCGATGCGAACCAAATAAGCGTGACTTACAGGTATGGGCATGATCGCGAGGAAAATCCCGACGTGCAATCGCTAACGGGCTTTTCGGCGGGCAGTGCGGTTCGCGCCTATGACGACAACATCTTGGCCGCTTTTTATCATCAGTTCAGCGCCACCGCTCAGAACGAACTCCGGTTGCAATTCGACTACTACAACACCGGGGTCATTCCAAACGAACCTGGGGAAGCCGGACTGCAAATCCCCGGCTTTGTGAATAATTTGGGAACGAACATCTTTTTGCCCGAATCCAGCATTACGCGCCGATATGAAATCGCGGACAACTTCACGCTGATCCGCGGGCACCATACTTTCAAATTCGGGGGTTCCGAGCTGCTTCGCGGCAACCATACGGAATCGCACACGTTCTTCCCGGGGCGTTTCGTGTTTAGTTCCTTGCCTGGCGGTGCGATTAGTCCGTGCTTAGCGCCCTCAGCCTCTGCCACAGCCCCGAATCCTTGTGGACTCTTGACTGGAGGAGCGAGCATAACTTCGCTGCAGGCGGCTTCGTTTGGTATTCCGGTCGTTTTCCAGCAAGGCTTCGGCAATCCCGTATACCCGTATTACACAAGGCCGTTCACGGCGGGCTACTTTCAGGATACCTGGCAGATCCGGCCCAATCTGACCTTGAATCTGGGCCTTCGCTATGAGCTTGACACGCAGTACGCTCCGTTGAACACATACAAAAAAGATTTTGGCCCTCGAGTCTCCTTCGCCTGGGATCCGTTCGGCAACCACAAGACGGTGATTCGCGGCGGGTACGGGATCTTTTACGCACCGATCTACGACCAGATTACGTCTGTGGATTACTCCCTCGGAGTTCGAAACGCGAACAACAGTTCGGTGGGAAACACGACGAATGCGGGGCAAGTGAACAACGTAGACGCCATTTGCGGATTTTCCGGAGTAGCGGGTTTCTTTTTTCCGCCTCCGGCTAGCCCTACCAGTCCCTGCAATCGAGAAATCTCCATTTACATCGTTCCAATCCAGGGAGTCCCCGGCGGCGCCAAAAATTTGAGTGCCCCGGGAGTCTTCCAGACGTTATTCGCCGAGGGGGCCATCACTTGCACGACACCGCCTCCGGGGAGCAGCGCTTGCATTACCCCTGCCTTGCTTGCGCAGCCTGGGCTGGGGCTGAATGTCGCCAATAGCGGTCCCCTTGGTCCGCTTCAAGTGGTTTTCGTCGACCAGCCCAATTTTAGGCCTCCCTATTCGCAGCAGGCCGAGTTTGGAATTGAGCGCGAGATTGTTCCGGGACTCTCTATCTCCGCCAGTTACATCTACTCTCATACCATCGGCCTCCCCACCGCCATTGACACCAATTTGCTGCCAGCGCCACTTAGCACCATTCCGCTGGCTAACGGTAAAGCTGTCTCCTACCGGAACTGGAATCCTAGCGCGGGCACTGCGGGCGACCCAGATCCGCTGGGCGGCACGGAGTTCCCCGGGGGAGTCTCGCCATGCGCCAATCCTTTCAAATGTTTTGTGAATCCGTTTATCGTCCAGAACAATGAATACGCTTCGGTTGGTAGTGCTATTTATCAGGGTGGAATTCTGGAAATCAAGAAGCGCTTCAGCAATCATTTTTCCGTACTAGGAAATTACACCTATAGCAAGGGCTTCGACACGGGTACTGATTTTAACAGCGACTATGGCCCGCAAGATCCGACCAACCTGGGCGCCGACCGCGGACTTTCCGAATTCGATCAGCGCCATAAAGTCGTGCTGGCCGGCGTCATTGAAAGCCCGTGGAAGAATCCCTTCCTCTCCGGCTTTCAGTTGGCCCCGATTTTTACTTACAACAGCGGACATCCTTTTAACTTGTTGGCAGGCGGCGAAGTGAATGGCAACAATCACACCACGAACGAACGCCCCATCGGAGCCGGCCGCGACACCGGACGTGGCCCGAATTACACCAATTTCGACATGCGCCTAAGCTGGCAACATAAACTTGGCGAAAAGGCCAGAGTGCAATTTACTGCGGAGGGCTTCAACATCGCCAACCATACCAACTTCGCAAGCGTGAACAACGTGGTGAATCCACTCTTTGGCATTCAGACAGGGCCAGCCGTCTGCCCGGTCGCCGGTACCTGCGCTACGGGTAATGCCAGTTTTGACGTTCACGGGAGCGCAGCTCTCTCTCCGAGCCAGCCGCTTGGCTTCACATCCGCTTTTCCCAAGCGTGAACTCCAGCTCGGGGTGCGCCTCACGTTCTAAGTGCAGCGGATGACTGGTGGCGGCACTCGAGAGGGTGCCGCCGGCGAATTCGCGCTGGCAAATTGTTAAGCGGGTGCGCGGAGAGTTTTGGAACATCAGGAATTGTCCCCAGATTCAAAACAGGGAGGATTTTGTTATGCGGCGGATAACAAAGCAGGCAGTCATCTTTCTTTTGTTAGTGACAGTGATCGTTCTCTTCTTTGCTGGCACGGCCAGCGCACAGGCGGGTGTCACGACTCACATGGGCACGTTGAAAGATGGCGCAACCTATCTCATCGAAGTGCCAGCAAACTGGAACGGGACGTTGTTTCTGTACAGCCACGGCTATGTGGTGCCTGGTAGTCCCAATCCAGCGCAAGATGTCGGCGATCCCTTCACCCGGTTCTTCATGCTTTCAAGCGGCTACGCGTTAGCGGGGTCATCCTACGCGACCACCGGATGGGCCATCCATGAGGCGCTGAAGGACCAGATTGCCGTTCTGGAAGTATTCGAAAAGTCATTCGAGCACCCGAAACGGACGATAGCGTGGGGACACTCGCTCGGCGGAATCATCACTGCGGGGCTCATCCAACGAAATCCAGAGCGTTTTGTGGCAGCGCTGCCCATGTGTGGTGTGTTGTCCGGCGGTGTGGCTACATGGAACACGGCGCTGGATGCCGTGTTTGCGTTCAAAACGTTGCTTGCGCCGGGAACTGGACTGCAGATCGTCAACATCGCTAACCCCATAGCCAATCTCGATCTCGCCGAAGTGGTGCTTGCGGAGGCCCAGGGCACACCACAAGGGCGAGCGCGGATAGCACTGGTTGGAGCCCTGGGAGACTTGCCGGGATGGTTCACTCCGTTGTCGCCCGAGCCCGCGACAACCGATTTTGCCGGACAGGAAATCAATCAGTTCCTGTGGGATCAACAAGTGGACTTCCCATTCGCGTTTGCGTTTCGTGCGGAGCTCGAGGCGCGCGCGCAGGGCAATGTTTCCTGGAACACGGGAGTCGACTACCGGAGGCAGTTGGAGCATTCGATTGGGCGCGACCAGGTGCGCGCGCTTTACGAGGCGGCCGGCCTGGACCTCGACGCCGATCTAAAACTCTTGAATGAGACCGTGCGAATCAGCGCCGATCCCGAGGCTGTGCACTACCTGGAGAGGAATATCATTTTCGATGGCGAAATCCACATTCCGGTGCTGACGCTGCACACCAAGGGCGATGGCCTGGTGGTGATTCAGAATGAAAGCGCCTACAAGAAAGTCGTCGACGAAGCGGGCAACGGAGAGTTCCTGCGCCGCACATTTGTCGATCGCGCGGGACACTGTGCCTTCACGCCAGCGGAAACGATCGCCGCCGTTCAGACGCTCGTCAACCGGCTGGACACGGGAACATGGCACAACGTCGATGCCGGCGACCTGAACAATGCCGCGGCAGCGCTCGGACCTGGATTCAACATTTTTGGGACGCCACAGGGCATCGTTGCAGTTTCGCCAGCGTATATTGAATTTGATCCAAGCCCGTATCTTCGGCCATTTGATAAACTCACGGGAGAGTGCGAATTCGGATTCCTGTGCGGCGACCCATTCGTCCAGGTTGACCTGCGCTAAAAGGACATCCGAACGGGTTTTTCGAGTCTACATCAGCGACAAAGCTCCTTGCCCGAGGGTCCGTCCACGCGGTGCGCACTTCAAACGGATCCGCGGCCCTGAGGCGGCACGGGTGACGAGAAATTCCGGATGAATATCAAGAAACTTCTCAATCTCAGCGGCCGCGTGGCAATCATCACCGGTGGCTCTGTCGGGCTTGGGCGCCAGATGGCCGAGGGCTTGGCAGAGATGGGTGCCAACCTGGTGCTTTGCGCGCGGAAAAAGGAGCGCTGCGAACGAGCAGCAGAAGAATTGAAACAGCTCGGCGTGAAAACCTTGGCTCTGGGCTGCGACGTCAAGATCCCCGACCAAGTGCAGGCGGTTGTGGACGCAACGGTCTCCAGTTTCGGCCGGATCGACATCTTGATCAATAATGCCGGTACGTCCTGGGGCGCTCCGGTCGAGGAGATGCGACTCGAGCAATGGAACAAAGTGATCGAAACAAATCTGACCGGGACATTCCTTTTTTCGCAGGCAGTTGGCAGGGTCATGGTTCCTCAGCGTCGCGGAAAAATTATTAATATCGCTTCGGTTGCCGGGCTCCGCGGCGCGCCGCCGGAATTTCAGGCCATCGGCTACCACGCAAGCAAAGGCGGCGTGATCGCTTTCACCAAGGATCTGGCGTGCAAGTGGGGAATTCACAACATACAAGTGAATGCCATCGCTCCTGGATGGTTCCCCACCAACATGTCGCAGGCGATTATCGAACGAAACAAGGAAGTTTTCCTAAGTAAGATTCCTTTGCGACGTTTCGGCAATGAGCACGATTTGAAAGGTGCAGCCGTGTATCTTTCCTCTGACGCCTCCGACTACGTCGCCGGCCATGTGCTGGTGGTGGATGGAGGGCAGACCGCCTAGCCGAGGTAAGCCACACCATGAATATCCCGCTCACGCCCCTTCGGTGCTTGCGATATGCCGAACAGCAGTATCCGCATAGGACCGCCGTGGTTTGCGGGGACGAGCGATTTACCTACAAGGAATTTGCGGCCCGCGCCGCGCGGCTGGGCGGAGCGCTGAAGGATGGCGGCGTCGAGCCAGGTGACCGGGTCGCGTTTCTCAGCATGAATTGCCACCGGCTGCTGGAAGCTTACTACGGCGTTCTCGAAGCCAGCGCCGTACTGCTTCCGCTAAACGTACGGCTTGCAGCGCCGGAGCTCGCCTATATCTTGAATGACTCCGGAGCGAAAGTGCTATTTCTGGAGAAAGAGTTCCTTCCCTTCGTCGACTCTTTCCGCAACGAACTCACGACCGTCGCGTCTTTCATCCTTCTCGATGGT
>Ga0210409_10003677_pt1 | contig 16923 bp, 16 predicted proteins | sample IncBWH17MmetaG_FD_161649 | JGI IMG/M metagenome (GOLD analysis project Ga0210409, IMG submission 161649) | Forest soil microbial communities from Barre Woods Harvard Forest LTER site, Petersham, Massachusetts, United States - Inc-BW-H-17-M | ecosystem: Environmental > Terrestrial > Soil >...
TGGATTTGCTTGATTGCAAAGGACTTGACTTCTTTGGAGACGACAAAGAGTTCGCAAGAGTATGACGGGACGGGACTTGCGTCTGCTAGGGAGTGGAAGCTGGAGCGCCACTTTCATGAGTTATCATTGCACAAAAACGGTATGTTGTCAAGAGAAAGATATGGTAGACGAGTTACTGGTTCGAACGGATTGGGAAGTTGTTGGAGGCTCGAGAGTTACTCAAGATAAGTGCGCGCAAGACGCGATGGGATGATGCTTGCCGGTGATGCAGGAGGCACTTAGAATCTCGGGATGACTGACACTCAGCATTTTTTGTTGTTCCTGGGCGCGGCGATGGTGTTAGCGATCACTCCGGGACCGGGGATTTTCTACGTGCTGGCGCGAACCATGGCTGGCGGGCGCCGGGAGGGCATACAGTCGGCGCTGGGAACGTTTTTCGGCGGGCTATTTCACGTAGTCGCGGCGGCGCTGGGGGTATCGGCGATCCTGGCGGCATCGGCCGTGGCGTTTCACACAGTGAAGTATGCGGGCGCGGCGTATTTGGTGTGGCTCGGGATTCGCATGATCCGCACGCGGAACGCGGAGATGGCCGTGCAGACAGCGGCTCCGGCGCAAGGTTCGTTCCGACAGGGCATTCTTACGGAAGCGCTGAATCCCAAGACGGCGTTGTTCTTCTTGTCGTTCATCCCGCAATTCATAGCGGCGGGACGCGGCCAGGTGTTTTTGCAGTTCATCGTGCTGGGCGCGACTTCGGTCCTTCTGAACACGATCGCCGATCTGGTGGTGGTGTTTTTGGCCGGTCCTCTGGAGCGGAAACTAAAGGGAAGTGAGCGGTGTCGGCGGCGGCAACGGGTGGCTTCGGGCGTGGGGATGATCGCGCTGGGCGCCTACGTCGCGCTCGCGGACTCGAAGTAAAACAGCAACCGAGGTCGCGAGAAGCACAGCCAAGATTGGCTGTGCCACAGCCGCAGAGCTGCGCGGACTCCGCCCTGCGCTACAGGGCTTTGACGCGAGAGGCACAGGCGAGAATGGCGAGGTAAACTCGCCGCTACAAGAGCGAAGAGCCCGCCTCAGAAGGCGGGCGCTACATTGGGAAACGGCCGCAGGGCTCCGCCCTGCGCTATAGGGCTTGGGCTAAACCTATTTCGGCGTTGGTGGGCTCGGCAGTTTGTAGCCGTCGGTGAGGGTCTTTAGGAAGGCGACTAGGGCGTCTTCTTCCTGGCCGGTCAGCTTGAGGTTGCCGAGTTGCCTTTTATTTACGTTCGTTGGGTCCTCTGGCTCCGGCCAGCAGGTGATTTTTTCGCCGGGGTCGGCTTGCTTGCACTTGGGCAGGACGTCGCGGGTGTTGTAAAAATGCACTACCTCTTTGAGGGTTTTGAAGTAGCCGTTGTGCATGTAGGCCTTTACGAAGCCTGGCGTGGGGCGCATGTCGACATTGCGCAACGTGGGTACCTGGATCTTGGCGTCGAACTTGGGCGCGAGTTTGATCCACTCGGAATCGGGATTGAGTTGGCCGCTATCGCTTTGCAGGGTGCGCAGAAAGCCGCCGACTCCTGTATCGACGTACGCGGCAGCAGCGAGGTTGGGAGCGTAGCCGCGTTGGTCGGGCCGGCCTTCGTAATAGAATTGCAATCCCGGATTTCTGGGGACGCCGAGATTACTGGCGGTGAAGTCGGTAAATAGGGGCTCTTCCCCGGGCCCGCCGTCGCGATGACACTCGTTGCAGCGCGCCTTGCCGCGAAACAGTTCATAGCCCAATTTTTCCTGCGGCGTGAATTGGTCGTTTCCTGCCTGCACGTAGTCGTACTTGGACGTGAAGGGACTCACCTCTGGCGAGAATTCGTATGCGGAAATGGCCAGCCCGAACCCGTCGTAGACATGATCGGCGCGAAGTCGGTCTGCTGGGCTCAGGTGGACGGGGAGCAGATCGTTCTGAGGTGGCGGCCCTGGAGTTGCACAGACTTTTTCCACGTCGCGCGGCCATTGAATGGTGAACGAGTCCGGGCCCCACACGGTCTCAAAGAGCTTGCGATAGGGAGCGGCGGAAAGGCGGTACGCGACGCAGGCGGAATCGGGCAAGCCCATTTCCACGGGATTCGTCGGCGGTCCCTGCGCTTGTTCGGCGCTCGGATTCTGCAGGCGAAAGCCGCTCGCGCGCATGTCCCAGAAATTGCCGCCTACGAAGTCGCCCTGGAGCGCGTTGTAGTGGAGCACGGGCGCGAAGGGCGCGTACATGTAGCTCTGCGGTTTTCGGTTGCTGAAACGCGTTCTCACCGATCCCGGATACGAGACGGTAGTCTCGTTTAGAGATTGAATTGGGCCGGTGAAGCCGGTCTCCGGCGTGTGGCAGAAACTGCATGCTTCGTTCTGATTGACCGAGAGATGCTTATCGAAGAGGAGTAACTTGCCCAGGGTGCGGACCTGTCCTTGGCGATCGAGGGTGGTGCGGTTGAGTTGGCTGAGAGTGTCGGCCTCAATCCGATCAATGTCGGCGACGACTCTGGCCACATCCTGATCGAAGGAGGCAGGCATTTGACCGGCGAGGTTGCTGGGGGATTTTGCTTCGCCGGAGACGGCTGCACCTGCCTGTGGTTTGGCCGCCGAGACTAAGAGCGCGCCGAAGGTGAGAATGCCGAATAAGGATACGGCGAAGGTTCGATCAACGGATGGCATTTTTTATCCTCGCCAAACTTTCGATGCTAATCTTCGACGCCTGGTTAGTGTGGATTGCAAAGGCATCACGCCTCACCCAGGATCGTGCCGAGATGGGGCGCAGCATTCCCTCGGCGCTGCTCGGGATAAAGCTGCGGGGCTGCGACTGCCAGCCGAGGGCTTCGACTTTAAATCGTGCGGGCCTGGGGCGCAGCATGCTGCGCCCCTACGTGTCCCAGTTCCAGTCGGCGAATTGTTCGCGTAGGGCTATTTTTTTGAATTTGCCGACACTGGTGCGGGGGATTTCGGGGAGGAAGACGAAGGCGTCGGGGAGCTGCCATTTGGCGAAGGATTTGGCGAGGAAGGCGCGAAGCTCTTCGGGGGTGGCGGTGGCGCCTTCTTTCAGGACTACGACGGCTAATGGGCGCTCTTGCCATTTGGGATGGGGGACGCCGACTACAGCGGCTTCTTTTACGGCGGGATGACCCATCAGGGTGTTTTCGAGGTCGACGGAGCTGATCCATTCGCCGCCGGATTTCACCAGGTCTTTGGCGCGGTCGACGATTTTGATGAAGCCTTCGTCATCCATGGTGGCGACGTCGCCGGTCTTGAACCAGCCGTCCTCGGTCCAGCGATGGGACTGGTCGGGTGCGTTGTAATAGCTGCCGGCGACCCACGGGCCGCGGACTTCGAGTTCGCCGGGAGTTTCGCCGTCGCGCGGCGCTTCGACATCTTTTCCTTCAGGGCCGGGACGCGTGACGCGCAGCTCGACGAAGGGTGCGGGCCAGCCTTGCTTGGCGCGGACGTCGTAGCGCTGGTCTTCGGTCCAGCCGAGCATGTGGCGTTTGAGGCGGCCGACGGTGGCGACGGGCGTGGTTTCCGTCATGCCCCAGAGGTGCATGATCTGGAGATTGTGCTTGTCGAGGGCGCGCATGAGTCGGATGGGCGGGGCGGTGCCGCCGATGACGATGCGTACGGGCGACGGAAATTTCCATCGGCCGGGATTTTTCTCGAGGGCGTAGAGAACGCCGAGCCAAACCGTGGGGACGCCACAGGCGATGGTGACTTGTTCCTGCTCGATGAGATCGAGCACGCTTTCGGCGTCGACGTTGGGTCCGGGGAGGATCAAACGCGCGCCGGTCATCACGCAGGTGTAGGGTAGGCCCCAGGCGTTGGCATGAAACATGGGAGCGACGGGAAGGACGGTGTCGTGATGGCTGACGGCAAAGCAATCGACCATGGCCTGGGCAAAAGAATGCAAGACGATGGCGCGGTGCGAGTAGATGACTCCTTTGGAGAAGCCGGTGGTGCCGGAGGTGAAGCACATGGCGGCGCCGTCGTTCTCGTCGAGCTTGGGATACTGGAAATTATCATCGGCTTCGGCGAGGAGTTGCTCATAGTTCAGAAATTCTTCGGGGACTTCGCCGCAGCCGTAGGGAACGACGATGACACGCTCAAAGGGCGCGTCTTTGCGGAATTTTTCGTAGGTGGGGAGAAGAACGTCGTCGATGAGGAGAAAGCGATCGCCGGCGTGGTTGGCGATGCCGGCAATTTCGTGGGGATGAAGTCGCAGGTTCAAGGTGTGCAGGATGCCGCCGGCGGAGGGAATGCCGAAGAAGGCTTCGAGGTGGCCCGAGTGGTTCCACACCATTGAGGCGACGCGATCGCCGGGGCGGAGGCCGAGCTTGGTGAGAGCAGAGGCCAGCCGGCGAGCACGGCGATAGAAGTTGCCGTAGCAGGTGCGGGCGATGGAGCGGTCTGGGCGGCGGGAGACGATTTCGACGCGGGAAAAGAGTTTGTCGGCGCGCTCGAGGAGCGTGGGGAGGGTGAGGGGAAAGTCCATCATCGTGCCGCGCATGAAAACCTCAGGGAGCCTCTGCCAAAGAGCGCGAGCGGCTTACGTGATTGCCTGTTCCGACGCTGAGATCCTTCAGCGAACCTCGTCGGTTCGCTTCAGGATGACAGTGGTGCATCAGTGGCCGGGAACGAGGGCATCGTATCACTGATGGGGTTCGAGGGTTAGGGAGTGGGCGGTGTTAAGCGGCGCAACGAGTGAGGACGCCGCGACCTGCAGACTCTTTGTCGTTGCAAATAGGTTAAATTTTCGAGACGATGAGGTTGACCGCTGGAGTGCCAGTATCGCGCCCGAGGTGGCCCTGCTACCCGGTCTGCCCGTGTACGACTCTTGTGTCTTCGGCGCGCTCCGCGACTCTTATTCGGGTTCGGGCAGAAGGAGCAGGCAGGTGAAGAAGCTCTATATTGGGAATCTTCCGTTTTCCGCTACGGAAGAGCAGCTCAACGAGTGGTTCTCTCAGATCGGTGTTACCCCTTCAGGCGTCAATCTTATCCGAGACCGTTTTACGGGACAGTCGCGCGGGTTCGCCTTTGTCGAAGTGAACAGTGACGAGGATGCGGATCGCGCGGTGAACTCTTTGAACGGGCAGAATTTCGGCGGCCGCAATCTGGTGGTGAACGAAGCACGGCCGCAGGCAGAACGCAGCGGCGGCGGTGGCGGGCGCGGCGGATACGGCGGCGGGCGTGGCGGTGGTGGCGGCGGACGCGGTGGCCATGGTGGTGGTGGCGGCGGACGGGGCGGCGATCGCGGCGGTGACCGAGGCGATCGCGGCAATCGCTGGTAGGCAGAGCACTCTCCAGGTGGCAGGGCGGTTCCCTTCCGGGCGCCGCTAGGACTTCCTCGAAGAAATCTTAAGCGGCAGTGGTGTGCTTGGATGCGACGCGTTCGGGTTTTCCCTGCGCGAAGCGATAGCGCTCGACGCTGAGCGTGCGCATGGCGCGATCCACCAGGGACGCGATATCGAGCGCGGATTCGGCAGCGTCCAGGGCTTCGGCGGTGGCGAAGAGCGCCGGGGATTTGGATTGAAAGACCGGGCAGCAATCGTGAAAGGGCTGCTCGGAAATGTCGTGCGTGCCGATGCGGCGGGCGATTTCCTGGATTTCGAGCTTGTCGTCGCCGATGAGCGGGCGGTAGAGCGGCAGTTTTGCAATGGAGCCGACGGCCTGCAGGTTCTGCAAAGTTTGCGAAGCCACCTGGCCGAGGCTATCGCCGGTGATCACCCCTTTGGCGCTGCTGCGCTGGGCGATGCGCTCCGCGACGCGCAACATCAAGCGACGATAGAGCAGGGTGCGAAACGCTTCGGGAGCTAGCGCGGCGATTTCGCGCTGCAGCGGCTCGAACGGAACTAGATACAGCTTGGAGGTGAACTGCCAAGGGACCAGGCGCTCGACGAGCTGGCGGGCGACGTGTACGGAAGATTCTCCGGGAGCGGCGCCACCTCCCCAGAAATGCACGAAGCTCAGATGCGCGCCACGTTTCATCATTTTGTAGGCGGCCACGGCAGAGTCGAATCCGCCGGAGAGCAAGCAGACGAGGCGGCCCGCAGTGTTAGGCGGGAGGCCGCCGGGGCCGAGGATGCGGCGGGCGTAGACGAGCAGCGGCCCGCGGGTGATTTCGATGCGGCACGTGAGCGCGGGCGCTTTCAGGTCGACGCGGACCTGGCGGCCTTCGGCTTGCAATCTGTCAAAGAGATAGCCGCCGACCTCGCGCTCGATGGCCATGGCGTTGAGGGGGAAAGACTTGTCGCTGCGGCGGGCGCGTACGGCAAAGGTGGCGAAGTGCTCGTGGCAGATTTCCTGCCAGGCGGCTTCGCGGAGGGCTTGGAGGGGATCGTCGCCAAGGGACGGGCGGCGTAAGACGCGCGCGACGGCCAGATGGGAAATGCCGCTGACGCGAGTGAGGCGCTGCAAGGCTTCTTCTGCGCGCGTGGCATCGGCAATTTCGACGATCAGGCGGTCGGCGGGCCGGGAGATGCGGCTGATGGCGATACCGTCCAGCGCGCGGCGCAAGGCTTCGCGCAATTTGTGGAGGAAAAAGCGGCGATTGCCGCGCTTGAGCCACAGCTCGTGGTAGTGAACGACAATATGCACAGAAGGCATCATTCTCAGTGGCCATTGCAGGCGGATGTGCGTAGTATACAGCCGCCTGCGAACCGCGTTGCAGGGAACGTTGTGGCGCTCGGCTGCATTACGCCGGGCGGGCAAGCCCCTTCAGCCCGATTCCCCAGGGCGAAACGGAAGCGTCCAAAGAAGCAACAGGCGCACGAAACAATTAACCCCGTAACGGGTTTGATACAGCAGGCGAGGAAATGTCTCGCAGCAGGCGCGGCCGCGTATATCGTAAGGCGTTCGTGGCGCGTGGCCCGGCGCGCAGAAATAGTGCGACCCTTAAGGACCGGATTTGCATCCAATCGGGCAGCGATTACGTCAAAGGATAGTAGAAGCAGACAACAGAATGACGACTTGGCACAAACGCGATTGGCAACAGTTTTATGAACTGGCGCGGCGCCCGTGGCAGCGGCATCGGCCGCCGCGGCCGGTGTATCCAACGGGGATTAACCGCGTGTTACCGGCGCAGGGATTTAGTTTGTCGGAGTTGGATGATGCGGGTGTCGATCTAGATCTGGCGGAGCGGCTGGGGTTGCCCGTGGATGCGGGACGCATCGGCGCGTATGGCCCCAACGTGACGGTGCTGCGCGACTTCGTGCGGTCTTCGCGGCAGCCGCTGTAGTTTCCTTCCTGCGGTTTCCTTTCCTCTTTTACATTTGATTGTGGCAAACCATTGTTGAACGCTAGAATGGCGGCGCTTTGGCTGTTGCGGAGACTGGAATTGATGAAGCGCTTGCTGCTAGTGGCGGGTCTTGTGTCGGCGGCCGGAATATCGGGGGCTGCCAACGCTCCGGAGTACTCGATTGTTGCCATACGGATTGCGGATTCTCCCGGCGACCGGGTCGCCGAGATGGTGATGGGTGCGCCGCAAGGCGAGAAGATCGACTCGATTTACGCCATGTGGTTGATCCGCGGGGGAGGCCGCAACATCCTGTTTGACAGCGGATTTCATCGCGAGCGTTGGTTTAAGGAATGGACCATCAAGGACTATCTGCGGCCTGACGAAGCAGTCAAGCTCGCCGGCGTAACGCCGGAAGAAGTCACCGATATCGTGATCAGCCACGCGCATTGGGACCATATTGGCGGGATTGATTTGTTTCCGAAGGCAACAGTGTGGATTCAGAAGGAAGAGTTTCGGTATTACACGGGAGAGGTGTGGCAAGCGGGCGGGGATCACGGCGGGATTGATCCTGAGGACGTCCAGGCGCTGGTACGGATAAATACCGAAGGTCGGGTGCGGCTCGTGGACGGCGACAACGTGGAGATTTTTCCTGGAATTCGCGCGTACACGGGAGCGCGGCACACGTACGCATCCCAGTATCTTCGCGTGGACGGCAATCCTCCTTTTGTGTTGGCGTCGGACAATTCGTATCTGTGGCGCAATCTGCAGGAGCGGAAAGCGAGCGCGACATTTTCGGAGGCCGATCATGCCGCCAACATCAAGAATCAAGCGCGAATGATCGAGTTGGCCGGCTCGATCAACCGCGTGATTCCAGGCCACGACGCTCTGCAATTCCAGAAATTCCCGACAGAAGGGCGCATCGCTCGTATCAAATAGGATATAGCTAAGGCTGTGCTGACACCGGGCTCTTCGTGCGTATCGCGGTTAAGTTGAGCGTTTTCTGATCGCCGTCTTGCACGCTGACCTTCTCGGCTTTTTCCTCGAACGGTTTCAGGAATTCGGCGTCTTCCCACGCTCCTGATTCAACCTCGTCCCAACTGAACAGCTTGTAATCGCCGGGGGCGATGCCGCGGATTTCGAAATGCCCGTACTGGTCTGTTGTTCCAGTCCTATACAGGCGATGGAGATTGCGCCGGGATTCCTCCGGCACAAGTATGACCTGCACGCCGGTGGCGGGCAGTCCGTCCGTATCGGCCACGGCGCCTTGAAGTCGGGCGCCACGCGAACTGACGGTAATCTCGAGGTTGGCAAGCACTCCTTTGGTTACGGTGAATCCATCGTCCAAGGCATTCGAAGCGCCATAACGCACGTCCTTGATATAGCAGTCTTTGGACTCCCCCGTAATTTCAGCGAAGTATGTACCGTCGCTGACATCTTTCAGCGTGAATGAATTTTCAGCATCTAGGCGTGTGCTACTGCCCCAGAAATTCCAACCCATATCCTTGGGTCTTAGCGACACCGAAAGCTCTGTGGCTTGCAGGCTGGGTGCACCGTCCCAGACCACGCGTCCGCTGACGCTCACGTCAGCGCTGATTGTGAGGATAATCCCGTCGACGTCAGCGTTGCCAACGTCGACAGGCAGCCTACTCGCAAAGCTCTTTCCTTCGTCAAACCAGAGGGCCATCAATACGTAAGAGCCCGGCAGAACTTCAGGAATCGTAAACTCTCCGTCTTTTCTCTCCGCGATAGCTTGCCGGTTAGAGAAATCCCACTCTCGACCGCTTCGCTTGGGCATCAGGATAACCCTTATCTCAGTCCCAGCTTTTCGCGCAATTTCGTTATATACGTGTCCCCGAATGTGATACACCGACACCGGACGCATTAGAATCTCGATCGACGGCACTTCCTCGCCGGCCTTAACCGGAATTCTTATCGCCTTGGCGGCGTCCGGCGTCCCCGGATAAAACACTTTTGCGTAGCCTTGTTGTTGCGGGTCTGCGCTATCCGAATCATCTCCATTTCCGCCAAAGCGGCCCCAGTGTGGGTAGACCGCGGTCACGAAGTATCGTCCTGGCTGGAGCCCGAAGAGCCGGTATTCGCCCAGGTCGTTGGTGGAAACAGCACTCGATGTAGCAAGGGTTCGCTTGCCCTCGTCATACACTTCGCGCAGCGCGCTTACGGTGACCAACGCCAATGGTTCGCCATCTTCATCTAGAATTCGGCCGGCGATCACGGCAGAAGGGATCAGGCGAAACAGCAGATCCTTCATTTCCTGTCCTGGCCGCAAAGTTAAGATGGCCCCTGGGTCATCCGGCTTTCTCTGACCGTACTCCTCCGGAACAAAACCGCTCCGGCTCACGACTAGTTTATAGCGACCGGGCTGGATCCCCTTCAATTCAAAGTGCCCGCTTGAATCCGTGACGATGGAGGTGCTATGCGTACGGTCATCGGCGCTTTGCAATTGCACTTTGGCCTTTCGCAGCGGTTCACTCGCTGCCAGCTTCACCACCATTCCACTGATCTTGCATTCGTCCGTCTTCGGCGGGGGCGTGCTCTTTGGCGCTTGAGCCGAAGAGAGATAAGGAAGGAGAAGGAGCACTAGCGGCAGAGACAGAGTCTTCATAACCCAGCCTTCAGGCCAATGAAGTATACAACGTGTACGTACTTAGCTGCATAGCAGGTGGTTGTTGCGCTCCGAGAGTCCCGCCGGTGTGCGCGGTTTGTGCGAGGTTACGGATGTCTGTAAACTTGGGTCTGTGGACATCACTTCTCCATTTCACATCCTTTCCAGTCCGGCGCCGACGATGGTACCGCCGCCGGGGACGCACCCGCGGCCGGAGTGGTTGCGCGTCAAGTTTTTTGGCGGGGAACGGTATCAGGATTTGAAGCGCATCATGCGGACGCTGGATCTGCATACAGTGTGCGAGAGCGCGCGCTGCCCGAACATGGGTGAGTGCTGGGAGCACGGCACGGCGACGTTCATGATCTTAGGGGATATTTGCACGCGGGCTTGCGGCTTTTGCGCGGTGCCTTCGGGCAAGCCGGTGGGGCCGCCGGATGAAGAGGAGCCGTTTCGCGTGGCGGAGGCGGTGGCGCGCATGGGTTTGCGCTACGCGGTGGTGACTTCAGTGAACCGCGACGACCAGCCGGACGGCGGCGCGCACATTTTTGCGCGCACCATCGAAGAGATTCGCCGGCGCGTGCCGGGTTGCAAGGTGGAAGTGCTGATTCCGGATTTCCGCGGCGACTGGAACGCGCTGGGCATGGTGCTGGCGACGAAACCGGACGTGCTCAACCACAACACGGAAACCGTGCCTCGGCTTTACCGGCAAGTGCGCAAGGGCGCGCTCTATGAACGATCGCTGGAATTGCTGCGGCGTTCCAAGCAGGCGCATCCGGAAGTCCCGACGAAGACCGGGCTGATGCTGGGATTGGGCGAGGAAAAAGAGGAAGTGCTGGCAACTATGCAGGACCTTGCGGCGCAAGGAACCGACATTCTAACGTTAGGCCAATATCTGCAGCCCACGAAGGAGCATCTGCCCATCGTTCGCTACGTGCATCCCGACGAATTTGCGGAGTTCAAAGTCCGCGGCGAAGCTATGGGCTTCAAGCACGTCGAAGCGGGGCCGCTGGTGCGGTCGTCCTACCACGCCTTCGAGCAAACGGAGTCGGCTGTTCGGTAGGGATTTTCCGTTTCGCGCTTACTCCCACTCGACGCGGAAGCCGAAGAAGCGGCGGCCTTCGAGTGCTCAGGATAATTAAAAACCGCCGCACTCCACAAAAATGGTCGGACTCCATGTATCAGCTATTTTGAGGTGACGGTCGACCAGTCCGTGAAGGGCACGGCCCGGCCACCGCGCACCACGGTCGGAATTACATGGTCAAAGCCCTTGTGATGTTTGGCTGAATAATCCAGCTTGAGCTGCGGACCCAGGCCAAGATCTTCCTCATGAATGGACTCGATGCCGCGGATCAGTCCCTCGCGGGTCAAGTCCTTGCCGGCGCGCTTGAGTCCCTCCACCATGACCATAGCGTCCACGAACCCTTCCAGGCTGACGAAATTCGGCCTTGCCGAAGGCGCGTATTTTGACAGGGAGCGCCGGTACAGCGCTACGGTCTTCAATTCCGTCAGGTAATACGGCGGCACGACTTGCGTGATGACCATGCCTTCGGCGTCGTCGCCGGCTTGCGTGATCAGCTCATCCGTGCCGACAAAAGACACGGTAAGAAACAGCGGCTTCCATCCTTTGGCATGCGATTGTTTCAAGATTGGCGCAACGGTGTTCGGGGGACCGACCACCACGACGGCTTGCGGGTCTGCCGCGCGCACGGTGTCGATCGCGCCGCCCACATTCGCGGTTTGCCGCTCGTAGGAAGCAACCTTAACTGGCTCCGCGCCATGGGCCTTGAGTGCTTCCGTAACGCCGCCGAGCACCGCGGAGCCAAAGGCGTCTTCCGGGTAGATGACCCCCACTTTGTGATAACCAAGCTTGTCCCACACGCCATCCATCTGCTCGCGCGTTTCGTCGTAATAGGAGGCGCGCACGTTCACAATCCAGTGACGAAGTGGCGTGTATAGAGTCTGCGCGCCGGTGAACAGGCCGATCAGCGGTATCTTGTTGCTTTCGGCGAGGGGCACGTACTTGACTGCCGTCGGCGTGCCCACGAAGAATCCCATGGCGAAAACCTTGTCGCTCAGCAGACGGTCGAAACAGACCAGCGTCTTGGCCGGATCGTAGCTGTCGTCGTATGCAACTAACTTGAGCTTGCGCCCGTTTACGCCGCCTTCGTCGTTGATCAGGCTGAAATAGGCATTCGCGCCGGCTACCGTCTCCACCCCGAGGAAATGCGACGGTCCCTCAAGCGCCGAGCAGGAGCCAATGACAATTTTATTGTCGGTCACGCCGGGAGGGTTCTGGGCGCGCGCCGAGAGCGCTGTTCCAAAAAGAAACAGACTAGCGGAACCGCACAGCAGGATCGACCGCAAGTGCTTCTTCATCACACCACCCCGCGCAACCGATGCGAATTGATCTCCCGAAGGATCCGGCGACCTTTGTAGCGATACTGAATCTGCTCCGAAGGGTTGTCAATGCGAGCCGGGAAGCGGTGGTGCCAAGCAGTAAAGTAAGAACAAGAGAACAGATTTCGCGAACAGAGCCTAACTAGGTTTTCATTCTTGCGCCGATCAGAACGAGGGCCAAACCGGCGACGAGCGCCGCAACCGTTGCGGCAACGGGAATTTGCGCGGTTTTTTCCTCATCGACCGTGGCCTGAAACGGGCCGACTTTGGCGACTTGCTGCTGCTGATGGTAGGTAGGATGCAAAACGGCGGCGATGCCTAGAAGGATGATCACAACGCCAATAATCATGAGAATGCGCTTCATGCGACAAACCTTACCACAAAGTCGGACCGAGCCGTTTGTGTCTGCTTCGCGGGCACACCCCTGCGCCATAAGGCGAGGGGAATCGTGGGAAAAGGCAGGGAAAGGCTACTAGGAACGGCTGGTGGCAGCGGCGGCAGCGACTTTCTTGGCAGCCTTGGCGGCTTTTGCGGCCGTAGACGCCTTGCGGCGCCTCTTGGTCTTCGGGGGCGTGGCCGGTGCTTCGCCGATGAGCTCGGCCGTCATCATGCTGGTGACAAAGAGCTTCGGCCCATGGTCATCAAAATCGACCGAGGTACGCTCCTGGTCCGAGGCCGTCACGATTCCGAGGCCGTACACATCATGCTTGATTGTCTGTCCTTCTTGCATTGCTTGCACAACATCCTCCTCGACAACTCACTCGACGCGGAATAAACCTTTTTTGGTGGGTGCCCCGGCTGGGAGCCAAAGCACCCCAGTTTACGGGCTAGAGACCGGTGACGTTCTCCGCCTGAAGGCCCTTGGGACCCTTTTTCACTTCAAATTCAACAGCTTGCCCCTCGTTCAGTGACTTATAGCCATCCATCATGATCGCCGAGAAGTGTACGAAAACGTCTTCGCCGGTTTGCCGCTGGATGAAGCCATAACCCTTGGAAGCATTGAACCACTTCACTGTTCCTTGTTCCTTTGACACTGCTGCCGACCTCGAGTTTGAATTGCTTTGCTTCTCTTGGTCCGTTTCCTGGGCGACAAGCAGCGACGCCGCGTCTCCCAAGCGCCGTGACATCCTCCCGCCCGCAAAAAAAGGCCGCAAAGTTTGTCCTTGCAGCCCCCTGAACGAGTCAAAAGGTAATACAAGAGCAACAAACGCTGGTTAGAAGCATAACACGAAAAGCGCGGTTTGTCCACGCGCGAGGGAGCGAGTATCGCCCGTCCGTTGTTATAGTAAGTCATTTAAAATGTTTGGTTTACAGATGGATTTGGAGATGCTCGGGCGAGAAAAACAGAGCGCTTCGCCTACTCCAGGGATTCCGGCTGAAGGGTCAAATTGCCCTCTCCGGATGACTTTTTCTCCCAGTATTTACGCACCCAGGCTTCCCAGCTCTTGCCTGCGGCGGGATCGCGTCCGGAAAAAACGAGTGCCGCGATTTCGGCATAGGAAATTTTGACACGCTGGTTGGAATCGCGCGGCAAGACGCGGACAAAGGAGCTTTCGAGGGTGGCGCCGGTCACGCGGTCGAAAATATAACCGTCGATCTTGCTGCCATCTGTCTTGGTGATGGCCACGTCGCCCCGGTAATCGAAAGCTTTTTCCAACGCTTCGCGAAGTTCGCTCTCCGTCGCGAGTTGCGGCACCCAACCCTCCACGCTTTCGTGGGCGGTTCCCGGCGCTACTTCAAGGGTTTCCGGGTCGATGGCGGCGTTTGCCGCGCCGTGCCGGTCGGCATGCGTCGGAGCGCTCACGCGCGCGTCTCTTCGAGTTGCGACTTGCCGCTGGAATTAATCTGCACCAGCGGATTGTACGCGTGCACCGGTTTCGCGGGCTCGTGCAGCAGGGCGAGCGCGTCCGGGTCCTTGTAGCTGCCGGAAAACGTGGCCTTGGCCGCGGCCCACAGGCCGCCCAATCCGCTGAAGGTGTGATCCATGGCGCTCGCTTCGTAACCACTGTGCACCATGCAATTCGCGCACTTGGGATTGCCTGACTCGGTGCCGTAATTGTGCCACTCCACGGAATCCAGCAGTTCCTGGAAGGTGTCGACATAGCCGTCTTGCAGCAAATAGCAGGGCTTTTGCCAGCCGAAGATGTTGTAGGTGGGCATGCCCCACGCCGTGCATTTGTATTGTTGCTTGCCCATCAGGAATTCCAGGAAAAGGGACGATTGATTGAATCGCCAGCTCTTCTTGCGATTGGAAAGAATCGCGCGGAACAGCCGGCGCGTGCGGGCGCGCCCCAGGAAGTGCTTCTGGTCGGGGGCTTTATCGTAGGAATAGCCTGGTGAGAGCATCATGCCCTCGACGCCCATCTCCATCATTTCGTCGAAAAACGCGCGCACGCTATTGGGATCGGCGCCATCGAAGAGCGTGGTGTTCGTGGTTACGCGGAATCCGCGCTGGACGGCTTCCTTGATGCCGTCGAGCGCCAAGTCGTAGCCGCCCTCGCGGCACACGGAAAAGTCGTGGTGTTCGCGCTGCCCATCCATGTGCACGGAAAACGTCAGATATTTGCTGGGTTTGAATAAATCGAGCTTTTCCTTCAGCAGCAGCGCGTTGGTGCACAGATAAATGTATTTCTTGCGCGCGACGAGGCCTTCGACAATCTTGTCGATCTGCGTGTGCATGAGCGGCTCGCCGCCCGGAATCGAAACCATCGGCGTCCCGCATTCATCGACGGCCTTAAAACACTCCTCGGGCGTCAATTCCTTCTTCAGGATGTGTGGCGGATACTGAATCTTGCCGCAACCTGCGCACGCCAGATTGCAGCGAAACAGCGGCTCCAGCATCAACACGAACGGGTAACGCTTCCGCCCCATGAGCTTCTGCTGCAGCACGTAGGTGGCGACCGTCCAAGCTTGTGATATCGGTACGGGCATCGAGCCTGCTTATCTCCAGATTGTAGGGAATACGGCCGACCGGCCCCCCAGCCTCTTCTATTGTAACCGACTCCGCGGCAATTCGCCGCCACTCGTTTTCGGCAATAAGAACAATGTTCCAGGCTGGCACGCCGCGTGCCTCTCGGTTGCCGCAGTCATACGCCGGGCAGCGATGGCGTAAACTGCTTCCAGGCTCACGCAAGCTCCATGCCGCGAACCAATCTCCTCTCGCTCTTTGATGATTTCCGCCGCCACTCCGGCGACGTCGCGGTGGTGCAGCGGCGGGGCTACCGGCGTGAATCGTGGACCTACGACAAACTGGCCAAAGTTGCCTTTCGCCTCGCGCACGAGTTGGAACAGCGCGGCGTTGGCACCGGCGACCGCGTCCTTCTGTGGGGCCCGAACAGCGCGGAATGGATCGCTGCGTTCTGGGGCTGCCTGCTCCGCGGCGTCGTTGCCGTGCCCATCGACGACGGCGCGACGCCCGACTTCGCCGCGCGTGTTGCACGTGAAACGTCTGCAAAACTTCTCTTTGCCTCGGCCGGCAAACCGGCTCTCGAGCCTGGCGTTCCCACACTGAATCTGGAGGATTTAGCCGACACTTCCAGCCATTCCTACGTCGTGGTGACACACCACGACGCCCGCCAAGCGCCTCCACCCATCTACCAATCTCTCGCCGACGAACCCATCACCCGCAATCACGTTGCGCAAATCCTCTTCACCTCCGGCACCACCGCTAAGCCCCGCGGGGTCGTGCTCACGCACGGCAATTTCCTGGCGAACCTCGAACCTCTCGAGCGCGGCATCGAGCCGTACCGCAAATACGAACGCTGGTTTCACCCGCTCCGTTTCGTCTCGCTTGTTCCGCTCAGTCATGTCTTCGGCCAGTTCATGACGCTATTCGTTCCGCCGTTGCTCGGCGCCACAGTTGTATTTGAGCCGTCTCCAAATGCTGCGGAAGTGATCCGCACTGTGAAGCGCGAGCGCGTCACAGCGCTGATCACCGTTCCGCACATGCTGGACTTGCTGCGCAACGGAATCGTCCGTGACCTTGAAGCGCGTGGCGAAAGCGAATGGTTCGCAACTACGTTCGATGCCGCCAATGGGCAAAAATTTCTTCGCCGCGCCTGGATGTTCCGCCGCATTCATCGCCGCTTTGGTTGGAAGTTTTGGGCGTTCATTTCTGGCGGTGCAGCGCTTTCTGGCGAAACCGAGGCGTTTTTCAAATGCCTGGGATATGCCGTGGTGCAAGGCTACGGCATGACGGAAACCGCGTCGCTCGTCAGCCTCAATCATCCGTTTCGCGCCGCGCAAGGCTCCATCGGCAAAGTGTTGCCCGGGCGCGAGTTTCGCCTTGCGGAAGACGGCGAAATCCTGGTGCGCGGAGAAAACGTCGCCAGCGGTTACTGGCAAGGGGGAGCTCTGCGGGATGCGAATGCGGCGGCGCAGGAAAACGACGGGTGGCTGCGCACCGGCGACCTTGGCGAGCTCGATGGGGACGGCAACCTGCGCTTCCGCGGCCGCAAGAAAAGCGTCATCGTTACGCCTGCCGGACTCAACGTGTACCCGGAGGATTTGGAGGCGGCGCTGCGCAAACAGCCCGGCGTGCGCGATTGCGTGGTGGTTCCGCGGCAGCGCGACGGAAATGCCGAGCCGCTCGCGGCTTTGCTGTTACGGGAGCCAAGCGAAGCAGCCGCTCGTCGCGCAGTGGAAGATGCGAATCGCTCCCTGGCCG
>Ga0210409_10003678_pt1 | contig 16920 bp, 11 predicted proteins | sample IncBWH17MmetaG_FD_161649 | JGI IMG/M metagenome (GOLD analysis project Ga0210409, IMG submission 161649) | Forest soil microbial communities from Barre Woods Harvard Forest LTER site, Petersham, Massachusetts, United States - Inc-BW-H-17-M | ecosystem: Environmental > Terrestrial > Soil >...
GTCGGCGGCGACTACGACATCGGTCTCCGGCTTGAGCCCGGCTTTTTGCGCGGGACTCGACGGCGCCACCGCAACGACGCGCACGCCGCGCAGGGCGGCCGTTTGCACCGGCTCTCCCCGGATACCCAGCCACGGAGCGGGGGGGGCGGCCATCGCCGGGACCTTCGCGAGAAACGAACGGATGGCCGAAACGGGAGCGCCCACCACGACTGGGGTACAGGGGGCCGGTGCGGGTCTGGAAGCCGCCTCCTGCGCCCTTCCCCAGGTGGCCCATGGCATCGTGTCCGGCTGAGTGTTCGGGGCTCCCTTGCAAGCTTTTACGAGCACTGCGACGACGCTTCCCATGGCGTCCAGCACGGGCGCGCCAACCACGACCGGTCCCCTCACCTCAACATCAAGCATGGGCATCAGCGGCTCGCCGTCTCGCGCGTGCGCCTCGGCGCGCCCCTTGACCCCCGCTTCGGCTGGCCCGAGACGCGCGCCCCGCGCCGGCAGCATCGCGCGCAACGTCGCGCCGACGGGATCCGACTCACTGGCTGCGAGTCCCTCTGTTCGCTTTCCCGATTGGGGAACGAGCAAGGCAAGGTCCGTCGCTTTGTCAGAATTGGCGACCTTCGCCCGAACCGTGATCCCGTCTGCATACCGAATGTCGGCGGTGTCGAGAGCGCCCAACCCCGACAGCGACGTCAGGATCCGGCCGTCGCCATCCAGGATCGTCCCAATCGCCAGCGGGGCGCCGTTGCGCTCTAGGGCAACGACGCCGCGGCGAATGTGCTCGTAGAGCTGCTGCGGCGAGGACCCCGCCGAGACCGCCGGCTGATGATCGCCGGCTGTTTGGGCAGGGCTCGACACCGGCTCCGGGCCGGTAAGGGCCGGGAGTCGCGAACTCGCTGGTGGCTGCGCGGCCGCTCGCGAACCGACGCTGGCGAGTGCGACGCACGCCGAAAAAACCAGCGAAACCCTCATCTGTAACAGCATAGCGCGCGTAATTGCAAACGCCGATCCGCGGAGCTTGACACGCGGGCCCAGCGGGAAAACCATCGCTTCGCATGTGTCCCTTGTGTTACGGCGGCGGAGCAATGGCACTGGCTGCTGATGAGCCAGCGTCGAACGGGGGTGCCGCGCGGTAGGCGGACATGAGCAAGCTGCGGGTCGCCATTGTCGGCGCGTCCGGTTACTCCGGCAGCGTGGCCGTGCGGCTGGTCGCTGCCCACGAGCGACTGGCGCTCGCTTTCGCCACGAGCGACAAGCTCGCGGGCGAGAGCGTCGGCAAGCACCTCGGGACGAGGCTGGATGACAAGCAGGTCTTTTTTCCGAATTCGGCGGCTGTAGATCGAGCGGAGGATTGCGAGGCCGTCATCCTAGCAACGGCCGCTGACGTTTCGATGCGTGTCGCTCCGGATTTCGCTGCCCGTGGCAAGCAGGTCGTCGACCTATCCGGCGCCTTTCGTCTCGACGCAGCGGCGTATCCGCGCTGGTACGGCTTTGAACACACAGCGCCGAGCTTGCTCGATCGCGCGCATTACGGTCTTCCAGAACTGTTCGGACTCCCGCCGGGCGGCAGCCTTGTGGCCAATCCCGGGTGCTATCCGACCGCGGCGCTGCTCGCGCTCGCGCCCCTTTTGCGCGGTAAGCTGATCGAGACTCAGGGCATTGTCGTGGATGCCAAAAGCGGCGTGACCGGAGCGGGGAGGCAAGGCGGCGAGGCGTATTCGTTTGCGGAAGTGGATGATGACCTCCGCGCCTACAGAGTTCTCACACACCAGCACACACCCGAAATCGCGCGGGGACTTTCCAAGGTCGTCGAGGATGGGCAGAGTGGCGAGATCGGCGTGACGTTCACCGCCCACTTGCTGCCGATCAAGCGTGGGCTCCTGGCGACGTGTTATGCGCGGCCGCGCGCGGGAGTCGATTCAAGGCGGGTCGCGGACTGTTTGGCCGAAGCATATGCTCGCACCGCCTTCGTGCGGGCGGTGCCTCCCGAAGAAGCAATGATCAAAAGGGTGGTGGGCACCAACTTGGCCTACGTTGGCGCCTCAGCCAATGCCGACGTCGTCGTGGCGATCGCCGCGATAGACAATCTGCTCAAGGGAGCCGCTGGACAAGCAATTCAGAATCTCAATGCGATGAACCGTTGGCCAGAGACAACAGGCCTCGATTGCCTGCAGCGCGTATCGCCGTGACGGAGAGCCGGTGTGAGGACGCCCAGGGGCTTTAGCTATGCGGGTATCCATTGCGGCATCAAGGCCGCGCGCAAAGACCTCGCGCTGGTCTTCAGCGACGTGCCTTGCACCGCTGCGGGCTTCTTCACGGTGAACGCATCGCGCGCCGCTCCGGTGCGCGACGCCGAAGCGCGACTGCCAGCAACGAGCGTCCGGGCAATCGTGGCCAACAGCGGGAACGCGAATGCACTTGTCGGACCCGACGGCGACCGAGACGTGCGCGCCGTCTGTGAAGCGGTCGCAGGAGCGCTGCATGTCGAAGCCGAAAGCGTCCTCGCCGCGTCGACTGGGCTCATCGGAGTGCGGCTCCCCGTGCAAAAGCTCGTTGCGGCGGCACCGCTGTTGGCCGCGGCGCTGGGACCCGGTATCGGCCTCGCGGCTGAGGCGGTCATGACGACCGACACACGTCCGAAACTGGCGAGCCGCACCATCACCGTCGGGGGCGTCGAAGGCACCATCGCGGCGTTTGCCAAAGGAAGCGGCATGACTGCGCCCGAGCTGGCGACGGTCCTCGCCTTTTTGACGACCGATCTGGCCATCACGCCGCGTGCGTTGCAGCGCGCCGTCGCGCACTCGATTCGAGCCAGCTTCAACATGGTCAACGTCGACAACGACATGAGCACCAACGACTCCGTTTTCGCGCTGGCGAACGGCTTGGCGGGCAATGCTCCCGTCGACGAACATACCTCCGAATATGCGGTGGTCGCGGAGGCGATCGAGGGGATTTGTGCCGAGCTTGCCCGCCAGATCGCGGAAGACGGAGAGGGCGCAACGAAGCTGGTGGTCGTTCGGGTCGCCGGCGCGCCCGACGTCGACATCGCGCGCGAGCTGGCGCGCGCCGTGGCCGGTTCGAGCCTCGTCAAGGCGGCAATGTTTGGCGCAGACCCGAACTGGGCTCGTGTGCTGTCGGTCGTCGGCGGCAGAGCAGGCTCGCGCAAATGGCCGATCGATCCGACGCGAGCGACGGTGCTCCTTCAGGGTACGTGCGTTTTTGCCGACGAACGACCCACCGGCACCGACGCGAACGCCCTGCGCGCAAAAATGCGCGCGCCCCAGATCAGCATCGACGTGCAGTTGGCCGAGGGCGATGCCGACGCGATGGCATGGGGCTGCGACCTCTCATACGATTACGTCAAGATCAACGCCGATTATACGAGCCTGACGCAAGCATCGGCGGATGGCACGGTTTCGCGCGATGATCGCCTCACCAACTACAGTCCCGGTTTCAAGCGCGCGCTGCTGGTCGAGGCACTCAGCTACATCTCGCGCTTCACGAACACGCGAGCGGTGGTGAAGTACGGCGGCGCCGCGATGGTGAAAGATTCGCTGAAGACGAGTTTTGCCAACGACATCAATTTGCTGCGAAGCGCGGGTTTGCTTCCGGTGGTGGTTCATGGTGGCGGGCCGGAGATAACGCACACCATGGAGATGCTGGGTCACGGAAAGAGCGAGTTCGTCGACGGCGTGCGCGTGACGGGGCGCGACGACCTCAAGGTCGTCGAGATGGTATTGACCGGCAAGATCAACACGGAGCTGGTGTCGCTGCTCAATCAATCGAGCGCTCACGCGGTCGGCGTATCCGGCAAAGACGCAGGTCTCTTGCGTGCTCGCCGATTGGTAGGTGAGGGCGGGCGTGACCTCGGGATGGTCGGCGAGGTGACCCATGTCAATCACGAGCTCCTCGAGGTTTTGCTCGACAAGAAATACGTGCCCGTCGTGTCGCCCGTAGGCCTCGGGGAGGACGGCGAGGGGTACAACATCAATGCCGACGCCGCAGCGGCAGAAATTGCCATCGCTCTCCGAGCAGAAAAACTCATTTACCTGACCGACGTACCGGGCATCCTCGACAATGGCGAACTCGTGAGCGAAATCAGCGCCGCCGAGCTCACCGGTAAAATCGCCGACGGGACGATCAGGGGGGGCATGGTGGCCAAGAGCAAGAGCATCCTCCGCGCCATCGAAGGAGGGGTCGCAAGCGTGCACATCATCGACGGACGCACACCTCACTCGGTGATCGCCGAGCTGTTTACCGACCGAGGGGTGGGAACGCTCGTCAGACGCGATTAATTGGCCACATGACACGCCATTGACCACCGCCGGTCGCCCGAGAGCTCAAAGCACAACGGCGGTTTGCTTTGCCCCTGCTCGCCCCCACGCCCTGTCCCAAACTACATCGAACAAGTGATGAGCGGATTGTTAATGTCCTGCACCGGATAGAAGGTCACCACCGAGTTACACATCACGTTGTCCACGGCGGATGGTCCGTACGTGAGCGTTGTCAGCGTTTCGTTCGTGTAGTTGCAAGACCACGTGAAATCGGCCCCCGCCTTAAGCTGAAGAGCTGGCCAGAAGCCTGTGGCGGGCGGGTCGCTCCACTGATCGGTTTGAAGCAATGTCGTTCCGCCGGTCGAAGCGACAAAGTGGCTTCCTCGGTGGTGCATGTGGCTCACGACGATCATGACGTTCATGTCTTGCATGAGCGTGCACGACGAACCCACGGTGACCGGCTGTCCACCAGGTGGCACCGAGATCGAGAGAAGAACGGCCTGAAGGGCGCCGGCATGCTGGGTCACCGTCCCGGGGATCGCCACCGACATCGTGAGCACCACACTGCTCTGGAGCGGCGTCGTTCCAGCGTTGAGATAGTGAGAGTCCATCGTGAAGCCAATTGAACCTGGTATGGCCACGCCAATTCCAGGGGGAAGTGGATAAGTCACGTCTTGGGCTTGCGCGCCGAAGGTGTAAGTGCCGGCCATGATCCCTCCCTCGGGGCAATCGATGAGAGGTCCGTCCGTCGCTCCGGACGTGCTGAACAGGGTGAAGTGATGGGAGCCCTGATTCATCACATTGTGATAGCGCTTGATATCGACCTGCTGTCCGCCGAAAGGATTGGCGAAATCCTGACACTTCCAAACTTCTCCGCCTGGATCCACGGTGAAACTGTTCATGGTCAGGGTGACGGAGTAGGCAATTTCCGAATCGGGCACGTCCGCATCGGAGGTGCTCGCGGCGAGTGCTGACATCGACGGACGGGCGGGAGAACCATCGGCGCCGACCGCGGCATCTGTCGAGGCGCCGCCGCCCACAACGGCGCTGCCGGCCGTGGCGCTGTTACCACTGCCGCCCGTTGCGTTGCCGCCACTAGTCACACCGCCTGCTACAGCCGTCGACGCAGCGGCCGGCGAGCTTGCGCCGTTATCGGCGCCGTGAGCCGAAGGCGAACCGCCGCGCGCATGACCGCTGCCGCCGCACCCGAGAGCGGCAAACGTACTTGCAAGAACGAGCCGGCGAACCAAGGACATAGCTACACTCCAAGCATGCGACGTGCGCCACGCCCCGCAGGCGCCCTGGACGCTTTTCAAAGCGAGTATGACCGCAGATCCGCCGGATGTGAAGCCGCGGTCTGCAGATACCGTAGGGCCGCAATGATCGGTATATATGAATTACTGCTTCGGTAATCGGTTGCAGCCCTACTTCTCTGCCTTGTCTGGCCCCCTGTCTGGCCCCTCGTCTGCGCCCTCGCCGAGGAGCCATTCGTCGACCCGGCCGACTCCCGACTGCCCCAGCGCTTTTGCGACGTGGAGCAAGAGTTCCCGGTTGTCCATCACCCCGAGCGTTTGCATCTCGAGCGCCCCGATGCGGTCTTCGGGGGTGAATGCGCTCTCGGTCTTCTCCATCGAGAGCTTCTCCGGATCGTACGCGCTTCGCTCGGCTTGCGTGTTCACGATCGTGTAGTCATCACCGCGACGCAGCTCGAAGGTTACGCTCCCGGTTACGCTCGAGGCTACCCAGCGCAAGAGACCCTCTTTGAGGATGAGCGCCTCCGGGTCGAACCAGCGGCCCTCATAAAGCAACCGCCCCAGCCTGCGACCGAGCGTGAAATAGAGCTCGGTGACGTTTTCGTTGTGGACCGCGGTGAGCAGCCGTTCGTATGCGCAATGGAGAAGCGCCATGCCGGGGGCTTCGTAGACGCCTCTGCTCTTGGCGTCGATGACTCGATTCTCGATCTGGTCGCTCATGCCCAATCCGTGCCGGCCCGCAGTCATATTGAGGAGACGAAACATGTCGAACAGAGAAGGTGCCGTTCGGCCGTTCACGGCGGCCGGCCCGCCGCGCGACAACTCGACGGTTACCGTCTCAGGCTCGATCCTCGCGTCGCTCCACGGGGCTATCCCCATGAGGGGTTCGACGATGCGCATGCTGCGGTCGAGCCGCTCGAGATCCTTGGCTTCGTGAGTGGCGCCGAGGACGTTGGCGTCGGTCGAGTAGGCTTTCTCGGCCGTCATGACATGGGGAAGACCAATCGACGCCAGGTACTCGCTCATTTCCTTGCGCCCGCCGAACGCGTCGACGAACGCGCGGTCGAGCCAAGGTTTGTAAATAGCGAGCGCCGGGTTGACGAGAACGCCGTAGCGGAAGAAGCGCTGAATGTCGTTGCCCTTATGCGTGCTGCCGTCGGAAAAGACATTCACGCCGTCCTCGCGCATCGCACGGACGATTGCGGTCGTTGTGACCGCGCGGCCGAGCGGCGTCGTATTGAAATACTTCTTCCCGGCTGTCGAAAGGTGAAAGGCACCGCACTGAATGGCGGCCACCCCCTGCCTCGCGAGTCCCTCCCGGCAGTCGACCACACGCGCAGCCTTGGCCCCGTGACGCATCGCAAGCGACGGGATGTCGCCCACGCTCGTCTCATCCGGTTGCCCCAAGTCGGCTGTATACGCGTGGACTTCAAGTCCTTGTCGCGACATCCACGCGACTGCCGTGCGCGTGTCCAGGCCGCCGGAAAACGCGACGCCGATTCGGGTTCCTTTGGGAGGGAGACAGCGATGGATCCTCATGGTGTGCCCGTCTCAGATACTACCCGCGCACGCGTTCGACCATGCCGCGGTCGCCGTCGACGCGCAGGACGTCGCCGGAACGAATGGCGTGCGTCGCGCCCGTGACGTTCACGACGCTCGGCACCCCGAACTCGCGCGCCACGACGGCGGCATGGGACAGAGGTCCGCCAAGCTCGGTCACCACCCCGGCGGCCACCAGAAAAAGCGGCGTCCAGCCTACGTCCGTCGTATGCACGACGAGAATCTCGCCAGGCTGTAGAGTGTCCATTTCGTCCTCGCGCAAGAGGACACGCGCGGTCCCTTCCACGACACCGGCGCTGGCCGGCAATCCTCGCAGCACTTCGCCCCCCCAGGGCGGAAGTACCAGCGGCGGGGGGGTGCCGACGAAGGTGGCAGGCGGATCGGGTCGCGCTCGATCGCGCGCGAGCTCCGCGCGTCGCGACCGTACGAGGGGAGCGAGATCCATGTGCGACGAGCGCAGTGCGACGACCACTTCGTCAATGGTTAGAAAGAAAACGCTGCCTACGCTCGCCAAAAGGGAGCTGTGCTGCGCTTGCGCGCGAAAGTCCTCCTGAAGCTCCGCATCGCGACGCAAAAGCCGTCGATCCGCGTCAAGCGCCGCTTCCCGGAGCATTCCGAGGACTCGGGTCACCCAGGCGCGCATCCGCTCGCGAAGCCTCGCAGTGCGCTGCGCGCGCGCGACCAGGTGCCGCAGGATCGTCTGCTCGACGATGTTCAGCTTTGGCATGAGACGGGCCATTTCCGCATCCGCCTGCGCTTTGGCGCGCGCGAGCGTCCCTTCGACGCGGTGGGCGTCGGTACGAAGCGCCGCTCGGAGCATGCGCAAGACCGGGCGCGGGTCTTCCTTCCAGCGGGGAGTCGAGACTTCGGCTTCGCGTACGGCTCTGTCCCCATAGAGCTCGAGAAAGCTCTGCAGCGCGCGCCTCGTCGGCCCTTCGGGAATCGCGTCCAGACCCGCAGTAGATTCGCTTTCTATGGCGGCGCGAGCCTCCGGTTCACGACGAGCCAGTCCGGCCACATGCATGATGGCGATCCCAGGGCGCGCGCTCTCGACGTCCCGAATTCCTCTGGTCAGAGATTGTGCGAGGCGTTCCCCGTCCAGCGGAGCGACCCGCTCGAGCATCTTCTTTAGGGCCAGGTGCGAACCGAGCGTGCCGGACGCGCACGTGAGCATCACCATGCCTGTGCGCTCGAGAAGAGCTTGGATGTCGCGAAGGCGGCGCGCGACGCCGTCATCCGGCAGGATTGCCAAATCGAGTGCGCTTTGAGCGCGCCACGTTTTCTCGGCCATCGCTTCGTACGCGCGCACCTCGTCGTCGAGGCGTAGCTGTTCGCGCAGCAAGCGTGCGGCAGTGATCGGCAACCTGACATAAAAGCTGCGACGACTGACGTCTTCGACTTGGGATGCGAGCTCCTCACCGCCCCAGCCGCCCCCGAGCTCGACGAGCGTGCGAGGATCAAGAAAAGGCACCTGTGCAGCGATGCGCATGAATTGAGACAGGTTGAGATAAAAGCGGCCGTGAATATTGCCGACAAGCCGCGTGTGTTTGGACACCCGGCAGCCGAGCGCGGCGAAGGCTCGACGGAAGCCCGCTTCGCTGAACGCTCCCGCCACAGACCAGGTGAATGGGGTTGCGACTCCCGGCAGCGCTTCGCCGACGTTGACGCTGCTCCATACCGTATCCGCTTGTCCTCCCTCCGGGAATCCATGACCCGTTGCGGGACGCGCCTGCACTATCCAGGTACGACCGGCGTCGCAGGCAAACTCGACGTCCCAGGCCACCGACTCGAGTTTCTCGAGGCGCGTTGCGATCTCGGCGAGATCGGCGATCCGTTCTCGGGTGAGCGCGGGCTTGTCCGGGTCCTTCACATCGATCTCGATCACGCCTTTGTCGCCGATGATCGTCGAACGACTCTTGTGAGCAACAAGGGAGTCGACGAGCCGCCCGCGCGTGTCGATGCGCAAAACGTCCGGTGCAGTCACGCCATTGACGACCGGCGCCCCCAATCCGAAGCCAACGTTCACGATGCGCTCCTCTTCAGCGCCCCGCGCGCGCCTGTCAGGCGCGCGCGTGAACATCACCCCGGCCGCGGTCGCCTCGACCATTCGCTGGATGATGACAGCCATCCCCACGTCGCGGACGCCGTGCGCCGCAAGGTAAGCGAGCGCTCGTCCGCTGGCTATCGAGGCCCACACGTGTCGTATGGCAGTGGCGAGCGCATCGCCGCCGCGCACGCCAAGCGTGCTTTCGGCGAGGCCGGCCATCGACAAAAGGGTTCCATCCTCACAAGTTGCACTCGAGCGCACGGCGAACCCCCACGGACAGTGTTTGCCTACGTCTTGCCAGAGCGCATGGAGCTCGGATTCGAGACCCTTCGGTAAGCGTGCTTGTTGGAAGTGCTGGCGCGCCTCGGCTGCGCGGGCGTAACCGGCGCGTCCGCTTGCTGCTCGCAGGAGGGCTTTCGGTTCACATCCCGCCGGCAGCTCGCGAACGGCTTGGACGAAGGCGTCGGCCGGCAAGACGACCGCGTCGGGCACGTCGAAGTTGTTTCGCACGAGCCAGGCCAGGCGCGCCGCCTTGCCGCCCACCAGGCGCGGATCATCGCCACCTCGGCGCTGCGCGAGCAGCTCCAGGGGCACGAGCCAGGCAGGCATGCGCGGCATCCTAGCCGCGTGACCCGGAGTGAACGAGTGCAGCCTGCTGCACGAGTCCACGGAGGGCTACGGAGCGAGGCGAAGTGACCCGGAGTGAACGAGTGCAGCCTGCTGCACGAGTCCACGGAGGGCTACGGAGCGAGGCGAAGTGAGTCGTCAGTCGACGGACTTGTAAGCCCGACCGACCACCTTCACCTTCGTCCGGTCCTGAAGCAACATCAGCTGGCCCACATTCTCGTCGATCGTGACCAGGCTGGCGCCAAGAGCTGCCGCGTTGTTGCGAAGGTCGTTCTTCGCCGCTTGCTGAGCGGCCTCGGGATCGCTCGCGGCAGCCTGGCCGCTCACCTCACCGAGAAGCTTGTAAGCTCGGGGGCTGGGCGGCTCGAGGGCAAACTCGACGGATTCGGCTTGCGGCAACAGCTCGACGTGGTCGGGGATCTGCTCGGCGCACGCGAGCAGCATGAGCGGGAACGCAAAGAGGGCAGAAGTGTACTTCATAGACCAATGGTATCAGCTCCGCGCGAGTACACGGTCATGCCACAGAAGGAGCTCGATTGAGCCGGGCCCACGATTGAACACATAGTCATGAGGACCGGGCACGTCGACGAGATCGTGGCCGACCCCGGCGGAAGTCCATGCTTGCGAGAGGCTCACGATCGCTGTTCGAAAATAGTCTTCGCGGCTGGTCAGTAGCCGCAGCTTCAGCGCCGTTCGGCGTGCACGAGCGGTCTGCGCGAGCGCGGTCCACTCAGCATTTTGCCCTTCGGTGATGGCGGGTTGGATTCCCCCGACAGCGCCGAAGCACTCCGGGCATGACAAACCGATTCGAAGAGCGATGACGCCGCCGAGGGATACGCCATCGATTCCCGTCGAATCAGGAGTGCCCAGCGCAGGAGTCTCCCGAAAGACTCTCGACGTCAGCGTGTCGGTCACGAAGTGGCTGTAGGCCGATATATCGGCGGCCACGGCAGGGTGAAAATCGGGCAACCAAGGACACGCGACGATGATCCCGGCAAAGGGACGAACGCTGAGTGACGCGTTATTTGCCGCCATCCGTGGACGGTCGACGAACCCCTGGTAGTCGGCGTCTCGCAGAGGCGGAGCACGCAATCGGTCGATTGCGCGGATCATGGCGTAATCTCGCGGCCATCCCATTGCCCCCTCGGCAGGGGTCTTGAGAGCTTCGCCCCGCCCGTGCAGGGCGATGAGCACCGGAAAGCGGGCCGCCGAGTCGCCCCACGCCGGTACGACAACGGCCGCACGGGCCTCTCCCCACGGCTGCTGACCAAAACTCCACTCCAGGACTCGCACGTTCGATGACGCCGCGCCAAAGGGCGCACCGCTGCCTGACGCGGATTCAGTTCGCGAACAAGCGATTGCCGCAGCGGCCCCGAGGGTCAGGGCGCGACGGCCAATGGGTCTCACTCTTGACCCCGAGGCTCGGGAACGTGGCCCATGGCGATGCGCGCGAGCTCCGACAGGGTCGGGTCGGTCGCCAAGCGTTCGCGGAGTGCATTTCGGATTTCCTCGAGCATCTCTGCCGGCAGGGACGCCGCCAGGTGCTCAGTCGCCGCGGTGACCTTCAGATCCAGATATCCCTCGACGTCGATTTCCCCTGCGCGGAACCGGTCGAGCGCGGTCGATGGCGCCTCGATCGGAACTCGCACGTCGGCGGGCGAAACCGTCGATTTGCGCGCGATTTCGAAGGGTTTTCCGGCCTCCGCGGGACGATCGACCGTGGCCGTCTCCGGCGGCGGACCTGCCGGAGGCCCCTTCTTACCGACGTGGTCAATGCCCATGGCCATATCCTAAACGAATACTCCCCCATCGGCCGGAGCTACGCCAAAGTTGCTGCAGCGCGATTCGCGCCATAATGCGTCACTCACGGCGCTCACCTTGTTCTTACCGCCTTACGCGCTACGCATTACGCATCACGCATTACCAGGAAATGGCCACGCGGCGCACCCGATGGTCGCTGGCGGTCGCGCCGATGTCGTCATAGAAGAGTGTGCCGCCTGCGAGCGCGAGCACTACATCGAAGGATGGAGGAGCGTCCAGGTCAGCGATGGGCCAGGGTGAGCCCTGCCGCCCGTCTCCCGAGAAGCTGAAGGCGTCGAGCGTGACGCCGGTGTCCGCCGAGCGCCCGATTACCGCCTCTAGGCCTTGGTGGTCTCTAGCAAGCACAACGGCGGTCGGCCGCCCCTGCTCCGCGGTGCGCAGCGCAGCAGGCACGTCCACGACGTGACCGGACGGGTCGAGGCGCGCAAACATGGCTGAGCTCGGGGCATCGATTCCCGGGGGCGCTTCCTCGATCCACGCGAGCAAGGCCCCGGCCCCGCCCTCGAAAGCCGACACTTCGGGCGAACGCGAATGCGCAGCCGTGGCGAGAACTCGCACTTCATCACCTTTGCGCTTCCCGTCACGGGCGCTCAGGGTGGTCACGAACACATCGGCGATGCCCTCCTTTGGGCTTTCCCGCGGGTCGCTCCAGGCCAGCCACGCCGTATCGCCGCTCGTCGTGAGCGACACGTCTGCGGCATCGCCGGGAGCATTCGTCATCCGTCGGTCGGGAGAAACGCGCTTGAGATGGCGGTCCACCTTGGCCACATACACTTCGCCATTTCCGTCGCGCGAGTCGACCCACGCGACGAGCCATCCGTCGTTGGCCCAGGCAATTGCGACGCTGCTCTCGTCACCCTTGGACTTTGTGAGCTGTGCCTCCTTCGAGGTGCGGCCGTGCGAATCCACGAGGGCAATATGCACGTGCGGGTCGCCACCATCTTGTGCGACCCATGCGACCAGCGCGTCGCCCTCCGGAGGGGGCATCGCCGCGACGGCAACACGCCCAACCGGAATCGCGCGTCTACTCAAAGTGCTCGCTGTTGCCAGGGGGCGTCCCCTTTCATCAAAGGCCCGCACCGACACGACCACTCCACGCCTGCGGTTCGCGACGGTTTCTTCGGTTTCCGACAGTGTCGCGATGAGATCGCCGTCGACCGTACTAGCCGCCGCCACGTCGATGTAAGACCTTCCGGACGCGAGCGTCGACACCCCGATCGCCCGCGGTGCGCCAACGGGCCCCGATGGGGGAGGGCGCGGCCCCTCGAAGGGAGAGGTTCTTTGCGGGAGATCGACAGCGAATACTGGCGTCGGCGGCCCGCCGCCGGAGGCCAGTGCAGCGCAATGGACGCCGGCGCAACGAAGCCCCCACGCGAACGTCGCGTGCACGAGCGGGTCCCCCAAAAATAGTGGCTCGGCCTGCGCGAATCCGAGTCCTCCCCCGTAGCGCACGAACGTGGGAACTGCCTGCGGTGTGCAATCGGCGCTTCGGTCGTCGCACCGGCGCACCACCGTGGCGAGCAGAGCAAAGCCATCCGGGGTCGGAGCAAGCTCAGTGGGAGCGGCGCCCAATATCTCGAGGGAGGTCACGGGCCGGGCGACCAGCTCGCCCTCTGTCGAAACGAGCGCCAGGTTCAGAGTCCGAATCGCGCGAATGCGACCGTGTGGCTCCTCCCAGGCGAGCGCTACGCCTCCCCCGCCCGATGCCAGGCTCAAAAGCGAGGATCCGCTCGCGCCCCTGAATGCGCGAGCGGGCGCTTGCGCGTGTCCTGTCGCGTCGACCGTCGCCAGCGTTACCTGCGCGTCCTCTCCCGTTTTGTCAGTCCATGCCAGAAGCCACCCCTTATCGAACGACACGACCTCCACGTCGCTGCTCACGGTTGGCTCCCTGCCGACGGGGGACGGCGCAGTCAGCGGGTCACCGTTGGCGTCCAAGGTCGCCCACGACAGCAGCCCCGCGGCGGAGTTGCTCACGCGGCTGACTAGAGCGAGTCCCACGCCGTCCCCCGCACGAACGGCTGTCCAGCGCTCCACATTTCGTGCGACGCGGACGGGGGTACCATGAGGTTTGCCATCGGCGTCGATGGAGGCGGCCAGTACGTTCGCGTCGTCGCTTCCTGGTTGCTCCGCCCATATGCACAGAGCGCCTCCGGTCGTCAGCACGAGGTCTGCCCACACGACGTGATCACCCGTGCGTTGGAGAATGGCGGGTGTGCCGCGGGGGGTGCCGTCTTGTGCCAGCTCGAGCAAAGTGATGGATTCACCCCGGTCGATAATTGCAGTCCAAACGACCCACCATCCGCGGCGTGCCCGGCCTGTTGGCCGCACGACCAGCGAGGTCGCTTCGCGAGGTACGTTGGCAGCGACCAGGGGTGCCCGGAGCGGCGCGCCGTCCGCGTCGAAAGGCACAACGATAAGGTCGGCACCGCCCCCGTGTTCACCGTTCGCGATCCACGCCACCATGCCACGCTCACCATCGAGAGCGGACATTGGCCCAATTGCCTTGCGGGTTATCGTCGCGAGCTGGTGTGAGCGAGCCGGGCCGGCGCCTGCGGCCCTAGAGAGCCGTTGGTTCGGGGTCGGACGGGCAACTAGATCCGGCGGGGCGGACGACCTCACCGCTCGAGACGCCGTACTTTGACACGCAGCGGCAAGGGCAATGATGAGTAGCTGCGATCTCACTGGCGGAGCAAGCGAGCGACGTGCCGCTTTTCCCACGCGATGGCCCGATCGAAATGGCGAAAGTGCCGCTCCCGCTCCTTGAACTCAGGCGGATGCAAATTTATCCGGCCGAGTCCACGGCTGCCCGGTATGACGTGATGGAGCATCTCGTGGTAGACGATATAGGCAACGAAGTAGCGCGGTACCCAGGTGCGATCCAACGACGGGTGCACGCGTATCAACCGGTCGACAGCGCTGTAGCTTCCGAGCTTGATCGTTTTCCGGTTAACTCGCGCGGTCGGCCGCTTACCCCAGGTTATGACCGCGTTGACGCTGCCATCGAAATGGCGCCGGTTGAGATCTTCGAACAGGGAAAGGAGGTCATGATGCTTGCCCCTGGTCGTGAGCGAGGCGTTACGCTTTCGGCGGGCGAGCCGAAAACCGTTCGCATCGATGTAGTCGCCTAGCGTTGCGCTCGCCTCCCGGTCGCCCCGCGTGACATAGCGGACGAGCGCATCGACGACGTACGAGGGCGCGTCGAGGAACATATGGTGAACGCGGGCCAGCAGCATGCCGCGTTGGACGCGGTGCGTGATGATCGAGTGTCGGTTGTCGGTGATCGAAAGGATGACCGGACCAGGGTACGCACCTCGTAGTTTCCGCTCGAGCGCTTGGCGCGCGCCCTCGTGGACGAAGAGGCGAGGCGAGGCAGAGGGAAACACGAGCCGGAGCTGCGCGCCCGCCCTCTGAGGTATTCGGATGGCAGCCGCGACATTCGAGCGAGCCGAAGCGACGGCTCTGCCCCGAGCCATGCGCGCAGCGCCAGCCCGGCCCGCAGAGAGAAGGGGCGTGACGCTCCGAGTGCCCATCCATGGCCTCCACCGAAGCGGGTTAGAGGACGGGGGATACCGTGTCAAGGAACAGACATTTACTTAGTATAAACAAACGCTTACGAAGAGGGCGCGCGCCCCCAACCGTGCCTCGAGGTGCTGGTAGCTGCCGGCCTCAAACTCCGAGCGGCGGGTCCTAGGAAAAGGCTTGACGTGAGCCGTTCACCCTGGGCCGGAGCCGGGCGCCCAGTCGAGGTGAAGGGTTTTCGGATCGAGCACGAAGCGCAAGCGGCTATGGCCCCCTGCCGGGGACACGCGGATGCAAACCACCATGGCCTTTTCGAAGGGCTGTTGGAGACCCTTGCCGAGTAGACTGCTGACCAGCTCTGACAAATCCGGCTCGTGGCCGACGAGCATAGCCCGACGTCTGCGCTCCGATGTCAATCGGCGAACAAGACCAACTCCGGAACCGCCCGGGGCAATTTCCCGTCGAGCCTCGACAGTTGCGGCCTTTTCGCTCAAATGCGTTATGAGCGCGATGATCTCCGCCGTTTGTGCTGCGCGCACGAGTGGGCTCGTGAATATGCAGGCTGGCTGTTCGTGGGCATCGAGCAATGCCTTGGCAACATTGCGAACGCGCTCGCGGCCCGATGGGGTGAGAGCACGGTCCTCGTCAAGGCCGCTTTCCGCAGCTTCCTCGGCCGGACCATGACGCATGACGTAGAGTTTCAAGCGAACGTCAATTGGCCGGTTTCGACGCCGCTGTCACTTTCTTCTTTTCTTCGGATTGAGCACCGTTCGGTTGAACGACGCCGCCCGACGGGGCACCGCGTTTGATGTTGTGCTTGATTAGGACCATGGCTTCGACTTTGTCCATCACTTCCGGATGTTGCTCGAAGTAGGTCTTCGCATTCTCGCGGCCTTGCCCGATGCGTTCTCCCGCGAATGAAAACCATGCGCCGCTCTTCTCGACGATGCCAAGCTCCGAGGCGAGGTCGACGAGATCGCCCGAGCGCGAAATTCCCTGACCATACAGAATGTCGAACTCGACTTCTCGAAACGGCGGAGCAAGCTTGTTTTTCACCACTTTCACCCGCGTTCGGTTGCCGACAACAGCCGGATCTTTGCCCCCCGTGGCGGCCACTTCTTTGATGGCCCCGATGCGGCGAATATCGAGACGAACGCTCGCATAAAACTTGAGAGCGTTGCCGCCGGTCGTCGTCTCCGGGTTGCCGAACATCACGCCGATTTTCATCCTCATCTGGTTGATAAAGACGAGCAAACAATTGCTGCGGGCAACGGTCGACGTCAGTTTTCGAAGCGCCTGGCTCATGAGCCTGGCTTGCACGCCGACATGGCTGTCGCCCATGTCACCCTCGATCTCGGCCTTGGGAACCAGTGCGGCGACCGAGTCGATGACAATCAAATCGACTGCGCCAGAGCGCACGAGCATGTCGGCAATTTCGAGCGCTTGCTCACCGTAGTCGGGCTGCGAGACCAAAAGCTCGTCTGTTTTGACGCCTAGCTTGCGCGCGTAGGTCGGATCGAGCGCGTGCTCGGCGTCAATGAAGGCTGCGACCCCCCCTACCTTCTGCACTTCCGCGATCGCGTGCAAAGTGAGTGTCGTCTTACCGCTTGACTCGGGGCCGTAGATTTCGATGATGCGCCCACGCGGGTAGCCGCCGATGCCGAGCGCGATGTCGAGGCCAATGCTACCCGTCGAGACGACCTGCACGCCCTCAGTAAGGCTTGCCCCATCTTTGAGGCGCATGATCGAACCCTTGCCGTACTCTTTCTCGATGGTGGCAACCGCGAGTTCGATGGCCTTGCTCTTGTTTTTGGCGTCATCCATA
>Ga0210409_10003679_pt1 | contig 16916 bp, 15 predicted proteins | sample IncBWH17MmetaG_FD_161649 | JGI IMG/M metagenome (GOLD analysis project Ga0210409, IMG submission 161649) | Forest soil microbial communities from Barre Woods Harvard Forest LTER site, Petersham, Massachusetts, United States - Inc-BW-H-17-M | ecosystem: Environmental > Terrestrial > Soil >...
GTTTTGGCGCGCTACGGGTTACGGTACGGTTAAGCTGCTGGATCACTCCGCGATGGGCGTTGCGCTTCTCTTCCGACATAGCTTCGTCGCAGACATTCATCGTGATTGAGTACGAGGCATGCCGCAGCAGGCCTTCCACTACGATGGGCGTTGCGCTTCTCTTCCGACATAGCTTCGTCGCAGACATTCATCGTGATTGAGTACGAGGCATGCCGCAACAGGCCTTCCACTACTTTGGGATTGTTGTTGTTCTGGCGCAGCAAGGTCGTGTTGGGGCGTAATGTGTGCCATCCCTTAATTTCGATCCCGGTTTTCGCGGCGACTGGCTTGATGTGATGCCGCATGATCTGACTCATCCAGTAACGCTCCTTGCCCTCTCATCTTTGTGCTGGCGAAGACGTAGTCACTGTCTTGGACATAAGGAGTCTCCCGACGCGAGCCAGCAATTCTTCGATCTGCATATCATCCATTGGGACGCTCTTTTTCGAAGCTTCCGTCTTGACCTTACCAATGCGCTGTTTCACGATTGAGCGCTTTGGGATCAAAAACTTGCCGTCGAAACGGATGTTTCCCATCGGACACCGCTCAGTTCACCCCTCCGCGGTCCGGTTCCGAAATCCAGCAACACCATCACTCGCTCTCGTTGTTTCAGCTCACCGTATATAAGGTGGGAAAGCTGATCAACGCTAGGGCGGATGGGTGTCGCTTGGCGCACGCCGCTTTGCCGAACAGGGCACCAGACTCACGACCGTGGCGGACTTCTATGAGCATGCTCGATCCGACAAATCACATGTTGTGGCTTCAACCAAGTGCGAATCGGTTACGCGCCCGCGCCAGTGATAGAAAAAAGGGATGCCGAGTAGGATGATCATCAGTCCGACAGATGATCGCACGGGTCTGGTCAGCCATAAATTTGCAGAGATGGCGAATGCCGCGGCCGCGAAGATCATCGGCGTCCAAGGATATCCCCACAGGTGAAACGGGCGAGGCAGCTCGGGTTCAGCGGAGCGCAGCCGGATAAGGGCAACCCCGGCCAATCCCGAGAAGGTCGAGATTGCGAACATTCCGTAGGAATACAACTCCTGGTGTGTGCCGGTTAGCACCAACAAAATCGCCAGACCGCCCTGAAAAGCTATGGCACCGCTCGGCGTATGGAATCTGGGTTGGATTCGTTTTGCGAAGCCAAAGAAATTTCCATCACGCGCCATTGCGTACGGAATCCTGGGCCCGGTGAGAAAACCAGCATGAAGCGTACCAAATGCCGAAACGATCATCGCCACTGTGAAGTATTTCGCACCCGTGTCGCCAAGCAGCCGCGCCGTCGCATCCGAAGCGACATGCATCGACTGAGCTACCTGGGAAAAGCCAAGCAAGTGAAAGAAAACCCAATTGATCAACACATAGAGAACGATCACCAGGGACGTGCCCAGAATGGCGGCGGTTGGAAGGTTCTTGCCTGGATTCAGCACCTCCCCGCCAACCGCTCCGAGATTCTGAAATCCGTTGTAGGCGGCCATGGCGGGAACAAGGGCCGTCAGGAACGCCGCTATCGCACCGCGCGAAGGCGACGGAATGAAAGCCGTTTGGTCTCCCATTGAGCTGCTTGCCGTTATTCCGAGAACCAGAATCGCGGCTACGGTCGCTATTTTCAGAGCGGTCAGGAATACCTGAAAGCGGCCTACAGTTCGGACACCCAAGTAATTGAGGGCTGAAACTAACACAACGACGCCCGCCGCCAACGGCTGTGCAGCACTGAAAGTAAATTGGTACGGTTGCGACTGAAATGGGATGTGAAGGTTCCAGAAAAAGATCGGCGTAGTCACGGACGGCGCAAGAAATCCGACAAAGCGCAAAAGCCCCGCTGCGATGACTGCAGCTGAGCACGGCCTCATAATCATGGAACTGGTCCAGCCAGAAAGGAATCCCCACAGTGGACCAATTCCGCGACCCAAGTAAACGTAGTCGCCACCTGCTTCGGGCAGAGCAGCACCCAATTCGGCATAGCAAAACGCTCCGAAAAGCACGATCACTCCGCCGACGATCCAGACAACCAGAACCTGCCACATCGAACCGACTTCACGGGACATGTCGCTAGCAACCAGAAAGACCGACTGTCCAATCATGGACCCAATCACAATCGCCGTGGCAGCCCACAGACCAAGACCCCGGACCAAACCGGAGTGTTTAGATACGACGCTGGGCAGCATTAGAAAAACCCGTTCCAGTCCTACGACTACAATCCAGCCATGAAAACCTGGCTTTCGCTATCCGTTTCTTCGCCAACAACGCCGTTTCTACGTGCTCATCGGTTTCCGCGCCCATATCCCCACCAACGGCACAAAACTGACGACCGTGTTCGACGCAACGACCTCAGCCTGAATCCGGTCTGCTAGCTTATCGAGATTGCCTAGGGCTTCAAGCGAAATGTTGTGCTGTTGGATCAATGGACGGATGCTGCTAAGAAGGTCGCAGATCAGGCTCGTAAAATTCGCATCGCTTCCCAGGGGTGTCTCCATATGCATTGCCGGTGCGGGTAGTCCGACTTGCTGAAAGATTTGGTACAGTGCGATGCCCATCTCCGGATTTACGCCCGAGCGAAGGAAAGTTTCATGGATCGCAGAAAGAAGTTTGGACAAGAGCGGAAACCGCGCGGCAAATGCAAGAAAAGGAACCCAGGTGCACTCCTGAAAGGCAAGGACGCCGCCGGGTCGAACTAATTGAGTCAAGGAGCGCAGTACCGAGGCCGGGTCGGGAAGAAACATCAGGATGAAACGGCCGACAGCGGCGTCGAAGGGTTGGTCGCTGCTGATCTGGTTCACGTCGGCTTCGGTGAAACTGATGTTCCGTAAACCAGCCTCCGCAACACGCGCCTTGGCCCGTACAATTGAGCTGGCGTCGCGCTCAATGCCCACGACTTCGCCCGAGGAGCCAACAATTCGGGCGAGCAGCATGGAGACGTCGCCCACGCCGGAACCGAGATCAAGGACACGCTGTCCCGGACCAATGCCCGCCTCACGAAATAGCCGCTCGGTGTATGGGGCGATTCGGGCGGCTTGCCTGATCAAGCGCTCATGTTCGGAGTTCGCGTATCCCAGCGCGTAGCCGCCGTTGGAATTGGATGTCGTCAGGTTTGCAAGTATGGTTGCCATTTGTTCGATTCCAGTTTGGTTACTTTGATCGCTCGTTCGTCGCGGTTACCCAGCATTTTGATCGCACATCCTAGGGCCTCACACTAGCTCGACTCCAGCCTTACCCAAATCAACCGAAGTCCGTCGCATCCAGATCACCGGCTCCACGGGGCATACCAGGAACAACCACGTCAGCACGCCGACGATACAGAGCGCGGCAGCGATCGCGAAGGCCCAGAAAAATTCGCCGGTTCGGTCTAATATGAAACCGGTCACAGCGGAGGCCAGAGCACCGGCGGTATTGCCGAAGGCGCACTGCAGTCCAGTCCAACGTCCCGAGGCACGAGGGCCCGCCAAGGTCTGGCTTATCGGCCAAACACTCGCCGTGGTCGACCCGACCGACGCACCTACCAGCAACAACATCACCACTGAGAGAGTGGGGCCGACGACGCAACTGGCGAGGAGGCATCCGCCAGTGCCAAGCAACCCTGCAATCATGAAGGTCATGTGTACTCTGGTTCGAGTGGCCCCAGCCGCGATCCAGCGATCGGCGATCCGTCCACATACGGTCGAAGACACGGCTTGCGTGAGAAATACGGCGCCGCCAATTTTCGCCATTACGTCCATCGAGAAATGCCGCTCGCGAACCAGATAAAACGGCAGCCATAAAGTCAGGAGGTAGAGGGAGTAGGCGGTGCAGAACAGACCCATGAATGTTCCCCAAGCCGACCGCTGCTGCAAGATTTCTAAAGTGGATGGCCCTGGCCCAAGTTGCATCTGCGCGGCGATCCCCGGTCCGCGCGGCATCCACCGGAACCAGGGCAAGAGCCAGACCAAACTGATGGCACCGAGGACCACAAAAAAAGACCGCCAACCAAACCGCGACATCAGCACTCCGCCCAGCAACATGCCGAAGGCGGGGCCGCAGGCCAGACCCGAGGCGATGATTGAATTCGCGGAAGCGCGTTGCGAGGCTGGGAAATACTTCGCCAGTATTTTCGAGTACGCCGGATAAGCGACCGACTCGCCCATACCGAGAACGAGCCGTACTACCAGCAAGGCGGTGAATCCATGCAGGAATCCGGTGGCGGTCGTAGCAGCTGACCAGAGGAAAAAACCAATGGCCATCACCCAGCTCACACTCACCCGGTCGACAAGCCACCCGGACAGAATCAGGAAGAGCGAGTAAGTCCAGAAAAAGGACGAAAGGAGAACACCGAGTTGCGAAGCGGACATCCCCAGCTCATCTTTCAACATGGGCGCGGCGATCGAGAGGTTGCCGCGATCGATGTAGTTGATGAAGACGGAGAACGCGAGAAGAGCTAGCACGTATCGCAGTTCTCTCGGCAACTTCTTGGCGTCGGTCATGGAGTCTGTAGTCATAAGCGCTCCCTCGGACTGGATCCATCGGTTCGTTGACTGCCTATCTCGGCCGGATTTTTGAGTCGTGCCGCGTACGAAAACGGGTAATTACCACGGCTACCTTTTATTCACGACCGATTGCGCGGGACGTAGCGTGTGCAAGTGAGCCTCTTGCTGGCTTCGGATCTCCTGTGCTGTCGGCATGGCTGGCCTTGGACCCTCCGTGCGTTTCGGAAGGGGTGCGTTCATTTCCTTCGTCTTGTCCGCCAGTCGGTTCTGCTCGTAGCCTTTGCGCTTGGCCATAATGCGATAGTCAAAGGCGATGTTCGCGGTCCCGCCGCCGAGCTCGCGCACTACAAACGACGTGCGTGACTTCTGGGCCAGGTAGAGTCCCTTGCAGTCGCCGTTCGGAGTGAGGAACACGTGATAATCCACCGTCGTGTTGACGGTTTCACCGAAGACCGATTCAATATTCACTACGGCTTCGCCGTGCGAGAGCTGGCTAGAGCCCGCATCCTCAAACCAGTTCTCCGAGGATCCAACAACTGCAACCGCAACCTGGCGCGTGCCATCATCAACCGGCACAGCTTCCGACATAGCGCCATTGCAAGTCAGGAGGCCGGCCACGTCGATTACGCACTTGCCGCCGAAGCCTCCACCATATGTCGCCAGGACCGGGTCGTTATTGGTGAGATTCTCGTCGTTTTCAAAGTAGGCTGTGACGCCCCCATCGCTGTTGTTAAGGCCGACGATGGCATAGCCATTGTCGGTCGAGGCGAGCACTCCCGTGCCACCTGGCGCGCCACTGTCTCCCCAAACACCCAAGGGGGTGGCGCCGGCGTAGCCAGCGCCTTCCGCACTGCCGGAAACAGCTTGGCCGTAGGTTCCGATGCCTTTGTTGCTCGCGCTGAAACCCACGACCCCGTACGTTACGTTGGTTGATCCGGTCTCGTAACCGTAGGCAGCGGCGCTACCGGCGCCGTCAACATCGTTTTGGGCGTAGCTTCCGGCCACCCGGCCGTTGAAGTAGCCACCGTCATTTTGGCCAATAGCAGAGATGCCGGTGGCCGCGGCGCCCTGGATGTCGATGCCGTCACCAACCACCGAGGCCATGACGATGCCATTCCCGGTACTAGCGATATAGATACCGTTCGTACCAGCGTCGGAAATATTAAGTCCGTTTCCGGTGTGGTTTGCCAGAGTGAGCGCCGGACTGCTGTTGCTGCTCACGCTCACCGTGTTTGTGTTGGTGAATGTGTTTGCCGCCCCCAGCTCCGGCACCACGGCGGGATTGACGCTCAGATTGAGTGTGCCGCTGGTGCCTCCGCCTTGAAGACCGCTGGCGCTCGCCGTGTTCACGCCAGTGATGGTTCCGGTTCCGGCTGAGGAGCACGCCCACGAACTGCCATTCCATTGCAGAACTTGATTCGCGCTGCAGGTCTTAAGCAAGCTCAGATTCAGCGTGCCGCTCGTACCTCCGCCGCTTAGTCCGCTGCCGCTCGCGGTGGTGACTCCGGTGATCGTGCCGGTCCCAGGAAATGTCTGCCCGGAGATGAACGTTACATTTCCCGTGTTGTCGATTTTGAAAGTTGTGCCACTTATAGCCAGCGTAGAATCGGTTCCCTTGGGGAAAAGGGTCAGCGTGTCACGAATGTCGCTTTTTCCGTTCACATCGAATGTTGCCGTGGGGGAAGTTGTGTTGATGCCAATCTGCGAACTCTTTTGGAAAATCAATGAGTCCACAATGTCGCTGGTCTTGTCCCACATGGGAATGAAGTTCACCACACCCTTGCCGGTGACAGGTGGATGGGCCGGTTTCGACGCAGGCGCTGCCGCAAAAGATGTTCCGCCCCTTACACTGGTTGTGCTGCCGTTCGTTCCATTGGCCAAGACAAAAGCTGAAGCAGGCAACCCGCCGATGGTTTCGGCGTCGCCAGCTTTCAAGGAATAAGGCACGGCAGCTAGAACAACGCGCGGCTGTTCTTGCTCCCCTGCGACCTGCACGCCCAGCCATCGCGCCTCGCCCGAGACAAATAGGTCCTGCGGCATTCCCTGGCTGGTCGATGAGCCCAGCATCACCGAATAGTGGCCGCTTTTGTCGGGTTGCACGTTCTGAGTTTCCATCCACAGCGGCGATCCGCCTTGCTGATCTTTGTAGAGCAGAAAGGTGACGCCGATGACGCCGGCGAGCGGCTTACCGTTCACGTTGGTGAGCACGCCGGCATAGTTCACCAACTGCGGAACCGCACTGGCGGAGCTGATTGTGCCCTTCGATGCAGCGTCAATGCCTGTACTCTGCTGCGCGACGCTGGTCAGGGAGAAAGCAAACATGGTTGCGATCAAGCGATGCTTGCAAGCCCATTTCTTGAGTGTCATATTTTCTTTTCCATCCTCTCTTGCAGGCCATGTCGGCCACCACATTTAGAGCTAATGTCAAAACACCGGCACTAATTCGCTGCTCTCGCATGGTTTGAATACGCTGTGGAGGTACGCGCCGAGTTGCGAGAACTGCGGATAGGAACTGCGGTGAGGGAAGCGTTACGGACCAGGCTGTCGCTATCTCCGCTATAGCAGACTAACTGGATGGCTTCACCGTCGCCGACCTGCCAAGACTCGGAAATAGTTGCTTGCTCGAGTTCTCCAGCGGCGGTCCAGTCGCTGAGCAGATGGTCCTGAGCAAACCCATGGTTGGTGGTCGTCACGAAGCAAAAGACGCCGACATCTGCGGCGGCAATTTGCAGCGAGGCGGTGGCACGAATGTGGTACTCGCCACCGATCTGGATGGGCGGAGTTTGCGCGACTACTGTTAGTCCGCCACCTAGCGACAAGTCTGGTTGATTGCTCCTCGCGGAGTGAGCTTTCCTGGCCGCGTGTGCCTGCGTAAGTGCCGCAAGGGAGAACAGAGCTAGTCCTGCCACAATTAAATACAGATTTCCCCGGATCCTTTCCACAGATGGTTTCATCGGTGCGTCCTCCCCACAGAGGTTTGTTACTTTCCTTTGCCGTTATGAAGACTGGTCACGATTACCTCGCCGCCTGCGCCTTGGGCCGCCACTTCAGAAGGAACGTTGGCTAGTTGGCGAACCACGGCGTCTCCTGCGACGCAGACGCGGTTGAGATATTCCCGGCCTTTGAAACTGGTAAAGATCGATCGGGAACCTGCCGCGCCCACCGCCCGCGATTCCTTGCCGGAAGCGGTCATAATCACTTTGTAGACATGGTGATCGCCGCCCTTTATCACGATGACTCCCACATCGGCCGCGCTCTTGGGCTTCCCCAAGAGGCGTTGCATCACGTAGGTCCCCGCCGGCAGGGTCTGGTTTCCGACGACGAATGGGAATGGGACGGTCACTTGAAAACTGGAACCTGCGCGCCTGCCAGGGGGCATCGTTAGTGCGACCATCAAGCTCCCCATTACCATCAATCTCTTGATCTTCATTCAGCTTCCGCACGTCTTGCGTGCCGCAGCGACAATTTGAAGCAACCGCAAGAGAAAGACAACGAAACTGTTCCCGAATCTGAGCTAACCAGCTAACCCATAGACTGAGAGCCAGTTACTCGGACACCTGATCTACTGTGCTAGAATCCTTGCCATTTCCTGCGCACGGGATTCGGGACTTGCAAGGATGGAACGGCAAGGGGCAACCCGGCGAATTATCCGTTTTGGCGCCTATGAGGCAGACTTGCGAGAAGCCAGTCTCACCAAGGCGGGAATCCGGATTCGTCTGCAGGAGCAGCCATTCCAAATTTTGGTTCTGTTGCTCGAGCATCCTGGCCAGATCGTGACTCGGGAGGAAATCCGTCAGAAACTCTGGTCAGACGATACATTTGTTGAGTTCGACGACGCCTTGAACACGGCAGTCCGGAAGCTGCGCACGGCGCTAAATGACTCGGCCGACAATCCCAGGTTTCTCGAAACAGTTCCGCGAAGAGGTTACCGTTTTGTAGCTCCAGTCTCCTTGCTACCCGAGCTGAACCTGAATCTGAGTGCAGTGCAAAGCAAAGCTCAGGACACCGCGTCTGCCCCAATTCCAGAGTTTGCCCTGTCGGATGCGAGCCGATCAGCGCGGGCTGGTTGGCCGGGATGGACATACGTCAGCATTGCGGTGCTGGCGCTCGCGACCACAGCCTCGGTTTATTGGTATCGGAGCCGCAATCGGTTTCAGATCACATCAAAGGACACGGTCGTCCTGGCGGATTTTGTGAATACCACGGGCGAAGCTGTCTTCGACGACGCGCTTCGGCAGGGGCTGGAGATCGGGCTGAAGCAGTCTCCGTTTGTGCAGGTTCTGTCCGATCGGAAAATCGCGGTCATCTTGAAGCAAATGGGGCGCGCGCCGGATGCACGTATGACCGGGCGCACTGCCATTGACGTGTGCCAACGGACCGGCAGCAAGGTAACAGTACAAGGTTCGATCGCGAGCCTGGGCGCAACCTATCTCATTGGGCTCGCCGCAATTCGCTGCGACAACGGGCAGCCGGTCGCAAACGAACAGGTCGAAGCGAAGCGCAAGGAGGATGTCGTCGACGCGCTCGGGCGAGCCAGCGCTCAACTACGCGCGCGCCTGGGAGAATCGCTTCCCTCGATCCAGAAATACAACGCTCCTCTTGAGCAGGCCACTACGTCATCGCTGGATGCATTAAACGCCTACGGCATGGCTCTCTCCACTTGGGACAAGAAGGGCGATGATGCTTCGGTCCCGTTCTTCAAGAAAGCGATCGAACTCGATCCTAACTTTGCCATGGCCTATGGCGCCATCGCAACCATCTACCACAATAAGGGTGAATCCGCGCTGGCACGGGAAAACACTGCCAAAGCGTACGCCCTTAGGGATCGCGTGACCGAAGGCGAGAAGCTGGCGATCGAATCGCGATACTTCCTTTATGTGCCGGGCGACCTCGAGAAAGCCTCTCAAGTATTCGAAGTTTGGGCGCGCAACTACCCGGCATTGGCGACACCCTTGAATCAACTGGGCTCGACCCAATCGAATCTGGGCCGCTATGAGCAGGGAGTCGATAGCCTCCGCGCAGCCCTGAATCTCGATCCAACGCGATCAACTACGTATGCAAACCTCGCGGAAGATCTGCTATCACTAAACCGGTTACAAGATGCTGAGGCAGTCCTGGCAGAAGCCGAGAAAAGAAAGTTTCAGACCGACTTCCTTCTTGAAGTCAACTACTTGAAAGCGTTTCTTCGCAACGATGGCGCAGAGATGCAGCGAATCCTGGTGCAATCCTCCGATGTGCCAGGCGCGCAGGGCCTTCTATTTTCCCAACAGGCCAATACCGAGGCTTACCATGGTCACTTTGAAAAGGCGGATGAGCTTAGCGGTGTGGCTGCAAACCTGATGGAACACGACGGAGACAAAGAACTGGCCGCTACTTGCCTTGCCGAAGGGGCGGTTCGCGAGGCTGCAGTCGGAAATTCTACACGGGCTCGATCTCTCATTGCCAACGCGCAGAAAATCGTTCGCGGGGAGGATGTGGTAATTCTCACGGCGCTAATCACCGCACAAATTGGAGACCGTAAACAGGCAGAAACACTCGTTCACGAAATGAACCGGCAGTGGCCGGAGGATACTTTCGTCCAGAAGTACTGGCTTCCCGTCATTCGCGCACTCATCGATATTCACAATCAACAATGGTCGAAAGCGGTTTCCGACCTCGATCTCGCGGCGCAGTTCGACTTTGCCTCACCTCCATCACTATCGGTGGTGACAATTTATCCAGCCTACGTGCGGGGCTACGCCTACCTGGGCGCGGGCGATGGGACCAGAGCCGCATTGGAATTTCAAAAGCTCGTCGATCATTCCGGCATGGTGCTGAATTTCCCTCTCGCACCACTGGCGCGATTGGGACGAGCCCGCGCCTACGCTCGCAGCGGCGATGCAGTAAAAGCTCGCGCCGCATACCTTGACTTCCTTCAGCTTTGGCATGAGGCCGATCCCGGTTCATCTGTCGTCAAACAGGCGAGGGAGGAATACGCAAAGCTGCAATGAAAATCGTCGGTAGTTTGAGGACCTCGAATAGGTTGTTGGATGGCAGTGCCGTTGAGCCGGTTCCTCTCCGCAACTAGACACACTTCCCATAACGACCCCGTGGGATCCGAACTCGTACAAGTGCTTGCTTTGCCGCGTCATAGGTGCACGTGAGAAAGCGTGAAAATTATTGAGCGCTCGCTTGAGGACATTTGAAGCCGGCGCGATGCAAGATGCACTCGTTCGAATCGGTGTTCGAACGCCGGGGTAGAGCGGGATGAAATCTATCGCGGAGCGTCGCCGAATGGACAACTCTAAACATAAGGAGAATCGTCGTGAAGAATTTTGGGAAGTTACAAGAGGCATTCTGTACGAGCCGCGCGAAGTGCCGGATACTGGGCTTGACTATTGGTCTCGCCATCCTGGCGATTGTTGCCTTACCTGCGCAAGGACAAACGGTTAACTGGGGTCCAAGCGTTCAACTTGACGATGGCTTTGCGCCCAGGGTAGCGGCTTCAGGTACGACGATCGTCCAAGTACATCAGGGCACAAATGGATCAGGACCACTCTGGTATCGCACCGCGCAGTTGGGGCCCGACGGCACAATTCAATGGTTCGGAACTGGCAGCATTGAATTTGACTCGGGCTCCGCGCCGTCAGTAGCAGCGTCGGGAACGACGGCTGTCGAGGTTCATCAAGGCGATCCGGGCTCCCTCTGGTATCACTCCGGTCAAATCCAACTCGATGGCACCATAAAATGGAGCGGAAGCATTCAGATGGACGACGGGTTTGCGCCTTCCGTAGCAGCGTCGGGAACGACGATCGTTCAAGTACATCAGGCCACGAATAGATCAGGACCACTCTGGTATCGCACGGGCCATATCGCGCCTGATGGCACTATCCAGTGGTTCGGCACCGGAAGCCTTCCATACGACAACGGCTTCGCGCCCTCGATAGCAATCGCAGGCCCGACCGTTGTCGAGGTTCACCAAGGCGATCCCGGGACACTCTGGTATCGGACGGGCCAAGTCCAACTCGATGGCACTATCAAATGGAGGGGAAGCCTTCGGATGGACGACGGCTTCACACCCTCGGTAGCGGCATCGGGAACGACAGTCGTCCAGGTGCACCAAGCCACAAACGCAGAAGGGCCTCTCTGGTATCGTACCGGCCAGCTAGGGCGCAACGGCACGATTCACTGGAACGGAAGTGGCAGCGTCAATTACGACAATGGCTTCGCACCCAGCGTGGGAACGTCAGGCCCGGCCGCAGTGGAAATACATCAAGGCGATCCTGGCACACTCTGGTCTCACTCGGGACAAGATTAGGCCAAACAGGAGGGCTCGAGCCGCGCCTGAGCAGGCCCCTGCAGCAGGGGCCTACATCGCGTGACTGGCGCTCATTTGGAGTGGAATTCAGATCGGGAACATTTTTCTTGATCGTTTCTACCCGACTCCAGACCCCAGCAAACGCCCGTTCTTGCCTCTCCAGCCCCAAGTGAAAAGATCGTTGCAGACTTAGGACACCTAAGGCCCTCAGCGGTCATGATCTGGGGCTTACCCCGTGATTCGAACTACGCGACGTTAGTACACGATTTACAGACGAGTGGTGCTTTCAGGTCCATGCCCATAATCGACGAGCATGACGGAGAAATGGGCAGCATAGTCTTCTTGCGCTAGCCTTCCACGTGGATTTCTTGCCTTCGCCTTCGCGATCGAACTGGCTTTCATCTACGCGCTCGCTGTCAGCAGCTTCCGGCGACTCAGAAACAGATTGACCTAACCGCAGATCAAGCAGCAGATAGTCGGTAGCGCCGAGCCGAAAGCAGGCAAGGGCTATCGACAGGTTGTACACGGAGGTCATGAAACCTGTTGGCAGGTCGGGATATCTGACCTTGGTGTCTTCCAGTAACCTTGCACCCATCGAGATCAGGCATCATCAAATCGGTCAATACCAGGTCAAACGATTGAGGACGGCCAGCGCCTTGTTTCGTGAACGAGCCTGCTGGCGCCAGTAGGAAGCGGATACAAGCATGGAGCAGACAAGCTCACGAATTGTTTTCATCGTCCACAACAAGAATGCGCTTTCTCATAAGTGTTCCCTGACTTCTCGCGCTTGGGGTGCTTGTAAAGGGCGCACCATAGGTCAGAGTGGTCTTTCTTCAATCGGCACCGTGAGCACCATTCGGACACCAGAGCGTGCGGCGGAGTGCGGGAAGCGGCCAGACTGTGCAGGTTGGTTTGTTCCTCCGGATCGAGCTTCTGTGCAGATTCCACAACCATCGAGGCGTGACGAATAGGCAGAACACGTTTTGAAGCTGCGAGATTCTCTTCGGGGAGGCCGGTCAGCGGTGAGGATCAAAATCAAGTTTTACGGTTAGCGTTTCTTTGGACTTGGCCGGACTATATCTCCACTGTTTTACCGCCTTCATGGCGGCCTGACCGAGAATCGGACTCCCTCCGACCAGCCTTGTGCTCTCGACGACGCCGCTTTGCGCGACCAGAACCTCCACGCGCACAACTCCTCCGATGTAGAGTCGCTTCAGAGTTTCAGGATAGTCAGGCTCGACCCGGGTGATCGGCTTCCTTTCGCTTGCATCATCGTCTTGAGCCCGCGAAGTTAACGGCGCAACGCCGACAAGCACGGGCACCATCAGCATGCCTGCAATGAGAAGAAGACGACACCCGCGGTGTGGCCGACAGCTTGCAACGAAGCGCTCTAACATAGTTCACATAGCTCGCAATCTGGCTTACGGCAGTTCGAGACTCAACTGGTAAACCTCTTGTGTACTGCGGTCACGCACAAACATCCAGGAGCCATCGGCAGCACGTCCGGTCCAAAGCCCAAATGCGCCCGGGTAGCGTTCGATTCCCTCCAACTCGAAGACGCGTTCCGCCTGACTCTCGCCCACCTTCACTCGGCGAATTGCCTCTTGATCGGTGACTAGATCATCGAAATAAAGATACTTGCTGTCCGCGGACCAAACGGGATAGCTGACTGCGCCGGCAGGCTCGCTCAGCCAATCCGACCATTTGCGGGTTTCAAAGGCGAACAGCATCACTTTTGTGAAGTCCGGCGAGAGAGCGGCAATATATCGCCCGTTCGGCGACCAGCGGGGACTAAACAGTCCGTTAGAGCCGGGAACTGTTTCGGCAGCATGGGTTTTCAGGTTCACAATCCGAATATTGAGCCCATCGGCGTTGTGCAAATATCCAAACATTATCCGGGTACCGTCTGACGACCAGTTGGCATCGATCTGGCTACGACTCTCCGTCAGAATTTCCTGAGAAGTTCCACCGCCCGCCGGTATGACCGAGATCTTCCATGGCTTTCCAGGTTGCATGCTGACATAAGCGATCTGCGTTCCGTCGGGCGCCCAATGAGGCAAAGCCACGTGTTCGGGCGCTGAGGTGAGTTGGAGTCGGTCGGTACCGTCGGCGCGGCATCGCCACAATGTGCTTTCGGGAATGGCTACGTAGGTAACCCACTTCCCATCGGATGAGAAGTCCAGATCGGTCGCCGAAACTCCGGAAACCATGGGAGCAAAGCTTTTGCTGCCCGGATCGTACTTCACGGCTTCACCGACAGGTTGAACGCCGATAGCCCAGATCTTCTTGCGATCGTGCGCCGGCGAAGCATTTCCGAATGACCTTGGGCCGCCCGTCAACTGAATCGGGTCGGTACCGGGTGCGGAATCCGGCAAGGCCCACAGAACGGTAATCGCGGTTGGGGCGCTCTGCGTTACCTGAAAGATGTAGTAGCGGCCGTCGGCTGTCCAACTGCCGCAGCATGCCGTAGAGGCGTTCCGCCAATTGTTCAACAGAGCATGCGGGTTTGATCCGTCTCGGCCAATCTCCCAGAGTATGGTCCTGTTCTGCTCCGTCTCACTGACCGTAAAGCGGATCCGTTGACCGTCAGGAGAAAAGCGTAGGGCAAAGATAGATCCATTGGCAGTGAACAGTTCTCGCACTTGGGCCCCGACTGAGTTGGCCAAATAGAGCACCGAACCTTTGCTGAACGCTACCTGCTGGCCATCTTCAGACCAGATGGCATCGCGTCCAGTGAGATTCCCGACCCGCTCCGGAGACCCGGCGCTGACCGGCAAAGTCCAGAATTCGTTATCGCTGGCTCCCCCTTGGATCGGAGAAACTAACAGCCTGGTGTGGTCGTGGGAGAGATCAAAGGCCTGGAGATCTGAGAAAGGGCTGGAAATGATTGATCGATTCAAGCCTTGCAGCGATACCGTGGCAATCACATGATGGGCTGCCGGCCACTCGGTTATATAAAGACGAGAATCGTCCGACAATAAATTGGTTTTGCTAAATCCGTCGTGGGTGACCTGAGTGACTGTCACTTTGGGCGTCGTGACCGGCGATTGATTCGGGCGGTCTCCGTCCAAAGCTCCCGCGGTGGCGACCACCGCAAGGGATGTCGCAATCGCGAAAAACCAGGAAGACTTGAGGGCCGATGCCCCGAGGCGCGCATTCATGATGAGGCGATGGTAGCAAGACGAACCCAATGCGACGCCCGAGAATCATGGCGCTTCGATTACTAACGTAATACCCGGAAGAATGGACAGATCCACGCTCTCTGCTACGCGGACACGGGGCAAACTTTCGCGATGATTTCCAGCTTTTACGGAGCGTGTTGGTTTGTTCCGGCGCTTGTTTTGTCCGATTTGATTTCTGTTGCGGCGCGTGTTCTCCGCTCTGGAACTCAAGTGCGACGGCGAAGCCTGGCCTAGCGGGCGCTCTGCTCATCGGAATTGTCTCGCCTGGTTACTTGATAATAATTGGATATCCGATCACACCGTTTACATCTTCGTCATCGCATACGCCTATCGGAGACCAGTCAATTCTCAATGAGTGCAATCGGGGATGTGGGTGTGGAAAAAGTCCGTCAACGGAACAGCTTTTCGTGTGCGAGCATGCCGTCGCCGGGTTTTTGTTTCCGTTCGACTAAGAGGTGGTGGTGAGAACCGGTGTGGTTGGCTGACTGAGGAAGCGCACCAGTCGCTTGATGTTCTGAGCTACCGCTGCCAGGAAGAACTGCTCGCGCACGAATCTGAGTCTCCGCAGACGCAAGCGCCGCAATCCGATCTGATTCTTCAGTTCCGCGAACAAGGCTTCCACCTTCTTTCTTGCCGCCGTGCTTTGGCGAACTCCGGCGTGTTGACTAACTCCCGCGCACGTTGTCGAACTGGTTCGTTCTGGTGAATGATTAAGACCCCGGAAGGCAGCACTGGTGCATTGTCGCCGGAGCAAGTACGGGCCACACTTTTTGCGTGTCCCGATGTAGTTGAAGGCCCGATTGTGAAAAACTCGGCCACCGTAGTTGAGGAACTGGCCGTCAGGGCAGATATAGCGATTGTTTTCCGGTTCGTACGTGAAACGCTCGGGGCCAAAGAATGGGCTCCTCTTTCGGTGGATACTGTCACGGGTCCGCATGTAGGGAGTGATGCTCCGATCAGCTAGCCATTGCAAGAACTCGCCTTCCCGTGGGTCGTATCGGCCGCCACCGATTCCGGCTCTCGTCCTTGCCATTGCGTGAAACGGGTGAGGATGTCCTGCGCGGCAACGGTTTTCCAGTGTTTCCAACAATTTCAAGGGTTGCCGTGGGACTGCGAGACACTGGAAAATACGGGCAAGACGGAAGAATCGTGGGTGATCGCCGGGGGTGATTTGTGTATGAATTTTCTAGAGTGACCCGAACTCGCGGATAACTTCCCGGAAGCCGACTTCTCGGAACGTAAGCCGTGGAACTTCGTTCCGAAATATTGACCGACGAGTTCGCTGACAATCATATGTTCTGATGTGCTAGGGTAAAGTGCTTAGCCGACAAGCTTCTAGATCAGAAAGCTCGCTTCTCTGGCTCAAACTCTTAAGCGACGTAGCAAACGATGATTCACTCCCGCCGATTCTGCGACTGGGCGACGGGTAAATGCCATCCTCGGTATATCGCCATAACTCGCAGCCAGGAGCAAAGTAGTGCGCCCACGGTCAACACCACAAAAGCCGGGTAATGCAATTCATATCCGATCACCACTACGACGCCAGCGGCTAGCGCAGCAACGGCATAAATATCCGCCTCAAGTACCGTCGGCGTCTGGTTGACAAGCACATCGCGCAATATGCCACCACCAATCCCGGTTAGTACTCCCATGAAAATCGCCATCAGAGGATTGAGCCCCGCGATGAGCGCCTTTTGTGTGCCGGCGACGGCAAACAGGCCGAGTCCCGCGGCGTCGAATAACAACACCAGCCGGCGACGTTTATCGATGTTGGGATACCAGAAGAACGTCACCAATCCTGCCAGAAGAGAGACCCCGAGATAGCGCCAGTCGCTGATCGCCGCTGGTGGCACCGCGCCAATCAGCACATCTCGTGTGATCCCGCCGGCATTACCGGCCGCGAACGAGAGTGCCATTAGACCGAACAGATCGAACCGG
>Ga0210409_10003680_pt1 | contig 16916 bp, 12 predicted proteins | sample IncBWH17MmetaG_FD_161649 | JGI IMG/M metagenome (GOLD analysis project Ga0210409, IMG submission 161649) | Forest soil microbial communities from Barre Woods Harvard Forest LTER site, Petersham, Massachusetts, United States - Inc-BW-H-17-M | ecosystem: Environmental > Terrestrial > Soil >...
ATTCGGCAACTCACGCATTGCGATGGCGGGTCTGAGCGACCACGCGCGCATCGAGTGCGTCGACTATCGCGAGATCCCGAGTCGCAAGTTCGACCGCATCTCGAGTCTCGAGATGGTCGAGCATGTCGGCGTGAAGAACCTGAGCAAGTACTGCAAGATCGTTTACGACCTGCTCAAGGACGATGGGCTTTTTCTCGTGCAGTTCTGTGGCCTGCGCAGGGGCGCCGAGGCCGGGCTCCCGATCATCGGGTTGCGACCCGAAGACCTCATCTGGGGCCTCTTCATGAACAAGTACATCTTCCCTGGCGCAGACGCATCCTTGCCGCTCAGCGACATGACCAAGGCGCTCGAAAAGGCCGGGTTCGAAATTCATTCGGCGGAGAACGTGAGCGTGCATTACGCGCTCACCATCAAGCGCTGGCACGACAACTGGCAAGCGAACAAGGCGGGGGTGCTGAAGGCGTACGGCGAGCGCTGGTATCGCCTGTGGCATCTGTTCCTTGCGTGGTCGTGGCGCATCGCCCTCCAGGGAACGTCGGCATGTTACCAGGTCGTCGCATACAAGAACTTGGACCAGTTCAATCGCCGCGCTTTCATCGGCCGCTCGTCGTTCGGCATCGCCCGCGTGCACGAGCCCTCGCGGGAGCGCTACGTCGCCACGAATGGAACCGCGCACGCGGAATAGGCGGTCGGGCGATTTGTGACGAGAGGTTGGAACACGAAGACAAGAAGAGGAGAAGGTCGGAGGGGCTGGCCACCATCAGCCCGTGCCCGTGCCCGTGCCCGTCCCCGTTCCCGGCCCCGGCCTGCGACGACGAGAATCGGGTGCGGGGAGGGGGACGGGGACGGAGTCGGATGCGATTTGCTCAGTTGTCGTGCAGAGCGCAACAAAGCTTGATGAGCATCGCGACGATGCGCTCGAGCATATGCCTGCCACGCTCGTGGGCTTCGGCGGGAACCCCATCGAGCACCGGTCCTCAAGGAGATCGAGCAGCTCCGGAAGGCGCGCTCGGCGACTGGACTTTCCCTGGTTCCGTCGAGACTGTCGTTGAAGTCGGGCCATGAGCGGTTGGCGGAGAGGAGGTTTGCGTGAGAAGGCCGTCATTGTATGCATTGATGGCGTCGGTCAGGTGAGGCTGCGCGCTTGAGACGACGATGTCTCCCGCGATATCGACCACCAGCCCGCCAAGCGCTATGAACAGGCCCGTCAGCGGGACGGATTGACCGCTCGGCGTCTGCCCTGCCTGGTAACCGAGCAAGACAGCGCCCCCGATCGTCGCCGCTGCGCCCAGGAAGCTCAGCGCGAGACCCGTCGCCATTCCGGTTTTGTAGGCACGGGCATATTCTTCAGCGCGCGCGTTCCCCCGAACCGCCTCCTCGAGGTCACCGCCGAATACGCCCCCTTCGTACTTCTTGCCGTCGCGCACGTAGGCGTACGTTCCGCTCTCCATGACGAGAGACGCTCGCGGGCTCGCCACCGGCACGTACGACGAACTGCACCCGGACGCGATGGGCAAAAAAGAGAAGAGTGTCGTCAAGGCCAAAGAGTGATGTCGCATGCTCGCCTCCGCGGGCGCGACCCAGAGTCGCGAGCGGCCAGTATACGCTCACCTTCCTTCGATAAGAGCGATCGCCCAGCTCGCAGCCTCGCGAACGACGGGATCGTCATGGCCAGAAGCGGCCGCACGCAGCGCCGGAAGGGCGGCGCGGTCCCGGCGGTTGCCGAGCACGATGGCGGCATTGCGTGCGATGCCGGATCGACCGGTCCGCCGGAGCGGCGTTCCGCGAAAAAGCGCGGACCACGATGCTTCGTCGAGCCCGAGCAGCGACTCGAGGCTCATGTGCGACCAGCGCTCGAGCGGCGCGAATGGGTCGCCGTCCGTCGCTTCGAGCGGCGCGAGAGCACCCGTGCCGGCGTTGAACGGGCAGACCGTCTGGCAGTCGTCGCAACCGAACAGGTGTGTACCGACGCCTTGTCGGAGCTCCGACGCGATCGCGCCCCTCAGCTCGATAGTCAAATAGGAGACGCATCGGCGCGCATCGAGAACGAACGGGGACGCAAAGGCATCGGTGGGGCAGGCATCGAGACAGCGCGTGCAAGCTCCGCAGCGCTCCTGCCACAAAGCGGGCGCGCAGGCGCGGCGGCCGGAGTCGTCGAGGCCCCTCGTGCCCTCCAGGCTCACCGGGCTCACCAGGTCGAGCGTCGTCACCACCTCGCCGAGGAGCACCATCGACCCGAGGCCCGGCACGATGAGCATTCCATTTTTGCCGATGAAGCCCAACCCCGCGCGCACCGCCCAGGCTCTCTCGAGCACCGGCTCTTCGTCGCAAAGCGGACGCGCTCGAACCGGCTGATCTACCGTCCCGAGCGCTCGCACGAATGCGGCCAGGCGGCGCAATCGACGCCGCATGAAACCGTGGTAGTCGCGTCCCCGGGCGTACCGAGCAATCGTGCTTGTCGTGCGTGTCGCGCTGTCTCCCCCTCCCCCTCCTTGCTCCGGCGTTCCGTAACGGCGTGCGACACAGATGACGCTTTTTGCTCCTGCGAGAATTCCATTGTTGTCGATTCGCTCACGGACGTCGCGATGTCGTGCAAGCCACCCCATTTCGCCATGCATCCCGGCATCGATGAACGCCTCGTAACGTGGGAAGTCACGGTCGAGGCGATTGGCATGCGTGATGCCGACGGCATCGAAGCCGAGACGCCGCGCTTCCGTGCGGATTTGATCGGAAAATGAGACGCGGCTGAGCGCCATGCGCTTCGAGACTTCGAGTATGTTGACGTTTGTGCTTGGCGCCAGACCTCGGTGAAGAGCTGGCAGCGGGAGGCAAACTGAGAGGCGGCCACGATGGCAGGATTGAGCGGCGGTGCGCTGGGCGTCGGCGTGCCTGTCGAAGTAACCCAAGACGCGCTCTTTGGGGGCAGCGTTGTTCTCTTTCAGCCGCAGCGCGGAGCCGGCTACCGCACGAATGTCGACGCCTTGCTGCTCGCCGGGTTCTCGACACGACCGAACGCTGCGTCCATCGCATTCGACTTGGGCGCGGGCGTCGGGGCCGTCGGCCTCGCGCTGCTACGACTTGGGGCGGCTCGACGTGTGGTGCTGGTCGAAATCGACGAGCAGCAGGCGGCGATGGCCCGGCGCAACCTCGACGCGAATGGCTGGACCGAGCGCGGCGAAGTCGTCCGCGGCGACGTACGCGATGTGGCACGCGCGCGCCGCGGGGAGGCTGCGCTGGTCGTGTGCAATCCTCCTTATGTCGCGCCGGGGCGAGGGCGAGTGCCGATCGCGGAGACGCGAGCGCGTTGCGGGGATTTGGCGACGTTCGTCAAGACTGCGCGCCAGGTCGCCGGACGCCGCGCGCGCGTGTGCTTCGTCTATCCGGCGCAGGAGCTTGGTAGGCTCCTGTCGACCCTGGCCGCGGAAGGGCTGCACGCCAAGCGGATGCGATTCGTGTACGGCACGCCGGAGTCGCCCGCGCGCATCGCGCTCGTCGAAGCGGTCGCCGGCCGACCGGGGGGCCTGGCCGTGCTACCGGCCTTGGTCGAGCGGGGCCCTCGCGGATTCACGCCCGAGATGCAGGCCTTGCTCGCGCAGCAGGGTTAGACCTTCGCCTATCGCGCTGGTCGCAGGGGTTGTGCGACTGCAAATGCCTTTACAACGCGCCGCGTAACTGACTAGTGTCCGCTATGAGGGCAAATTGCTTGCCCTACTGAACTACGTCAGAAGGGATGGCGCACCCGCGAATGGAACACCTGAGAGCAAGGCCCAATGTCGTCATTGTTGGTGGAGGCTTCGGGGGACTCACGGCCGCGCGGGCGCTGCATCGCGCTTTTGTACGCGTGACGCTCGTGGACCGGACCAACCACCACCTCTTTCAGCCACTGCTCTATCAGGTAGCTACCGCTGGACTCTCGGCGACGCACATCGTGGCGCCGATTCGCGGCGTTCTGTCACGCAACCCCAACGCGCACGTCTTGTTGGCCGAGGTGGTCCGAGTGGACCTTGCCGCCCGCAAAGTCGTGCTGACCGACGGCGAGCTCGGGTACGACTTCCTCATTCTCGCGGCGGGCGCGCAAACGAGCTACTTCGGCCACGACCAGTGGGCGCCTCATGCCCCAGGGCTCAAAACGATCGAGGATGCGACGAGCATACGGAGTCGGGTCCTCCTTGCCTACGAGCGCGCCGAGCGCGAGACCGACGAACGCAAATGGCGCGATCTTCTTACCTTCGTCGTGATTGGGGGCGGGCCGACCGGCGTAGAGATCGCAGGCTCGCTTGCCGAGCTGGCGCGCTTCGTCTTGAAACGCGACTTTCGCGCGATAGCACCCGAGAAGGCGCGCATCATCCTGGTCGAGGCCGGGCCACGCATTCTGCCGACGTTCTCCCTGACGGCATCCACCGCGGCGTATCGCCAGCTCGAGGATCTCGGCGTCGAGATTCGCGTCGGTACTCCTGTCACGGACATCGACGAATCCGGCGTCGAGCTGCGGGACGTATTTCTGCCGGCGTCGACGGTCGTGTGGGCAGCCGGGGTCGGGGTCAGCCCGCTCGCAAAGAGTCTCGGCGTCCCGCTGGATCCCTGCGGGCGGGTCATCGTTCGGCCCGATCTTTCCGTTCCAGGTCGCCCGGAGGCCTTCGTCATTGGCGACATGGCGCGCTTCGATCAGGACGGCGCTCCCCTCCCCGGAATCAGTCCGGTGGCGATGCAACAGGCGCTGGCTGTCGTGCGTACGATCGAGGCCTCGATCCTGGGTCACGCCGGCACAGCGTTTCGCTATCGCGATAAGGGCGCAATGGCCACCGTCGGCCGCTCGCGCGCCGTCGCAGACTTCAAGCGAGCGCGCCTCTCCGGATTCGTCGCGTGGCTGGCTTGGCTCTTCGTGCACGTCTGGTACTTGATGGGCTTTCGCAACCGAACCGTCGTACTCATCGAGTGGGCGTGGTCGTACTTCACCTATGGCCGCGGCGCGCGCCTCATCTTCAGCGACAGCGCCAGCAGACAACCGATTTCGTCCAGGTCCCTCTCCCGGCCTAAGCTCGGCACTTAGTGTCCCGAGTCCGCAATTCCTAGAGGGAATCGCGGACTCGGGACACTACCTCCGGCCCTCGTCGGGCTTCGCCCGCCGACGCCGGAGGGGGTGGTCTAGTGGGGGCCTTGCAGGATCCTTGCGGGCCCCCTCGCGGCTCTTGCGCTACGCCGCGAGCCTCCCCCGCATCGCTTCGCGAACGACTTCGCTCGCGCGAAGTCGCAGCGAGAGGCACGACGGTATCTTCTCTCTCTCTACTCTCTCTCTTCTCTCTTTCTCCTGCGTCGTGCGACAGCACGACGTTCGCCGAAGGCGATGCGGGGAGGCTCGCCGCGTAGCGAACGCGGAGCGGCGAGGGGGCCGCAGGAGCCGCAGGCCCCCATTAGACCGTCCTCCTGTGCGATGATTGGTGGCTACCGTGGGAACGAGGGATGGCAGCCGCACTGAGGCTCCGGACGCCGAGACCGCCCTGCGCGAGCAGAACGCGCTGTACGAGAGCATCATCGAGGCATTGAACGAAGCCGGCGAGGGTGTCGTCATCAGCGAGGGTCCTCGATACGTCTGGGCGAACGAGGCATTTGCCCGAATCTTCGGCTACACCGTCGAAGAGATCCTCGCGCTGCCCTCTCACCATTCCTTGTTACCGCCGGAGGATCGCGAAACGCAGATCAAGAGACTACGGGCGCGATTGGAAGGCGGTGCGTCCGACCACGGCGAGGTCACGATGCTTCACCGAAGCGGGCGGCGGGTGCAAATCGAGTATGGGACGGCTCCACTGGCGTCCGGGGGCTCGTTGCGGCGGCTCTCGGTCCTGCGAGACGTGACCGACCGCAAGCAGATGCAAGCCCGCATGATCCTCGGGGACCGGATGGCCTCCGTGGGAACGCTCGCGGCCGGCGTGGCGCATGAGATCAACAACCCGCTGGCCTACGTGATGGCCAACCTCGACATGGTCGCTGAAGAGATGCGGGCCATGCATCGTGATTCGCCCTCGGGGCGGATGAGGGATCTGGAGATGATGGTCAACGAGGCTCGGCAGGGCGCCGAGCGCGTGCGGGTCATCGTTCGAGGGTTGCATACGTTTTCCAGGGCCGACGAAGAACGACGCACGCCCCTCGACGTCCGGTCCGTCCTGGAGCTGTCCATCAACATGGCCTTCACCGAGATCAAGCATCGGGCTCGGCTCGTGAAGGACTACGGCGAGGTCTCGCCGGTGGAGGCGGACGAGACACGGCTCGCTCAAGTTTTCATCAATTTACTCGTCAATGCGGCGCAGGCCCTGCCCGAGGGGCACGCCGACAGGAACGAGATTCGGGTGGTCACCCGCATGGACTCCTCTGGCCGAGTTCTCGTAGAGATAAGGGATACGGGGCGAGGTATCCCTTCGGATGCCATTGGTCGCATCTTCGACCCGTTTTTCACGACGAAGGGCGTCGGAGAAGGAACCGGGCTGGGGCTCTCCATCTGCCACGGCATCGTCACAGCACTCGGCGGTGAGATCCACGTCGAAAGCGAAGAAGGAACCGGAAGCTCGTTCAGCGTACGGCTGCCGCCAGCCCGTCTCGAGGTCGCCCCATCTCCGAGGCCGCCGGTTGCGATCTCCTATGCTCCAGGGCGAAAACCAGGCCATGTTCTCATCATTGACGACGACCAGATGATCGGGGCGACCTTGCGCCGAATCCTCGACAAGGAGCACGACGTGACCTTCGTCGCCGACGGCAAACAGGCGCTCGACGTGCTCCTCGGAGGCAGGACGTTCGACGTCATCCTTTGCGATCTGATGATGCCGATCATGACCGGGATGGCTTTGCACGCGGAACTACTGAAAACCATGCCTGAGATGGCCGAACGTATCGTGTTTCTCACGGGTGGCGCCTTCACGCCGGGCGCCCGAGCATTTCTCGATACGGTGCCGAACCAACGCCTCGAGAAGCCGCTGTCGCCGCAGAACCTACGCGCGCTCGTGAGAAGCTTCGTCCGGTGACGTCAGACGGGCCGCCGCGCCAACCCACACGCCTCGCACCGCGCGACGCATGAACCGCGGGCAGTTGTCGGAGTGAACTACATTCATGCATCGCAGGGCATCTCCTTACGTCATTCAACGTGTTATTTCCGGCCCATGAAGCAATCCATCCGTGTCGAGCGAGACATTCCGTTCACCATGCGGGATGGGGTCACCCTGCGAGCCGACGTGTTCCGGCCCGATGACACTTCGAAACACCCAGCGATCGTGATCCGCACTCCCTACGGAAAGGGGCCTTCTGCGAATAGCGACTACTTTTCTCCGCTCGTGGGGGCGTTTGCGGGGTACGCCATCGTCATTCAGGACGTGCGCGGTCGCTTTGCCTCCGAAGGCGATTTCCTGCCGACCCTAGGGAAGGACGGCGACGACGGTTATGACACGATCGAAGCGGTCGCGGCCGAGAGCTGGTGCGACGGCAACATCGGTATGGCAGGCGCATCCTATCTGGGGGCCGTGCAATGGCGGGCCGCGCTGGCTGCGCCTTCGCATCTGAAGGCGATTGCGCCGCACATTGTCAGCCCGAACCGTCTCTTCGAGACGCGACGCGCGGGCGTGCACGAGCTGAAAATGACCCTCGGCTGGTCCGCCGCGATGGCAATAGACACCTTGAGCAGGCTATCTGCGCAGGGAAAGGACGTGTCGAGCGCGTTGCGCGCGACGCGAGACGCCCTGGCGGATCTCGATCGAGCCTGCGAATTCCTTCCCCTCAATGCCATGCCTTTCCTGCAGTCGGGATCGCCTGTCAGGGGCCGCTTCGGTGAACAGGATCTGAAGTCCTTCGAGTCGGAGAACGATATCTTCCTAGACTGCAGTCGTATTCACATTCCCGTGATGCAGGCGGGCGGCTGGTACGACAACTTCATCGGCGATATGGTGCGAACGTTCGTAAGGCTCAAGGAGAACGCGGGGTCGACGGCCGCACGCCAAGGTCAGCACCTCTTTGTGGGTCCTTGGACCCACGGCGTCAGACTCGGAAGCCAGGTCGGAGAGATGAATTTCGGACGACAGGCCTCGGCGGTGGGGGCAATGTCGACCGCGCGCCATCTCGCGTTCTTCGACAAATACTTGCGCGGCAAAGAGAGTCCCGAGCTCGTAAGTGTGCGTTACTTTTTGATGGGCGCGAATGAGTGGCGCGAGGCCGAGACGTGGCCGCTGCCTGAAACCGAGCGGAGGCGCTTCTTCTTTCATAGCGGTGGCCGCGCGAACACGGCGGACGGTGACGGAAAACTGAGCCGCAACGAGCCCGGCGCAGAGAGCCCCGACACGTACACCTACGACCCAGCGTCGCCGGTGCGCTCCCGTGGCGGCCGCATCAATCCCGATCTGGGTGAGTCTGGCGGACCCCTCGATCAATCCTTGGTCGAGAGGCGGCAGGACGTGGTTTGTTTCACTTCCGAGGAGCTCGCCACGGACCTCGAAGTCACCGGCTCGATCGAACTACAATTGTTCGCGGCGAGCTCGGCCCGAGATACGGATTTCATGGTCCGCCTCTTGGATGTCTACCCCGACGGACGCGCAATCAACATCGCGGAGGGCTGCATTCGGGCGCGCTATCGCAGCTCGATCTTGAGACCGGAGCTGCTCACGCCAGGCGAAGTATACCCGTTTCGCATCGACATGGGCGCCACGAGCTGTCTGTTCCGCCGCGGCCATCGACTTCGCGTGCACGTGACGAGCAGCGACTTTCCGCGTTTCGACCGCAACATGAATACAGGACACCCAATCGGTGAGGACGCCGCCGGCGTCCCGGCGGAGCAGTCGATCTTTCACCGCACCGGACTGGCTTCGTATATCGATCTGCCAGTAATTCCGCGCCGCGAGCAATGACCCCATCAGTTTGTGGCGATCGAGAAATCGTTGAAAAGGTACGTGGCGCTTGCCCCACCGGTCGAGACGATCTCGACGCCGAAATCGATCTGGCCCAGCGTAGCGCTTGGCGGGATGTAGCCCTGGGCGATGGTCCAGTTGAAGATCTCCAGCAGGTTCACCGCGCCCGAAGTAAAGGGTACGGCCGACACCAGCGCGATGTAAGCGCTGTCCGTGGTCCTCCAGACGTCGTACGTCCGACCGCCCAGGTTCGTCGTCGTCACCCGACTTCCAGTCGGCACGCGGTTGTAATTGTCGACCCAGATCATGATTTGGCGAGACCCCGGGGTGGCTACCCCGTTGAGCCAAATGTCATACGCATCTTCGTAGATGCCGACACCAGGACTCTTCTCCGCGAACGTGCTCGTGATGCTGTGGAACGAGCTGATCGGGACCTCGTTGAAGTTCATCTGGACGTTCGGATACGATTTCACGGCGCCGGCACTCTGCGGTTGATCCGAGACGACGTACCAGCTGTTGTAGGAGCAAGCGTATAGGGTCTGAGGACCGGGGCCCGCATCGGTGTTCCACACATTGTTGAAAACGAAATAGCCGCCGCTATCCCATATTCCCTTCGGGCTCGACGTAGTGAATGCGGGGATCGTGCAGTCCGACGAGACCGTACCGGCTTCGGAGACATCCTCCGCATCCGTCACTCCCTCTAAGGGCGCCTCACCTCCGGTGGCTCCGCCCTCGTGGAGCTCTCCGTCGATCGCCTCCACGGCCGTGAACCGCTCGACGGCGCAGCCGGCCACGGTCCACATCCCGATCCAGACACTCAAGAATCGAGCGAGAGAGAGATCTTTGTCCTGGCGACGATCTCTCATGTTCCCTAAAGACCCACCAGGACGCCGAAGGATGCTCCGACCGACGGCGCGCCTGCGCTGCCCGAGTCGCGTCCTGCAAGGACCACGACGGGTTGCGGGGTCAAAAAGAGCGCCGCGAGGTCGGCGGTCAGAGCGACGCGCGGGGCGATCCTCGCCAGTCCCCCGAGGCCGGCGGCAAGGAGAAGCGACAGAACACCACCGCTGACGCCGCGATAAGGTGCGCTTGCCGAGCCGTCGATATAAAGGTCGAATCCACCCGCACCGACCCACGCCTGGAGCCCGACGGGCTTGGGCTCGAGGCCCCAACCAACCGCCAGTTCCGCAAGCGCTTGCCGGATAGTCGCGCGGCCGACGCTGGCGGTCAGCTCGGGCCCGACGACTGGACCGGCGATGCTCGCACGACCGAAAAAGCGACCGTTTCCATAAGAGAAGCCGACCGTCGGTCCGAGCGCTAGTCCGATTCCTCTCAGCCCATGAATCGCCAGGACGCCGACGCCCAGCGCGCTGCCGTCGAGGAGCGCTACCCCCGGAGCGGACGCCAGAGCGGGCGCGACCCACTTCGCGACGTCGTTGGGAGCGGATATGGCCGGCTCCGAGGGGGCGCGTTCGGCGGCGATCTCAAGCAAGCTCGCGCGCAAGAGCTCGAGAGCGCGTATGGCGAGGATCGCCGTGGCGTTGGCGCCCGCGCCGACCTCGAGCCGCCGCACCACCGTCTTGCCTGTCACGCGGTCGCTGACCCACACGTCGGCAAACGCGCCGCTCCCCGCGCGGCTCATCGCGACTGTCGCGAAGCTGCGCGTGTCGTGCGCGGCATCCTCGACCTCGGAGCGAGGATCACCGGGTGCGCGGTCGACCTCGATCACCTCGAATCCGGCATCGAGGAGCTCTGCCCGGAGGCGTGTGTTCGCCTCCCGCAGGACGGGGTCGCTCGAGGATGACCGGACGAGCGCCACGGTGGACCGCTTGCCTTCGGCCAGACCTCGTCCCTCGAGAGCAGCTAGGATCAATAGAAGGGTCGCCGCGCGGAGGCAGCGGCTCATGGGTCCGGCACGTGGTCGCGCGCGTAGGCTCTGTGCGCCCCATGGGGGAAGCGCCGCAAGTATTCCGTCGCGACCGAGCGAGCTGCGACCGAGTCGCCCGACTCCACAAGGGCCTCGAGTTTTCTGCCAAGCGCCTCCGCGGCAAACGGGCCGCTCGGAGATTCGGAGAGATACTTGTCGTACCAACGAATCGCGTCGTCTCGCGATCCCCCGTCGTCCGCCATCCTTCCGAGAACGAACGCGGCACCCCGAGCGTCGGCCGAGCCGGCGAAACGTGAGCGCTCCACGAGCAACCCTCGCTTCGCGAGCGCACGGTCGTGCAAGTAGCGGGCGGAGTCGGCCAGGGCGACCAAATCGGCCAATGAGCCGCGGTTCAATGAGGCATCTATGCCACGCGCCTCCGCGGCCTCCAGGACCCCGCGGAAGTTACCCTCCGCGAGCATCTCGGACCAAGTCGGAAGGGGGCGCGGCGCCGGATGCAACGGCGTCGTCGAGCCGCCGTCATGGCCCGCGACCGGGACACCTTCGCGCGGTTGCTCGGCAACGAGGGACGAGAGTTGTGCTTCGCCGGTGTTGGCACGCGCAAGAAGTCGTTGCCCTGCGCCCACGCGCAATCCCTCCGGCAGCGACGGGCCGCGAACGACGACGCTGCCGTCGTGCAGGCTCAGCGTCAGCTGAGCGCTGGTGTCGGACCATTCGACCTCGAAGGCCGTGCCTGTTACTTCGATTGCGTATGGCCCCGCAGCAATGGTCCAGTGGGCACGCGGCCGATGCACCACATGGGCGCGGAGCGAGCCCGCGGCTAGGACCACGCGCGCGCCGTCGCCGGTGACTTCGACCACCCGGCCTTTGCTGCCGGGCCCAAGCTCTATCTCCGTGCCATCCGAGAAGTGCATTGAAAGAGGTCCGCCCGATGGGGCGACGCCGAGCCATGGTCCCTCGGCCGCAACCGGACCGTCCAAGCGATACTCGAGGTGCGCAGGTTTGCGAGCGACAGCAATGGTGGCCGCGACCGGCAGGGCAAGGGCAGCCGCAAGGGCAGCCGCAAGAAGGATCACGGTCCGGGCCCTGTACCGCTGGCCGCGCCTCGTCGCGGCCAAAATCAGTTGCTCGCGTCCGGCCGCCTCGCGCGGACAATCGATCCTTTCGTCGAGCACCCTCGCGATACGCCCGAGCGCCATTGCACTCGCTTCTTCGTGCTCGCGTGCGTCGCCGGGCATCATGGCCGGCCCACGAGGTAAGGCGCGAGAAGCGGATCCGCGGCCGCCAACGTGCACACGCGCCGCGCTGCATCGGCAACCCTTCTCTTGGTCGTCGCGAGAGAGCAGTCCAGCACCGCCGAGAGTTCCGCGAGATCGACACCCTCGATGTAGCGAAGGACGAAGACCATGCGACGCTCGTCACTGATGCGATCGAGCATCTTGTAAAGGCGGAGAACAGCGGCGCGCGGCTCGTGCCAGTCGTCCACATTGAGCGCGTCGGGCTCCTCGCTCGCGCGGTCGCTCGAGAACAAGAGCCACCTCTTGGCGCGGCGCCGCCGGAGCTCACTCTTCGCGACGTGGAGCGTGATCCCGATGAGATAAGAGCGAAGCGTAGCCGGATCGCGAAGGGCGCCCAGGTCGCGAAAGAGCCGCAAGAAGGCTTCCTGAACGGCGTCCTCGACGTCGACCGGGCCGAGCATGCGACGCAGGATTCGCCGGACAAGCCAGGCGTAGCGGTCCCACATCCGGCCGGCAGCCGCCGGGTCCTTCGCGAGTACTCCGGCGACGAGGGTCGCATCGTCCTCCTCCCGCCGGCCTTCGGGCGGGACGATCCTCAGCCGCGACGGAGGCCCGTCTGCCTTGAATCCTGCCACGCTCGCCATGGGTCAATCCAGTGTAGGCGCAGCGAGTTACCCGCGCGGCTCAGATTTCTTTGGGCGCCTCCACCCACCCCAATAGTTGAGCCGCCCTCGCCGTGGACTGCGCCTACCGCCCCCGAGGTAATCCCGTGGCCCCAGCTCACGTTCCCAACCTGCTCAAACAAGCCTTCTTCGCCGTGTCGGCCGCAATGCTCTTGGGCGCCGGCTGCGCCGAGAGTCCCACGAGTAACGGAGAGTCTTCCGGAATCGGTGACGACAGCGGGAGGGGCAGCGGCGCAGGAGCAGAGAGTGGAACAGATGGTCTCGGAGGATCGGGTGGGGCAGCCCCGGGGACGAGTAGCAGCAGCGGTGACGCCGCCAGGGCCACCAGCAGTAGTGGCGGTCTGACGAACAGCAGCAGCGGCCCAATCGGCCACGATGCCAGTGCAATGACCGGAAGCAGTAGTGGCACATCGAGCAGCAGCGGCGTCAGCAGTGGTGGCGCGACGAGCAGCAGCAGCGGCGGCGCATCGAGCAGTAGTACCGGCGGCGCCAGCACGGATGCCGCGACCGGAGGCGCCGATGCATCTTCGAGCAGCAGCGGCGGGAGCACGGCGAATTCCTGCACCAAGTCGAACGCCGTGTGCATGGCCTCCAACACCGGCTGCAACGTCGGCAGCTACTACCTGTACGACAATCAATGGAACTGCGGAGGATCCACGGGAAACCACTGCGGCCCCGAGTCGGCCTACGGCTGCGCCAACAACGACGGCTCCGTCAGTTTCGTCGTGACATCGAATCAGCCGGCGGGGAACACGGCGGTCTTGTCGTATCCGGCCATCCAGGACAACTTCAATTCCAAGCCGGCGCTGAGCTCCTTCAAGACGATTTCCGCATCGTTTTCGGAAACGAGCCCGCACGTCGGCGACTACGAAGTCGCGTGGGATTGCTGGTTCAACAACAACGCAAACGAATTCATGATCTGGGTGGACAATTACAATCAGGTGCCCGCAGGAAACAAGGTCGCGACGAACGTCTCCTTGGGAGGGCGTTCGTACGATGTGTGGTGGTCGCCCTCCAGCGGAACCGGCGGATATGTCGTCTTCTACGCGAATCGCACGGTGACGTCCGGCACTTTCGATCTCCTGCAGATCTTCAAGTACGCGGTCATGAGCGGCTGGCTCCCGGCGAGCTCCACGGTCGACCAACTCAGTTTTGGGATCGAGGTCTGTTCTACCAACGGGCAGGACGCCACGTGGAGCATCAGCAACTACTCGATCACCACCAACTGATCCAGCGCGTCCAGCGCGCGCTGCAGGTGGACCTCGTCGGGACCAGGCACGTGTTGGCCCTGCGTGGTGCGTAGCATCTTATTTTTCGTGACGGACCTGTCGGAGACGCCCAATAGTACGTGCGGGAGCAGTCGTCCGAAAAAGGAGCCCGACCATGCGAAATGCGTCCCTCATTGTCCTCTCGTCTCTCTATGTCGCGGCGTGCGGATCCAGCGGGGCTCACAAAGCAACAACGACCCAGCCCGCAGCTGCGGTGAGCGCCGGCGTTTTCAACCCTCCGAAGGTGCTCGAGGGCTATACGCGCCTTCAAGCCAACACCATTCCGGATATCCCGGCGGGCGCCGATGTGACGCACTGCCAATACGCCTTGGCGCCATTGGATCGCGACATGGACATCGTGGATGTCCAAGGATTGCAGTCGCCTGGTGGGCACCACGAGGTGGCTTTTTCGTATACGCCGTCGGCCACCGATACGGTCGGCTCGGAACTAAAGTGCATGATGGATAACACCGAGTTCAACAGTGGCATCATGACCGGCGGCGCCGCGGGCGGGTCCAATACGACTTCAGCCCAGTCGATTACTGGCGGCGCGTTCCTAGGAGCCGCGGGGCCGAACGGCAAAGCCTCGTCGTTGCCGGACGGTGTCGCGTTCCGCCTGACCAAGGGCCAAGGCATCATGCTCAATCTCCACTACATCAACGCCAGTGCGACCCCCATCAACGGCGACGCATACATCGACCTGAAGCTCGCGGAGGTCGACCCGAATCGGCTCATCGCGGCGCTCTTCGTGAACATCAACGGCGGCTTCAAGCTGGCTCCATCGATGCAAACGGATTCGAGCATCGATTGCGTCGCAAAGTCAGACGTCAACATCATCATGATGGCCAATCACATGCACGAGTACGGCACGCATGCGACGACCGCGGTCGTCCACGCAGACACCGGCGCAGTCGAGGTCCTCCGCGACGATCCCGTGTGGACCAGCGACATGGTGAACAACCCCACGTATGCGAAATGGGACGCCAACAATCCGTTCGTCCTTCACACGGGTGATACGATTCGAACGAGCTGCAGCTGGGACAATACAACGATCGACGCGATCAATTTCCCCCGGGAGATGTGCATCTCGGCGGGATTCGCTCTCGCAGCGGGCGCCAATCCAAAGGCGCCGGCTTGTTTCAACGGTTCCTGGATAGCCTCGTTCTAGTCGTGGACGTGATCGTGATCGTGAGCGTTGACGGCGACGGCGACGGCGACGGCGACCTGAACGAGGTCGTCGCCGTCGCCGTTCAGGTCAACGACCACGATCACGACGACGGCACATTCAGACCAAAGCAGAATTCCCGGTGTGCGCCATCTACGACATGAGGCGACAACCTTGATGCGGCGGGCGCTCCGGGTGTTGCGTTCCTGCCGTCATCCGACGTTATCCTTGAAACGTGCAAGGCGACTCGCGCAGCGCCTTCCAGCCTCCGAACGCGACCGACTCGGGTTTAGCCTTTGTCGGGGTGGTGTTCATTGTGCTTGCTGGCTGCGGCGGCACCAGTGACACGAGCGCAACAGGCGAGGGCGGAGCCTCGGGATCGGACGCATCCCAGGGAACCGATGGTAAGCTCACGCCGGGTAGCGACAGCGGCGCCTCCGATACAGGTCGCGAAACCGCATCCGATGGACGCGCGACCGGCGATGGCGGCCCGGACAGCGGCTCGTCGCAGGGTGACTCCGGCATTGCGCCCGGCAGCCACGACCCATCGGTGTATCAACACCACAAGAACGGTACGCGCGATGGCGTTTACATCGAACCTGTCTTCACGAAGACCGCCGCGGCCACCACGCACGTGCTCCCCGGCTTTATGGGAACCGTAAGCGCGGACGTCTACGCACAGCCCCTGTACGTCGAGAACGGGCCCGGAGGAGCGCCCGCATTCATCGTGGCGACCGAGACCAACCACGTCACAGCGCTCAACGCCTCGACGGGCGCCGTGCTGTGGGACACGGGCCCAACGACGATTGGCGCCGCCGTCACCGGCGGTCTGTCGTGCGGGAACATCAACCCATTGGGGATCACCGGAACGCCCTTCATCGACATGGGTTCGGGGCAAGGCGTCGTTTACTTCGACGCGATGACACAGCCCAGCACCGGTACGGCCAAGCACCTCGTGTATGCGGTCGGCGTCGCGGACGGCAAGGTGCTACCGAATTGGCCGGTCGATGTGACTGCGAAGGTCAGCGGGTTCAATTCGCAGTATCAAAACCAGCGCGGCGCCCTGCAGTTCGTCAATGGCGTGCTGTACGTGCCCTATGGTGGCCTCGACGGTGACTGCGGCTCCTACTACGGGTGGGTCGTCGGATTCCCGGCCGCCAGCCCGCAATCTCCCACGGGGTGGCACACGGCGGCGTCGCGGGGTGGCATCTGGGGTCCGGGCGCGCTTCCCACGGATGGCACATCGGTGTTCCCCATCACGGGAAATACGAGCGCCGGAACCGCGTGGGGCGGGGGCGAGGCGGTCATTCGCCTGGCCGCCGGGCCGACGTTCTCGGGCAACGCAGCGGACTATTACGCGCCCGCCAACTGGAAGGCCCTCGACAACGGAGACACCGATCTGGGCGGCGCCAGCGAAGTCTTGTTCGATATGCCGGGCGCGCCGACGCCCCACCTCATCGCCGCGGGCGGCAAGGACTCCAACCTGTATTTGCTCAATCGCGACAACCTCGGCGGCATCGGCGGCGAGCTCTTGAAGCAATCCGTTGGCACGAACGAAATCAAGGGCGCACCCGCCGTCTACACGACGTCCCAGGGAACGTACGTGGCGTTCCACATCGAAGGAGGGAGCGGCAGGACCTGTCCGACGGCTGCGCGCGGGAACCTGGTCGTCATGAAGATCACAGCTGGCGCGAGTGCCGGTATGTTCACGGCGACCACGGCCTGGTGCTCGAGCGATAGTGGCCTAGGATCCCCCATGGTGACGACCACCGACGGCATGTCCAACGCAATCGTA
>Ga0210409_10003681_pt1 | contig 16911 bp, 13 predicted proteins | sample IncBWH17MmetaG_FD_161649 | JGI IMG/M metagenome (GOLD analysis project Ga0210409, IMG submission 161649) | Forest soil microbial communities from Barre Woods Harvard Forest LTER site, Petersham, Massachusetts, United States - Inc-BW-H-17-M | ecosystem: Environmental > Terrestrial > Soil >...
GCGTGGGTGAACCGCATCGTGTTCCGGCTGGCATTGAATCGACGGAGGGGCTACCGGCGGCGAGTGGCGCGGGATACCGCGTGGCATATTGAGGTGACACCGGAGATGGTTGACGGAGCAAAGGTCGCCGAGCAACGTGTGATGCTGGACCGGCTGCGGAGAGAAATAGAGCAACTGCCGGAGAAATTCCGCAGCGTCTTGCAGTTGTCGCTTGTGGATGAGATGGAAGCAGCTGACGTTGGCGCGGTGCTGGGGATTCCCGCAGGGACGGTGAGGTCGCGGTTGCATACGGCGCGAAAACTTTTGTTGGAAGTGATGAAATGAAGAACGCCTGCGAAAAATGGAAAGATCTGTTGCTGGATGCGGCACTGACGGGATCTGCGACAAAGGATCTCGATGAGCATCTGCAAAGCTGCGGGAAATGTTGCGCCCAGCTGGACGCGTTTCGGGCGCGCCGGGCGCGACTCGATGCGCTGTTACCGCTCGTGGCGCGGGAAGCGGAGCCCTCGGCGGATTTCCGGGCGCGGGTGCTTGCTGCGGCCGAAAGCGTCAGTGAAGGGAGGCTCGCGAAGCCGTGGCGAGCGTGGATACTGGCTGGAGTTACGGCCGCGGTTGCGATAGCGATGATGGTTGGACTGATGTTGCTGAGAAAAAATGGGACTGCGGTTTCGGAGGATGCACTTGCCGCCGCGCAGAAACTGGCGGAGTGGCGTGCGCCGAGCGACGGCCTGCTAAAGACTCCGGGGCAAGAAATTTTGAACACGACACCAAAACTCGGCAATTCGTATTTGAATGTTCCCGTGAAGACGGATGAGGAGGAATGAAATGAGAACGCGAGTTCTCTGCATTTGCGCGGTATTTCTGTTCGCGGCGGGAGCAGCCCGTGCACAACAGCCCGATCAGGATCCCATCGGGCAGAGTTTTTTCGCACCAGAGCTAGTGATCCAGCACCAGGAAGCCATTGGCCTGAGCGCGGAACAAAAAGAATATTTCAAGACGGAAATCCGCCAGGCGCAGCTGAAATTCACGGAATTGCAATGGAAGCTGCAGGATGAAATGGAGAAGCTAGTTACGCTGGCGAAGCAGCCGCGCGTGGATGAGCAACAAATGCTTGCGCAATTGGAAAAGCTGCTGGCGGCGGAACGAGAAATCAAAAGGGAACAGGTGACGCTGCTCGTACGAATCAAGAACAAATTGACACCGGACCAGCAGGGTAAGCTGCTTGAACTGCGAAGCAAACCGGGGAGCAAGTAGGAAAGCGGCGCAGGTCACCGCATTGGCCGCGAGTGGCAAGTGAGGTTGGGGAATTTGAGCAGATTCTATTGGACGCCGGCAGCGGCTGAGAACGCAGGAGCTTGTTCGTTCTGCTCGGCCGGCAACATTTCCGCATTATTGGTGGCAGGAGCGGCCTGCGTGGAATATGTCGCGTAGAGTGCCAAGCCGGTCAGCACTGTTCCGGCAACAAGATTGCCGATGGTGACGGGAATCAGATTCCAAAGAAGCCCCTGGCCCAAGGAGATAGGCGCGCCGAGCAACATTCCCGAGGGAATGAGGAACATGTTGACGACGGAGTGCTCAAATCCGAGCGCGAAGAAGGTCATGATGGGAAGCCACATCGCTGCGATTTTTCCGGTGGTCGACCTGGAGGCCAACGCCAACATGGCGCCGATTGTTACCATCCAATTGCAGAGAACGGCCTTCACCAGCGCGGTGGCCCAGCCACTATAGCCCAGCGTGACGTATGCCAATGTTTTCTTTTGCGCGGCTTGCTTCAGAAGATCTGCAACCACGCCGCCGTTGCCGGTCCGCCAGTTGGTGATCGCCAGATAAAAAAGCGCCGCGTAGAGCAGACTGCCGATCAAGTTGCCGAGATATACCCAGCCCCAATTCCGAAGCAGCTTGGAGAAACGTACCGTCCCGGCCATTACGCCCATCGGCAGCAAAGCGAAATTTCCGGTGACCAGCTCCAGACCAAGCAGCACGAGCATGACAAATCCAACGGGGAAGAGAATCGCGCCGACAATCGGAGGGAGACCTTGCGATGTCGCGATGATGGCCAGCGAGGTGGCGTAGCCAAGAAACGCTCCCGCGAGGATTCCACGAATGAGCATATCCCGAGCTGACAGTTCTGACTTTCTCTTCGCCAACTGCACCGCCTCTTGCAACATTTCTATGGGGCCCACATAGTCAGTCATCGTTCGTCCTCCAAAGCGCGAACTTTCTCCGCCCCTCTACTGACAAACACAACCATCGTGCTTTACGCGTCTCCATGAAGCGTGCTTCCGCCGAGGGTTGATCCGGACGGGCCTAATATCGGGGACAACGCTCGCGCGTGTCGCCAGGACGCCAATCCCGCAGTTGCTGCAGCGGTGAACATGGGATCACTCAAGGCCGCGTATTCCCTCGCTTCGACGTCGAAGCGATACGACTGGATCACATTAGCCACAACCTCCGGCAGCGATTCATCGCACGGGACGGTTTCAAGAATCTCCTGGCCCACAACAGCGTTTGGGCCGGTCCGGCCGCCAGCGTAGATCGCGACGGCATCCACAATTTGTCCGTCAATCTTCGTCTTGAAGCCGCGAAGACCAATGTCAGCAGCTTGATGGTTGCCGCAACCGGCGGGACAGCCAGACCAGTGAATCGTGAAAGGATTCACGCCGGCAGGGACTTTGTTGTCGAGCGCCTGAGACAGCACAATCGCGCGGCTTTTTGTTTCGATGAGCGCGAGATTGCAATAATCCGTGCCCACGCAGGCGACCAATCCGCGTACAAAGGGAGAAGGGCGAGGTGAAAACTGTTTGAGCAGAGGTTCTTCCAGAAGCTCGGCGACGCGATTCGCGGGAACATTCGGGATGATGGCATCTTGTGCCGTTGTAAGACGAATCTCCCCATTGCCATAGACGTCGGACAAACGCGCAAGCTCGTCGAGCTCATCGGGGTTGACTCTGCCGGTGGGAATGCAGAGTCCGACAGCCGAAAGTCCCGCCTGCTTTTGCGAACTCACACCCAGATGATCGGCGTGAGCGGAACCGCGCATATCTCTGCCCTGAAAGGCGAGCTCATACCCGAGGCGAAGAACAAGTTCAGCACGCAACTTGCGAATGCCCCATTCCTCGATCAGGAAAGCAAACCGGCACTTGGAGCGCGCCTCGCGCGGGCCATAATCCCGATAAATCTTGACCAGTTCGACGACGACTGCTGCCGCTTGGAAGATTTCGACGAAGACATTCAGCGGCGAAGCAATGGTGAATCCTCCGGAGCCCATCTTTCCACCGACTAGCACGTTGAAACCGAGCCGCCCGGCCTTTTTCGCGGGCACCAGCGCGATATCCTGTGACTCGCCGTGCGTGCAGTTGTCCGTGCAACCCGTCACAGTGATATTGAATTTGCGCGGCAGATTGGTGAACTCCGGATTGCCCTGGCTGCCGACGATGAGGCGATCCAATTCCTGGACGACCGGAGAGGCGTCAAACAGTTCGTGCGGCGTCAAGCCGGCCAAGGCGCAGCCGTTGATGTTGCGAACGTTGTCGATGCCCGTCTGGAGCGTGCGCAGGTCCACGCCTCGCAGCTTTTCCCAGATTTCCGGCACGGTGTCGAGAGTAAAACCGCGCAACTCGATCTGCTGCCTGGTGGTGATGTCCAAAACGCTGTTGCCGAGCCGGTGCGAGAGTTCGGCAATGGTTCGCAGTTGGCCGCTCCTGGCGAAGCCGTTGGGCATGCGAATGCGCATCATGAATTTGCCCGGTGTAGGTTTTCGGAAGAATACGCCGACCCACTTGAGCAGTTCTTTTTCCGCCGGAGTGAGGGCCTCGGCGCCTCGCTCAACGATCTGCGGCAGGTAATCCAGGATGCGCAGGCCATCTCCGTTCATCGAGGCTTTGTAGCCTTCGACGGCATTTGTCCCAACGGGAATTTGCAAAGGGGTCGCTGCCGTGAAGCCACTCGCAATAACCATGCGAGATGGTGTCATTTCCCGAATAGCGGACACCAACTCAAAGTTTGACTCGGATACATCACAAATCTTGGTAGTCTTCGCACCGCGTCGATCTTCCCGCGGCGCAGCCTGTGGCTGTTCGAGGAGCACCTACGCACCATCAGAATGAAGAAGTAGAATTGTTCGGATTAAACAGGCTTGCGCGTATCATAGAAACCGGAAAGTGGTGACAGAGGCGAGTATGGCCAACTCGATGAAAGAAAGATTGACGACGCCGTTGATCCGCGAGAATGGGAAGCATCGTCGCGCGACCTGGGATGAGGCGCTGGACCGCGTGGCCTCCGGATTTCGTGCCCAGATTGAGCAACACGGGCCGCGGACTTTTGGCATGTTCAGTTGTTCGAAAACCACCAATGAGCTGAATTACGTCGCGCAAAAGTTCGTCCGCACGGTAATCGGCTGTAACAACATCGACAGTTGCAACCGGACTTGACACGCTCCGAGCGTCGCCGGTCTGGCGGCGGTTTTCGGAGCGGGGGGCGGCACGAGTTCGTACAGCGAAATCGAAGAAACCGACGTGATTTTGCTTTGGGGATCGAACGCGCGGGATACGCACCCGATCTTTTTTCATCACGTGCTGAAGGGCATTCGCAACGGCGCGAAGATGTACGTCATCGATCCGCGACGCACGAGTTCCGCGCAGTGGGCGGATGTCTGGCTTGGGCTAGACGTGGGCAGCGATATTTCATTGGCCAACGCGATGGGCCGCGAAATCATTGCCGCGGGGCTTGCGAATGAGAAGTTCATCAAGCATGCAACCAGCGGATTCGACGCTTACCGCGCATGCGTGGAGAAATACACGCTCGAACGCGCTGAGCGCGAAACCGGAGTGCCCGCGGCCGTGATTCGGCGGACCGCGCATGCCTATGCGAAGGCCGGGCGCGCGCAGATTTGCTGGACGCTCGGGATTACCGAACACCATAACGCCGTGGACAACGTGGTGGCATTGATTAACCTGGCGCTGCTGACGGGGCACGTGGGGAGTTACGGGAGCGGCGTCAATCCGCTGCGCGGGCAGAATAACGTGCAGGGCGGGGGCGATATGGGCGCGATTCCGGATCGCTTGACCGGCTTCCAGCACGTCGAAAATGCGGAATTGCGCGCGAAATTCGAACGCGCTTACGGCGTGAAGATTGATCCGAAGCGTGGCTGGCACTTGAGTGCGATGTTTGACGCCATGGAACGCGGCGAGCTCACCACTCTTTATGTGCTGGGGGAAAATCCGGTGGATTCAGAAGCCGACCGGCATCGCGCGGTGAAACTTCTCGGCGGGTTGAAATTCATGGTAGCGCAGGATCTTTTTTACACGAAGACGGCGGAAATGGCCGACGTGATTCTGCCGGGGTCGGCCGGATGGTGCGAAACCGAAGGCACGGTTACGAGCAGCGAACGGCGGGTACAACGCGTGCGTGCCGTCGTGCCTTTGCCGGAAGGTGTGCTCGATGACATGGAAATTATTTTTCAGCTCGCGCGCCGCTTTGGGCATGACTGGGGCAAACCGCACGCCGAAACGATCTGGAACGAATTGCGGCGGTTGAGTCCGATGCACGCGGGCATGAGCTATCGGCGCCTGGAGGAGCTTGGCGGGATTCAGTGGCCGTGTTACGACGAAACGCATCCTGGCGAAATGTATTTGCACAGCCGGCTGTGGCAAGAGCCGCTGATCGGTCCGCGTGCGCCATTTCACGCCGTGGAATTCGAACCGCCCGCGGATGAGCTGAACGAGCAATTTCCCATCCGACTCACCACCGGCCGGCATCTGGATTCCTTCAACACCGGGGCGCAGAGCGAGCGATTTGCTTCGCCGCTGCGACGCGAGGCCACCATCGATCTCTCGCCGGAAGATGGAGAGCGCTACTGCGTCAGCGAAGGAGAAAAAGTGCGCGTCAGTTCGCGGCGCGGTTCGGTCGTTGCGCCCGTGCGCTTCGACGCTGGACTTAGGCCCGGCCTAGCGTTTCTCTCCGTGCATTTTCACGAGCAGGTGGCGACCAACGATCTCACCATTGACGCTGTGGATCCCAAGTCCGGAACTTCCGAATTCAAGGCCACCGCGATTCGCATCGAGAAGTGCAGGGAGAACTGAGTGGACCTGCACCTGACCGCGGCCAAGCCAACTCCTGAAGAGCAAGCTGCCGTTGATGCAGTGCTAGGTGACGCTGAGACTGGATGGGACGGGGGCGCGCGCCAAATCGAAGGCGACGGCCGCGCGGCGTTCGGTGGGCAAGCGGTGCATTCGAAACGTCATCTGTTGCTGCCTGTGCTCCATGCGATTCAGGAGCGAATCGGGTGGATCAGTCCTGGTGCGCTGAATTACGCCTCGCTGCGGTTGGAGGTGCCGCCCGCGGAAACGCATGGTGTTGCTTCGTTCTATGGAATGTTTTCGCTCTCGGCACGCCCTCCGGTGACGGCGCACGTTTGCGATGACATTGCGTGCATGACGCGCGCCGCGAGTGCACTTTGCGCAGAACTCGAGAAAACACTTGGGCCTACGGGAAAACCGTGCGCGGATGGAAAAGCCACCTGGCAACGCAGCGCCTGCCTCGGGCTATGCGAGCGAGCGCCCGCAGCGCTGATTTCCGCGGCAGGAAAAAATCCGGGGGAACGCGTCATCGCTCCCGCGACGGCGGAAAGCATTTTCTCCATTGTGCAAGATGCTTGTCGCGGCAACCTTCCACCTGAGCCCGATTCGCTGAATGTAAAGCTCTCCGTTCCGCAAGCGGGCCAGCCGCAGTTGCGCCTCTTAAGCCGCGTGGGACACGTTGTACCGGAAAGCCTCGACGACTATCACCGCGCCGGGGGATATGAAGCGCTGCGCCGCGCATTCGAATGGGGTGCCGAGCGCGTCATCCGCGAAGTTATCGATTCGAGACTGCTCGGACGCGGGGGCGCGGCCTTTCCCACCGGGAAAAAATGGGAAGCGCTCCATCTGCAGCGCCATTCGAATCGGCTGCATTATGTCGTTTGCAACGCCGACGAATCCGAGCCCGGCACTTTCAAGGATCGCATCCTGATGGAGGGCGACCCGTTCGCGATTCTTGAAGGCATGACTATCGCGGCGCTGGCCGTCGGCGCGGAGAAGGGCTTTATCTATGTGCGCGGAGAATATCCGCTGGCGGCGGAACGATTGAGTCACGCGATACAGGCGGCGCGCGCGGGAAAACTTTTGGGCCAAGACATTCTTGGCCGCGGGCTGCGCTTCGAGATTGAAATCCGGCGCGGCGCGGGTGCTTATATTTGCGGGGAAGAGACGGCGCTTTTTAATTCCATCGAGGGGTATCGCGGCGAGCCGCGCAACAAGCCGCCGTTTCCGACGCAGAGCGGATTGTTCCGGCAGCCGACCGTCGTGAATAACGTCGAGACGCTGGTGAATATTCCGGAGATTATTTTGAGCGGTGGTATAGCGTACGCGAAAGTCGGCACGCCAAATTCCTCCGGGTACCGCTTGTTTTGCGTCTCTGGCCACGTGGTGCGACCCGGAGTGTACGAAGTTCCGTTTGGGCCGACGCTGGGAAATATAATCGAGCTGGCCGGCGGCGTTGGCGGAACGGGGCGGCTGCAAGCGGTCCTGCTTGGCGGCGCGGCGGGGAGTTTCGTTTCGCCGAAGGAACTCGACACCCCGCTGACGTTCGAGGGCACGCGGACGATTGGGGCGACGCTCGGCTCGGGCGTGATCATGCTGTTCGACGATTCGGTGGACCTGAAAAAAATCCTTCTGCGCATCGCCGCGTTTTTCCGCAGCGAAACGTGCGGGCAGTGCGTGCCCTGCCGCGTCGGCACGGTCCGCCAGGAAGAAGCGTTGCAGCGCCTTGTTGCGCGCCGGCCGCTCGGTTCCCTCGAACAGGAAAGCGGAATGCTGAGAGAGATGGCGCAAGCAATGCGTGACGCTTCGATTTGCGGGCTGGGGCAAACGGCGTCGGGGGCGATGCTTTCCGCCATGGACCGCTGGAGTCTTTTTTCATGAGCGAGCAAGTGCGGAGCACGTTCTCATGAACGAACAGATGCAGGCACCCGCTTTGCTGACGCCTTTGCCGCGCGCGCCAGTGCCGGAAATTCCGGCGGCGGAGGCGCGCCGCGAAATTGAAATTACCATCGATGGAAAGCATGTGAAAGTTGCGGAAGGCGCGACGATTCTGGACGCGGCGCGCGAGCTCGGGATTGAAACGCCCACACTTTGCTTTCTCGAGACGCTCACTCCGGTGAACGTGTGCCGCGTGTGCGTCGTGGAGCTGGAAGGCTCGCGCACGCTCGTTCCGGCGTGCTCGCGCAAAGCTGAGCCCGGCATGGTCATCCGCACGGATTCGGAGCGCGTGCGCCTGAGCCGCAAGATTGTGCTCGAATTCCTGTCGTCGTCCGTGGACGTTTCGACTGCGCCGGCCATGCAGGAGTATATGAAGCGATACGGCGCGCGGCCGGAACGCTTCGGCCCGCGGGCGGAGACGGTGAAGCAACCGCCGAAGATCGACAACGAACTCTACATGCGCGACTACTCGAAGTGCATCCTCTGCTACAAATGCGTGGAGGCTTGCGGCGTGGATGCGCAGAATACTTTCGCGATCGGCGTTGCGGGGCGCGGATTTTCCGCGCACATTGCCACCGAGTTTGAGATTCCGTTGCCGGAATCGGCTTGCGTGTATTGCGGGAATTGCATCGGGGTGTGCCCCACCGGCGCGCTGATGTTCAAGACGGAATATGATATGCGCGCCGCGGGCGCCTGGGACGAGTCCCACCAGGCGCGCACCGAGACGATCTGTCCGTATTGCGGGGTCGGCTGCGAACTGACGGTGCACGCCCAAGAAGGGCAGATCGTGAAAGTCTCCTCGCCGCTCGACAACACCGTCACGCAGGGCAACCTCTGCATCAAGGGCCGCTTCGGATGGCAATTCACGCAGCCCCGCGAAAAAGCCTTCGTTGCCAAGTAAGCCATTTGTTTCCCCGCCGGCAGCAAGCCTCTGCTCGGTGCAGAGGGAAAGGGAACTCTGCCGAGGCTTTCTACACAGAAGTCCTTAATTGATACCACACATAGGAATGTGTAGAATTACAAGTGGAGGGATGCGCTTTGCCGACAAACCTTGCCATCGACGACCGCCTGATTGACGAAGCCAAAAAGCTGGGGCGGCACCGCACGAAGAAAGAAACGGTCACGGCTGCCCTGGACGAGTACATCCAGCGGAGAAAGCAGCAAGACATTTTGCCGCTCTTTGGAACCATTGAGTACGATACCCGATATGATTACAAGCAAGAACGCAGCAGAAAACGCCGGTGAACGTTCTTGTCGATACTTCTGTATGGTCGCTGGCACTGCGCCGGAAAGCTCATGACTTAAGTGCAGGGGAGAAGGCCGCCGTCGCCGAGCTGACCGAACTGATCCAGGAGGGCCGCGCCAGAATCATCGGCTTGGTACGGCAGGAACTGTTATCGGGAATCAAGACATCCGGCCAATACGAGAAACTTTGCGGCATCCTTCGCTCCTTTCCCGATGAGGCCACCACGACATCGGACTACGAGGCCGCCGCAAAGGCCGGCAACGACTGCCGGGCAAGAGGAGTCGCTGTGTCGGTTTCCGACATGCTGATTTGCGCCATCGCCCTGGCTCGAGACTGGGCCATCTTCACCACGGATCCAGATTTCAAGAATTATGCAAAAGTTCTTCCCCTCAAGCTGCATACTCCGCGCAGATAGCCGCCTGTCCTTGGGTCACCCATTGGCGATCAGAGTCCGGTTACACGCGGAGGCGACGCCTACGTCTACGTCCCTAACATTAAGTACGGAGCAGGAGTTTTTTCGAAAAGTTTCACTTGCGGGAATAAATTCGGACGTGAGGAAGTATAGGGAGGTAAGAAAGCCTACTTGGGGCAGTGTGGGTATCCAAGCGGGCGGCCTGGCATAGCCGAATTGCTGGTTTTCCGTGTTCTGGTAACCCTGCCTGGGGTCGGTAGCAGGGGGACTTCGAGGCAGGCGCAGTGCCACGGAACCAGCAAGTGCAAGTACTGGTGCAGTTTTACCTGGAAGAGAGAAGAGTGTGAGCGCCAGTACATTCGCACGAAATAAAGTATTGACGCAGCCGCAAGGCTTGGCATATACCAACGCTATCATTTCTCTACCGGCGGTTAGACGGAGCCTGCTGCCGGAATGACGTCGCGAGTGGTCGAGTGGGCGGTGTCTGGGGGAAGTGGTGAGTCGAACAGTAAGTGTTGAAGCATTCCTGCAACCGCAGGTGGTGCGTTTCCGCTTAAACGCTTCTGCGTTTCTCCGTCTCCACACGCCGCAATTCCACAAACATAGGAAAAAGGAGTCGCGACGTGAAAAAGAGAGACGTGTTTGTTTTTATTGCCGGGCTTATTTTGCTTTGCAGCACTTTCTCGCCTAGTAGTTACTCGCAAAACATCACGACAGGAACGGTTCTCGGGACGGTAAGCGATCCCAGCGGAGCTGCGGTACCTGACGCCGCGGTTGTGTTGCGGAATAAAGCTACCAACAACCAAGTGACACAGAAAACCAACTCGGCCGGCCAATATACGTTCGTCAATGTGGCGCCGGGGGAGTATCAGATTTCGGTAAAGAAAGAAAACTTCCGGACGGCGGACGTCGCGTCTCTCACGGTAGACGTGACGAAGAGCTACAACGTGGACGTTAAGCTGGAACTTGGCGCGGCATCGGAATCGGTGACCGTGACGACCGAGGCGCGAGTCGAGCTGCAAACGACGGACGCGCAAGTCGGGGACGTCATCGGGGGAACCACATTGTCGCGGCTGCCGACACTGACGCGCGACGCTTCGGAACTGCTGACCCTGCAACCAGGCACAACGCCTTACGATACACCGGCCAACGGCGGTTTCGGAAACAACGGGGGCACCGTGGCGGGCGCCCGGAGCGACCAGAACTCGATTTCGCTGGATGGCATCGACATCACCGACAATACCGTTGGCGGAGGCGCTACGGCGACGAATTTCATTCCTACCGGTGTGGAAAGCCTGGAAGAGTTCAGAGTCGGCGTATCGAATGCGAACGAAGCGTTCAGCCGTTCTTCCGGCGGAAACATCACGCTGATCAGCAAGAGTGGCGGCAACGCGTTTCACGGGGACGGGTATTGGTTCCACCAGAGTGACGGACTGAATGCCAATTCGTGGGACTTGAATCACACTCCCAGCGGAAATGACACGTTTACGAGGAAATCACCTTTCAAGGACAACCGTGAGGGGGTAAGCGTCGGTGGCCCCATCTTCAAAAATAAAACATTTTTTTTCAGCAATTATGAAGTGAGGCGATTCCCTTCTGCCGAGCAGGTAAGCCACATCGTTCCCACGGACAACCTGCGGAATGGGATTCTGTCGTTCCAGGATGCCAGCGGAGTGGTGCGGCAATACAACCTGGCCACCTCGACCGCTTGCGGTCCGAACGGGGGTCTCCTCTGTGATCCGCGGGGCATCGGCATCAGTCCGACAATCCAAACATTGTACAAACTAAACCCCGGAGGCAATAATGCCAGCCTTCCCGGAGTCGACGGAAACAACACCACCGGCTTCACAGCCAGTGCCGCCGCGCCGATCAAGGACGATTACGTTACCTTCCGCCTGGACCATAATTTTACGCAGAAGATGCATTTCTTCGGGCGGTACATCTACTCGCGAGCGCTGGCCTTCAGCAACAACAATCCGCAGATTGACACGCTGGGAGGGAAAACCCTGGTTACCAGCGGGAACGACACGCGGGGCGACGGAGCGATTGGAGCGCTCGACTATGCATTCAATAGCGCGACGACCAACGTGGTGCGCTACGGATGGATTCGCAGCCGCGTTTTCCTTCCCGGTTTGTCGCCCAGCGCTTCTTCAGCAAAGCTGGCCCTCGCGGGAACGAACACCTCGGCGGGATTCATAGCGCTCGCACCGGGCCTCGCGGCGACGGGCCTCATCGATGTTCCGATCGACGTGGACACGCAGCGTGCCCGGACGCAAGGCAACTTCCAGCGGAACAAGCAACTGGTGGATGACTTCACGCACATACGCGGGAAACACACAATTACCGCAGGAGGAGATGTGCGTTGGCTGCCGCTGATTGCGCAGCGGAACGACAAGGTGGTTGGATCCCTGGCGTCGCTGGTGGCGACGGAAGATGCCGATGTGTTCGGCACCAACCAAACTATTCCAGCGATAAACCGGCCGCCCTCCTGCGGCGCGTCAGTGACCACGTTCTGCTTGCAACCGACCGACGTGCTGAGGTGGGACCGCTTGTACGCCGCGACGCTGGGCATCGTCGACAATATCAACGTGCTCGCGGTGCGGGACGGGAATCTGAATGCACAACCCTTTGGCACGCCGCTGATCGCCAATACAAACCAGCAGGCTTACGACTTTTACGGCCAGGACACCTGGCGCATAAAGTCCACGCTCACACTCACCTATGGTTTGGGCTACGGCTGGCAGACGCCGCCGACGGAAGCGCACGGCCAGCAAACCTTTGAAATCAATACGTCCAATGGTCAGATTCTTACCGCGGCAGGCTACATCCAGGCAAAGAATCAAGCTGCGGCTAACGGACAGATCTTCAACCCCACGATTGGCTACCTGCCGATTAAGAAATCGGGCAGAAGCGGAATCTGGAATACAGACTATGGTGACATTGCGCCGCGGGTATCGATTGCGTGGAGTCCGTCGTACACGGATGGATTCCGCGGCAAGTACCTGGGGAGCGGAAAGACCGTAGTCCGCGCGGGGTTCGGCATTTACTACGACCGCGTCAACAACGTTCAGAGCGTGGAAATCCCCCAGCTCGGCGTGGGCTTCGCGCAAACACTGGTCCTGCCCACACCACCGTGCAATATAAATACCACCGGTACCGGGCCGGGTTGTAATGCCGCCGCAGGCGCCAGCAATATTGGAGCGTCGGGATTCCGAGTCGGCGTGGATGGCACTCTTCCTGTGCCTCCAGTTCCAGCCGTCAGTTCGCCGATCGTTCCTGGATTGGGCGGCGAAACTCTCTCCTTCGCGGTGGATCCAAACTTCAAGGTGGGAAAGAGCTACAGCATCGACTTCACCATTCAACGTGAGTTGCCCGGGAACATGCTCATGGAGATTGGGTACATTGGACGCATGGCGCGCGATCTTCCCAATAGCGTGGATTTTGATTCCTCTCCCTACATGTTCAAGGACAATGCTTCCGGCCAGACATTTGCCCAGGCGTTCGACGCAGTAGCGCATGAGCTCGCGGCAAACAAGCCTGTCACTGACCAGCCCTGGTTCAATAATCAATTGGCGGGCCTGACCGGCGCGGGTTGCGGTAGTCCGACATCATGCCTGGCAGCCCAGGCGGCTTCGGCATTTCTAAGCCAGTCCGTTGGCTCCGTTTTTGGGGCCATCGACGCAGACCGTCAGACTCTTGGCCTGCCAACCTTTAACAATCACCAGATCGACTTTGCGCTTTTCATGCGCACACACAACGATCTCTCCAACTATCATGCGGCCACATTTACGCTGCGGAAGCGGCCGTCACATGGCTTGCAGTTCGACCTGAACTATACTTTTTCAAAATCGTTGGACCAGGTCGGCACAGTGCAGAACAACGCCGGCACCTACGCATCGAGCTTTAATCCCAACTTCCAGTATGGGCCATCACTCTTTGATCGCACGCACGTGTTCAACGCGATCTTCAACTATGATCTGCCGGCTGGAAATGGGCATAAATTCAAGTTCGAGAACAACATCGCCAACAAAGTAATCGACGGATGGTATGTTTCCGGCGTCTTCCGCGCCACAAGCGGGCCACCACTCACGGTAACGGATGGCGATCTGGGCGGCGGGTTCTTTGGCAACGGCCTGAACGCCATTCCGCTCGTTGCTACAAACCTGGGCGCCGGCGTACATGGCGGGGTTTGCAGCAGCGGCGGGTTTGGCGCCGCTGGCGACGGTCCGAACTGTGGCGCCAGCTTGACGGGCACAGGACTCAATCTGTTCGCGAATCCAGGAGCCATTGCCGGCGACTTTCGCCCAGTCAACATCAGCAGCGATGGACGCGACGGCACCGGCAATCCCCTGCGAGGGCTGGGGCTGTGGAATTTGGATACTCGGCTTGGGAAGACAACTTCCTTTCACGAGCGAGTCAAAGTCGAAATCTCAGCCGATTTCTTTAACATCTTCAACCATGTCAATTTCTTCCAGCCCACACTGAATCTGCAGAACCCGGCAACTTTCGGCGTGATCAGCCAGGAATTGATTCCGGCAGATCGGACGCAGGGGAGCCGCTGGATTCAGCTTGGGTTGCGTCTTTCGTTCTGAGGTTTAGCAATTTGAACGAAGCCGGGGAGCGGGCTAACGGCCCGCTCTCCGGTTTTTGTTTTTAACTTGCAGAAGGAACGGGTCTGAAGACCGCCACTACAAGAGCGGCCCGCCCGGGCCTACAAGAGAAGACGCAGAGATCGCTCAGGATTCCTGGCCGAAGCGCTTGATGTCTTCGGGGCCTTCCTTGAGCTGGACGGCGGCGCGGCCCTGGACGAGTTCGCGAATCTGCTCGACGATGTCGGGATTCGCGAGCGTCGTGATGTCGCCGGTGTCCATGTGGTTGGAGATGGCGGCGAGGACACGGCGCATGATTTTGCCGGAGCGCGTCTTGGGCATGTCCGGCACGATGTGGATCGTTTTGGGGCGAGCGATTTTGCCAATCATGGTTTCGATGGTGGCGGTGATTTTGTCCTGAAGCGCTTTCTTAGGCAGGAAGCCCGGCTTTAAGGAAACATAGACGACGGGGACGCGGCCCTTGACTTCGTCGACGGCGGGAACGACGGCGGCTTCGGCCACTTCGGGAACGGTGAGGCAGGCGGATTCGACTTCCTTGGTGCCGAGGCGGTGGCCGGCGACATTGATGACGTCATCAACGCGGCCAAGGATGCGGTAGTAGCCGTCGGCGGGAAGCATGGCACCGTCAGCGGCGTAATACGGCCAGTCACGCCAATCCTTGCTGTGCGGATTCTTATTGTATTTTTTGTAGTACTGCGTGACGAAACGCTGCGGATCGCCCCAAATCGTCTGCATGATGCCGGGCCAGGGATTTCGGATGCAGATGTTGCCTGCCATTTGCGAGCCGGCTTTCACTTCGTTTCCGTTTTCGTCCCAAATCACGGGATAGATGCCAAGGACGGGTGGGCCGGCGCTGCCGGGCTTCATGGGATCGAGAGCGGGCTTGGTGGAGCAGAGGAAACCGCCGGTTTCGGTCTGCCACCAGGTGTCAACGATGACGGCTTGCCCTTTGCCGACGACTTCGTAGTACCACTGCCAAACTTCCGGCTCGATGGGCTCGCCGACAGTGGTCATGTGCTTGAAGCGGTAGTTGTATTTCTTCGGTTCTTCGGCGCCGGCTTTGCGGAGCATGCGAATGGCGGTTGGAGAAGTATGGAAAATGTTGATGTCGAGCCGTTCGGCGATGCGCCAGGGTCGGCCGACGTCAGGGAATTGCGGGACACCTTCGTAGAGAACGCTGGTGGCGGCGAGCGCGAGCGGGCCGTAAACGATGTATGAGTGGCCGGTGATCCAGCCGATATCAGCCATGCACCAGTAAACGTCTTCCGGATGAATGTCCTGGTAATACTTGGCGGTGCCGGTGACGTACGCGAGATAGCCGCCAGTGCGGTGCTGGCAGCCCTTGGGTTTGCCTGTGGTGCCGCTGGTATACATGAGGAAGAGGGGAGCCTCGGCATCCTGGGAGACCGGCTCGACGACGTGGCCGCGATAATCCTTCAGGACGTCGTCAATGAAGTAGTCGCGCTCGAGAACCATAGGCGTTTCGGAAGTGTATCTGCCGGGATAACGTTTCCAGACGAGGACTTTTTCAATGTCCTGGCCTTCCTTCTTGGCGGTTTGCACGGCGATGTCGGCGCTGGCTTTGTGGTCGACCCACTTGCCGTTGCGGTGATAGCCGTCGGCGTAGATAAGCACGCGGCTGCCGGAATCTGCGGCGCGGAGACCGCAAGCTTCGCCGCTGAAACCGCCAAAAACAACAGAATGAACGACGCCCAGGCGCGCACAGGCGAGCATGGTGATGGGCAGCTCGGGAATCATGGGCATGTGGATGGTGACGCGGTCGCCGGTTTTGAGCCCGGCGAAATCGCGAAGCAGAGCGGCGACTTCGTTCACGCGCTTGTAGAGTTCCTGGTAGGTAATGACTGTGGCGGCTTCGCCTTCGGGTTCGGGAACAAAAATGAGCGCGGCTTTGTTTTTGTATTTGGCGAGGTGACGGTCGACGCAGTTGTAGCAGGCGTTGAGTTTGCCGCCGACAAACCATTTCCAGAAGGGAGGATGTTCAGTGTCTAGCGTGGTGTGCCAATACTGATCCCAATCAAGAAGCTCGGCATAGTGACGGAAACATTCGGGGAAGTTTTTTTCATCGAATTTTTCGACGAAGGCGGGATCGTTCAGGTAGGCCTGGCCGATAAATTTAGCGGGCGGGCGGTAGTAGTCTTCCTCTTTCCAGTGAACCGCGATCTGGGCTTCGCTGAGTTTGTTTTTGCCTTTTTGTTCCTTGGCGTTGATTTTCTGACGCGGTGTGGCCACGGTGGCAACTCCCCTTGGAGATCAAGTTCGGTTATGACGCAACAACGAGGGACAGCCTGGTCCGGCAAGCCCGCTTCAAGGTTGGAAGGAGCTTGCACGCATCGATGATGCTACCGCGTGAGTACGCGAGTCAATCGGCTGAGACTTATTTCATGCCTCCAACTTCGTCCCAAATGAGCGTGCCGTGCGTCTCCTTGAGGAATAGGCTTCCCACGACGAACGTAATGCTGGCCACGATCATCGGGTAGTAAAGCCCGGCGTAAATGTTGTGGGTGCTCTCGCAAACGTAAACGCCGATGAGCGGCACCAAGCCGCCAAAGACGCCGTTGCCGATGTGATAAGGCAAGGACAACGAGGTGTATCGTATTTTCGCAGGGA